>Ga0099827_10000145_pt1 | contig 26177 bp, 25 predicted proteins | sample CZO8metaG_FD_79339 | JGI IMG/M metagenome (GOLD analysis project Ga0099827, IMG submission 79339) | Vadose zone soil microbial communities from the Eel River Critical Zone Observatory, Northern California, USA - CZOApr15con1.8 metaG | ecosystem: Environmental > Terrestrial > Soil > Vadose zone ...
ACGAGCGGCGCCAACGGAATGGCCGCTTCCTGGTACGCGGCGGCCTTCAGCATCCGGGCGGCGCGCAGCCGCGCGTCGGCATCGGCGCTCCGAAGATCGCGGACCGCTTGCTCGAAGGGCACCTGCGCGGCGCTCACGAGGGCGGGTAGGGGTGGTGAGGCGCAAAAGAGCAGGACAACGACGATCGCAGCGTCACGAGCGCCTCTTCTCATACCCCCACCCGACCTACGCGACCTGCCCTACCTGCCCTACCTGCCCTACCGGCCCAGCTGACCTGCCTGCCCTACCTGCCCGCCGCGTAAGCATGCGATCGTCCCTCAGCGAGCACCGCCCGCAGGTAGCGTCCCGTGTGTGACGTGTCGACCGTCGCGACCTGTTCGGGCGTGCCGGCCGCCACGACGGTCCCGCCGTCCTCGCCGCCTTCCGGGCCGAGATCGACGATGTAGTCGGCGGTTTTGATGACGTCGAGGTTGTGCTCGATCACGAGCAGCGTGTGCCCGGCCTCGAGCAGTTTCTTGAACGCCGTCAGCAGCTTCGCGATGTCGTCGAAATGCAGCCCCGTCGTCGGCTCGTCGAGGATGTACAAGAGACGCTCGCCGCTGTGCGACGAGAGGTGCGCCGCGATCTTGATCCGCTGCGCCTCGCCGCCCGACAGCGTCGTGGCCGGCTGACCGAGCCGAAGATAGCCGAGGCCGATCTCGTCGAGCACCTGCAGGCGCCGCAGGACCTTCGGCGAGCTGCTGAAAAAGGCGAGCGCTTCGCGGACGGTGAGGTCGAGCACCTGATGAATGGTCCGCCCGCGGTACCGGACTTCGAGCACCTGCGGCTTGAACCGCTTGCCGTCGCATTGATCGCACGGCACGAAGACGTCGGCGAGGAACTGCATCTCGACGCGGACTTCGCCTTCGCCCTGGCACGCCTCGCAGCGTCCACCCGGGACGTTGAACGAAAAATGGCTCGCCGTCAGCCCGCGCGACCGCGCGTCCTTGGTCGCCGCGAACAGCTCGCGAATCGGATCGAACGCCTTGAGGTACGTGACCGGATTGGACCGCGGCGTCCGCCCGATCGGCGCCTGGTCGACCAGCACCGTGTCGGTGACGTATTCCACGCCTTCGAGCCTGTCGAACGTGCCGACGCGTTTCTCCCATCCGCCCTTCGCGCGCTTGATCGCGGCGTAGAGGACGTCGTGCACCAGCGTCGACTTGCCCGAGCCGCTGACGCCGGTGACGCAGGTGAGCGCGTTCAGTGGGATCGTGAGATCGACATCCTTCAGATTGTGCTCGCTCGCTCCGAGCAGCTTGATCTTCTGTCCGGTCCCGCGCCGTCGCGTCGTCGGCACCGGAATCGCCAGCTCCTGACGCAGATATTTCGAAGTCAGCGATCGCGACTCCCGCATCAGCCCGTCGAGCAAGCCGGAATACACGACGCGGCCGCCCTGCTCGCCGGCGCCCAGCCCCAGATCGACGATGTGATCGGCGACGCGGATCATGTCGGCGTCGTGCTCCACGACGATCACCGTATTGCCCTGATCGCGCAGCTGACGCAGGATCGCGATCAGCCGGAGGTTGTCGCGCGAGTGAAGGCCGATCGACGGCTCGTCGAGGACGTAGAGCGTGCCCACGAGCGCCGAGCCAAGCGACGTCGCGAGGTTGATGCGCTGCGCCTCGCCGCCGGACAACGTCGAGGACAAGCGGTCCAGCGTGAGGTAGTCCAGCCCGACGTCGCTCAGAAACGAGAGCCGCCGCCGGATCTCCTTCAACACTTTCTCGGCAATCGCCTGTTCTTTTTCGCTCAGCTGCAGTGTGGCGAAAAACGACTGCGCTTCGCGCACGGTCAGCGCCGCGACCTTGTCGATCGTGCGGCCGGAAACCTGGACGTCGCGGGCTTCGCGCCGGAGGCGCGCGCCACCGCAGTCCGGGCACGTCAGGTACCCGCGGTAGCGGCTCAGGAACACGCGCACGTGGACCTTGTATTTCTTGCGCTCCAGCCAGCGGAAGAATCCGCGGATGCCCTCGTAGTCGTCCGACCCCTCGATGACGAACTGCTTCTCTTCGCCCGACAGCTCCGCCCACGGCACGTCGAGGCGAAGCTTCGCCTTGCGCCCGGCGCGCTTCAGCTCCGCGAGCTGCGCGCGGTAGTGCGGCTTGGTCCACGGTTCGATGGCGCCCTGCTGAATCGATTTCGCCTGATCGGGCACCACAAGATCCATGTCCAGCTCGATGATGTTGCCGAAGCCGTGGCAGGTCGGGCAGGCGCCGAACGGGTTGTTGAACGAAAAGAGACGCGGCTGCGGATCCTCGTACTGAATGCCGCACGGACGACACTCGAAGCGCTCGGAGAACAGATGCGTGAGGGGATTCGGGATTAGGGATTCGGGATTCGCCAGCTGGACTGCCCATGCGGCGCCGCCACCCTCGAGGTACGCGGTCTCGATGGAATCGGTGAGCCGCTGGCGGAGAGCGTCGTCCTTCGACGCCAGCTGGATGCGATCGACGACAACCTGCAGGATTGCTCGGTTGCGCAGCGACGCGGGATCGACCTCGTCAATCGGCACGCCCTGCCCGTCGATCAGGAGCCGCGCGAAGCCTTTTCTGCGGAGCGTCGCGACAGTTGCCGCAACGGCGCTCGCGGACGCCGGGTCGGAGGGCCGGACCTGTGTGTCTGCGCCCGGACCGACACGCGGGTCGGCCCCCACTTCCTCGGACGCGACGTCACTCAGCTCGTCCACCTCGGGGGAGTCCGGGCTCGCCACCGTCGTCTCGACCACAGGTAAATCGAACCCGATGAGCAGGCGCGCGCCCGGCGGCAGCTCGCCGAGCTGGCGCGCGACCACCTCGGCCGTCTCGCGGACGACTTCCCGGCCGCAGCTCCGGCAGTAAGTCCGTCCGACTCGGGCATACAACAACCGCATGTAGTCGTGGATCTCGGTCGTCGTGCCAACGGTCGATCGCGGATTGCGGACGCTGTTCTTCTGGCGGATGGCGATGGCGGGCGCGATGCCGTCGATGCGATCGACGTCGGGCTTCTCCATCCGCTCGAGAAACTGACGCGCGTAGGCGGACAGCGATTCCACGTACCGCCGCTGCCCTTCGGCGTAGATGGTGTCGAAGGCGAGCGACGACTTGCCCGAGCCGCTGACGCCGGTGACGATGATCAGCTTCCCGACCGGCAGCGTCAGGTCGATGTTCTTGAGGTTGTGCGTGCGGGCGCCGCGTATGACGAGGTCTGCGGCTTCCGCCGCTGGGGTGTCCACAGTCCGCTTTCCTGGGGAAGGCTTAAACCACCATCGTAGCGCACGGCGCCACGCGAGGCAACCAAGGGCGGGCTAGGGGGCTAGGGGCGGGCGCGACTGAGTTTCGCGAGCAGCGCGTGCAGCTGAGTCGATTCGTCGACGCTCAGGGCGCCAAACAATTCGCGCTCGGCCTGCTGCTGCACGGTGCGGCCGCGCGCGTACGCCACGCGACCCGCGTCCGTGAGCACAGCCAGACGGGAGCGGCGATCGTTCGGATCCGCCGCGCGGCTGACGAACCCGTCGCCCTCCAGACGATCGATCAGCTGCGTGACATTCGACTTGACGCACGCGAGGCGTTCCGCGAGTTGTCCGAGCGGCAGCGAATCACCCGCCAGGCTCAATTGGTGGAGCGCCGCGAGCTTCGCCAGGGACAAGCCGACTTCCGCCAGCCTCACCTCCATCCGGCTCTCGAGCACGCCAGAGGCGTGGAGCACGGCGAACAGTCCTGTTCGGTCGGTATCGGCCATGTGGTTCAGACATGTATTTTATAGCCTCGCCGGCCGCGGCCGGTAGAATAGGCGGCCTGTGGACCAGAACCCTACCCGTTCCCGCCGCTGGTTTCTGCGGCTGGGCGCCGCGTGGAGCGCGGCGCTCGTCGCCTGCCGCTCCAGAACGTCCGCGCCGGGGCCGTCAGCCGAACCGCGCGCCATCGGCGCGGCAGTCAGCTCCTACGGCTCGCGATCGCGCTTCGAGAAGGCGGCGCGGTCTGAACGGGATCGTCGGCGAGCAGGAAGTCCTCGACCCGACGACGCTGCCGCGGCTGAAGATGCCGAACCGCGACGGCTTCGTCAGCGATCCGCGGCCCGACATACCGGCAAAGAAACGCAATTGAGAATGGGGAATTCGGAATTTGGCATTCGTACACGCATTCCAAATTCCAAATTCAGAATTCAGAATTGGGGCTTATGAACACAACCGTCGTCCACCACAGCTGGAGCAATATTCCGGCGGAGCAGATCAACCCGTCGATCTCACGCCAGTTCATCACCGGTGATCGCGTCACCGTCGCGCGGTTCGAGCTCAAGCGCGGCGGCATCGTCCCGATGCACGCGCACGAGAACGAGCAGGTCAGCTTCGTCCTCGATGGCGCGCTGAAGTTCAAGATCGACGGCCGCGAGGTTATCGTGCGCGGCGGCGAAGTGCTTCAGATTCCGGGGACCGTGCCGCACGAAGTCGAGGTGCTCGAAGACACGCTTGTCGTCGACGTCTTCAGCCCGGTCCGCCAGGACTGGATCGACAAGACGGACACGTACTTCCGAAGATAGACATACACATTTCTGCTCACGCTGGTCGCGAGTCGATGGTTGTCAGCCGCTTCATTCGTCGCGATCGGTCGCGCACGTCGCGTGCCGCTTCAGTCGGACCGTGGCAGTGGCACCGTGGTAGAATTCGGATTCACACCTGGCCGGCGTAGCTCAGTTGGTAGAGCAGCTGATTCGTAATCAGCAGGTCCGCGGTTCAAGTCCGCGCGCCGGCTCCAGATTTCTTTAGAAAACATCGATATCGCCAACTCGGTTGCCGTTTCGCCTGTCCCGCGGCGGACGGATGGCGGACGGCCCAGAGCCGACCGACGGCCTGATGCGCGCGACGGCGCGAAGGGTTCGACTCCTGTCAGGCTCACCACAATCCCACGCTTATGCTGATTGTTTGTGCACGACTTGTGCACGGAGCCGACTGAACAAACGCGACAATCGAGTGTCTAATCGAACGGGGAGGGCGAATGCTGATCCGTTCGTTGCTCATGACTGTGATTGTTTTCGCCGCTCAGGGCGGCCAGCCGGCAAGCGATTTCGCGCTCCGATTCGATCACAAAGGCTGTCACTTCGAGTATCTCGACACGTTCAAAGGCACCTACAGCCATGTCGGAGCAACCGCGCCGGTTCCTTTTGTTCTGTCGGACGAGCAGCGAGTGAGGATTCTCAACGCAGTTGTCGCCGCGAATTTCTTCGAATTACCGGTAACGACCGAGGCGGACGAAGGCGAGCCGGCTGATACCTGGGAACTTGAGGTTCGTAACGCTGGCCGACGGCACTCGGTCACATGGCGAGTCGGCTCGAAAGGGCACGCACCCCGTGCGCTCCTCGACCTGCAGCGGACGATCCTTGACGTAATTCTGACGCACCCCGCTCTTCGTCTATTGCCCTTACGAGGCGACGGGTGCGTCGGCGGACCGCCGAAAGTTCGCTAGGCCGACTTGAGCGAGCGCGACTCGCCGCCGATCGACGTGGAGAGGCGAGGATGTCGTTGCCGAAGCTCGGTCTTCTCGACGATCCGCGCGAGCGCCTTGCGCGCGTTGGAGGGATCAAGCGGCGTCTCCACGCTCGACGGGAAGACGAGCGCCGGACGCTGACGGCCGCGCGCCAGAGCGGGGCTCAGAACCCAAAGCTGGCGTTGAACCCTCGGAGCAAGACCCAGGCCTGCCGGCGACGTGAGAATCGATCCCTCCGTTGAACGAGATGTGTCACAATGTGCACATGAAGACAATCTCCATCCGTGAACTCCACCTGAAGACCGGCCGGTGGGTTCGCCATGCTGCCAGCCGCGGTCCGATCGTGGTCACCGATCGCGGCCGCCGCGTCGCGGCGCTTCAACCATTTGACGCCTCCGTGACCCGCCGGCCTCTCCCCAACCGAGAGGCAGCGATACGCAAACGGTCGAAGATCCCAGTCGATTCCGTCGTGTACCAGTCCGAGCTGCGCGAGGATCGGTGATCTACTTCGACGCGGCGTACGTCGCCAAGTGCTACCTCAATGAGCCGGGCGCGGATCGAGTCCGCGAAGTCGCCTATGGCGCGGACGGCCTCGGATCGTGTGAGTTGGCCCGCCTGGAGTTTGCGTCGATCCTCAAGCGGCACGTCAGAGAGCGCCACGTGACCCGCCGGGAGATGAGCGCGATCTTGAAGGACTTCGAAGGGGATGAGCAGAACGGTGTGTGGCAGTGGTTTCGTGTGACCTCTGAGCTGCTGGAAAAGGCCCGCAGGACCGTCCTCGACATTCCGACCACGGTCTTCCTCCGATCCGGTGACGCGCTACACCTGGCCTGCGCCGAGGAGCATGGCTTTGAAGAGGTCTACACGAACGACCGCCACATGCTGAAGGCCGCGCGGCATTTCCACCTCACTGGCGTAAACGTTCTCGGCGAGCACGGCTGAGGTACTCAACAAAGCCGAAGTCGGTGGACGGATGGTGGACGGACGGGAGAATACGCCCGGATCTGCAAGATCACGCAAGTCCAGAAATTCCAAGAAAATCCGCACAAGCGAGGCCACTCGACCATCGCGGATTTCGCACCCAAGCTGATTCGTAATCAGCGGGTCCGCGGTTCAAGTCCGCGCGCCGGCTCCAAGAACATTCGACAACTGACGACGCCGTTTACTTGCCGTGATACGTGGGCGGTCGGCCTTCGGCCTCGGCACGCCGACCCTCGATGAAGTCCTCTGTCCGATAGAGAGCGGCGTACTGAGCGCCGAGCTTGGAGAGCGCGTCGGACTCCAATGGGTCGACGTACTGGTGCGCAGACGTCAGGGTCGCCTTGATCGATAGCGGCGCACAGGCCGCAATCTTGCGCCCGACCGCCATGCCGGCCTCGAGCGCGGCCTCCGGTGTGGCAGCGATCTGCTGCGTAATGCCGATCCGGTACGACTCTTCTGCGCTCCAGTGGTCGCCGGTCAGCATGTAGCGCATCGCATTGCCCCAGCCCGCCTCACGGACGAAACGCACCGTGGCGCCGCCGCCGGGAAAACGGCCATGCGTGCTCTCGTCCTGGCCGAAGCGCGTGTTCGCCGCCGCGATGCGGACATCGCTCGCCAGATAGATCTCGTGGCCGAGATTCCACGTGTCGCCGTGCACCACTGCCACGACCGGCTTCGACCGATGCGGCTGGGAGTTGCCGAGCGGATCGAGCGTCGGCATCGTGCTCACCGGGCGTTGCCCGGCGATGATGCCGGCCTGCGACGCGTCGACGTCGATGCCGCGGGAGAAGTGTTCGCCATGACCGAACAGGACGAGCGCCCGAAGCGACGGGTCGTGCTCGTACTGGTAGAAGGTCGCCGCCAACCGCATCCGCGTCGGCGGATCGATCCGGTTCTGGATGAACGGGCGGTTGAGACCGACGAGCACGATGTCGCCGCGACGCTCCACAGTGACCGTGACCGATGGACCAAGGGCCACGTCCGCAAGCGTCGTCGCCGGCTCGGCCGGCGGCGCCTGCCCATGTGCGCGAGTCGTTGCCGCACCGCCAACATTGCAGTCCCCTTGATGAGCGCGCGGCGTCCGACCACTCTCGGCGAAGTGTTTTGCATGGGTGTCCTCAGACCGCGATATTCCTTCTATCCGGCTACGGTCGCAAGCCCATTCGGGATGCGTTGACTCGAGTCCACTTTAGCGATCGATCGAGCCACCAAACGAGCACTGCCTCGCGTCCTTTCGGCGGAGACGCGGGATGAGCGTGGTCTCGGCCACGTGGTGAGCCGTCCCAGCGAGTCTCCCTCCGCCAGCATCTGCAGCAACCGGTTCTCGCCGGCCAGCAACGCCTCCGCTCGCTTGCGATCTTCGATGTCGGTGTTCGTGCCATACCACCCCTCGATCGCGCCGAGGTCGTTTCGCAATGGCACGGCACGCTCACGATGACCTCTGCCTGGCGCGACGCTATCACCCGACTTCGGTTCCATCACGTCTCGCCCACACGCGTGTTTCAGTACTCAGCGAAGGCGTGAGATGGTGTAGTTCCCGGCATTGAGAATCCTTACTGCTGAAGGACCTGATGAACAAACGCCACCGCGATTGAACCCTCACCGACCGCGGAGGCGACTCGCTTGATGTTGCCACCTCTGACATCGCCGACGGCGAAGACACGAGGGCGACTCGTTTCGAGAAGATAGGGCGGCCGGGTCAGCGGCCACCGCGCCGCGGCCCGATCGTCCTGCGACAGTTCAGGGCCGGTTTTGATGAACCCTTTGTCATCGAGCACAACGCACCGCTCGAGCCAGCCAGTGTTGGGCACCGCCCCAGTCATGATGAACACGTGGCGGATGTCGTTCGTCTCACCCTCACCGGTTCGATCGTCGCGCCACCGGACCCGTTCAAGAGGCCCGTTCCCTTCCAGGGCAACGATCTGGGTGTTTGTCCGCAGAACGATCGCCGGATTCTCTTCGATGCGGCGAATGAGATACCGCGACATCGTGTCGGCCAACCGGTCTCCGCGAACGAGCATGTAGACGCGCTTCGCGGTCTGAGCGAGAAACGCGGCGGCCTGTCCCGCGGAATTACCTCCGCCGACCACGATGACGTCCTCACCCTTACATAGCTCCGCCTCCATCGGCATCGCGGTGTAGTACACCCCCGCGCCTTCGAACTGAGACAGATTCGGGAGTGCCGGTCGACGGTACTCGGCGCCTGTCGCGATGATCACGGCGCGCGCACGGACGCTCGACCCCTCGGCAATCTGCACTTCGTACAGTTGGCGGTCGCAGGCGAGCTGCGTCGCGCCTTTGGCGATCAGGACCCGCGCGCCGAACTTCTGGGCCTGTGCGTACGCACGGCCCGTCAGATCCAAGCCTGAAATGCCGGTCGGAAATCCGAGATAGTTCTCAATCCTGGAGCTCGATCCCGCTTGCCCACCGGGCGAGTTCGATTCGAGCACGAGAACGTCGAGACCTTCCGACGCACCGTACACAGCAGCCGCCAGCCCCGCCGGACCCGCGCCGACGATCACCAGATCGCTCACGCGCGTCCGATCGATCGCGACGTTGAAACCCAGACAATCAGCGATCTGCGTGTTGCTCGGATTTCGCAGTACAGCGTCGGCGCCGCAGATCAAGACAGGTACATCGGCCGCGCTCACGTGAAACTGATCGAGCAGCACCTGCGCCTCCGCGTCGCGATCGAGATCGATGTAATGGAACGGATGGCCGTTACGCGTCAAGAACTCCTTCACCCGCAGCGTGCCGGCGCAGTGGGTCGAGCCGATCACGACGACATCGCCAAAGTCGTGGGCGATCAGCTCGAGGCGGCGAAGCATGAATGCCCGCATGAGAATCTCGCTCAACTCCGCGTCTGTCTGAACGAGGGCAAGGAGCTGCTCACGCTCGAGCTGCACGACTTCACCGGGTTCGCTCACGCGCAACCTCCCCATCGCCCGGCGGCCTGTGATCATGATGGCTTCGCCAGAGAACTGTCCCGGCCCGTGCGCGACGATGAGAATCTCCGTGGCGCCGGTTGGCCGCAGAGCCTGCACCTGGCCGCTGACCACGACGAAGAACGGAACGTTTGAGTCCCCGACTTCGACCAGTACCTCTCCGCGGGCGATTGCGCGGCGCCGCCCGCGCGCCGCGATGCGCGCCATCTGCGCGCCTGTCAGCGTCGGAAACAGCCGTTCCGCACGCGAAGGCACAGTAGAAGCCAAAGGCAGTTGTGGATCGGGAGCGTTCACAGGTCATCCTCCAGGTCTAAGCATCCGTGAGCCTTTCGCCGGAGCGCAAGCTACAGGAGCGAACACGCCTCGTTGAACGGCAAACGCGGGAGTCGCGGGTGCAGCGCGCCTGGATCACCATATCCAAGGTTGCAGAGGAAATTCGTCTTCACGTGTCCTTCAGGGAAGAACTCCTGATCGCAGCCGAAACAAGGCTTGCCGGCTGCAAAGAACTCCTCGTCGACTTTCGCGTGATCGAAGCCGGACATCGGCCCGCAATCGAGACCGATTGCCCGAGCAGCCATGATCAGGTACGCGCCCTGCAGGCTGGAATTCCGCTTCGCGGTCGCCTCTACCAGGTCGGGATTACCCTCAAACAGCTTCGCCATGCCGGGGCTTTGAGGAAACAGCTTCGGCAGTTGCTCGTAAAACTTCATGTCGTACGCGACGATCACCGTGACTGGAGCGGTCATCGTCTTCTCGACGTTGAGCGGGGCCAGCGCCGGCCGGAGTCGTTCCTTTGCCTCCGTTGACCGGAGAAACGCGAACCGCGCCGGGGCGGCGTTCGCGCTGGTTGGCGCCCACTTCAGCAGGTCGTAGAGATCCCGCAGCGTCTGATCGGCCACCGGCCGCGGCTGCCACCTCGTGTACGTGCGCGCTTCACGAAAGAGCGTGTTCAACGCCGTATCGTCGATTCTTTCCCCCATCCTGCTTCCTCCCGTCAGCGTTGAAAAGACGCTGGCATATTACGTCCGTCCAAGATGTCTGTGACGCGCACCTTCGGTGGCCGACTCACGCATCCTCCCGCGCTCTGCTGACGGGGCGACGACCTCCTCAGTCTTGAGTTCCGGCATCACCTGCCTTAAGCACAATTATCTTCACATCAAGTAACTTTATGTCAAGTTAACATTCTGGAGGACTGTATCGTGGACCAGGCGGCACACCGCGGGCGCGCATCGAGGCCGGCGTGTTGCATCCCTCCCGGCTCCAGTTGACTAATGTCGGTGTGTACGGTACTTTCTGTCATAACAGAAATGACTGACAAGCGTGCCCTGACCGCGGCGCACCAGCAGTTCATCCTCCACTGGGGCGAGATGGGCGCGAAGTGGGGCGTGAACCGCACCGTCGCGCAGATCCACGCCCTCCTGCACGTGTCCGAACAGCCGCTCAGCGCCGACGCCATTGCTGCCGCGCTCGGCGTGGCGCGGTCCAACGCCAGCACCAGCCTTCGCGAGCTGCAGGGCTGGGGCATTGTACGCGCCGTGCACGTGCTCGGCGATCGCCGCGTGCACTACGAGTCCATCGCCGACGTGTGGGAGCTATTCCGAACGATCGTCGATCAACGCAAGCGCCGCGAAATCGATCCGACCGTCGAGATGCTGCGTAGCGCGATCATCGAGCTCGACCGCGGCAAGCCCAGCGACCGTTTCACGCGGCAGCGACTGGCCGACCTGCTCGAGTTCTTCGAAACGATGACCGAGCTGTATGGGGAGCTGCGGCACCTGCCGCCGAATGCGCTGCGCAGCGTCGCACGGATGCGCGGCAAAGTACGCAAGCTCCTGCGAGGAGGTTCGTCATGAGTTCCGTCTCGTTGTATGTGACCGGCATCATCATCACCGTGGCGTGTGCGTCCGCCGTCGTCTGGTACCTGAGGCCGTCGCTCGAAGGCGTGCTGATCGATTTGTGCGGCACAGCGCCGCGCGCGGCGTTCTGGACTGCGTTCTCCAACGTCACGATCGCGTTGACGCCCGTGATTTTCGCGATGCACTACCGACCAGACGCCGCCACGCCAGCCCTCTTCGCCATCGGCACGCAAATCGAGTGGGCGCTCGCAGGCCTCCTGCTGTCTGTGATCGTGCTCGGCTCCGTTCTCAGCCGGTTCATCGTCCGGCAGCCCATGCCCGCGCGATGACGCGGACGAGGGACCGGAAACGGGCAGCGGCGGTGGTGCACAACGATCGCCATGGCTCGTCTTTGTGTGTGCCGGTGTGGCGGAGTACCTGTGCCGGATAGATCCCGCGCTATGATTCCGCGATGACCGATTCGCGCTCGCCGATGTTCACCCCAGCTTTTGCGCCGATCGCGGGAGGCTGGTTCACCATGGGCACCGAGCTCGGCCAGGAGGACGAGCGGCCGCCGCATCCTGTCTTCGTCGACAGGTTCGAGCTGGGTGTGTGTCCCGTCACGCGCGCGGAGTACGAGTGCTTCGTGGATGCCACACGGCGCGAGCCGCCGCGCGACTGGTCGCATCCCCCATTTGCACAGGCGGATCTCCCCGTCGTCGGCGTGAGCTGGATCGATGCGGTCGCATACTGCGCGTGGCGATCCGAACAAGACGGGCGCCCTGTCCGGTTGCCGACCGAAGCCGAGTGGGAGTTCGCTGCGCGCGGGCGACAGGAGGCGCTCTTCCCGTGGGGCGACGTCATGCCGGAGTGGATTCCCAACGGCGGACGCGGTCCGTTACAGGCGCCATGGCCCGTGACCCTCGGCGAGCCGACCGATTTCGGCCTTCTCGGCATCGCAACAAACGTGCACGAGTGGTGCGCCGACTGGCACGACAAGGACTACTACAGCCGATCGCCGCAGCGGAATCCCGCGGGCCCGGACCAGGGCGTGCGGCGCGCCGCGCGCGGCGGAGCGTGGCGCCACGTGCACACGATCTGCCGCGTCACGCTGCGCAGCAAGCTCGATCCGTCCTTCCGCTACAACGACTTCGGGTTCCGCCTCGCGCGAAGCTGTTGAGTGGGCGTGGCGACGCGCGGCCGGGCGCGACGGCGGAAAGGCGTTTGCCCTTCGGCGGACGTGCCACGACGCCAAGAGCGATTCGTCGCCGCGGCGGCACGACAACGGCACCGACTGCGAGCCCTCCATTCTCTGACTGTCTCACCACTCACATCATCGGCGGGCGTGCCGTTCGAGTCGACCTGCGCCAGCGCCACGATCCTGCTGGGATCGCGATACGGCAGCTGATTCAAGAGAACGGATTCCGCGACACTGAAGATCGCCGTATTCAAACCGACGCCGAGCGCCAGCGTCAGCACAGCCACGGTGGTAACGGTCGGAGTTTTACGCAGTGTGCGGACCGCGAACTGCAGGTCCTTTACGAGGATCTCGAGCCATTGGATCCCACGCGCGTCTCGACGCTCTTCTTTCACCTTATTCAGGTGTTCGTTCATCAGATGCCGACACTGGCGAGGGTTCAGGAGTCACGTGCGGCCAGATCGACGCTGTCACGCTCTTGGGCGACTTGTCTTGGGTGTTGCGTCGCGGCTTCCTCGGGTGGCGCTCGCCGCTGGCGCTCGCCGCCCCTCGGTTCGTGACCTCTTTCGGCGTCTTGTCCACAACAGCACCCGGCAGCGGCGGGCGACTCCTCGCGTCCCGGCGCTCCCGGTCGCGAACGAACGCCTTGATGATCTTCAGCGCGGCTCGGGCTTCGCGCTCGGTCCTTCGCCCTTTGAAATATGCCGCCAGCTCCTTGTTTGCGCGAACGACTTCCTGATCGCGCATCTTCTGTTCTGCGGCGCTCTCACGGGAGACGGCCGGTTTGCGTCGCTGGACCATCGTTCAGCTCTCTACGCCCCGATTGTGCTCCGCTATTCTGGCACATCAAGACCTCGTAGACTCTGCGATGGTCCGTCAAGCCGGCAAGGGCGGCATCGGAAGACCCGGGGTGGCGAACACCATTTCAGTAATCGCCTTGATGCTCCGGTTCCCGTAGCGGAAGGGGACGATGAGCCTGAGAGGGGCGCCATGCCTCGGCGGAATCGGTTCATCGTTCATCAGCCACGCGAGCATCACCTGGGGGTGCCTCAGCGTGGCCACCGCTTCGTCGACATAGTCGCGATCGGAGGCGACCAATCGGCAGTAGTGTGCCCCTGGCACGAGACCCAGCGAGTCCGCGAAATCACTGAAGCGGACGCCGGTCCATTTCACGATGCCGCGTGGGTTGACGGCGCCGCACTGCAGGAGAAAGGTGTGCGAAACACGCGGCAGGCGCTCGAGATCCGTGAAATGCATGGTGCCTGTGAGCTTCGCAAGCCCCCGCGTATCCACTTTGATCTTCATCTTGCGGTAGTCGAACTCGATCTCCGGCGCCTGGCGGTTCGGGCTGCGCCACATGAGCGGATCGGTAATGGGTCCCGCCGCGCTGGCCGGATGTTCCGGAGCCGAACCGTCTGCGTTCAACGGAAGCGGCGCCGGAAAGCCCTCGCGCAGAGGCCGTTCCACGAGCTGGTCCGGCCACGGCGTCGGCGGCTGTGCAGCCTGCGCCCGTAGGTCTTCGCGCGTCAGGACGCCCAAGGACAACCCGGCCAGGGTCGAACCGGAAATGCAAATAGCCTCACGTCGCGAGATAGTCATGGCTGCACCTCACCGCCATTAGTGTAGGCCGATCGCCGGACCCGCCGCGAAGTCTATACGGCCGCCCAGTCTTTCGAGCGGCGCGAGGGTGTCAAGCGACCTCGGTCACGGCTTCAACTGATCTGAATGACTCGCACATGCGTAGACGGCCCATAATGACCAGGATCGAATGCATGCAGATTCGACCTGCGACACCGGCTGACGATGACGCCGTCTGGCGGATTCTTGAACCCATGATCCGCGCGGGCGAAACGTACCCGCTGCCGCGCGAGATGCGGAGACACGAGGCGCTCGCCTACTGGTGCGCTCCTGAGCACGAGGTCTTTGTCGCGCTCGATGGCGGCGAGGTTGCCGGCACGTACTATCTCCGCGCCAACCAGAAGGGCGGCGGCGCGCACGTCGCGAACTGCGGCTACGTCACCGCGCCGCACGCGTCCGGCCGGGGCGTGGGCCGCGCGATGTGCGAGCACTCGCTCGCCCGCGCAGGCGCGCGTGGATTCCGCGCGATGCAGTTCAACTTCGTCGTCAGCTCGAACACGCGAGCGGTCCGGCTGTGGCAGTCGTGCGGGTTCGAGATCGTCGGCAGGCTCCCCGAGGCGTTTCGGCATCCGACGGCCGGACTCGTCGATGCTCTGGTAATGGTCCGGCCATTGACCGAGGCGGCGCCGGTCACCGCTTCTTGAGCCGGATGTCGCGGAGCGCCAGCCTTGATCGCTGTCGCCATGTCCGTCTGGGAGGCGAAGACGGCGCCGGTGCGCGCCGGCTGGAATCTCTGCCGATAAGACGCTTGACGTCCGGGAAGGCTGCAGATACTGTCGACGCCGGCTCGCGGCGAATCCCTCGCCGTCAAACTTCAGAAGTGTCACCTTGGCCGGGTTCGAACCAGCACGCTCCGATTACACCAGTTGATACACACACGGAAGTCTCATTGCGTCCAGACCCCGATCTGCGCGGAGGAACAGAGATGGCCGATGAAGACCTGAAAGCGGAACTGGAACGGCTCAAGGCCGAAAATGAGCGCCTCAAAACTCAGCGTGGCCGCGGCGTCGGTCTCAAGGTGAGCGAGAAGGGCGGAGTATCCGTGTACGGGCTTGGACGCTTTCCCGTTACTCTCTACAAGGAGCAGTGGGCGAAACTGCTCGCGATGGCCGACGAGATCAAGGCGTTCATCAAGGAGCACGACGCCGAATTGAAGGCGAAGCCCGAGGCTTAGGCGAACGAACCGCCCGCCGGAATCGTCTCATGAGGCTATGCGACATGTTCTTCGCCGCCTGATCCAGCGTCCGCTCTTCACCACGGTCGCAATCCTGACCCTCGGCGTCGGTATCGGCGCGAACACGGCCATCTTCAGCGTCATTCAGGGCATTCTGCTGAAGCCGCTGCCCTATCCGCACCCGGAAGACCTCGTCGACGTCGACCACTCGGCGCCTGGCGTCGGCCTCAAAAGCGCCGGCGCGGCGCCCTTCCTCTACTTCACGTACAGGTCCGACGCGCACGCGCTGCAGGACGTCGGGCTGTGGCGCGGCGACACCTCGTCGATCACCGGCCGAGGGGAGCCGGAAGAAGTGGACGAAGTCGACGTCACCTACACCGTCCTTCCAATTCTCGGCGTCCAGCCGGCGGTCGGCCGGCCGTTTTCACAGAAGGACGATTCGCCCGGCAGTCCCGAGACGGTGATCGTGACGTTCGGCTACTGGAAATCGAAATTGGGCGGCGACACCTCGGTCGTGGGCCAGACGCTTCTGGTCGATGGTCGTCCGCGGGAGATCATCGGCATCCTTCCCGACCGCTTCCGTTTCCTGGATCGGAAGCCGGCGCTCTTCATCCCGCTGCGGCTCGATCCGAACAAGACGTTCCTCGGCAACTTCAGTTATTCGGGGCTCGCGCGGCTCACATCCGGTGCGACGATCGCCACCGCGAACGCCGAGGCGGCACACCTTATTCCGATCGCGCTGCAGCGATTCCCACCGTTTCCGGGCTACAGCGCCAAGATGTTCGACGATGCGCGGCTCGCGCCCAACGTGCGGCCGCTCAAGGCATCGCTCGTCGGCGACATCGGGAACGTGCTGTGGGTGCTCATGGGCACGATCGGCCTCGTGCTGCTGATCGCCTGCGCCAACGTCGCGAACCTTTTGCTGGTGAGAGCCGAGGGCCGGCAGCAGGAGCTCGCGATTCGCGCCGCGCTCGGCGCCGGGTGGGGCGACATCGCGCGCGAGCTGCTGCTCGAAAGCGTCACGCTGGGCGTGCTGGGCGGCATCTTCGGCCTCGGCCTCGCCTACGGCTCGCTCCGCGTGCTGCTGGCTGTCGCGCCGGCGACGCTGCCTCGCCTCGACGAGATCGCGATCGACGGCGTCGTGCTGGGATTCACGTTCGCGATCTCGATCGCCGCCGGCCTGCTCTTCGGGTCGATCCCGGTGTTCAAGTACGTCGGGCCGCAGCTGACCGGCGCGCTGCGCGGCGGTGGCCGGACGTCGAGCGACAGCCGGGAACGCCATCGCGCGAGAAACACGCTCGTGGTCGTGCAGGTGGCGCTCGCACTGGTGCTGCTCGTCGGCTCCGGCCTGATGATTCGCACGTTTCAGGCGCTGAGGCACGTGCAGCCGGGATTCACGCGGCCCGAACAGGTGCAGACGCTGCGGATTGCAATTCCTCGATCGCAGGTGAGCGAGCCGGAACAGGTCGTGCGGATGGAACAGGCGATCGTGGAGAAGATCGCCGCGGTGCCGGGCGTGTCGTCGGTCGGTCTCACCAGCTACGTGCCGATGTCTGGCAACGGCTGGCAGGATCCGGTCTTCGCCGACGACCGGGTCGACAGCGACCAGTCCAAGATTCCGCCGCTCCGTCGCTTCAAGTTCATCTCGCCTGGCCTGCTGCGGACCCTGGGCAACACCGTCGTCGCGGGGCGCGACTTCACGTGGGCCGATATCTACGACAAGCGGCCCGTCGCAATGGTGTCGGAAAATCTCGCGCGCGAGCTCTGGCACGAGCCCGGCGCGGCCATCGGCAGGCGCATCCGCGAAAGTCTCAAGGCGGAGTGGCGCGAGATCGTCGGCGTCGTCAGCGACGAGCGCGACGATGGCGTCGATAAGAAGGCGCCGACGATCGCGTTCTGGCCGATTCTGATGGCGAAATTCGAAGGCGACGACGTGTTCGTGCAGCGATCGCTGGCGTATGTGATTCGCAGCAGCCGGACCGGATCGAGCGGCTTCATCAACGAGGTCAGTCGGGCGGTATGGTCGGTGAATCCCAATCTGCCGCTGGCGAGCGTGCGCACGCTGCAGGAGCTCTACGCGGGGTCGATGGCGCGCACGTCGTTCACGCTGGTGACGCTCGCCATCGCCGGCGCGATGGCGCTCCTGCTCGGCGTGGCCGGCGTGTACGGAGTGATCGCCTATTCCGTGTCGCAGCGCACGCGCGAGATCGGCATCCGCATCGCGCTCGGCGCGCGCAGAGGCGAAGTCACGCGGCTCTTCGTCGTCCACGGTCTGCGGCTGGCGGGAATCGGAGTCGTGTGCGGCCTTGCCGCTGCCGTCTCCCTGACGCGTCTGATGTCGTCGCTGCTGTTCGACGTGAGGGCGATCGATCCGCTCACTTACGGCGCGGTGGGGCTCGGCCTGGCGGCGGCCGCCGCGCTCGCGAGCTACGTGCCCGCGCTGCAGGCGGCCACAGTCGACCCGGTGGACGCGTTGCGCGCGGAGTAGCCGGTTCAGGCGTGGTCGCCAGATCCGGAGCTCGCCGCGACCGCATCCGCCAGCAGAGCCAGGTACTGCTGGCGTCCAACCTCGATCGCTCCAAGTGATTCGAGATGGTCGGTACGCCATTGCACGTCGAGCAATGTCATGCCGGTATCGCGCATCAGCCGCACCAGCGCCATCAGCGCCACCTTCGAGGCATCACGGCGCACGTGAAACATCGACTCCCCGGCGAACAGGCCGTTGAGGCGCACGCCGTATAACCCGCCGGCGAGCTGGCCTTCGCGATCGAACACCTCGATGCTGTGCGCCCAACCCAGCTCGTGCAGTCTGGTATAGGCGTCGATGAATCGATCGGTAATCCACCCGTCTTCGCGCAAGGGATTGGCGCAGCCCCGCATGACGGCGACAAAACAGGTGTCAACGCGAACGCTGTACCGCTTCGCGCTTTGCCGCATCGATCTCGTCACTCGAAAGCGATCGAGCGGCACGATGCCGCGAGGATCAGGCGACCACCAGCCCAGGACTCCCGGAAGCGCGGTCAGCTCCATCGGGAAGATGCCGTGCCGATAGGCGGCGATCAATGTCGCGGGCGCGAGGTCACCGCCCATGCTGATGAGATCGTCGTCCGGCCACTGAGACGAGGGGGGAAAGGACCATCGGTTGTCGCCGACGGGTTTAGGTCTCGACAGCCAGTCAGTCACGGCGCAATATCGGTCCGCCTCTCGACCTCTTACCAGGCCGCGTTATACAGCCGGGGCTCGGCATTCGGCTGATCTCGGCGATAGATCTCTCCGCCCGACTCGCCGGCCCACGTCAACGCGACATCAAGCGCTTCCGGAAACGGGAGGAGGGTCTGCGGCTGCTGACCTCGAGCGGTGACGGCCCAGAGTGTCTCGGCTTGGTCGTCCGCGTTATCGCCGACCCGGGCGATCAGGACGTCGCGATCGTTCATACAGGCAGTCTAGTGCCGCCCCAGCTATTCGCGCCAGAGAAGCCGACAAGAGAACAACGACAGACACAGCGCCTGGCCACGCGCCCGTGTTGAACGATCGGAGCCCTCAACGGCGCCCGACGCGTGCGGCCGGCAAAGGCGGTGCCCGTCCCGATGTAGGCAGTCATGGTCGGTTACGCGGGAGCGAGTGCGGTTCCGAGAGCGCCGCGGCGTGTCGTTCCTACGCGCCCGGAAACGGTCGGGCTGAGAGGCTGAGGTGCTGATTCGTGGTACGAAAGGCACCCGCCGCATGAGCCAGAGCCGCAGCTGTCGACAGCTTGTGGCGTCGCGCTTGCAGATCTGATTTCCTGTTCCGGTCAAGACGTGGTGCGGCAGGAAACGAGGGACCACACCAGTGGTCAGGACGACAACCTGATCGGCGCCGAGCGGATGCCCCGCAAACGCGACGACGAGTAGAGGAGGCCTCTCATGACAAGAATCGCTCGCGACGTGATGACACCCAACCCGGTCTGCTGTTCGCCGGAGACTCCGCTGGATCAAGTGGCCAGGCTGATGCGCCAGAACAACTGCGGCGAGATTCCGATCCTCGATTCAACGGATCGCCCGATCGGCGTCATCACCGACCGCGACATCGTCTGCCGCGTGGTGGCGGATGGGAAAAACCCGATGGCGTATACCGCCGAGACCTGCATGTCGGAATCAGTAGTCACAGTGCCGACCGATGCGCCGCTCGAGGAGGTGATCGCGGCCATGGAAAGGCATCAGATCCGGCGTGTGCCGGTCGTCGACGAGCAGGGATGCTGTACAGGCATCATCGCTCAGGCCGATGTTGCCTGGACGGGACCGCAGCGCAAAGTCGCGGAGCTCGTGCGAGAGGTCTCGCGGGATACGGTCACACCATCACGATGATTCGGACGGCGACTCGCCGACTCGAAGGTCCCGCTGCCTCCGTCACGCCGTCACGGTCACGTTCGTGGCGACTCGCCGCAGCAGTCGCGGCACGGACATTTGCGACCTCGAGGTAACGCTAACGCCGCGAGAGCTCGGGCGTCGCCCCGCCCCAGAGCCGTTCTCATTTTGACGTAGCAGCCCCAAACCCATTCTGCCGAGAGTCAGGCGTTCGACAGGTCGGGGTTGCTGCAGCTCAGTGGGAACGGCTCCAAGCCTTGTTTCACCGGGCCCTGCCTCAGAGCGTGGAGCATCTCGCGCGACCGGAGGCAGCGCGGTCTTATCCCTTTTTTGCTCGTCTCGATTTCCCCGGCTCAGCGTCCGGCCAGAATGAGTACGCCAGCGAGCAGCGCGAGCACGGCCATCAGCGGGTATGGGAGACCGAGCGCGACCAGCCCGCCGAGGCCGGACAGCACCAGCCAGATCCCGAGGAGGAGCATGCCGGTGTTTCGTTGAAAGTTGAAAGCCATGGGACCTGTTTCCGCAGAAACGCCGTGACAGGCCATGCAAAGATGCTTCCACGTCGTACACGCACCGCCGGGTTAAGATGCGCACACGGAGGACTGAATGGCGAATGACGTAACCCCACCGAGCGATGAAAAGCGGACGGCCGCGTGGATTGGAAAGGCGCTCCGCATCGAGGGCCGGATCGTCAGCCAGGAGAACCTCACCATCGACGGCGGAGTCGAGGGCACCATCGAGGTCGGCGACCACAATCTGATGATCGGCGCCGGCGCGGAAGTGAAGGCCGATCTCACCGCCAAGACGATAACCGTCAGCGGCGGCGTGATTGGCAACGTGACCGCGAGCGAGACGGTGGTACTGCGGCCCACGGCGTCAGTCGACGGCGACATCCTCACGCCTCGGCTGATCATGGCCGACGGCGCCGTCGTCAAAGGCAAGGTCGACACGCGCGGCAACAAGGCGTAGCGGAGAGAAATGCGGCTCAGGCGGGGGCGGCGTTGAGGTCATTCGTCACGTGAGTCGACCACGGCTGCTCGGCAATCAGTCGATCGACATCGGCGGCGTTCATCGGCTTCGCGAAAAAGAAACCCTGCGCATATTCACAGCCGAGCGCTCGCAGACGGCCCGCCTGCTCGGCGGTCTCCACCCCTTCGGCGACGACATCCATCGCCAGGTTGTGCGCCAGCGTGACGATGGCCCGAACCATCTCCGCGCCGCCGTCGCCGTCGCCGATGCGGTTCACGAACGAACGATCGATTTTCAGCGTGTTCACGCGCAGCTGGTGGAGATGGCTGAGCGACGAATAGCCGGTGCCGAAGTCGTCCAGACTCCATTCGACGCCGATGTCGCGGAGCCGGTTCACCGTGATCTGAGCAGCCTGCACGTCGCCGATGAAGGCGGTCTCGGTAATCTCCAGTTTGAGGCTCGCCGCGCTGAGGCCCGTCTGCCGCAGGATGGCCTCGATCTCCTGTGCGAGATTCGGGGCTGCGAACTGCCGGCTGGACAGGTTGACGCAGATGGCGCCGGGCGCCGCCGCGCCGAACCGGCGCTGCCACTCCACCATCTGGCGGCATGATTCGACGAGCGTGAGGCGGCCGATGGGCACGATCATGCCGGTGTCTTCGGCGACCTGAATGAATTCCGCGGGGTTGACCATGCCGCGCGTCGGATGCCGCCACCGCACCAGCGCTTCGAACGCCGCGATGTGCCCGTCGTCGAGCGCGATGATGGGTTGGTAGTCGAGCACGAACGCGCCGTCCTGGACGGCATTCCGCAAATCCGTTTCGACCTGCAGCCGCGACACCGCGCGGTCCCTCATCGCGGGATCGAACAGCTCGCATTTCGTCGTGTCGCCGGATGCCTTGGCGCGATGCAGCGCCGTCGCGGCGTCCCGGAGGATATCTTCCGGCCGGTTGTACCCGCTCGTGCTGACCGCGATGCCCACGGTGGCCGACGTGAAGACCTGATGGCCGTCGACGTGAAAGGGCTGCTCCAGCGCCGCGCGCAAGCGGTCCGCCACGCGGACGGCGTCGCTGGCATCCGCGATGTCGTCCAGGAGGACGGTGAACTCATCGCCGGCGATCCGAGCGAGCGTGAATCCGGACTCGCTGGGGGTCAGGACGTCGGTGGCGCGCAGGCTCGCCTGAAGCCGGCGCGCGACCGCGACGAGCAGCCGATCGGCAATCAACGGGCCGAGGCTGTTGCTGATGACGCTGAAACGGTCGAGACCGAGGACGAGCAGCGCGAAGACGAAATCCGATCGGCGCTGCCGGCGCTTGATTGCGCGGTCGAGGAGATCGACGAACATCAGGCGGTTCGGCAGCCCCGTCAGCGCATCGGACACCTTCGCATCGGTGATGTCGGTCAGCGACCCCGCCAGACGCGTCGCGACGCCGGCGGCATTCCTGATCGCTGCCCCGCGGCAGAGCATCCATCGGAACGTGCCGTTGCGGTGCAGGAGGCGGTGTTCGCTCTCGAAGTGTCCGTTCGGGTTGCCGAGATGCGCCTGCAGCGTGTCCTGCACCCGAGCGAGGTCCTCATGGTGCACGCGCTTGAACCATTCGTCCGGGCTGGTGCTGACCTCCGAGTCCTCGTACCCGAGCATCGCCTTCCAGCGGGGCGACCAGTGGACGTCCTGGGTGATCAGGTTCCAGTCCCAGAGCCCGTCGTTCGCGCCCCGCACGGCGAGCGCGTAGCGCTCCTCGCTGTCCCGCAGATCTTCCACCGTCCACTTGTGCGAGAGGTGCGTCGCGATTCTCGCGAGCGCAACCGGAAAATCGATCGGCTTCGTGACGTAGTCGTTCGCGCCGAGCCTGAAGGCCTCGACGATATCGCCGTCGTCGGTCCTGCCGGTGACCATGATGATCGGCAGCTGTGTCTGGGAGCGCGTCTGGCGAAGACGCTCGAGCACGGCGAACCCGTTGACGCCCGGCATCTCCACGTCGAGCAGGATGAGGTCGAACGCGTCCCGTTCGGCGTGAGCCACCGCCTCGTGGCCGTTCTCGGCGACCGTGACGCGATAGCCTTGCAACGCGAGCCGGCGCGAGAGCAGGTCGCGGTTGGCCCTGTTGTCGTCGACGACGAGCAGAGAACCGACGCGGCTCATCGGGACATGCCACCGGCGAGGCGCCGCCCGATCGTCACCACGAGCCGGGTGACTTGAATCGGCTTGCAGTCGAAGACGGTGGCCAGCGTCGTCGGATCCATTCGGGTTCAGGCCGCATCCGCCGGAACCGACTCGCCGGCGACGCCGGCGGCCTCGAGGGGCACCTGCACGACGAAACGGGATCCATGTCCGGGCCGGCTCTCGACCGACAAGTCGCCGCCCATCAGCTGGCTGAAACGCGACACGATGCCAAGGCTCAATCCGGTCGACCTGCCGTACCGCCGCGTGGTCGTCACGTCCGCCTGCGGGAGCCGGTCGAAAATCTTCTCGGTCTGTTCCGGCGTCATCCCCACCCCGGTGTTGGTCACGCTGAACACGGCGAAGCCACGTCCGCGGATCGTGCGGCTGCGAACGTCGAGCGTGATCGCGCCGCGGCGCGTGAACTTCGTCGCGTTGCCGAGCAGGTTCAGCAGGATCTGACGGGTCTTCACCAAGTCGGCGTACATCGTGCCGACCTCGTCCGCGCACTCGACGGTGAGGCGGTTCTCGTTCTTGTGCACGAGCGGACTGATCGTGTGGACCAGCCCGTCGACCATGGCGCGCACATCGAACTGTTCCGGCGAAAGCCTCAGATTGTCCGCTTCGATCTTCGACGAGTCGAAAATGCCGTTGACGAGCGCCAGCAGATCGCTCCTGGCGCGCGTCGCCTCCTCCGCTCGCCGCTGCGCGATTCGCAGCTCCTGTTCCGCGCGTTTGCGCTCGATGCCGAGCGCCACGGCATCAGCCACCGCGGTCATCGCATCGAGCGCCGACGAGGAGAACTCGCGCGGCGCGAACATCCCCATCACGCCCACCAGCTTCGAGTCGAGAAGCAGCGGATACCCCACGAACGACTCGAGCGTGTCCCGGCGCGACCACGCCGGATCGGTCACCGGCAGCTCGACGGCTCTGGCAGAAGTCCGCACCGGTGTGCGCGTGCGCGCGATCGACCCGGCCGTGAAGCGGCCCACCGGCACGCGGACATGCGGCGCGTCGTGGCGGATGTTCATGCCGGCGCCCGCCTGCAGCTCGAGGATCTGCTCGGCCTCGTTGAGCGTCCAGATGCGCGCAAAGCCGCCTTCGAGATGCTCGACGAGCGCTTCGACGCACTGTTGCAGCATGGCGCGCAGCTCGGTGCCGCGTGTCAGCGCCACGCCGACCGCCGCCGTCAGCCTCGCAACGTTCTCGGCCTGCTGCCGCGTTCGCTCCTCCTGCTCGAGCGCCGCCGTCCGCTCGGCGGCTGCCCGCATCTCGGCGATGCTGCGCCGGCAGGAGACGACAAGGACGACGTCTTCGAACAGAACCCAGGCGCCGTGCTCCAGCCAGGGCCACTGGCCCGCGACGAGCTCGCCGTACATCGATTGCGGCCAGAACATGCCGCGCAGCAGGTGATCGAGCGCGACGACCAGCGTCGCAGGCACCAGCACGCGCCAGTCACGATAGAAGGCGAGAAGCGCCAGCGAGGCGAACACGTGAAAATGCGTCTGGATGCGGCCGCCGGTGAGATGGATGAGCAGCGCGCCCATCAACATCTGCGCAACGGCGATCGTGTAGCGCGTCGACGACACGCCGGGACGGAACAGCCCGAGCAGCGCCGGCAACAAACAGATGACGCCGCCGACGAAGATGGCCGCCCAGACGTCAGAGGGGACGCGGATGGTCGTGCCGGACCATGCCAGAGGCGACACCCAGAGCGCGAAGACGATGCCGCTCGCCCACTGGATGGCCATCAAGCCCGCGAACAATCGATCCGTCCGGGTGTAAATGTCGTGCTGATTTTGAGCGAACAGATCGTCAGCCCGTCGGGCGGCCGCCCCGCCAGGGTCCGCGGCGAGCTGGAGAGAAGGCAGCATGTTGCCTCGTGTGCAATTAATCGGCAGACGTCAGGAGCGCACGGCCGAAGACGTTCGCCGCATGGCGATCGGGCTCGCCATGCGCGGGCAACGACGCGAGCAAGAGCGTCGGGCGGTCGGCGGCGGCGACCTCAACCGTGTAAGCCGGTTCTGGCGGAGTTGCGGCGTCAGCGCCCGCCTTGTGGTCGAACGACCAGAGCACCCACAGCATGCAGACAACCGCGGTAAACCAGGTCACGGCGATGAACCATACCCACGGATCGGTGGCCTGAGGTCCCTGCTCCGACGTTGTACCAAAATTTTTAGAGTGCACTATACGACTTTAGAGTGCAATACCTGCGCCTCAGGGGCGTCATCGCTATAAACGATTGAGATTAGGTGACTTAATGCTGAAACTGAAGACGATTCCAGTCAGCTTCAATGGGCGCTCATGGAACACATGAGCAATATTTGCCGCGCCAAATTGATATTAAGTCATAGAAAACAAATGTACTAGCACTCATGTGTGACGATATGGAACAGCCACTCGGAATTGGACATCCGCTGGCCCTCGAAAACGATGCCATTCGCCACTGGCAACTGCGTAGAATTCCTTCCAGTGAGGTCTCCGATGCCTGAGCGATTCGTGACGCGACTCGCGGTGCTGACCGTCGGGATGGCGATCGGATGGGTCGCGCCGGTGCCCGTCGCGGGACAGACGTCCGGCCCCGCGAAAAAACCAATCGCTGGCGGGATCCCGAGAACAGCTGACGGCCATCCGGATCTTCAAGGCACGTACGACCTCGGCACGCTGACACCGCTGGAGCGGGCCGAAGGCACGCCGCTGGTGATGACCGCCGAGCAGGCGAAGAAGCTGGAGACGCAGGTCGCGCAGCGCAATGTGCGCGCCGACGCGCCGATCGACGCCAACCGCACGGCGCCGCCCAGCGGCGGAGACGGATCGCCCGGGCCGTACGGCAACGTCGGCGGCTACAACAATTTCTGGCTCGATCCCGGCTCGCGCTACACGACGATCGACGGGCAGAAGCGCGCGTCGCTTGTGATCGATCCGCCTGATGGGCGGGTGCCGGCGCTCACGCCCGAAGCGCGCCAGCGCAACGGCTCGCGTCAGCTCCAGTACCTCCCGACCTCCGATCAAGCGGCTCGTGAAGATGACCCCGGGTTCGAAGGAGCGGACGCGTACAATGACCCGGAGATCCGACCGCTGGCCGAGCGGTGTCTGGTGGGGTTCAGCTCGACGTCCGGGCCGCCGATCCTGCCGACCTATTTCTACAACAACCTCCACCAGATCGTGCAGACGCCGGACTCGATGATGATCCTCACGGAGATGGTGCACGACGCGCGCCTCATCCGCATGAACGGCCAGCATCCGCCGGCGGCGGTCCGCAAATGGCTCGGCGATTCGATCGGCCGCTGGGATGGCGACACGCTCGTCGTCGACACGAGGAATTTCAGCGACAAGACCCGGTTCCGCGGATCGAGCGAGAACCTGCACGTCGTCGAGCGCTTCACACGCATCGACGCGAACACGCTGCGCTATCAGTTCACGATCGACGATCCG
>Ga0099827_10000146_pt1 | contig 26123 bp, 28 predicted proteins | sample CZO8metaG_FD_79339 | JGI IMG/M metagenome (GOLD analysis project Ga0099827, IMG submission 79339) | Vadose zone soil microbial communities from the Eel River Critical Zone Observatory, Northern California, USA - CZOApr15con1.8 metaG | ecosystem: Environmental > Terrestrial > Soil > Vadose zone ...
ACGGCATCCGCGTCTCGCCGCGAGTCGTGCGCGGGCGCGAGGCGGCGGCGGCGATCGTCGACGAGGCGGGCGCGACGAGCTCCGAGCTGATCGTGATCGGGGCGCCGCGCAAGCGCAGGCTCGGCAAGCGCGCGTTCGTCTTCGGCCGGACGGGCGAGTCCGTGCTGAAGAAGGCGCAGTGCCGCGTGATGGTGATTGCCTCGGCGAACGACGCCGTGGACGCCGAGGCGGTCAGCGCGGCGTAAGTCGTTCCGCCAGGTAGCCGAGCGCGAGCGGGTAGCGGTATTCGATCAACCCGTGCGTCGCGTCGAACAGCTCGAAGTGCACGTCCGTGACGCCGATTTCCTCGAGCGCGCGCCGGAACGCCTCGGCGCCGAGGTCGAGGTAGTACTCGTCGCGCGTGCCGGCGTCGATCCAGATCGCGCGCAGCGACCGAACTGCGTCCGCGTAGCGCGGGACCATCCGCACCGGATCCCACTCCAGCCAGCGCGCGAAGATGTCGGGCTTCAGCCGGCCCGTCGCGATGTCGAAGGGCAATTCTCCTGCCGAGTAGCAGGCCGCCATCGCGTACGCGTCTACGAGTTGCGCGTCGTCCTCCTTCGACCACGCCGGACGCGAGCGGAAGTCCTCCCAGAATCGTTCGTATGAACTGTCGTAGTGATCCCGCAGCGCACGCGCGACCACCGCGAACTCGGGCTGGTAGCACTGCTCGAACAGCGCATCGCCGGCGTGCGTCGCGAGCGCACCGAAGAGGTCCGGGCGCAGCATCGGCGTCACCATCGCGCCGTAGCCGCCCGAGGACTTGCCCGTGATGCCGCGGTGCTCGCGCGCGGCCAGCGTGCGGAAGCGCGCGTCGACGAAGGGGACGACCTCGTCGCACAGGTACGTGTGGTAGTTGCCCGTCGCGGGCGAGTCGAGGAACTGGCTGCCCCCGAGCGACGTCCAGCAGTCGACGAGGACGACGAGGCACTCGGGCGCGAGCTCGTCGACGAGCTCGAGATAGGTCGGCCGGAACGCGACGCGATTCCGCCACATGTCGACCTGTCCGGTCATGCCCTGGACGACGTAGACGCTCGGATAGGCGTGATCCGAGTCGTCGTAGCCGGGAGGCAGCCAGACCCACAGCGGCCGCACGTTCGGGTCGCCGAGAGCATTCTCCCTCAGGGCTTCGCTCTCGACCTCGAGCTCCTCCCAGCGGCCGCGGTAGTGAATCGACCAAGGGCGCATGTCGCTAACGTACGCCACCGGAATGGGCCGGCGTCTGATCCTTCTCTTTGCGTGCTCGCTGCTCCTCGCAGGTTGCGGCAAGTCGAAACACGAAGTCGGCAACATCTACACGCTGCAGCCGACCGCCGCGTGCCTGCGCGACCACGGCTTCACGGTCAGTACCCAGGAGAAGGACGTCAACTTCATCGCCTTCGCCGCTCCGGGCGGCGGGCTGCGCGCTCGGACGAAGCGCGCGGACGTGATCATCGCCTTCGGGCTGAACGGGAAGGACCGGCACCAGATCATGGTCGCCGTCAAGCGCTTCGCCCGCCGGCCGCCCATCTTCCGCTACCGGATCGGCAGGGCCAACATCGTCATGCTCTGGGCCTACCGGCCGTCCAAGCAGGACAAGGCAACCCTGGACGGCTGCCTCGCCCAGCAGGTGGGCGGCTAGAATCGTCCACATGGAAGTCGGGACGCTGAGAGTCAAGACCGGCCTCGCCGAAATGCTCAAGGGCGGGGTGATCATGGACGTGACCACCGCCGACCAAGCGCGCATCGCCGAGGACGCGGGCGCGTGTGCGGTGATGGCGCTCGAGCGCGTGCCCGCGGACATTCGCCGCGACGGCGGCGTCGCGCGGATGGCGGACGCGGACAAGATCCGCGAGATCCAGGAGGCCGTGACGATTCCCGTCATGGCCAAGGCGCGCATCGGCCATTTCGTCGAGGCGCAGATTCTCGAGGCGCTCGAGGTCGACTACATCGACGAGTCCGAGGTGCTGACGCCGGCCGACCTCGCGCACCACATCGACAAGTGGAAGTTCACCGTCCCGTTCGTCTGCGGTTGCACCAACCTCGGCGAAGCGCTGCGGCGGATCGCCGAGGGTGCGGCGATGATCCGCACGAAGGGCGAGGCGGGGACGGGCGACATCGTCAACGCGGTCACGCACATGCGGGCGGTGTTCGGACACATCCGGAAGCTGCAGACCTTGCGCGAGGAGGAGCTCTACTCGGAGGCGAAGGAGCTGCGCGCGCCGTACGAGCTGGTGAAGTGGGTCGCCGAGCACGGGAAGCTGCCGGTGGTGACGTTCACGGCGGGCGGGATCGCGACGCCCGCGGATGCGGCGCTCTGCATGCAGCTGGGCGCGGACGGCGTCTTCGTCGGCTCGGGGATCTACAAATCCGGCGATCCCGAGAAGCGCGCGAAGGCGATCGTCGAGGCGACGACGCACTACAGCGATCCGGAGATCCTGGCGCGGGTCTCCTCGGGTCTCGGCGAGCCGATGAGCGGCCTCGCAGCCGCGAGCCTGTCGCCCGAAGAGCTGCTCGAGACTCGCGGCTGGTAAGACAGGTCTTCGCCGGCGTCTAGAAGGAGCGCGCGGGCGCCCGTATCGTCCTGCAGGTGTCCGACGACGTCGAACTCCTCGCATTCGAGCTGTCCCGGGACGCGCTGACCCGGCAGGAGGCCGGACTCAACGAGCTGCGTGCGCGAACGGGGACGCTCTTCGCCGCGTCCTCGCTGGCCGCGTCGTTCCTCGGCGGTCGAGCCGGTGGCCAGCCGATTCTGGGCGGACTCGCGCTCGCCTCGTTCACTGTCTCCGCGATCTTCGCAACCTACGTCCTTCTTCCGAAGGAAGAGCTCGTGTTCGCCATTCATGGAGGCGTCATCCTCGGGGCGTCGACACTTCGTATAGAAGATGTCGGGCGTCAGCTTGCGATCTGGCTGGATGCCTATCATCAAGTGAACCAACGAACGATGAGGAGGCTCGCCGTGGCATACCGCGTCGCTGCCGGTGCGGTCCTCGCCGAAGTCATTCTCTGGACATTGGAGGTCAGTCTTTCGTGACGATCGAGAAGCAACAGCATCTTTCGCCGCCTCCTCCCGGTCTCGGAGCCCAGGAGGCGGGTGCCGGCGCGCCGCCGCTCTGGAAGATCATCTGGTCGTTCTTGCGCTACCGCCGCTGGCCCGAGTAACGCCACCGTCCGCCGCGGTCTTCACGATCTCCCTCGGTGGGCGTGATCCGCGCAGGCTGGACCAGCGTTTCGTTCCTCTTCTACCTCGGAGCGCTGACCGTGCTCGTCTCGGCGGTCTGGCTGCTCTCGATTCTCTCGGATCATTACGGCAAGCCGGCGTTCGTCGGCTGGGCGTTGCTCGTGGTTGCGTTCGCCGGCGTGTGCGCGTTCGCGTTCCGCCGGGCGGGCCGGCCCTTGCTCGGCGGCCTTTTCGCCTTCGTCACCGTGCCGCTGTTCGCGGTCTTCCTCGGCGCGCTCGAGGACTGGTTCGGCTGGCTGCCGAGCAACGACACCTCGCCGCTGCACGGCTTCCACCTCGGCTTGATCCTGATCGAGCTGCTGACCGTCGCGCTCGCGCTCCGGCTGCTTGGGGTGTTCAAGTTCCCCTTGCTCGTGCTCGCCGCGGCCGGAGGCGGCTGGTACCTCGTCACCGACGTCCTCTCGAGCGGCGGCGACTGGTCGGCGACGGTGTCGATCCTGTTCGGCCTCATGCTGCTGCCGTTCGCGGTCGCGGCGACTCCCGTCTACGGCTTCTGGCTGCACGTCGTCTCGGGCCTGACGATCGGCGGCGGCCTGCTCCAGCTGTGGCACACGAGCGACACGGACTGGATCCTGATCGCCATTGTCGGCCTCGTCTACGTCTGGCTCGGCGGTGTGCTCGAGCGCTCGAGCTGGACCGTGCTCGGCGCTCTCGGGCTCTTCCTGAGCACGGCGCACTTTGTCGACAAATGGTTCGGCGGAATCAGCTTCTTCTCGTTCTTCGGCTTCGGCGGGGAGACGCCGAAGCACGACTGGGCGCGGCCGGTCAGCTACGCCGTGCTCGGCTTCGTCTTCGTGCTGCTCGGCCTCCTGCTGGAACGGCGGCGGCGCGCAGCGCCGACCGTTCCGCCCGTCGCCGCGTAGCCCGCGGATACCATTTCGCCGATGTCTCGTCCGATCCGGATCGGCATTCTTGCTGTGCAGGGCAACTTCCGCGAGCACGCGGCGATGTTGCGCGGGCTCGGCGCGGACGTGGTCGAGGTGCGCAAGCCGGAGCAGACTCGCGGCCTCGACGGGCTCGTGATCCCGGGCGGCGAGTCGACGTCGATCGGGCGGTTGATCCGGCTCTACGGGCTCGAGGACGCGATCCGCCGCTTCGAGGGCGCCGTCCTCGGGACGTGCGCGGGGATGATCATGCTCGACCGCGGGCATCTGGGACTCGTGGACATCGACTGTGAGCGCAACGCGTGGGGACGCCAGGTGCACAGCTTCGAAGCCGACCTCGACGTAGTGGGCGACACGCTGCCGCTGCGCGGCGTCTTCATCCGCGCGCCGTGGATCGAGGACGCGGGGCCCGATGTCGAGATCCTCGCCGAGCACGACGGCCATCCCGTGCTCGCGCGGCAGGGACGCTACCTCGTCGCCGCGTTCCATCCCGAGCTGACCGACGACACGCGCGTGCACGAGAAGTTCCTACAGCTCGTGCGCACGACGCAAGAAACCGAGCCCCAGGCGGTCGCGTGAACACGGGTGTGCGCGGGCGGAGCCGGGCTTTGCCCGGCGGGAGCCCACGCTTGCGCAATGGCGATCTGCTGAAATGGCTTCGCTGTTCTAGCGCTCCTGCTAGGAGGGGGGCGAGGGGGAACTTCGTTCCCCCAAAGAAAGGAGGGGGTTCGTGGGGGAACCATGGGTTCCCACACGTTTATGTCCGGACACAGTAAGTGGTCATCGATCAAGCACAAGAAGGGCGCTGCGGACAAGAAGCGCGGCCAGCTCTTCTCGAAGCTGTCGCGCGCGATCATCGTCGCGGCGCGGGAAGGCGGCCCCGATCCGGCGAACAACCTCGCGCTGCAGAACGCTGTCGAGAAGGCGCGGTCGTACTCGATGCCGAAGGACAACATCGAGCGCGCGATCGCGCGCGGCTCCGGCGCAGACGCCGACGCGGCGGCGTACGAGACCGTGGTCTACGAGGGTTACGGCGCCGGCGGCGTCGCGATCCTCGTCGAGGCGTTGACGGACAACCGCAACCGCACAGCGTCGGACGTGCGCGCCGCGTTTGCGAAGCACGAGGGGAACCTCGGGACGTCGGGGGCCGTCGCGTGGCAGTTCGAGCGGCGCGGCATCGTCCTCGTGAACGCGGACGGCGTCGATGAAGACGAGCTGACGATGGCGGCCGCCGAAGGCGGGGCGGAGGACGTGACGCTCGACGGCACGACGTTCCAGATCACCGCGGCGCCGGAAGACTTGACCACAGTGCGCGAAGCAGTGGAGGCGGCCGGGTTCATCGTCGAGTCTGCGGAGCTGACGATGGCGCCGAAGACGACGGTCGAGGTCGAGGACGAGCCGACGGCGAAGAAGATCCTGCGCCTGATGGACTCGCTCGAGGAGAACGACGACGTGCAGGAGGTCTACTCCAACTTCGACATCCCCGAGCGCGTGCTCGAAACGGTCGCCGGCTAGTCCACGCTCACCCAGACCAACCCGTCGCCGGCGGCGATTCCGTTGGGGATGCCGCCGACACGGATTGTCTTCCCAACTCGGCCGGAAGCCGGATCGACGCGCGAGACAGTTCCATCGCCCTGATTCGCGACCCAGACGGCTCCGCTTCCAACCGCCACGGCGCCCGGCGACGAGCCGATCTCCGTCACTTTCTGCAGTACGAGATCGCGGAGGCTGATCTTCGAGAGGGTGTTCGTCACATTTGAGGTGACCCAGACGGCGCCGGCTCCGACTGCGATGTTGGACAGCGTGTCCTGCGCTACCGTTCTCGAGTCAACGACCGTGGAGTTCTTCGGGTCGACCTTCGCGAGCCGGCCGTCGTGGCGGCAACCGGCCCATACGAAGCCCGCTCCAAACGCGACCGCGCATTGATCGAAACTCGCAGCCGGCCCCCGGATGACACCTGTCGTGATTCCCGTTCGTGGGTCAACCCGATCGAGCTCGGAGCCGGGCACCGCGGGGCTGACGACCCACACAACGCCGTCACCGAAGGCGCTTGCCACGCCCCCCGTCCGCCGTGTACCGAATTTGATCGTGCGGTCGACACGGTTCACGGTCGGGTCGATCCGGTAAAGCTTCCCCTCGAGCGTCACGACCCACACACGCCCGTCGCCGACGGCGAGATCGGAAGGAATTCCGTCGATCGGAACGGGTCGGTCCGCCGTTCTCGTCGTGGGATCGACACGCGAGACCGTATGGTCGTTGATGTTCACGACCCAGGCGCCGCCGCTGCCAACTTCGACCTGGCCCGGCTGTTCACCGACGTGGACGTCGGCGACCACACGATTCGTCGCCGGGTCGATCGCGGCGAGCGAGTTCGGGAGAGCGGTGAGGGTTGTTCCGCCACGCGTAATGGTGTATGCGACGATCAGTCCCGCCCCAAGTCCTAAAACAACGACCACGGCAAGCAGCTGCGTGCGCATGCGCCGCCGGGGCTCGACGAACTCCTCCTTCACCGTCTGCTGGCCGACGCCGCGGAGTGGCGGGAACTCGCTCGGAAGCCCTTCGATCACGAGCTGGGAGAGGTGCTCGGGCCGTTCGAGGTCTTTGAGGCGGTGCTCGCCGAGGTCTTTGAACTCGATGCCCGGGAGCTGCTCGTCCTCGACGAGCGAGCGGGTCGCCCGCGAGACGAGCACCTGGCCGCCGTGCCCGGCGGCGGAGATGCGGGCGGCGCGAACGACACCGAGCCCGTGGTAGCCGCCGACGCTGCGGCCGGGCTCGCCGGTGTGGATGCCCATGCGGATGCGCACCTCGGTGCCCTCGGGCCATTCGTGCTCAGCGAGTGCGCGCTGCGCCTCGGCGGCGGCGAGTACGGCGTCCTGAGCGCGGCGGAAGGAGAAGAAGAATGCGTCGCCCTGCGTGTCCACTTCCTCGCCGTTGTGGCGTGAGACCGCCTCGCGCAGGATCCGGCGGTGCTCCTCGAGCACGTCGGCGTACGCGTCGCGCAGCCTGGCGACCAGCCGCGTCGAGCCTTCGATGTCCGTGAACAGGAAGGTGACGGTTCCCGGGCTCGTGGGCTGCTCAGCCACCCGGGCCGAACCTAACACGGAATTCGTGGACTGTCGCGCTGGCTTGGACAGTCGACGCCAAGAGGAGAGCGACGACGTGCAGGAGGCCTACTTCAACTTCGACATCCCCGAGCGCGTGCTCGAGACGGTCGCCGGCTAGGCGACTAAGCCGGAGCCGACGTCGCGTTCGCCAAGTCGGCCGCGAACTTCAGCGTCAACGTGGCGAGCAAAAGGGCGGCGGGCACCTCGCAGGACGCTCGCCGCCCGTTCGTAAGACTCAGTTGCTCGGCGTGATGTGCTCCGCGTTTGCCTTCGCCGCAATCACGGCGTCGATCGGAATCGCGATGTTCGCGTTCACCAGCGCAATCGCCGCCCGCTCCGGCAGCTCCTCGCCGGCGATCTCGTCGAGCTCTTCCTTTGTCAGCGTCCGGTACTGCTGTTCTTCACCCATGCGATCCCTCCTAGTTGGCCTGATCGATGGTCGCGTCGGTCGGCGCGGCGACGCTCGCGTTGATCAGCGACATCGCGGCGCGATCGGGCAGCGGCCCGCCCGCGAGCTTCTCGAGCTCCTCGCGGGTCAGCTGCTTGAACTCGTGCTCCTTGCCCATGCCCTCGCTGGTTCGCTTCTCGGTCTTGTCGCTCATCGACCCCCCTTGCGTCCTCGGTTTGCAGGGCCGCCCAGATTCGCCAATGCGACGGCGTGGACGTTCCCCTTCAGGTCAACCCACGCCGCTCCTGTACCGGATGCGGCGCTGGATCACCTTGTGAATCCGCATAAGCTCTGGCTCACCGTTCGGCCCATTTTGAAACCGGGAAGGGACGTCCGACCCGCTGCCTAACGTGTTCTCGTGAAAGTCCTCGGCATCGACCCGGGAACGGCTGCTTGCGGATACGGGATCGTCCACGAAAGCGAAGGGCGCCTCAGGGCGGTTGTTTCCGGGTGGTGGTCCACACCCGCGAAAGAGCGCCCCGAGTTGCGTCTGAAGATGATCTTCGACGGCGTGGCCGCGCTCATCGCCGAGCACGCTCCGGATGCGGTGGCGCTCGAGGAGTCGTACGTCGGCGCCGACGCCCGCATCGCGCTCTCTGTCGGACAGGCGCGCGGAGCCGTGCTCGTCGCGTGCGCGGCCGGCGGCGTCGAGGCCGCCGAGTACGCGCCCACCCGGGTCAAGCAGGCCGTCTGCGGCTACGGGCGCGCGGACAAGACGCAGGTGCAGAAGATGGTGAAGGCGATTCTCGGGCTAGGGTCGGTGCCGACGCCGCACCACGCGGCAGACGCGCTCGCGGTTGCGATCTGCCACGCAACCGCGCCCCGGCTCACGGAGCTGGTGCGATGATCGCGCGTTTGCGCGGCAAGCGCGGTGGGCTCTCCGCAGCCGGGCTCGTCCTCGACGTGAACGGCGTCGGCTACCTCGTTCAGGCGACGCCGTCGGTGCTGCGCCAGGCCGGCGAGGAGCTGACGGTCGAGACCTACCTGCACGTCCGCGAGGACGTGCTGCAGCTGTACGGCTTCGGGTCTTCGGAGGAGCGCGATCTCTTCGTGCACCTGCTCTCGGTGAACGGCGTCGGCCCGAAGGTCGCGCTCGCGATCGTCTCCGGCTCGACACCGACCGAGCTGCGGCGAGCGATCGTGCTCGAGGACACGGCGCGCTTCGAGGCGATTCCCGGCATCGGCAAGAAGACCGCGCAGCGCGTCGTCCTCGAGCTGAAGGAGAAACTCGGGGCGGGGGTCGAGTCGGCCGCGCCGGTGGCGGATCTCGTTGCCAGGGACGCACTGGTCGAGCTCGGTTGGTCCGTGCTCGACGCGGAGCGCGCGCTCGCGGGCGTCGATCCGGAGCTGCCGGTCGAGGAACAGGTGCGGGCCGCGCTGAGGAAGGCCGCGTGATCGAGTCGACTGCGTCGACGTTCCTCGCACCCGAGATCAAGCCGGAGGAGGAAGAGCTCGAGCGCTCGCTGCGCCCGAAGTCGCTCGGCGACTTCGTGGGCCAGGAGCGCGTCAAGGAGCAGCTGTCGATTGCGCTCGAAGCCGCAACGAACCGCGGCGAGGCGCTCGACCACGTCCTGCTCGCCGGGCCGCCCGGTCTCGGGAAGACGTCGCTTGCGTACATCGTCCGCCACGAGCTCGGCGTCGGGATCCGCACGGTCGCCGGCCCGGCGATCGACCGCAAGGGGGACATGGCGGCGATCCTCACCGGCCTCGAGGACCGCGATGTCCTCTTCGTCGACGAGATCCACCGCCTCAACCGCGCCGTCGAGGAGATCCTGTACCCGGCCCTCGAGGACTTCCGGCTCGACATCATCGTCGGCCAGGGCCCCGCTGCGCGGACGCTGACGCTCGACCTGCCGCCGTTCACGCTGATCGGCGCGACGACGCGCACGGGCCTGCTGACGACGCCGCTTCGTGACCGCTTCGGGATGACGTTCCGCCTGGGCTACTACGAGCTGCACGAGCTGGCGACGATCGTCCGCCGCTCGGCCCGCATCCTCGACGTCGAGATCGCCGAGGTCGCGGCGGAGGAGATCGCGCGCCGCTCCCGCGGCACACCGCGTGTCGCCAACCGGATCCTGCGGCGCGTGCGGGACGTCGCCGAGGTGCGGCACCAGGGCGTCGTGACCGTCGAGATCGCGCGCGAAGCGCTCGAGCTGCACGAGGTCGACGAGCAGGGGCTCGAGCGGGTCGACCGCGAGCTGCTGCGCGCGATCGTCGAGCGCTTCGGCGGCGGGCCGGTGGGCCTGTCGACGCTGGCGGTTGCCCTGGGCGAGGAGCGGGACACGATCGAAGACGTCTACGAGCCGTACCTGCTCCAGCTCGGGTTCATCCAGCGGACGCCGCGGGGCCGCGTCGTCACCGAGCTCGGGCGGGAGCATCTCGGCGCCGTTCGCCGCGAGAGTTCGCTCTTTTAGCGGCGCTTTGCCTCCGCTTTACCGGTGCGCGCCATGCTGCGCGCATGAAGACGATCATCCTCACCGTGCTCTTTGCGCTGGCCGCTGCGCCCGCGCTCGCCTGCGGCGACGGCATGCCGCCGCAGAACCTCCGCATCAACCCTCAGACAAAGGCCGAGCTTCGCGTCGCCTACCTCGCCGCCCATCACGGCGCGCGCGCGGACGGGCCGCTACCGGGTCACACGTACTACTCGGGCCACATGGGCCTCTACTACGCGGTCGCGACCTTCGACGGGCGTCCGCGCGTGTTCATCCGTGTCCCCAAGCAGCGCTGGCAGCTTGTCCACGACACGACCGGCGTCGTGTGCAGCGAGGACGTGCCGGCGGACGTGCTCGCCCGGGCGTGGTGGTTCGTCCACGCGTACGGCCACTGTTACACGGTGCCGGGCTAGAAGTCCTCCGGGCTCCACGTGGCGAGATGAAACCGCGCAGCCAGCGGGTTGAAGACGGAGACGAACGCCCCCTTGAGCCGGTCTGCGCGCGCCGTGGGCGCCGGGCGAAGCTGGGTGGGACAGCTCGTGGCGCGGAGCAGGTCGCGGCGGTAGGCGACGTCGGCGTCGAAGGAGGCCGCCGCGGCCTGCTGGAGCAGGCTCGCCGAGCGGCGTGCGCGGTCGTCGTCCGGGACGTTCAGCGCGGCGATCTGCTGCAGCAGGCTGTTCCGGTTCCTGGTCACGTCGTCGATCTCCGCCGCCGCTTCCCTCACCGGGATCTTGCACTGCAGCGCAGTCGCGACCGCTTGCTGCACGGCGACGCGCCCGTCGTGCGCCTGCGCGAGCACGTTCTCGACCTTGAGCGTGAACGTGCGTAGCGCCGCGTCGTCGTGATGCGGCCGCAGCGAAGCGACGAGCGCGGTCGCCACCGCAGCGGCGGCGAGGACGAGCGCGAGCGGTAGCAGCCACGCGCGGCGCGCGGCGACGACGCTGCGCACAGGAGACGGGCGCCTCAGCGACGGATCGTGGCGGAGGATCGCCTGCTCGAGCTCGCGCAGCTCCTCGCCGGGCTCGAGTCCGAGCTCCTCCGCGAGACCCTCGCGCGTGCGGCGGTAGACCTCGAGCGCCTCGGCCTGCCGACCCGACCGGTAGAGCGCGAGCATCAACTGCGCGCGCAGCCGTTCACGCAGCGGGTGCTCGGCGGCGAGCTGCTCGAGCTCCCCGACGAGCGCCCCATGGCGGCCGGCGTCGAGCTCGGCGTCGATCCGGTCCTCGACGGCAGCGAGGCGCGCCTCCTCGAGGCGCTCGGCAGCCGTGCGTGCAAAGCGCTCGGCGCGGACGTCGACGAGCGCGGGCCCGCGCCAGAGTGCGAGTGCGTCGCGCGGCCGTCCGTCGGCGACGAGCTGCTCGAAGGAGTCCGCGTCGACCTCTCCGGCGTCGACGCGCAGCCGGTAGCCGCCGTGCGCCGTCTCCACGCGGTCGGCTCCGAGTGCCTTCCGCAGCTGCGACACGTAGACCTGCAGCGTCTTCGCGGCGGTTGCGGGAGGCTGCTCGTCCCACAGCTCGTCGACGAGGACATCGGACGGGACGACGCGGTTCCGGTTCACGAGCAGCAGCGCGAGCAGTGCCCGCACCTTCGGCGCGGGCAGCGCAATCGTCCGCCCGTCGTCGCCGACGACTTCCAGCGGGCCGAGGATCCGGAACTCCACGGGGCTGGAGCGTACGCTTCCTGCATGATCCGGAGGCTCGGTCGCGGCGACGAGACGACGCTGCAGGAACTGTGCCGCCGCTACAAAGACCGCGTGGCCGACGGACGCGGAGGCGGCGCGCGCGCTCGCGCTCGACGACCTACACGTGTGGATCGCGGAGGTCCACGGCGAGCCCGCCGGCTTCGCCTACGCGCACGTGCTGCAGCGCATCGACGGCGCGACGATGGTGTTCCTGTACGAGCTCGAAGTCGACGAGCGGTTCCGCCGCCGCGGGCTCGGGTGCGAGCTCGTCGAGGAGGCGAAGCGGCTTGCGGCGGGGCGGCGCATGTTCGTGCTCACCGACGAGAACAACGAGACGGCGATGCGCACATATGCGGCAGCAGGCGGCGAGTACCAGCCGGACGTGATCTTCCGCTTCTAGTGGAGCAGGTGCTCGAGTACGAGCCCGAGCAGGTTCATCGCGAAGATCGCGAAGGAAACGGAAGTCAGGAACGCGGTCCAGAGGACCACTGCGTGTGTGTTTGGATCGAGCCGCATTTGCCGCAGGAGGTCTAAGCGTGCGTGGGGACGCGCGTGCGTGCGTCCCCACGACGGGTGAATCAGGCGAGCTGGGCGCGAATGGCGCCGCCCGGGTGCTCCTTCGTGTGCACGTTGACGTAGAAGCCCGCCGGGTTGGCGATGATCTCGTCGATCAAGCTCGCCTGAGCGGCGGTGCAGCCGTCCGAGTTGCCGTCCGCCCCGGGGGCCGTGAGCGGAACCACGACCGGGCCGTTCGTGCTCGCATCCCCGCGGTGAATGTGCGCCGCGGCCGTCGGCAGCGTGACGTTCTCGACGTGCAGCCTGAAGCAGACCAGGCCGGCATCCCTTCGGATGCGGATCACCGCGGTGCCCTTCGCGTTCGGCTCCGTGGTGCCTTTCAGCGCGAGCGCCCTGATCCAGCCGAACGACGCCGTTGAGGTGCCCGTCAGCTGTCCCCGGATCGCACCGGCCGGGAATTCGCTCGTGTGCACGTTCACGTAGAACGACGCCGGCGCGGCCAGGATCGCGGCCACGAGCTTCCGCGCCGCCGTCGCGCAACCACTCGACTTGCCCGCGGCGTCCGGCGTCTTCAGCGGCACCAATATGTTGCCGGAGGAGCCTGCGACTCCCTCGTGGATGTGCGCCGCTACGGCGGGCGGCAGGTTGTCCACGGCGAGCTGGAAGCAGACCTGTCCCTGCCCCGCCCGCAGCCGCACCGTCGCGGTGCCGGTGCCAACCGGGTCTCCGGTGGGGCTTTCCGCCTCGCCGGTGAGGGCGATCTGGAAGGCGCGGCCGCCGGAGGTCGGCGTCAGCAGCGTGGTCGGACAGCCGCTCTTGGGCGCCGGGATGATGTCCGCGGGATGCTTGAGGTGCGCGCGCAGCGCCTTCGCCAAGACGCGCAGCTTGACATAGGGCTTCGTGTTCGACGCGGTGCGGTGGCAGATCGTCACCTTGCCGTCGGTGCGTGCGCTTGCGGTGGTGAGCGCAGCGCCGGCGAACGCCAGCACAGCCAGCATGAAACCGAGTTGCTTCATTGCCTCCCCCTCGGATTGTGTTGACCGCTACTACGCGGGAGAGCCGCGGCCGGATTAACGGCGGAACTGCAGCTCGTGCCAGCTCGGTACGGGCGCAAGCTCGAGGAGCGTCCTGCTCCCGCGCGGGTCGCGGTAGCCGAAGTCCGCGCTCTCCTCGTCCCAGGCGACCTCGAGCAGGCCTTCCTTGACGCGATGGTCGAGCCACGCGCCGCGGAAGACCAGCTTGCGCAGCCAGTAGACGAGCGACTCGCCCTCGACGAGGGACACGCGCTCCCAGTGCCGGACGAGATAGCGGCCGAGCCCGCTCCGAGGTTCTTCGATCAGCCCGTCCGCGGCGAGCTCCACCAGATCGGCCGTCTCGTCGTCGTCGAGCTCGTTCCCCTCGAGGAGGCCGAGCTTGACGCCGGCCGCAGTCACGCGCTGCTCGAAGTCCGCGTGGTTGAAGCCGAACCGGTACCCGAGGAACTCGACGACGTAGTCCTCGCCCGACCAGTAGTTCGTCTCCGCCATTGGGCGGAAGGTTACCCCGCGTTAGGCTCTGTCTTGTGCGGCGCGCACTCCTGTGGATCGCAGGCCCTGCGTGCGTCCTCGTGGCGTTCGCGACGGCGTGGCTGTTCGAGCTCTCGACCGAGCACGTGCTCGTGCTGGCGCCGGTGATCGTGCTCGGGACGGCCGCCGTTGTCGGGCTGTTCCTGCTCTGGGCGCGGATGGCGTGGGAGTCGGTGCGCCGTTCTAAGTGATGTAGACCGGCGTCCCCACCTGAACGTGCTGGAACAGCCACTCCGCGTCGGGGATGTGCATCCGGATGCAGCCGTGTGACGCCGAGTAGCCGATGGAGGCCGCGTCCGGCGTGCCGTGGATGCCGACGCCCGCGGCGGACAGTCCCATCCAGCGTGTGCCGAGCGGGTTGCCGGGCCCGGGCGGGATCGGCTTCAGGCCCTTCGCCCACGGCGAGTCGGGCGGGCGCCACCAGGGGTTGTACTGCATGACGACGATCGACCAGAGCCCGGCCGGCGTCGGATACTCGGCACGGCCCGTCGCGACGCGGAACGTCTGCACGAGCTTGCGCGAGTTGTAGAGCCGGAGCGTGTTCGAGCCGCGGTCGATCCAGATGATCGGCCCGAACTTCGCCTTCGTCCGCTTCGCGGGGAGCGTGCGCGCCGGCAGGACGAGCGGCGCGCGCACGCCGCGCTGCAGCGCGACCTTCAGTTCGCGCTCGAGCCGCGCGCGGCGGACGGCGACGCCCGGCTTCGCCTCGCGGATCAGGGGGCCGGTGCTGCCGACGCGAATGAGCTGCGCGTCGACGGGCTTGCGGTCGAAGCTCTTCGCCACGGCGTCGACGAACTTCCGAACTGCGGATCCCGACCAGCGCGCGTGGAGATCGACGCGCGCGCCGGTCCGCGCGCCGAGCGCCTCCGACACGGCCGAGTCGATCGCCGCGCCTGCCCCGAGCCGTTGCGGCGACGCCCACCAGCGGCGCGTGCCGTGCTTCACCGGGATGGCGCGCGCGAACGTCGCCTCGAGCTTCGAGCGCGCCGGTTCGGAGGTGAGCCCGCCGAGCGGAATCGCGCCGGCGCGAACGCCCGCTGCGATCGCCGGCATGCGCGCAGCGCCCGGCGCCGCAGCACACGCGAGCGCCACGAAAGCGACGAGCACAGCTGCTCTGCGAAGCATGGGAGCCAGGATTGTATGCCGCAAAACGCACGAAGGAAACGCTCTCTCGCGTTCTGACGCTCCGCCGGCACGCGAGCACCCGAGAGGCCGAGCAAGCAGCGCGGCCTCGTAGGTGATCGCGCCGTCCGGCGGGGCGAGCCGCCGGCGAAGGCCGGCTCCGCCGGCCGGGATCCGGCTGCGGTCAGTGATGCGAGGGCGCCGTCCGACCGCCTGCCTACCGTTGACCGCCCATGCAACAATGCGGCTGGACGATCAACCCTTGCCCGCACGGCGAGGTCGAAGGACTCGTGCGCGGCCTCGGCGTAAGCGAGATCACCGCGAGCGTTCTCGTCCGGCGCGGGTACGGGGCCCCCGAGCGGGCGAGGGACTTCCTCGCCGGCGAGCTTCCCGTGCACGACCCGTTGCTGCTCGGGGACATGGCCGCTGCGGTCGCGGCGATCAAGGCCGCGATCGGCGACGGAAAGCGGATCTGCGTCCACGGCGACTACGACGTCGACGGGATCTGCGCGACGGCGCTGGCGCTGCTCGCGCTCCGGGAACTGGGCGCGGACGCCGATTGGCATCTACCGAGCCGCTTCGACGAGGGGTACGGCCTCTCCGGCGAGACGATCGCGCGCCTCGCCGGCGAGGGCTGTGGGCTCGTCCTGACCGTGGACTGCGGGATCACGGCCGTTGAGGAGGTGGCTCAGGCGAAGGCGCTCGGGCTGGACGTGATCGTCACGGACCACCATCGGCCGGGCGAGGCGCTCCCGGATTGTCCGCTGGTCGCGACTCGGCCGTCGGAGTATCCGTTCCCCGAGCTGTGCGGAACCGGTGTCGTCTACAAGCTGGCGCAGGCGCTCGGGTCGAAGGAGCTCGATCGGCACGTCGACCTCGTCGGGCTCGCGACGATTGCGGACGTCGTCCCGCTCGTCGACGAGAACCGCGGGCTCGCGATCGCCGGGCTGCGCGCGCTCGCGCGCACGCAGAAGCCGGGGCTGCGCGCGTTGATGGACGTTGCGCGCGTCGACGCGGCCGCGATCGACGAGGGCGCCGTCGGCTTCCGGCTCGCTCCGCGGATCAACGCTGCCGGCCGGCTCGGCCATCCGCGCGAAGCGCTCGAGCTGCTGCTCACGTCCGATGCGGCCGAGGCGCGCAAGCTTGCTCTGCGCTTGGAGGAAGTGAACCGAGACCGCCAAGCGGTCGAGGAGCGGATCCTGCGCGACGCCGTCAAGCAGATCGAGTCGTGGCCCGAGAACCGCCGCCGCCGGCACGCCTATGTGGTCGCGGACGAGGAGTGGCACGAGGGCGTGATCGGCATCGTCGCGTCGCGCCTCGTCGAGCGGTATCACCGTCCCGTCGTGCTGATCGCCGGCGCGGAAGATGCCTGGAAGGGCTCCGGGCGTTCCGTGCCGCAGTTCGACCTCCACGGTGCGCTGTCAGCGTGCTCCGACCATCTCGCGCGCTGGGGCGGCCACCGCGCCGCCGCCGGTCTCTTGATTCGACCGTCGGAGCTCGAAGCTTTCCAGCGCGCGTTCGCCGAGCACGCCGACGCGACGTTGTCGGACGACGAGCTCGCGCCCGTGACGGCGATCGACGCAATCGTCCCGCGCGGCGTGCCGTTGACGCTCGAGCTCGCGCAGGAGCTCGCGCAACTCGCGCCGTTCGGGCTCGGCAATCCCGGCGTCACGCTCCTTGCGCCGGGGTGCGAGCTGCGCGATCTCGGCACGGTGGGCGACGGCAAACACCTCAAGTTCCGCGTCCGGGGCGAGGACGCGCGCGACGCCGGCAGCGCGATCGCCTTCGGACTCGGCTCGCACCTCGACCGGCTGCGCCGCGTCGGCCGTTTCGACGTCGCGTTCCGCTTGCAAGAGAACCGTTGGAACGGGACGGTCGCGCCGCAGCTCGTGGTCCGGCGCGTCTTCGACGCGAACGAGCGTTACGCCGAGCTCGTCGCGTGGTTCCGGGAGCAGTGGGGCGCCGGCGAACGCGACGCGTCCGCACAGGAGATCTTCGACGAGTTGGAGCTCGGCGCGGGCGCGAGGCGAAGCCTGCTCGAGTCGCAGCGCTTCCGCGCTCTGTTGGACGAGCACGCGGCGCTGCCCGAAGCGGCCTAGCGGGCGCTCGCAGCGTCGAGCGCGGCCCAGAACTTCGCAAGCTCGTTCATCTTCTTCCGCATCCGCCAGCGCCTGAGCATGGGCACGCTCCTTTTCCTCTCGCAGTGGGATTTCCTGCCCGGCGAATGCGGAAAAGGACGTCTGGAGGCCCCGGAGTACACTGAGAAGATGGCAGTCGTCGAGCTCCACGAGCGGTATCAGAGCCTCGTCGAGGAGCTGCTCGCGGAGGTTGCTGCGTACAACCCGAACGTCGACCGGGACCTCCTGACGCGCGCCTTCTCCTTCGCGGCGCGGGCGCACGAGGGGCAGCAGCGTCGATCCGGCGAGGACTTCATCCACCACCCGTACGGGGTGACGCTGATCCTCGCCAGCCTCAAGCTTGACGAGCAGACGCTCGCCGCCGCGCTCCTGCACGACGTCGTCGAGGACACCGAGACGCCGCTCGATGACGTGCGCGACGAGTTCGGCGACGAGATCGCGCATCTCGTGGACGGGGTCACGAAGCTGACGCGCGTCCAGTTCCAGTCGCGCGAGCAGGCGCAGGCCGAGAACTATCGGAAGATGATCGTCGCGATGGCGCAGGACGTGCGCGTCATCCTGATCAAGCTCGGCGACCGTCTGCACAACATGCGCGCAATCGAGTACCTGGGCAAGCAGAAGCAGATCCAGAAGGCGAAGGAGACGCTCGAGGTTTACGCGCCGCTTGCGCACCGGCTCGGCATCCACCAGATGAAGTGGGAGCTCGAGGACCTTGCGTTCCAGGCGCTGCACCCGCGCAAATACGCGGAGATCAAGGCGATGGTCACCGAGCGCCGCACGGACCGCGAATCGCATGTGCGCGAGGCCGCCGCCGTACTGAAGTCCGAGCTCGACAAGGTCGACGTTCCCGCCGAGATCGTCGGCCGCGCGAAGCACTTCTACTCGATCTACGACAAGATGGCTAAGAAGGGCCGCGAGTTCAACGAGATCTACGACCTGACAGCGATGCGCGTGATCGTCGAGCGCACCGGCGACGAGGGAACGCGCGACTGCTACGGCGCGCTCGGTCTCATCCACTCGCTGTGGAAGCCGCTGCCCGGCCGCTTCAAGGACTACGTCGCGATGCCGAAGGTGAACCGCTACCGCTCGCTGCACACGACCGTCATCGGGCCGGAGGGCCGCCCACTCGAGATCCAGGTTCGCACACGCGACATGCACGAGACTGCGGAGCTCGGAATCGCGGCACACTGGTCGTACAAGAAGGGCGGCAAGCCGGGTCCCGCGGAGGAGGAATGGCAGTCCTGGGTCAAGCAGCTGATGGACACGAGCGAGTCGCAGGAGGGCGCCGACTTCCTCAAGACGTTCCGCACCGATCTCTTCGCCGACGAGGTGTACGTCTTCACGCCGAAGGGCGAGGTGAAGACGCTGCCGGCCGGAGCGACGCCGATCGACTTCGCGTATGCAGTCCACACCGACGTCGGCCACCGCACAGTCGGCGCGAAGGTGAACGGGCGCATCGTCCCGCTGCATTACCGGTTGTCGAACGGCGACTTCGTCGAGGTGCTGACATCGAAGTCCGGCCGTGGCCCGTCGCGCGACTGGATGAAGATCGCGCAGTCGTCGCGCGCGCGGAACAAGATTCGCCAGTGGTTCTCGCGCGAGACGCGTGAGGACACCGAGCAGAAGGGCCGCGAGTCGCTCGAGCACGCGATGAAGGCGCAGAACCTGCCGTACAAGAAGGTCGCCGGCTCAGCGGTCCTCGCGCAAGTGATCCGCGAGGCGGGCTTCAAGAAGGCGGAGGACTTCTACCTCGCACTCGGCTCCGGCAAGCTCGGCCCTGCGCAGATCGTCAAGAAGGTGATCCAGCGCCTGAAGACCGAGCAGGTCGCAGAAGAGGAGACGATCCCGCTCAAGGCGCCGAAGGCGAAGCGCACGATCTCGTCCGACCAGATCGGCGTCAACGTGCAGGGCGTCGACGACGTGCTCGTGCGGCTGGCAAAATGCTGCACGCCGGTGCCCGGGGACGGAATCGTCGGCTACATCTCGCTCGGCAAGGGCATCACGATCCATCGCGACGACTGTCCGAACGTCCGGGCGCTGAAGCGGAATCCGGAGCGCTTTACACCGGTTGAGTGGGAGGAGGGCGCGGTGCAGCGCGGTTTCCGCGTCCAGATCGCCGTCTATTCGTGGGACCGGCCGCGTCTGCTCGAGGACGTTGCCCGGACCTTCGCCGAGCACGGCGCGAACATCGTCAGCTACGGCGGCGTCGTCGATGACCAGCTGGCGAAGAACTGGTACACGGCTGAGCTCGGGGACGTGAAGGCTCTGCGCGGCCTGTTGAACGCGCTGCGGAACATCGAAGCGGTCTTCGACGCGTACCGCGTCACCCCGTCGTAGCGCGAATACCTCGAACGAGGGATGGCAACCCGAACGAGTGAGGGTACCTCGTTCCAGGGATGGCGCTTCCGCCGATTCCTACTACAACGTGATGGAAGGGGAGAGGGTAACACCGCTGCGGCGCCCACTCGCCAGTCGCCCTTGACGAGTGGGCGCGCGGCAACTAAGGGGTCCATGTCTCGCCGCCGGTGTCCCAGCCGACGAGGCAGTACGGCGAGATGATCGTCGCCACGCGGTCGAGGAACTGCGCGTCGTCGTCGGCGGCGTCGCTGATCTCGAGTTGGGCGACCTCCGTGTCTTGGAACTCGATTCTCCGCGCTGAGCCCGTGGTGTGCGTGCCGACTGATGGGCCGGCAACGAGCTCGCCCTTATCGACGAACCTGATCCCTGCGTATGCATAGAGCCGGCCGAGCACGTCGAGCACCTGGCGGAGGGCGTCGTCCGCGTCGCCGCCGCGGTTGAGGATCCGCTCGATCGCTTCGAGCGCGCCGTTGCGCTCACTCCGCGACGTCATCGCCTTCGAAGGCTCGGATCGTGGCGCGGAAGTTCTCGGGAATCGCGCACGCCTTGCGCTCGTCGAGGTCGACGAGCACCAGAGTCTGCGTCGCGGTGACCATGAGGAGGTCGTCACTCGTTCTGTACGCGGCGCCCTCGTAGGTCGCACTCGTGCGCCCGATCCTCGCGACGCGGATGAAGATCTCGAGCTCGTCGTCGAACACCGCCGGCGCGTGGTACTCGATCGTGCACGCGCGCATCACGAACTCGACGCCGGGCTCGCCGACCTCCATCCCGAGCAACCCAAGCCTGCGGTGGTATTCGACGCGCGCAAGGTCGAAATAGGGGAGGTAGCGCCCGTAGTAAACAATCCCTTGCGCGTCGGTGTCCGAGAAACCGACGCGCGTTTTCGCGCTGAACTTGAACGGCGCCTTGGTCGTCACGGCCACGACTCTAACGGCCATGCCGTGGTGTCAGACACCAGCGTACGAACTGTGCCAACTCTGTGACGAAACTGTGCACCCGCCTCTATCGGGCGCGTGTGCGCGTTACGGTCGACCAATGCCACGCGACCTCCGCCACGAAGAACCCGGGGCCTACTACCACGTCTGCTCGCGCGGCAACGACGGCCGGTCCATCTACATGGACGAATTCGACCGGCGGATCTTCCTCGAGCTCTTCGCCGTGGTCACACGGAACCACGGCTGGGTTGTCCTCAGCTACTGCTTGATGACGAACCACTACCACCTCGTGCTGCAAATCCCGGACGGCGGCCTATCCGCTGGAATGCAAGTGCTGAACGGTGAATTCTCCCGCCGGACGAATCGCCGACACGGCCGCACCGGCCACTTGTTCCGTAATCGCTTCTTCGGCGAGCCCATCGAAACCGAGCGCCACCTCCTGGCGGCGTGTCGCTACACGGTGCTGAACCCCTGCCGCGCCGGCCTTAACGCCCTGCCGGGCGAGTGGCCGTGGAGCAGTTATCTCGCGTCGGCGGGCGAGATCAACGCTCCGGTGTTCCTGGCCGTGGGCGCCCTACACGAGCTCTTCGGGACGCGTCCGAGTCACGCGCGCGCTGCATACCGGCGCTTCGTCTCCGAAGGCCATGGCCTGGTGTCAGACACCAGGACGGAGCTGTGACCAGAGTCAGGAGCGAATGACGCTGAGCACCTCGTCCAGCTTGCGCTCCATCAGTTCTCGCGAGCGCGCCTCGAGGTTCAGGCGGAGCAGCGGCTCCGTGTTCGACGGGCGCACGTTGAAGTGCCAATCGTCGGCTTCGACGGAGATCCCGTCGAGGTGGGAGACCCGGCCCTCCGGGCTGAAGCGCTCCTTCAGCTCCTGCAGCTTCAGCGCGACATCGGCGACCGGCGTGTTGATCTCGCCGGTGATGAAGTAACGCGAGCGGTACGGCTCGAGGATTTCCGAGAGCCTCTGCCCCTTCTTCGAGATCAGCTCGAGCATGAGCAGGAACGGAACGACGCCGCTGTCCGCCTGCGAGAAATCGCGGAAGTAATAATGCGCCGAGACCTCGCCGGCGAACACGGCGCCCTCCTCGCGCATGCGGAGCTTGATGTACGCGTGCCCGACGCGGTTCACGAGCGGCACTCCGCCCGCGCGCTCGATCGTCTCCGGGACGGCCCACGACGCGCGCAGGTCGTAGATCACCTTGCCGCCCGGCTCCTTCTCGAGGATCGACTCGGCGAGCAGCGCCGTCACGAAGTCACCCGGGACGAACTCGCCCGTGTCGTCGACGAAGAAGCAACGGTCCGCGTCTCCGTCGTACGCGACGCCCAGATCGGCGCTCTCTTCGACCGTCTTGCGGATGATGAACTCGCGGTTCTCCGGCAGCAACGGGTTCGGCTCGTGGTTCGGGAACGAACCGTCCGGCTCGAAGTAGCAGCGCACCGCGTCGATCGGCAGCCGTTCCAACACCGGCGGCAACATCGCGCCGGCCATCCCGTTCGCCGCGTCGATCACCACGCGCAGCTGTTTCATCACGGACATGTCTATGAACGACAGGACGCGTTCGACGAAGGCCGGATAGACGTCTTCCTTTCGGGCACGTCCTGGTGTCTGACACCTGGACCTGCCCGAAACGGCCAAGGCGCGGTCCCGGACCTGCAGCAGCCCGGACTCGCCGCCGACCGGCAGCGCGCCGCGGCGCACGATCTTCATGCCCGTGTACTCCTTCGGGTTGTGCGACGCCGTGACGGCGATGCCGCCGTCGAGCCCGAGCTCGCCGACGGCGAAGTAGAGCATCTCCGTGCCCGCGAGCCCGATGTCGACGACGTCGGCGCCGGCGTCCACCGCACCCTCGGTAACGGCGCGCTGCATCTGCGGGGACGACAGCCGCATGTCCCGCCCGACCGCGATCCCCCGCGGCTCGAACTGCTCGACATAGGCCCGGCCGATCGCGTACGCGCCCTCCTCGTCGAGCTCGTCCGGGTAGATCCCGCGGACGTCGTAGGCCTTGAACACCTTCGGGTCGAGCACGCTCGGATGCTATGCGGAGCGGTGAGCGGGGGCGCCGAGCGCCCCCGCTCCTTTCTCTAGGCCGTCCGCTTCAGGATCCAGAGTCCCGAGTTCATGTCGCTCGCGTAGTAGAGCCCGGTGGACTCGTCGTACGCGATCCCCCAGACCTGCGTCGTGTTCGTGAGGACGTTCCGCTGGTCTGGATGCACCGGGTTCTTGTATGCCGGCGGGACGAAGTTCGCGACCTCGACCGGATGCCTCGGATCGCTCGCGTCGACGATGCGGACGCCGTCGGTGTACCAGGACATCGCCACATCGGTGCCGACCACGAGCGGGTTGTGGATCACGTAGTCGCCCGCGCCAGGGTCGGCTTTCCCGAACGAGTTCGGAGTGTGGTACTCGCCGATCTGCTTCAGCCCGCCCGGCTTCGACGCGTTGAAGATGCGCAGGTAGCCCCAACCGGGCACGACGCCCGGGCCGCCTTTGCAGAAGTCCTCGTCGGCACCGAACAGCAGCTTCCGCGCGTTGTCGTACGAGGTCGAGTGCGCATCGCCGTCCTCGTTCGGCGCGTACGTCCAGCGGCCCAGGAACCGCGGCGCGCTCGGCTGCGAGATGTCGAGCGTGATGAAGCCCGCGTCCCAGTAGGAGACGAACAGCAGCTTCCCGTCCTCGGACGCGTTCATCCCGTGGCCGAAGCTGATGGCGAAGCAGCCTTGCCCGGCAGCAGGATCGAGCCCGAGGTCCTTCTTGATCCCGAACGTCGAGACCTCCACCGGGTTGCCCGGATCCGTGATGTCGACGATCCGCGCCTCTCCCTTTCCCGCGCGGTCGCGCACCCCGTTCGGCGACCCTGGATCGGCACGCTCCGCGTACGGAACGCTCGCATACACGAACGTCTTGCCCAAGTCCGGCCGGTCGCCGACCTCGAACTCGTGCACGCCGCGTGTGCAGCAGCCGACGTCGTAGGTCCCGACCTTCGCCGGCGACGCCGGATTCGAGACGTCCCAGATGTCGAACCCGCGGTGCCCCGCGGCGGCCGGATCCGTGCGCCGCCCGGCGCAGTACTGGGTCCCGTCGACGACGAGCTCGTGGCCCGCGAGCGGCCCGTACTTCGCCGTGAACGCAACGACGTCCTCGACCGAGGCGCCCTCGCCGGACAGATTCGCGACCTGCACCGGATTGGACGGATCGTGGACGTCGAGCACCGCGATCCCGCCGTCCTGCGGGCACAGGCCCGGATGCGACGGGTCGAAGAATCCCCACCGGCCGACGTACGCAAGGCCGTTGTGGACGTAGACGTCGCCGTTGAAGCCGCGGAGGCCGAGGTCGTTCTGGCCGACCGCGACCATGTTGAACGCGGAGCCGCCCTTCGTCCCGTTCGACGTGTTGCTCGACTTCGAGTCGAGGAAGTGCTGCTCGTTCGGGAGCAGCGAATCGTTATTCGTTGACGCGGCGACTGCGATCGCCACGGCGAGCAGCGCCGCGGCGAGGACGCCGAGAGCTGCGACTACGCTCCTTCGCATTCACCTGCCCTCCCTCGGTTGCCTGACAGCGGCCGATTCTCACCCATGCATGGGGGCGCATGCAACCGGTCGGCCCGTGTGATAGGAACGCGCCAGCCGGAAGCCAGAGAGAGAGGGGAGAGCTATGAGGAGATGCACGTTCGTGCTCGTCGCGCTCTGCGCGCTCGCATGGGCTGCGTCGGCGACAGCCGGAACTTGGACCTTCGTCGGCACGAACCAGGTCGCGAGCTCGCCGACGAGCGGCGGCGGCTATCCGGTTCCAACCGGGTCGAGGGTTCCCCAGGCGGGGACGTGTCGGCCGGGCCCGTTCAACGCGAACTACTCCGAGTCATGGGTCGCCGTCAAGCCCGGAACGGAGAACCTGGTCGGCTCGTCGAAGTTCTTCTTCGACAAGTACTCGACGTTCTACATGTTCTACCTCGGCGCCTACCAGATCCTGAATGGGACGCCGTCGGGCACCAACCAGATCCAGGGCTACGACTGCGTCTCGACCGGAACGCAGGACATGCCGCCGAGCTGGACAGACACGACCGATCCCAACGTCGACTTCGACACGCAGGGGCGCGTCTACCAGACGATGCTTCCGTTCAACTCCTTCTTCGACGCGACAAAGCTGCATCCGGACGGCGAGATCGACGTGTCATACAGCGACGACCTCGGTCGTCACTGGGTGAAGGGCAACGGCGGCGTCGCGCTCGAGCCGCCAAACAACGCCTCGGCCAAGCAGGCCGGTCACGTCGAAGACAAGCAGTGGGTCGCCGTCAACCACATCCTCGGCAACGTCAATCAGGATCACGTCTACGCGGTCTGGGCCGTCGACAACGGCTCGGCGGCGGGCGCTGGGGCCAAGGTGCGGATGGCGGTCTCGCGTGACCGGGGCGCGACCTTCGACAAGGGCGTCACGATCGGCCCGCCATCGGAGGTGGGGGCGGCCGTCACCTTCGTCGATCCCGCGATCGACGCCGCGGGCAACCTGTTCGTCGCCGTCGTCTCCTTCCCGCCGAACGGCAGCGCCTCGACCATCTACGTCGCCCGCTCGATCGACGACGGCCGGACGTTCACGCCGTTCGTGGCGGTCGCGACCCCGAGCCTCATCCCGACCGCGGCCTTGCCGAACACCAGGTTCCGGGACGGGATCCTCGAGAGCTTCGCCGCGAGCCCGAGCCAGCCCAACCACGTCTACCTCACGTTCGAGGACTGGGACACGACGCTCGGGCAGATGGACGTCAAGTTCACGCAGTCGACCGACGGGGGCTTCACCTGGACGACGCCGATCGTCGTGAACGACAACAACGACCCGCATGGCGTTCCCACCGACCAGTTCCAGCCGTCGGTGGCCGCCGGCCCGGGCGGAGCGGTCGCCGCCGAGTTCTATGACCGCCGCAAGGCCTGCCCGACCGACCCGAGCGTCCTGCCGGCGGACGTCGGACGGAAGAACTTCTGCATCGACGCCTCGCTCCAGGCCTACACGGACACGGGTGGCGGCGCCGCCCCGGTCGGCCCCAACCGGCGGGTCACGGAGTTCACGTGGGATCCCGAGCAGCCTGGCCAGCACCTCGGCGGCCTCTCGCAGTACCCGTGCGCGGGGGCGAGGGATCCGTGCCCGAACGGCCGCGGCTTCATCGGCGACTACTTCGGCCTGGCGATCTCGGACGCGAACGTGTACGGCCTGTTCGTCTCCACGCACTACCCGTCGAACGTGACCGCTGACGAGGGCGGCCCGATCTATTACCAGCAGCAGATCCTCTCGAAGGTGCCGCGCTCCGCGCTCGGCATCTAGGAACGCAAAACGGGGCGGGCCCAGACAAGGGCCCGCCCCATAAACTTGAACTATGGAACGGAAGCTCGCGACCGTCCTCTTCGTCGACCTCGTCGACTCGATGTCGCTTGTCTCGGGAGCCGATCCCGAGGTCGTCCGCCAGCGCGTCAACCGCTATTTCGAGCAGGTCGCACGCTGTATCGAGACCCACGGCGGCACGGTCGAGAAGTTCGCCGGCGACGCCGTGATGGCGGCCTTCGGCGTCCCGCGCGCGCACGAGGACGACGCCGAGCGGGCGCTGCGGGCCGCGCTCCATATCCTCCCGGCCGTCGAGGAGCTCGGGCTGGCCGTGCGGATGGGCGTCGAGGCCGGCGAGGTCGTCGTCGAG
>Ga0099827_10000148_pt1 | contig 26105 bp, 24 predicted proteins | sample CZO8metaG_FD_79339 | JGI IMG/M metagenome (GOLD analysis project Ga0099827, IMG submission 79339) | Vadose zone soil microbial communities from the Eel River Critical Zone Observatory, Northern California, USA - CZOApr15con1.8 metaG | ecosystem: Environmental > Terrestrial > Soil > Vadose zone ...
CTCCGCTCCGGGGACGTCGTCGGGGAGCACACGGTGTCCTTCGGCACGCTGGGCGAGCGACTCGAGCTGGTGCACAAGGCTCACAACCGCGACACGTACGCGCGCGGCGCGCTACGCGCGGCTCGGTTCATCGCCGGGCGTCCACCCGGGCTCTACTCGATGGCCGACGTCCTCGGCCTCGCGTAAGGGTCGCCCATGCAGATCGTGCGCTTCAAGACGGAAGCCAATACGTCCTACGGCGTGCTCGAGGGCGGCGTCGTTGTCGAATACTCGGGCACCCCGTGGAGCCCCTTTCGTCGCGGCCGTCGCCGCTTGCCCCTCAAGCACGCGGTCCTGCTGGCGCCGACCCTCCCGTCCAAGATCATCGCGGTCGAGCTCAACTATCGCGACCGCGCGGCCGAGATGGAGCGGCGCGCCCCGGACGAGCCGCGCTTCTTCCTGAAGCCGACCACGACGCTCGTCGGGCCGAACGATCCGATCGTCTATCCGCCGATGAGCGCCAGCGTCGAATACGAGGCGGAGCTCGCGGTCGTCATCAAGCGCCGGTGTCGCAGTGTCCCCGCCGAGCGGGTGCGCGAGTACGTGCTGGGCTATACCTGCCTCAACGACGTGACCGCGCGAGATCTGGAATCGAAGGGACTGCCGTTGCGAGCCAAGGGGTTCGACACCTTCTGTCCGCTCGGGCCTTGCATCGCGACCGACCTCGACCCCAACGCCGTCGCCATCGAGACCTACGTCAACGGCGGGCTGTGCCAGTCGTCGTCGACGACGGAGCTGATTTTCCCGGTCGAGGAGATCGTGGCGCGGATCGCTCAGGTCATGACCCTCCTGCCGGGGGACGTGATCGCGACGGGCACGCCGGCCGGGGTGGGTCCGCTCGCGGCGGGCGATCGCGTCGAGGTGCGGATCGAGGGGATCGGCAGCCTGAGGAATACGGTCGTGAAGCTCTGATGACCGACAAGCTCCTGCTGGAGGACGTGCGCTTCTACGGCCAGCACGGTCTGACGCGCGCCGAGCAAGTGGTGGGCGCCTGGTTCTCCGTCGACGTCGAGATGGCGGTGGACCTGGCGCCGGCGGTCGCCTCCGATCAGGTGGCGTCGACGGTGGACTACGGCGTGGTCGCCCGGCGCATCGTCGAGATCGGCACCCGGAACCGCGTGAACCTGATCGAGCGGCTGGCCGGGCTGATCGTCGAGGCGCTCCTGCGCGAATTCCCGGCCCGGGAGATCCGGGTGCGCGTCCGGAAGCTCACGCCGCCGCTCGAGGGCCTGGTGGGGACCCCCGCGGTCGAGCTGACTCGGAGCCGGTCGTGACACGCGTCTACCTCTCGCTCGGCTCGAATGTCGGCGACCGGCTCGCCGTCCTGCGATCCGCCGTGCGCCGGCTCTACGGGCTCCAGGCGGTCCGCTTCGTCGACGCCTCTCCGCTCTATGACAGCGAGCCGTGGGAGAGCGAGCCGGGTCAGACGGCCGGCGAGCAGCCCTGGTACCTCAACTGCGTCGTGGCGATTGAGACCTCACTGACGCCGCGAGCGCTGCTCGCCGAGCTCCAGACCATCGAGAGCGCGCTTGGACGGACCCGGCCGCCGGGCACGCCGGAGGCCCAGCGGTTCGCGCCGCGAACGCTCGACATCGACATCCTCTTCTATGGCGACCAGGTGCTGAGCGCGGGCGATGACCTCCAGATCCCTCACCTGCTCCTCGCGGAGCGCGGCTTCGTCCTCCGGCCGCTGGCGGACCTGGCGCCCGAGCTGGAGCACCCGGCCCTCTACCGCTCGGTCCGTGAGCTGCTCGCCGAGCTCGCGGACGAGCACGACGTCCGCGTCGGCGCCTATCCGGCGCGCTGGTTCGAGGACTGAGCCGGTCCGTGGCCTCCGACGAGTTCTCCCGGGAGGCGCTGCAGCACCTGGACGCGCTCTACAACTTCGCCATGTACCTGACCCGGAACCCTCCCGAGGCCGACGATCTCGTCCAGGAAACCTACCTCCGGGCTTTCCGGTTTTCCCACCGGTTTCAGCCGGGAACCCATCTCCGCGCCTGGCTGTTTCAAATTTTGAGGAACACGTTCTTGACCTTTTATCGGCTTCGCGAGCGGGAATCCGCGCTCGCCGAGGACGGTGTTCCCACCTGGGATGTCCCGATGTTCCACGACGCGCCCGAGGAGTCGAGTGGCGCCGTCGAGGCGCACACGGATCTCGAGCGCGCCCTCCAGCGCCTGCCCGAGGCGTTCCGAACCGTGCTCCTGCTCGCGGAAGTCGAAGGCATGGCGCTCGAGGACGTGGCGCGCGTGCTGGCCTGTCCGGTCGGCACCGTCAAGTCACGGATCTTCAGGGCGAAGGAGCGGTTGCGCGGGCTCTTGCGCGACTACGCCAAGCAATGAGCGGCGACCACTCCCCCGATTCCGACGAAGCGCTCGGCACGCGCCTGCGCGCAGAGTTGCCGCGCTACACGGCGTCGGCGCACCTGCGCGCCGCCATCGCCGAAGGGGCCGCGCCTCCGCGGCGCCGGGCGGCATGGCTCGCCCCCGTGCTGACGGCCGCCGCCACGGCGCTGGTGCTCGGGCTGGTGTTCTTGCCGCTGCTGCCGCGGCTCGTCCCCGCGGATCCGACGGAGCGGCTCGTGCGGTCCGTCGTGGCCGAGCACACGCGCGCCCTCATGTGGGGAGCGCGACACCCCGAGGTCATCCCGACGGCGTTGCCCTGGCTCACCCAGGAGTCGGGCATCGGCCTTCGCCAGGTCTTCGTCGGGGACGACCGGCTCGTGTTCGTCGGCGCGGAGCCCGTGTACCTGGAAGGGCACCGCGGCATGGCGCTCCACTACCGCGACGGCGACGGCCACCTGCTGACCTACATCGTGCTGCCCATTCCGGGCCTCCCGGTGCCCGACCGTCAGCGCGTCCAGATCGAGCGCGGTACGAGTCGGTGGAGGCCGGCGCTCATGCACGACAGCGGGTTCTCGGCCTGGGTGTGGCGGCAGGGCGAGCTCGCCTGCTTCCTGGTGTCCGACATGGTCTCCGAGGCGGACGTCGAGCGGTTCAAGGATTACTTCGTTCGCGTCCGCGTCTCGACCGACCCCGTTCCCGCGAATTGATTGACGATCGGGACGGTCGCGATCCCTAATGCACGCTGCCGCCGCCGTCCACAACGACCGTTTGGCCGGTGATGAAGTCGCTGTCGTCCGAGGCCAGGAAGATGAGTGTGCCCACGATGTCCTCGGGGACCTCCGCGCGCTTCAGCATCCGCAGCCTGACATTCGCGTCCTTCCCCTCCGCCGGCATGTTCTTCTCGTTCTCCCCGCTCAGGGTGAACCCCGGCGCGATCGCGTTCACGCGGATCCCGAACTCCCCGAGCTCGCGGGCGAGCGAGCGCGTGAACCCCACCACCCCGCCCTTGGACGTCGTGTAGTGGATGTAGTTCGGGACGCCTTTGAAGAAGGTGCCGGAGGCGATGTTGACGATTTTGCCCTTGCCCTGGGTCTTCATGGCGGGAAATACCGCGCGAGAGCAGAGGAAGAGCCCGCGCAGGTTGATCGCCATCACGCGGTCCCACTCCTCGACCGGGATATCCATGAACGGCCGGCGCTCGAGCGCGCCGTAGAGGGCCGCGTTGTTCACCAGGACGTCGATGCGCCCGAAGCGCGCGAGGGTTTCGGTGGCCAGGCGCAGCGTGTCCTCTTCACGCGACACGTCACACTCCACCCCGAGCGCCTGCGCGCCCCGGGCCTCAACCTCCTTGACCGTGGGTTTCGGGTCCGCGATGTCCGCCACCACGACCCGGGCGCCCTCGGCCGCCACGCCGAGGCCGTACGCGCGGCCGATACCCCTGGCCCCTCCCGTGATGATGACGACCTTATCCTTGAGTCTCATGGTGCCTCCTACAGTGAGAACGTCTTGACGTAGACCCCCGGAGAGCCCTGCGCGTGCCGCATGTGAGGCCGGATGCGCTGAGTCTCCGGCGCGATGTCCCGCTGGGCGGCCCAGGCGGCGCTTTCGGAGACTTTCGGATTCTGGAACTCGTAGAACGTGAGATAAGTCGGCGTGCCAGTCACGGCGCGAAAGCGCCTGCCGCGAATCACGCCGGGGACCTTCTCGTAGTTCGGAATGTAGATCGTGTTGTACCAGGTGTTGAAGTCGGCGTCGATCTCGGGGGGCACGTCCATCCGCCCGAGCTGGAGCGCGGGCGCCATATCGCTCTCGGCGACCGGCGGCGTCACGGTTTTCGGATGGATCAACGTGTAGACGTTACGGATGTAGGTGGTGCCGATGACCTCGGGCGAGCAGCGCTTGGTCCACGCGGTCGGGCTGGTGCGGACGCGCTTGTAGGCGTCGGATTCCAGCGCCGCGACGCTTTCCAGCTCGTAGACGGCGAGATGCTTCGGCCCGCCCTTGACCGCCGCGTAGCGCGCGCCGCTCAAGAACCCGGGCAACGAGAGTCGCTCGGCCAGATGCTCCTCGTTGTACCAGCGATCGAACTCCTTCTCCTTGTCCGCCGGAATGTCCGCCCAGACCATCATGAGCCCCGTGCCCTTCTTTTTCGTCGCCATGGTTGGCTCCTTTCGAATAGCTGGATCTTAGAACACCGCGCGGGCGAGTGCCATGGCTCCGGGGTGGTATAGTCGGTGACCATCCGGGTCCAACGCTGTGCCCCGATCTCTGGAGGAGACAACCGATGCGTCCTCTCTCGCGCACCCTGATCGTCGTCCTGGCCCTCGCCCTCGTGGCTCCCGCGCTCTTCATTCGGCCGGCGCCGGCCGCCGAGGACGTCAAGATCGCGCTCGTCGCCCCGCTCTCCGGCCGCTGGGCCCGGCAGGGCCAGCTCAAGAAGATGGGCGCGGAGATGGCGATCGAGGAGATCAACAGCCAGGGCGGCATCAGGGCGCTCGGCGGGGCCAAGATCGTGCTCCGCGAGGGGGACGCCGGGGACAGCGTCGAGAAGGCGGTGAGCGCGGCCCAGCGCTTGCTGACGCGCGAGAAGATCAGCGCGGGCATCGGCTCCTGGCTCTCGTCGTTCACGCTGGGCGTGACCGAGGTGGCCGAGCGGCTGCAGGTACCGTGGCTCTCGCTCTCCTACGCCGACAGCATCACCGAGCGCGGCTTCAAGTACACCTTCCAGACCTCGCCGGTCTCGTCGCTCCAGGCCGAGCAGGCGCTGGAGCTCGTGACCGACGTCGCCAGGCGGAACAACCGGCCGATCAAGAAGGCGGCGATCGTGGGCGACAACACCGCGGCCACCGTCTTCTTCTTCAAGCCGCTGCGCGAGAAGCTGCTGGCCGCCAAGGGCATCGAGCTGGTCGTGGACGAGGTGTGGACGCCGCCTCTGGCCGACGCCACCGCGATCGTGCAGAAGCTCCGCAGCACTCAGCCCGACATCATGTTTTACGGCGGCACGAACTTCCCCGACTCGATCCAGGTGCTGCAGAAGATCAAGGAGTTCGGCGTGAAGACGCCCATCCAGGGCGTCGGGGCCTGGCTGGTGACGCCGGAGTACGTGAAGACCGTCGGCAAGGAGCTGCTCGACAACATCCAGACCGTCGTCGCGGCCCATCCGCTCAAGGGTCAGGAGGACCTGGTGAAGAAGTTCGTCCAGCGGACGGGCGAGCCCTTCATGACGCAGGACCCGCTCTGCACCTACGCGCACGTCTGGCTGATCAAGGAGGCCATCGAGCAGGCCAAGTCGGCCGATCCGAAGGCCATCCGCGACGCGCTCGCGAAGATCGACCTCTCCTCGGGGCCGGCGACGAGCGCGTTTTATCCCGCCCGCGTCAAGTTCGACGAGCGCGGCCGGCGGGTCGGCGCCGCACCGCTCATCGTGCAGTGGCAGGGCGGCGAGCCATTCACGGTCGTCCCGGCCGCCGTCGCGACGCGGCCTCTCGCCTGGCACTAGTAGCCGGCTCCTCGGGCACCGGTGGCTCTGGCTGAGCTCGTCCAGTACGTCGCCACCGGACTGCTCGTCGGCGGCGTCTATGCGCTGATGAGCATCGGCCTGGCGCTCATCTTCGGCGTCATGCGCGTCGTCAACTTCGCCCAGGGCGACTTCATGATGCTCGGCATGTACCTGACGTACTTCTACGCGATCTCGGGCTCGATCGATCCGCTCCTCGGCGCACTCCTGACCATCCCGCCGTTCTTCGTGCTCGGCTGGATCGTGCACCGCGGCCTCCTGGCACGCGTCACCGGCGGCGGTGATCCACAGCGCCAGATGGACGCCCAGCTCGTCCTGACGCTCGGGCTATCACTGGTGATCACCAACGCGACGACGATGATCCTCACCCCGACGCCCCTGGGCATCCGCACCGGCTACGCCACCCAGGCGTTCGCGCTGGGCCCGGTGCTCTTGAACCAGGCGCGCTCCTACGCGTTCGCGATGGCGCTCGTGCTCGCCGCCGCCGTGTACGTCTTCTTGACCCGGACCGATCTCGGGAAGGCGCTGCGGGCCTCGGCGGATGATCCCGAGGCCGCCAGCTACCAGGGCATCGACGTGCGGGCGATGCACGGGCTGGCGTTCGGGATCGGCATCGCGCTGGTGGCGGCGGCCGGCGGACTTCTGGCGACCTACTACCCGATCGAGCCGACCGTCGCCGGCAATTTCATCGTGCTGATGTTCGTGGCGGTCGTGCTCGGCGGGCTCGGCAGCATCCCCGGCGCGTTCGTGGGGGGCCTCGTCATCGGGCTCGTGCAGTCGCTCACGCTGCTCGTCCTGCCGTTCCAGCTCCAGAACACCGGCGTCTTCATCGTCTTCCTGCTCGTCCTCTACCTCCGGCCCCAGGGGCTGTTCGGGCGCCGGGCGCGCACGGTGTAGTCGTGGCGTCCCGAACGCGGGGCTGGCTCGCCATCGCCGCGGTCGTCGCGACGGGTCTCCTGCTCACGTTCGCCGTGCAGGAGCGCTATCACCACCGCGTCCTGACGCTGGTCTTCCTGTGGGCCGCGATGGGGCTCGCGTGGAACATCATCAGCGGCTACGCGGGCCAGATCTCGTTCGGCCACCAGGTGTTCTTCGGCATCGGGGCCTATGTCACGGTGCTGCTGGTCGTGAAGGCCGGGCTCACGCCATGGGTCGGGATGGTCGTGGCCGTCGGCGTCGCAGTGTTGGCCGCCGTGCTGATCGGCATCCCGACCTTCCGGCTGGCCGGGATCTACTTCGGCCTGGCCACGCTCGCCTATCCATTGATCTTCCGCATCGTGATGGACTGGCTCGGTTACCAGGAAGTCGCGATCCCGATGAAGCGCGAGCAGCCGGGCTGGTTCATGCAGTTCAACGAGCCGCGGAGCTTCGATCTCCTGGCCCTCGGGGTGCTGGCGGCGACGCTGGCCCTGTCGCGCGTCATCGAGACGTCGCGGCTCGGCTACCGGCTGCGCGCGATCAGGGAGAACGAGCAGGCGGCCGAGGCGATGGGCGTGGACAGTTTCCGCTGCAAGATGGCGGCATACATGCTGAGCGCGGCGCCTGCGGCGGTGGTCGGCGCCGTCTATATCCACGCGATCCTGTTCATCGTCACGCCCGAGGCCGTCTTCGGCCTGCTCGTGATCTCGCAGACGCTCGTCGTGTCCCTGGTGGGCGGGGCCGGTACGCTGTGGGGACCGCTCATCGGCGCCGCACTCATGGTGCCAGTGAGCGAGATCCTCGACACGACGGTCGGCGATCGCTTGCCCGGCATCCAGGGTGTCGTCTACGGGGCCGCACTGATGCTGATCATGCTCTACGCGCCCGAGGGACTCTACTGGCGCGTGCGCCAGGCAGTCCGCTCTCGCGCGGGCCGCGGCGGCGAGGCGGCGCGCTCCGTGATCGTCGCGCCGCCCGCCGACGAAGCGGTCGCGAGCGTCGCGACCCAGACCGTGCTCCTCCAGGTGCGTGGCGTGTCGAAGGCGTTCATCGGGCTGCAGGCGCTGTCGGACGTGTCCTTCGACGTGCGCGAGCGCGAGATCCTCGGCGTGATCGGGCCGAACGGCGCCGGCAAGACCACGCTCTTCAACGTGCTCAACGGCTTCCTGATCCCCGACCGCGGCGAGGTGCGCTTCCTCGGCCAGCCGGTAACGGGCCTGCGGCCGAGTATGCTCTGCGCGCGTGGCGTCGGGCGTACCTTCCAGGTTGTTCGGACGTTTCCGCACCTGACCGTGCTGGAAAACGTCATGGTCGGCGCCTTCGCGCGCGACGCCGCCGTGAGCCGCGCGGGGGCGGCGGCGATGGCGGCCCTGGCCCGAGTGGCGCTGGCCGACCGTGCCGAGGCGTTTCCCGGTGGCCTCACCACGCTCGAGCTCAGGCTCATGGAGCTGGCGCGCTGTCTGGCGACGGCGCCGCGTCTCGTCCTGCTCGACGAGCCGCTGGCCGGCCTCTCGGCCGACGGCATCGACGTGATGATCGCGATGATCCGGCGCGTGCGGGCCGGCGGGGTGACGGTCGTGATCATCGAGCACACGATGCAGGCGCTCCTCAGGCTCGCCGATCGTCTCATCGTGCTCGACCAGGGTCGGCGACTCGCCGAGGGCGCGCCCGGTCAGGTCACCCAGGACCCGGGGGTGATCGAGGCCTACCTCGGCAAGCGCTGGCTCGCCCGGCTGGCGGCGCGCTGATGTTGACGATCGCCTCGCTCGGCGTGTCGTACGAGGGGTTGCGGGCCCTCGTCGACGTGTCGCTCGAGGTCGGCGCGGGCGAGTTCGTCACGATCGTCGGGCCCAACGGCGCCGGGAAGACAACGCTGCTCAAGGCCATCTCCGGCACGGTCCCTTCCGAGACCGGCCGAATCACGTATCTGGCGCAGGACCTTGGCGCGCGCCGGCCGAGCGAGCGTGCCGCCCTCGGGATCGCGCACGTCCCCGAGGGCCGCCGCGTCTTCCCCTCGCTGACGGTGATGGAGAACCTCGAGCTCGGAGCGTATCGCCGCGCGGCGCACGCCAGCCGCAAGCTCGCGCTGGACGAGGTGCTCGCGCTGTTCCCGATTCTTCGGGAGCGTCACCGACAGCTCGCCGGCTCGCTGTCCGGCGGCGAGCAGCAGATGCTCGCGCTGGGGCGCGGGCTCATGGCCCGGCCCGACCTGCTCCTGCTCGACGAACCCTCCCAGGGCCTGGGCCCGCGTATCGTCGAGCAGATCTTCGAGACCATCGATCGCATCCGGCGCGAGCGCCGGCTGACCATCCTGCTGGTCGAGCAGCGCGTCGTGGAGGCGCTCGAGCTGTGCGACCGCGGATACGTCCTCGAGACCGGCCGCGTCGTGCTCGCCGGGCGGCGCGAGGCGCTGCTGGCGGACGCTCGCGTACAGCGTGCGTACCTTGGAGCCTGACGCGTGAGAGAGCTCGGCGGCGTCCCGCCGCGTGCCCTCGCCCGGAATCGCCTCAGCCCGTCTCCATCGGTAGCGACGGATCCGCGGCCCATTCGGAGAGCGAGGCGTCGTACACGGCCACCCCGTCGTGGCCCAGCAGCGTCAGCACGAAAGCATCACTGCTGGCCGCGATGCCGCCGCCGCAGTAGGTGATCACGCGCTCGGCCTCGAGCGCGCCCGCCGCGGCGAATCGTTCGCGCAGCACGTGGGCGGGCAGGTACGCGTGCGTCTTCGGGTCGACCAGCGACCGCGCGGCAACGTTCGCGCTGCCGGCGATGCGCCCGGGCCGCCCGTAGGTGACGCCCTCGGTGCCGCGGTGCTGCTTCTCCGAGAGGGCGTTGAGCACGCAGGTGGCCCGCTCTCCGAGGCCCGCGAGCACCTCGCGCTTGCCGACGAACAGCTCCGGCCGCGGCCGCGCCACGAAGCGGGCGGGCGGGTACGCGCACGGCTCGGTGGAGGTCGATCGCCCCTCGACCGTCCACTTCTTCCAGCCGCCGTTCAGCACGGCCGCGTCATCGAAACCGACCGCACGCAGCATCCACCAGACGCGCGCGGCCCACACGTTCACCGCGCGGTCGTACAGCACGACGCGCGTCCCCTCGCCCACCCCGAGCCGCGCCATCACCGTCGCCATCTGCTCGTCCGTCGGCATCATGTAGAGCAGGGGCGACGCACGGTCGCGGAGATCGTCGGTGAGGTCGGCGAAGCCGCTGCGCGGGATGTGCCCGGCCGCCCACGCGGCACGCCCCGACTCGGCGCGATTGCCGCCCTCAGGCCGAGGGTGGAGGATCGTCGTGCATTCCAGCACGCGCAGCGTCGGGTCGTCGAGATGTGCCGCGAGCCAATCGGTCTCGACCAGGAACTGCGGGTTGATCCAGGCCATGGCGCGCAGGGTAGCGCCGCGCGCGCAGAGGAGTCAAGGACGCTGACGCGTGCTGCTGGCTTTCGCAGGGGCCCCGTCCGGCTGTCCACGACTCGACACACTTGAAGCTTCGGGCCGGGTAGGGTAGAGATTGACGCATGTCGCCGTCTGAGTACGAGCAGCTTGTCCTGTTCCTCGGCGAGCGTTTCGAGACCATCGATCGGCGCTCTGAGACCATCGATCGGCGCTTCGACACCATCGATCGGCGCTTCGACACCATCGATCAACGCTTCGAGATCGTCGGTCAGCGCTTCGAGACCATCGATCGGCACTTCGACACCATCGACCGCCGATTCGATGAACTTCGCGCAGAGCTCCTCGGTCACTTCGACGAGATCTATCGGCGCCTGGAACGCCTCGAGCAGGAGTACCACGCCATCACCCAGGCGCTTCGGCGTATCGAGGCCATGCTGGCCGACGAGCGGGTTCGGCGCGATATTCTCGAGCGCGACCTCGCCACGCTCAGAGAGAACGTTGCCGTGCTCAACGCCAGGATCGAAGACATCGAGCGACGCCTCCGGTCCGGGTCCTAGCGTCGATGGTCGGCGCGTGATACTGGAAGTGGCCAAGCCCCGAAGCCGCACCCTGCCGGACCTGCTGGACGAGATCGCCGCGCGCGACCCGGCACGCGAGTTCATCGTCGGCGGGACGGAGCGTCTGAGCTACGACGAGACGCGCGCCCGCGCCCGACAAGTCGCGAAGGGGCTGCTCAAGCTCGGCGTGAAGCGTGGCGACAAGGTCGCACTCCTGATGCCGAACCGCGCGGAGTGGCTGCTGGTCGACTTCGCGGTGACACTGCTGGGCGCCACGCTCGTGCCGATCAGCACGTGGTCCCGGGCCCGTGAGCTCGCATACATGCTCGATCATTCGGACGCCACGACGCTGATCACGGTCGAGCGCTTCGCCGGCCAGGACTATCTGGGCATGCTGGCCGACCTGGGCGGCCCGGGGTCCGAGCGCCTGCCGAACCTCCGCCAGGTGGTCGTCGTTGGGTGCGCGGACGCACCCGTGAGGTGCGCGGACGCACCCGTGAGGTGCGCGGACGCACCCGTGACGTTCGACGAGCTCTTGAACTCGGGCTCGACCGTCGGGGACGCCGAGATCGACGCCGCGCAGCGCACTGTCGGGCCCGACGACGTCGCGTACATCCTCTACACGTCAGGCACGACGTCGACGCCGAAGGGCGTTCAGCTCAGGCACGGCGGCCTCGTTGAGAACATGTGGAACATCGGCGAGCGCCAGCACCTCACACCGGCTGACCGGATGTGGATGGGCATCTCTCTGTTCTGGAGCTTCGGCGGCGCCAACGCGCTCCTGGCCGTGATGACTCACGGCGGATCGATCGTGCTACAGGAGTCCTTCGACGCCGCGGCCGCGTTGGAGTTGATCGAGCGCGAGCGCTGCACGGTCTACTACGGCACACCGAACATCGCGCTGGCCCTCACCGAGCATCCCGACCGCCCGCGGCGCGACCTCTCCTCGCTGCGCACCGGCGCCGCCATCGGGCCGCCGTCCGCCATGCAGATGGTGATGGACCTCGGGGCCCGCGAGATCTGCAACGTCTATGGCCTGACCGAGTGCTACGGCAATTGCGCCGTCACCGACGCCCACGATCCCACAGACAAACGCCTCGCGACCGTCGGCACGCCGCTCCCGGGCATGGAGATCCGCATCGTCGATCGCCAGACGCGGCGCCCGTCGCCGCCGGGCGAGGTCGGCGAGATCCTCGTCCGTGGCCATCTGACGCCCGGCTACTACAAGGACACCGAGCGAAACGCAGCCGTCTTTGACGCCGACGGTTTCCTCGTGACCGGCGACCTCGGCCTCATCGGCGACGACGGCTACCTTCGATTCCGCGGCCGCATCAAGGAAATGGTCAAGAGCGGTGGGATCAACGTGGCGCCGCTCGAGGTCGAGGAGGTCCTGCTCGGCCATCCCGCCGTCGAGCAGGCGTACGTGGTCGGCCTGCCCGATCCGCGCCGAGAGGAGATCCTCGCCGCCGTGGTCGTCCTCCGCGAGGGCCACGACGCCGAGCCCGAGGCGCTGCAGACCTTCTGTAAAGTGGCGCTCGCAGCGTACAAGGTGCCACAGGAGTTCTGCCGGCTGCGGCGGGACGAGCTTCCAGTGACCGACACCGGCAAGGTGCAGAAGCTCCGGCTGGCCGAGATACTCGCCGCAAAGCGCGGCGGCTAGGTGCCCTGGCCCAGGTCGAGCCCTACGAGCTTCCCGATCGCCGCCAGGTCGCATGCGCTGCCGACCACGTCGGCCAGGCGGTCGTAGCGCGCGGCGGCGCTCGACGGCGCTCCCCAGCGCGGGTCCGCCGGCACGCCCCTGCGCGCGGCCAGGTACAGGAGGAGCGCACGCCGGAGGGCGTCGTTGGCGAAGAGACCGTGCAGGTACGTGCCCACGACGTTTCCCGCGTCGTTCAGTGCGCCATCGCGCTCGTCGACCGGGCGATCGCGATGCGCCACGACAAGGAACGGCCGACGCGTCGCCCTGACCTCCGTCCGTCCGACGTGGATCTCGTAGGCCTCGATGTCCGCGCCGGCCGCCAGCGCGAACGGCCCCGCGTCGGCGCCCACGCGTCCGCGCACGCGCACGGTCGTCTTGTCGCGCTCCAGCGAGGTGACCACCGGCAAGAGCCCGAGCCCCGCCGTCGTGGCCGCGGAAGACTCGACGCCGTCAGGGTCGTGGACGGCCAGGCCGAGCATCTGATAGCCACCACAGATCCCGACGACCGGCCGGCCGGCCGACGCGGCCGCGGTGACTGCATCGGCCAGCCCGGCGTCGCGAAGCCAGGCGAGGTCCTCAGCAGTGTTCTTGCTCCCGGGCAGAACGATCAGGTCGGCGTTCTCGACCTCCGCCGGGCGGCGCACGAACCTCACGCGCACGCCGGGCTCACGCGCCAGCGGCTCGAGGTCGTCGAAGTTGGCGATCCGTGGCAACCACGCCACCGCCACCTCCAGCAGGGCGGGGCCGTTCGCGCGCTCGAGGTCCTCGAGGTTCAGCGAGTCCTCGGCCGGCACGAGCGACTCGGCGATGAAGGGGACGACGCCGAGCACCGGCACCCCGGTCCGGGCGGTCAGCTCGTCGAACCCGGGCGTCAGGAGCGCGGCGTCCCCGCGGAACTTGTTGACGACGAAGCCGGCGATCCGCGCGCGGTCCTCTGTCGGCAGCAGCGCCAGCGTGCCGACGAAGGCCGCGAAGACGCCGCCGCGATCGATATCACCGACGAGGAGCACGGGCGCGTCGGCCAGACGCGCGATCCGCATGTTGACGATCTCGCCCTCGCGCAGGTTGATCTCGGCCGGACTCCCGGCTCCCTCGACGATCACGACGTCGTGTGTGCGGCGCAGCCGCTCGAGGCTCTCACGCACGAGGTCGAGCAGCCCGGGCCTCATCCGCGCGTACTCGCGGAACGTCGTGCTGGCCACGGGCCGTCCCCGCACCACGACCTGCGACCGGTTGTCCGCCTCGGGCTTCAACAAGATAGGGTTCATGTCGACGGTCGGCTCGACGCCCGCCGCCTCCGCCTGCGCCGCCTGCGCCCGGCCGATCTCGCCGCCGTCGACCGTGACCGACGAGTTCAACGCCATGTTCTGCGACTTGAATGGCGCCACGCGATACCCGGCGCGCGCGAAGAGACGGCAGAAGGCCGTGGCGAGGACTGACTTGCCGACTGCCGAGCTGGTGCCCTGGATCATGAGACACGGCGCCAGCCCGTTCAATAGCGCACCTCGAAGCCGGTCAAGGCCGTGATCCGCGGGGATGAGAACCCGAACACCTCTTCGTATTTCTCGTTCAGCACGTTCTGCAAGCGGGTCTTCCAGGTGATCTCCCGGAGTCCGATCACGTTCTTGAAAAGGACGACCGCGAAGGAGAGATCGAGCTTGTCGTAGCCCGGGTTCGTTACCCGCGGGCTATCCGGGCTGCTGAAGTCGCGATCGATGGATTGCCCCTTGACGAAAAGCGTCCCCACCGCGCGCAGCCGGTCGCCCGTGTACCCGACCGAGACGCTTCCCGAATGTCTGGGCCGGCGGAGCAGCGGCTCGCCCTTCGGGAACTCGTTCTGCCCGCCGATCCCGCCGTCGTCCGTCACCTCGGTCCGGAGGAAGGTGTAGGTCCCGGTCGCGGTCCAGCCCTTCACGGGTCTCAGGACCATCACCGCCTCGACGCCGCTCGTCTTCGCCGCCTGGATGTTCTTCGAGCCTTCAGTGAAGCTGATGAAGGCGATCAGGTCCTTGAACCGATTCTCGAAATAGGTGGCCCCGATTTCGAACTTTTGACCGAAGAGCGGCTGATCGACACCCGCCTCCCAGCTCTCCGACCTCACGGACTTGATGTCACGGTTGCCGGGGACTCCGAAGCCCCCAAACTCTTCGAAGAAGCTCGGCTCCTTGATCCCGGTGCCCCAGGCGCCGCGCACGCGTGTTTTCGTCACCGGAGCCACGACGGCGAGCGCGACGCGTGGCGTGACCTCGTCGCCGAAGACGGTGCTGTTATCGTATCGGCCGCCCGCCGTGAGGAAGACGCTGTCCATCCAGCCGAGCTGGCCCTGCCCGTAGAGTGACTTGGTCTCCCGGCTCACGTTCGTCCGGTTGGGCTCTCCCACCGGATGGAGGCGCTGAGTGAAGTTCTGGTACTCGTAGGTACCGCCCAGGACGATCACGGGCGTGATCTCCCAGAACTTCGGCGGGGAGAGGGCGATGTTGTAGTCGACGAGAAGTCGGCTCTCCGAGCTCGTGGTCTTTGTCCCTTCCGGCGGCGAAAACGCGTCGGTCGGGACGTCGTCTTTCGGGTCCACGAAGCTACTGCCGGTGAGATTGGCGCCGAACTTCACACGATGCTCGAGCCACGACGTCTGGCGATACCGCGCGCCGAGGGTTCCGACGAAGCGCTCGTCCTTCTGGGACTGATGGGGATCGAGCATCTCGAAGCGGTCGCCGGTCCCTTCCGTCGGAATCCCGACGCGACTCGCGATGTAACGCGCCGTGAGCGTGAAGTCGAGGTCGGACGTCGGGCTCAGATCGAGGCGAAGGGCGGCGGTGTCACTCCGGTAATCGCTATTGACGTCGAGAATCCCCGACGTTCCGACGTGACCGTACTCGAAGAAGACGCCGGCCTGTCGGTTCCCCCACGACGCGCCGACCCGCTCCTCGTGGGTGCCGTAGTTCCCGCCGCCGGCGAATCCCCAGGCGGAGAAGGGGCCTTCGCCGCGCGGCGTGAGGAACTGGATGACGGACGTCATCGCGTCCGCACCGTACAGCGCGCTCTGGGGCCCCCGGACGATCTCCACGCGGCCGATGCCCACCGTCGTGATGTTCGCGAAGTCGAACGCCCCGCCGCCCTGGTTCACCTTCATCCCGTCGATGAGCACGAGATTCATGTCGCTGTTGCCGCCGCGAGTGAAGATGCTGGTGGCGCCGCCGCGGCCTCCGCTCTGGATCAGCGAGAAGCCGGGCTGTTCTCTCAGCATTTGCAGCACGTCCATCGCCTGTCGCTGCTCGATCTGCTCACGCGTGAGCACGCTGACGGACGAGCCGGTCTGCCCGACCGGCGTCTCGGTCTTGGTCGCCGTCACCACCACGGGATCCATCGGAGTCGCTGGATCCTGGGCGGCTGCCTGTCCCGAACTGCAGAGCACGAATGCGAATGTCAGAACTCCGATGACCCGCGTCATCTCGTCCTCTCCCGGACAGGGCTCGCGGAGCGCCTCGATTCTCCACGGGCCTGTCCTATCTCGCCCGGACCAGGTCTCCTGGCTCCCGGATCGTCCTACTCCCCGCCCTTCCCGGCCTCGCGCGGCCAGTGGTTTCGCGGGTTTCGTCCCCGGTGACAGTTGCGGGGCAGCGCCGGCCTCGCACCGGCTTCCCTTGCGCCCGGGCAGTGTCACTGCACGCATCTATGTCGTCGCTTGCTTCGCTATCGCCTCCGGGGTGATGGATTTTGGGGATCTCGAGAAAACCGCGCTCATCCCAGGCCCTCCCGCGAAGACCGGTTGTGGTGGTGCGCGCCCGGGCAGGTCTCCTGGCTTCCGGATCGTCCTACTCCCCGCGCCTTCCCGGCTTACGCCAGTGGCCTTTGCGGGTTTCGTCCCCGGTTACAGTGACGGGGTCGCGGCGGTTTCGCACCGCCTTCCCTGGGCCCTCGTGGGGCACCCTGGGCGCAAAAACGGGCCGAGGCTAGCAGAGTTCGACGCCGGTTGCAACCGCCTGGCCTATGATCGAATCGAGGCATGAGAGGCCTTCTTCCGGATGATTGGCGGCGCAACGTCTGGGCCCTCACGCTGACCGTCTTCATCTCCTTCGTCGGCTTCCAGTTCTTCTCGCCCTTCCTGCCGCTCTACATCCGCGAGCTCGGCGTGACGGATCCCGCGAAGATCGCGCTATGGGCGGGCGCCCAGGCGGCGGTCACGCCCGCGATGTCGGGGATCCTGTCGCCGGTCTTCGGCCGCCTCGCCGATCGCTTCGGCCGCAAGATGATGCTGATCCGCTCGCTGGTCGGCTTCGTCGTGATCGTCGCGGCGATGGGGCTCGTCACCTCGGTGGAGCAGCTCTTCCTCGCGCGCGTGGTCATGGGCCTCTTCGCCGGCTTCACGCCGATGGTGATGGCGCTGGCCACCACCTCGGCGCCTCGGGACAAGGTGCCTGCGGCGATCGGCATGGTGCAGTCGGCCCAGCTCCTGAGCGTCGCGGTCGGGCCCGCGATCGGCGGCTACGTCGCTTCGCACTTCGGGATCCGCTACGCGTTCTTCGCGACGGCGGGACTCTGCGCGCTGGCGCTCCTCGGGCTGATCGTGCTGTTCCAGGAAGTCGCGCCGGGCGCGCCGGGAGCTCCGCGGCAGCCGACGCCGAAGGTGCCGCTCCGGCAAGTGTTTCAGTACCCACACTTCTCCGTGGTGATGGCGCTGCTCTTCATCTCGCAGTTCCTGGACCGGGGTCTGGCGCTCTTGATCCCGCTGCGGGTCGCGCACATGCCGGGCGTCGAGAAGATCGCGGCCATCTCCGGCACGATCATCTCGGTCGGCGCCATCGCCGCGACGGCCTCGGCCAACGTCGCCGCGCGGCTCTCGCGCGAGGTGCCCACGGCGCGGCTGCTCCTGATCGGGCTGCTCGTGGGCGGCCCGCTCTGCGCGGCCATGGCCCTGCCGGGCGGTTGGCCCGTGCTGCTCGTGCTGCGGATGCTGACAGGGCTCTGTCTGGGCGCTGCGATCACGCTGACGTACTCGCTGGGCGCCGCCATCGTGCCCGCGGAGCATCGCGGTGCGGCGTTCGGCTGGCTGGGTCTCGGGCTGCAGATCGGCACCGCGGCCAGCCCCCTCGCGAGCGGAGCCCTGGCCGCCGTCAGCATTCCCGGCGCGTTCCTGTTCGACGGCGTGCTCGCCTGGGTCGCGGCCGCCTTGCTCCTCTTCGGCGCGCGCGGCCTACGCTCGCGGCGCGCTCACTCGTAGCGCGGGCGGCGCTTCTCGCGAAACGCGGCCACCCCCTCCTTGAAGTCGGCGCTTGCCCGTACGCGATCGCCGAGCTCCTGCTCCAGCGCCTCGCGCGACAGCGTGTGCTCGGCGGCGGTGGCGCTGATCTGCCGCTTCACCGCCTGCACCGCGGTGGGGCTGTTGGCGGCGATCGCCTCGGCGGTCTCGAGCGCCCAGGCCATGAGACCCTCCGCGGGCACGACGCGGTTGACGAGCCCGAGGCGCGCGGCCTCCGCCGCGTCGACGAGCTTGCCGGTCAGCAGGAGATCCATGGCGTGGACGTAGCCGATCTGCTGGACGAGCTTGACGGTCGCGCCGCCGAACGGGTAGATCGACCACCGGACCTCCGGGAGCCCGAAGCGGGCGTGCGGGGCCGCCGCGCGGATGTCGGTGGACAGGAGCAGCTCGAGGCCGCCGCCGACGCAGTCGCCGTTGACGGCGGCGACGATCGGTTTCGAGAACACGTGATGCTTCAGCAACGCGTGACTGACGACGCCCGCTGTCTCCGGCGCCGCCGAGAGGTCGCCGCTCATGTCCGCGCCGGCGCTGAAGGCGCGTTCGCCGGCACCGGTGAGGACGACGCAGCGGCACGTCCCGCGCTCGAGCTCGTCCCACAACCGCGCCAGGTCCGTCATCATCTGCCGCGACATCGCGTTGAGTCTGACCTGGTTGTCGATGGTGACGATCACGACGTGCGGGCCGTGCGCGCGAGTCCGTATCTCCATGTCAGTCCGCCCGCAGTCCCGGGACGACAACGACCTTGCCGTACGCCCGGCGCTCGGTCAAGAGCCGGATCGCCTCGACGCTTTTCTCGAGGGGTAGACGGTGCGAGATGCACGGCCGGAGCTTGCCGGCCTCGTACCATTGGAGAAGCTCGTCGACCGACCTGCGCAGCTTGTCGGGCGCGTGCCAGCGGAAGTAGCGCAGCGAGCTGCCCAGCGCGGCGCGGTGCTTGACCAGGAGCCGGTTCGCCGGGATGTTCTGGACCCCGCCGACGAAGCCCACCACCAGAATCCGGCCGCCCCAGCCGAGCGCCGACAGCGCCGCGTCGAAGAGGTCACCGCCCACCGGATCGAAACACACGTCGGCGCCCTTGCCATCCGTCAGTGCCATCACCCGCTCGGTGAGCTTCTCAATCGTGTAGTTGACGAGGTCATCGGCCCCGCGCCCGCGGGCCACGGCGAGCTTCTCCGGAGTGCTGGCCGCCGCGATGACGCGCGCGCCCATCGCCTTGCCGATCTCGACCGCCGTGAGGCCGACGCCGCCGGCGGCACCCAGGACGAGCAAGGTCTCACCGGCCTCGAGGCGGGCCTGCCAGCGGATCGCCACGTGACTCGAGATGTACGCGACCGGAAAGGCGCCCGCCTCCTCGAAGCTCATGCCGGCCGGGATGGCGAACGTCTCGGACTCGGGAGCGACCGCCATCTCGGCGAGGCCGCCGTAGGCGAGAATGGCCATCACGCGGTCGGCGGGCTTGAGCCGCGTGACGCCCTCGCCGCATGCGGACACGACGCCCGCCGTCTCGAGTCCCGGGCTGAAGGGCAGCGCCGGCCGCGTCTGGTAGCGCCCGGCGGTCATCAGGGCATCGGCATAGTTCACCGCCGTCGCCTTCACGGCGATCAGCACCTCACCCGGCCCCGGGCTGGGCGCCGCGACCTCCTCGACCCGGAGATCGTCGACCTCTCCCCACGCTCGGCAGACCACGGCCCGCATTACGGGCTCGTGGCGAGATACTGGGGCGGGCGTCGCGCCTTCGTCGCCTGCTCGAACGCGTGGGCGAGCTTGACGAGCGTCGGCTCGCTCCAGGCGCGCCCCATGAACGTGATTCCGACCGGGAGGCCCATCGTGGAGCCCGCGGGCACGCTGATGAGCGGATAGCCGACCAGCGCCGCGCTCTTGGCGCTGCTGCCGCGGAACTGATCGCCGTTGACGAGGTCGACCGGCCACGCCGGCGTCGTCGTCGGCGCGACCAGAGCGTCGAGCTGGTGCTCACCCATGACGACGTCGAAGCCTTCCCGCCCGGCCAGGCGGCGGCACTTCTCGAGGGCCTCCAGGTATTCGGCCTCGCCGAGTCCCCCCTTGGCCTGCGCACGGACCAGCAGTTCCTGACCGAAGAACGGCAGGTTGTCGCCGGCGCTGCGTTTGTTGAACTCGATGATATCGTCGAGCGTCCGCACCGGCCCCCCCGGGGCCAGGCCGGCCAGGTACGCGTTCACGCCCGCCTTGAACTCGTAGAGCAGCACGATGATCTCGGCGGCCGTGAGGGCGGCGCGATCGAAGTTGGGGATCTTGACGGGATCGATGACGACCGCGCCACGATCGCGCAGGACGTCGATGGCCTGGTTGGCGACGGCGTCGGCCTTGGGGCTGTAGCCGAAGTATTCGTCCCGGGGCACTCCGATGCGGGCGCCACGCAGCCCGTTGGGATCGAGGAATTGCGTGTAGTCTGGCCGTGACTGACCCGCGCTCGCCTGCGTGGCGGCGTCCCGTGGGTCCACGCCGACGAGCGCCCCCAGGACCGCGGCGGCGTCGGCGACCGTGCGTCCGAAGGATCCGACGGTGTCCTGGGTCGCGGAGATGGGAATGACGCCGGCGCGGCTGGTGAGCCCGACCGTCGGCTTGATGCCCACCACTCCGTTGACGCCCGAGGGGCAGATGATCGACCCGTCGGTCTCGGTGCCGAGCGCCACCGCCACGAGATTCGCCGCCACGGCGATCGCCGAGCCGGAGCTGGAACCGCACGGCGTCCGATTGAGCGCGTAAGGGTTCCGCGCCTGGCCGCTCCGCGCGCTCCAGCCGCTGGAGCCCGGCGTCGACTTGAAATACGCCCACTCGCTCATCGACGCCTTGCCGAGGATGACGGCGCCCGCCTGTCTGAGTCTCTGGGCGATGGTGGAGTCCTCGCGCGGCCGGGCCCCCAGCAGCGCGAGCGCCCCGGCGGTCGTCTCCATCTTGTCCGCCGTGGCGATGTTGTCCTTGAGCAGGACGGGAATGCCGTGGAGCAGGCCCCGCGGGCCCCGGGCGCGGCGCTCCCCGTCGAGCGCCCGGGCGATGGGGATCGCGTCGGGATTGATCTCCTGGACCGAGCGGAGCATGGGACCAGTCCGGTCGATCGCCTGGATTCGCCGCAGATAGATCCGCACCAGGGACTCGCTGTCGAGGCGTCCGGCGTGCATCGCCACCTGAAAATCGACGATCGTGGCCTCTTCGACGTTGAAATCGATCCGAGATCCGCCGAGGGAGGCGCAGGCCCCGAGCAACGGCGTCACGCTCAGCCCGGCCGCGAGCATTCCTCCGGCCCGCACGAAGTCCCGGCGGGTCGAGCCCGCGCCTCCAGCGACATCACCCATGACGTTCCCCCCCAAGCCCACGACGTGTGGGACGCGGTCACGATAATATCCATTAGTCGCCGCGCCGTCATCAGCACGCGCAGCTTTGAGAGCGAGGTACGACGCTCTTCGCCCGAGGAGCTGCCGTGGCTCTAGGGCGCGGACCTCGAGTGGGCGATTCCCTGACCCCCTGGCAGTAAATCTGTCAGAAGCCCTGGAACAGCTGAGCCACCCTGTCCAGTCTCTGGCCAGCTCCTCGCCCCCCGAGCTTCCGGCAAGTCCCCGAAAAATCGGAAGGAACTCTTCCAGGGAGACCCTGGCATTCGCCGTGCAACACATGGGCGGAGGACAACGAACCGTGCGTTCAGGTATCGATCAGACGGAGCGCCCAATGACACGATGGATCGTGACCGGTCTCGCCGCCCTGGTACTCGTCGGGACGAGTGTGGCTTCCGCAGAGCCCCCGTCGACACCATCGGGTCCACCTGCGAGCCCGGCGACGTCTTCGCCGAGCGCGTACGACTCCTTGTCGCCGGGGAACAAGCGGATCGCGACGGCGCTCTTCGACGCCCAGAAGACGTCGACCACCGGCACGCCGACGCTGACGCTGGATCAGATCGCGGGAGAGCGCCGAAGCGGAAAGAGCTGGGGCGATGTCTTCCAGGCCATGAAGTCGCAAGGCCTGATCCAGGCCGAAACCCTCGGTCAAGTCCTCGGCCGCTACGACCGCGCCCGTCACTCGCGCAGCTGAGACTCCGGCCCGCCTTCGAGATCTGCGGCTCACCCCGGCGACGACTGGACCGCGGTGCGCCTGGCGACGACCACTCAGCGAGCCCGCGCGCCTCGCGCCGACAGCTCTCGTGCACAGGCCCGAGAGTTTTCGCTCGATTCCTGCTGAAGAAGTGGGACGAACCGGCGGGCCAGCGTCTCGCCCACCACTCGGTGGCCGGCGGAATTCAGATGCCCATCCCTCCGGAAGAATGGGTTCTCGCCTCGTTGTCGGGCACCGCGAAGCGGCGTCAGAGCCTCCACGTGCAGCATCTCCTCACGCCCGAACCAGGAGACAAACTGTTCCTCGATGGCGTCGAGGCCTGAATGAGCCGACTCCTCGGGGCGCATCACCTGGCTTCTCTCGGGGATCACCAGCACGACCAACTGCGCGCCCAGGTTGCGCGCGTCCCTTCGCGCGATCAGCAGCAACTGCTCAGTGATCCTGAGTGGGCGCGACATCCCCTCGACGACGGGGGACGAGGGCTCGAGCAGACCTACCTGACTAAGCAGAGGTCGCGAGAGCCGCGCTTTGATCTGCGATACAGACAGTGTGTAGAGGTGGCTGATGCTGGCCAGCCAGACCTTGGTGCCCAGCCAGAGACGCCGACCGAGCGAGAAACGATGTTCGGCCAACCTGACTCCACTGGCGTCTTCCGTGACGAGCGGCAATCGAACGTTGTCCGAGAGGTCGTTACCCGGAAAGAACCCGAGTACTATCCAGCAGGGCCGCACGCGCGCACCGTAACGCCGAAGCGTGAGCACCTCTTGGTGCGTTCCGTACGCCGAGACCGCCAGGTTGATGACCTCGAAACGTCGGCCGGGCAGAAGGCGCTCCAGATCCCGCCGGAGCACCGCTCCGTACGTCTCTTCGTAGCGGACCTGGAGCCCTTCCGTTTGACTGTCTCCAATGAGCAGGATCCGCGTGACACCCGATGCGGGGCTAGGATCGGGAATCGGACCCCGAAAGCCCCAAGCGTTGTAGGCCACGTCGACGGCGTACTCGTCCTCCTTCGCATAGAGGAATCGGGCGAATGGGCGATTGACGAAGTAGAGCTGGTCGTCTAGCTGGATATGCTGGAGTGGCTGCGGAGCCACGAATCGGATGCCGACCTCGGCGATCAGCACCCCGACGACGACACCGAGGGCGATTGCGACGAGACGGCCTGCGACGGTCCCCACGCGCACTACCTCGCGATTCTCTCCAGTGGCTGTCACAACTCGTGAGCTGCGCTCTCCTGACTGGCCACGAATGCCAACCGATCCTATCCCGTTGGTCCTACGGGATACAACCCCGGATAGAGGCGCTCAGTACGCGTTGCGGTTGATGCGGAACCCGTACCAGAGCGTCTGGATGAGAATCTTCAGATCGAAACCCAGGCTCCAGCGCTCGATGTAATAGAGGTCGCACTCGATCCGTTTCTCGATCGATGTATTCCCCCGCCACCCGTTGATCTGGGCCCACCCCGTGATGCCGGCCTTCACCTTGTGGCGGAGCATGTAACCGGGCACCCGGCGCCTGAACTCCTCCACAAAGCTCGGGCGCTCCGGGCGCGGACCCACGAGGCTCATCTCGCCCCGCAACACGTTGAAGAGCTGCGGCAGCTCGTCGAGGCTCGTGCGTCTCAGGAAGGCGCCCAGTCCGGTACGGCGCGGGTCGTCCGGGCGGGCCCAGACGGGTCCGGTCTCCGCCTCGGCGTCCATCCGCATCGTCCGGAACTTCAGCATGCGGAAGCGCCGGCCATCGACGCCCATCCGCTCTTGCCGGTAGAGGACGGGCCCCGGCGAGGTGAGCTTGAGCGCCACTGTGACGGCCAGCATCGCGGGTGCGGCCAGTGCCAGCGCGAGCGCGCCGAAGACCAGATCGAACGCCCGCTTGAGGACGCGGTTCCACCCGCTGAGCGGCGACTCCCGCAGATGGATGAAGGGGACCGTCTCGAACTCCTCCACCCCCCCGCGCGCGGGGACGAGGCCGAAGACGTCCGGCACCAGGTGAATCGCAACCGAGTCGTCGCCGATGCCGGTCAGCACGGTGGTGAGCCGCGAATAGTCGGCGTGCGGCAACGCGATGAACACGATGTCCACCGGCTGCCGGTCGAGCACCGTGCGAACGTCCTCGATGCCGCCGAGCCAGCGTACGTTGTCGAGGACCTCGCGCTTGTCGCTCAGCAGGCCGAGTACGCGGATGCCGACGTCCGGTCTCCGCCGGAGCACCCGCAGCACCTCGGCGGCGGGCTCGCCGCCGCCCACGACGATCGCGTACCGCTGATTGTAGCCCTGTCGGCGCGCGAATCGGAGCGCCTCGCGGAAGGCCGCGCGCGCGAGGCTCACCGCCACGATCGACTGTGCCAGGAAGAGCAGGATGACGAGCCGCGAGTACTCGTACCCGCGGAAGGCGAAGGTCATGATCGCGATGAGCACCAGGGCGCCGAGGGTCGAGGCCTTGGCGACGTCGAGCCACTCCGAGACTCGGGAGCCGAGGCGGTTGGGCCGGTAGAGATCGAAGGCGCGGAACGCGACACCCCAGACAAGCAGGATCGGCACGAGCTGCCGCGCATAGTCCCGGAACGGTGGCACTTCGGCGACGGGCACCAGGTGGAACCGGATCACGTAGGCGGACACCCAGCAGATCGCGATCAGGCAGAGGTCACCGGCGAGGGCCAGATGCTCGAAGAGTCGCGACCGGGTCTTCAGCACGCCGGCCTCGCGTGGAACTCGTGCCAGCGCGCGCCGATGTAGTCGCGCAGTCGCTGCTTGAACACCGGCCGGTCGAAGGACTCGGCGCGCGCACGCAGGGCCTTACCGTCGAACCGCTCCGCCGCGCCCTCGAATCGCGCGATGGCCTCGACGAGGGCGTCGACCGACTGCTCTGAGAAGAACACGGCCGTCGGTGCCCGGTCGGGGGTGCCGAGCCCGACCATCGTCTCGAGCGCACCGCCGCGCGCGAGCGCGATCGTGGGCCGTCCGGCCGCGGCCGCCTCCAGCGGCGCGATCCCGAAGTCCTCGACGGCCGGGAACAGAAGCGCGCGGCAGCGGGCGTAGAGCCCGGCCACCTCGGCGTCGGGACGCCACCCGAGGAAGGTCACCGTCGGTCCGGCGAGGGCGCGCAGGCGGGCCTCCTCCGGGCCGGTTCCGACGACGACGAGACGCCGGCGCAGACGGGTGGCCGCGCCGACCGCGAGGTCGACGCGCTTGTACGGCACGAGCGCTCCCACGACGAGATAGTAGTCGTCGGCGGTGTCCGTGATCTCGAAGCGCTGGACGTCGACCGGCGGAGGGATCACGTCCGCCGGACGGTCGTAGGCCCGGCGGATCCGATCGGCGATATGCTGGGAGATCGCGACGAATCGGTGCACGCCGGCCGTGCGCCGGTCCCACCGCCTGAGGGCCGCCGCCAGCGGGGGCACGAGCACGCGCGCGGCCGGGCCGCGGCCCGGCCCGAAGTAGTCGTCGTAGAGGTCCCAGACGTAGCGCATCGGAGAAAAGCAGTAGCACACATGGAGCGCGCGAGGGGCCACGCGCACGCCCTTGGCGACGCAGTGGCTCATCGACACGACGAGGTCGTAGCCGGAGAGGTCGAACCGGCTGATCGCGAGCGGGAACGCGGGCAGGTAATACCGATAGCGGGCGGCGGCCCGGGGCAGACGCTGGACGAACGACGTCACGATGCGCCGATTTTCGATCAGCGGCGTCACGCTGCCGGGGACGTGCAGGAGCGTGAAGAGCGGCGCCTCCGGGAAGAGCTCACAGAGCACCTCGAGACAGCGCTCGCCTCCCCGCATCCCCGTCAGCCAGTCGTGGACGAGGGCGACCCGCGCACCCCCGGCGGGTTCAGCTCCCGCTACTGCGGGAGAGACTTGATTCGCCGTCGCCAATACTCGAGGAGCTCGGTGAGCGTCTGCTCGAGCGGGATCACACCACGCCATCCGAGCGCTCGCTCGATCTTCTCACGACAGCCGCGCAGGACTGGTACGTCGGAGGGCCGGAGCCGCGCCGGGTCCTGGTGGATCTCGATGTGCGACACCGTCGACTGCCCGATCAGGAAATTCAGCATCCGCTCGATCGACCAATCGACACCGGAGCAGAGGTTGTACACCTCGCCCGGCGTGCCCCGCTCGAGCAAGAGCCAGTAGCCGCGCACGATGTCGCGCACGTCCGAGAAATCGCGCGTGGGCTTGAGGTCGCCGACCTGCACGATGGGTTCGCGCAGCCCGGCCTCCATCTCGGCGATCTGCTTCGCGAAGTTGGAGGTGGCGAAGGTTTCGCCTCGACGGGGCCCCGTGTGGTTGAAAGCCCGCGCCCGC
>Ga0099827_10000154_pt1 | contig 25935 bp, 18 predicted proteins | sample CZO8metaG_FD_79339 | JGI IMG/M metagenome (GOLD analysis project Ga0099827, IMG submission 79339) | Vadose zone soil microbial communities from the Eel River Critical Zone Observatory, Northern California, USA - CZOApr15con1.8 metaG | ecosystem: Environmental > Terrestrial > Soil > Vadose zone ...
GCGACCAACGACCACGTCATCTATTGGGAGCCCGGAGCCCTGGGCGCAAACGACCAGCTCTACGGTGCCCGGGTCGGCTACATCCATCAGCCCGGCTTGACCCCATTCCCCAACCCGCGCCGCGTCGTCTCCGCCACATCGACGAGCAACCAACTGCTTGGCCCGTTCGACGCCACGCTGACGACCGGCCTGGTGGCCAGTGGTGTACCTGCGGGCGCGGTAGCTGCGTTCTGCGCGGTGCAGTCGTATCAGCCCGGCGTGCTCACCCTTTACCCCGACGGCGCCTCCGATCCGGGAATCGCCAACTACTCGGGCACGGGCAACCTTGGCGCGTCCTTGAACTTGGTGTACATGCTGGTCCCGCTCTCGGCCGCCGGCAAGTTCAGGATCCATTCTTACATCGCCGGCAACATCTACGTCGACGTCTGGGGTTACCTCCTCTCGGCCGGCTAACCGATCGAGAATTCTGCAAGAAGGGAGCCACGCGGTGGCTCCCTTCTTCCTTGGTGAGCGGGTTGACGGTCCCCTGACCCGACCTGTAGAGTTCCAAACTCGCAGATCCCGCCCATGTTGCTGCAACGAACCAGGCACTACGCCCTGGCACTGATCGCTCCGCTGGCGCTGTGTGGCTTCGCTCCGAGCACCTCGATCGCATCGGTGTCGGTGTCCATGCCACAGGACGCAACCCACCCGCTCGTAATGGAGCAGGTGGGCGATTCGATGGCGCGCTCGCGCGTGGGCGCCCTTGAGCCGTTCACCGCCACGACACCGCTGTTGCCGAGGGCGGCACTCACGTCCTCGACGCCGTCCAACCGGCTGGACCGCGAGGTGTTTGGATTCGCGCTCGCGAGCAGCCTCAGCGACCCAACGGTTGGCTATCCTTCATGGAACTTTTCGGCTCTGACGACAGTCGCCTTCTTTGGGCTGCACGTCCAGGACGACGGCACCTTCGCTAATGACTCGGGGGCCGCCGTCTGGAATTCGAGCCAGCTGACCGGCCTCGTCAACACTGCGCACGCATACGGCACCAAAGTGGTGCTGACGATCATTCTCCAGGACTTCAGCGCCGGCACGCCCCACATGTGCTCCGGCCTCCTGCATGCGTCCACCACCATCACCAACACGGTCGCCCAGATCGCAGCGAAGGGGGTGGACGGAGTCAACGTCGACTATGAAGGTCTGAATGGGAGTTGCGGCAGGAGCGACTCCTCGTGGGCTCGACACACTTTTACGAACATGGTCGCTAGCCTGCGCACACACCTTCCCGGCGGCTCGTATCTGTCGGTCGACACGTACGCGAGCTCAGCCGTTGACACGCTGGGATTCTTCGACGTGCGAGGCCTGGCGCCGTGGGTCGATTCGCTGTTCGTGATGGCATACGACCTCGAGTACTCGAATTACGCGCGGGCGCCGGTGAACTGCAGCAGGTTCTGCCTTGGCCCGACCGCGCCTCTGGCCGGCTACTACTACAACGACTGGACAGCCGCCTCGCAGTACGTTTCCGCGGTTGGCGCCTCGAAGGTGATCCTCGGCGTGCCCTACTACGGCCGAAAGGCCTGCGTGGCGTCGGCCACGGCCAACCAGTACCCGACCGGCTCCGTCGGCGCCGACACGTACCTCGACGCGATCGGCGAGTCGACCGCTCCTGGCGTCCAATCGGGAAGCTACGCCACCCACCGGGACGCCAACGACCCGCAGGGCAACGAGCGCTGGGACACCTGGGTCAACACCACCCTCAACTGCACGCGCGAGCTGTACTGGGACGACACAACGTCGCTCGGCGCCAAGTACGACCTGGTCAACAATGACGGCCTCCGGGGCGTGGGCATTTGGAACCTCAATTACGGTGGCGGTGCGCCCGAACTGTGGCAGCTGCTCGCATCAAAATTCTCGGCGCAGTGGACCTCGCTCGGTGGAATTCTCGCGTCGGGACCGGACGTATCCTCTTGGGCTTCGAACAGAACCGATGTGTTCATTCGCGGCGGCGACAACCAGCTATGGCAGGCGACGTGGAACGGGACCTCGTTGAGCGCATGGGCATCACTTGGAGGCACCATCACATCAGATCCGGGGGCGGTGTCCTGGGGGGCCAATCGGATCGATGTCTTCGCCCGCGGCCAGGACGATGCTCTCTGGCACGTGTGGTGGAATGGCACCGCCTGGTCGGCGTGGCAGTCGCTGGGCGGGCTTCTTGCTTCGGGCCCGGATGTCGCGTCATGGGGGCCAAACCGTCTTGACGTCTTCGCCCTCGGCCGCGACAACAAGCTCTGGCACCTGGCGTGGAACGGAAGCGCGTGGGGTGGCTGGCAATCCCTTGGTGGCAATCTCACGTCGGATCCAGGCGCCGTGTCGTGGGGCCCGAACCGTATCGACGTTTTTGCCCGTGGCCAGAACAATGCGCTGTGGCACACCTGGTGGAACGGCAGCGCCTGGGGCGGTTGGGAATCCCTCGGCGGCATGATGTCGTCGGGGCCCGATGCAACCTCGTGTGGCGTGGGACTGATCGCAGTGTTCGCCAATGGAAACAACGGTGCCGCTTACGAGCTTGCATTCGGCGGAAGATGGAGCTCCTGGCTGGGCCTTGGTGGACAGGGGACGGCTGATCCCGGCGCAGTCTGCATTCCCTCGAGCGGCACAGTTGAGTTGTTCGAGCGTGGTACAGACAATGCGCTGTGGCACATACGAGCACCTGGCTACTGAGGAAGTAGTCAATCGGGCGACCGACGCCGTCGGCATACGCGTTGGAAAGGCAACAAGTCCGTAGTGAGAGGGAGGTCGTCAATGACCTGGTGGCTGCGGCGGACCGGCCGGTCAGTCTTACTCGCTTTGCTCGCGCTGACGATCGGTTTCGGTCCCAGCAGGGTCGTCCCTCAGCCGAAGGCGACTCCCGCAGCGTCGGCTGGGGCTTGGACGGTCTACCACCACGACGACGGCCATACGGGCTACGACTCGACCCTGCCGCAGGTCAGCACCGCCAACACCGGATGGGTCTCCGGGGCCATGGACGCGCAGGTCTACGCGTCGCCCCTGGTCTACAACGGCCTCGTCTACGCGGCCACTCTTAACAACTCCGTCTACGCGTTCAACCAATCCACCGGAGCGCTGGTGTGGCACGTGAACCTTGGCGCGCCAGAGACCGGCGGATGGTTATGCGGCAATGTGTCTCCGCAGGGCATTCTCGGTACGCCCGTGATCGATGCAACCGCAGGGCGGATCTACGTAGTGGCCCTTCTTTCTACAGATGTCTATTGGGTATTCGGGCTCGACCTGACAACCGGCGCGACCAGTCTTCAGACCCAGATTCCCTCTACGATCGGCACCGGCTTCGACTGGACGATCCAGCAGGAGCGGGGCGCGCTGGCACTTCATAACGGCTATGTGTACGTTCCATTCGGCGGCCGCGCCGGAGACTGCGGCAACTATCACGGCTGGGTTGTGGGTGTCCCGGTGAGCGGCTCGACGAGCCTGGCGGTCTACCAGACCCCGGACTCCGGAATCGGCATATGGACGGCCGGCGGCCTGGCGGTCGACGACGCCACGGGCAACGTTTTCGCCGCCACTGGCAACGGCGTGTCGAGCGGGTGCAGCGGGATCAACCAGAACGATGCTGTCGTGCGCTTGTCGCCCACGCTCGCGCTGCAGGACTATTTCATGCCCCAGGACTGGCAGGCCAACTGGTGTTCCAACGACCAGGACCTCGGATCTGCCGGCCCGCTCCTGATCAGCCCAAACCTCTTGTTCCAGGCCGGGAAGTGGGGTGGAGGGTTTCTCATGAACCCGAACAGCCTCGGTGGGGTGGACGGCCAGCTCTATCCGGCGCCCGCGCCCGCTCCTTACACCCAGGCCGACGTGTGTTTTGGCAACACCTCAGACGCCACCTTTGGATCGTTTGCCTACGCTGCCCCATTCATCTATGTCGAATGCGAGGGCCGGGGCCTGGTTGCCCTTCATACGGACACCGCCGCGCCATCGTTCACCCCGTGCGACTCGACGTGTGCGGTGCCCAACTGGCATGCCGGCGGGTCGACCACTTTCGGGCCTCCGATCGTGGCCGCCGGAGCCGTGTGGGTGGCTGCGAACGGGGCCGGGCTGTATGCCTTCAACGCCGCCACGGGCGCGCAGATCTATCACAGCGCCGCGTTCGGCATCAACCGTTTCGTGACGCCGGCCGAGGCAGGGGGCCAGGTCTTCGTTCCGTCAGGCACCGTGATCCGGTCGTTCAGCATGGTCTTCGCCCCTACGTGGACATCGCTCGGCGGCACTCTGACCTCGGGCCCGGACGTCGCGACGTGGGCCACCAATCGACTCGATGTCTTCCTGCGCGGTACCAACAACGGCCTGTGGCAGACGACCTGGAACGGGTCATCCTGGAGCGCTCCGCAGTCGCTCGGCGGGGGGCTGAGCTCAGACCCGGGGGCGACTTCGTGGGGTACCAGCCGAATCGATGTCTTTGCACGTGGGCAGGACAACGCCCTGTGGCACATCTGGTGGAATGGTTCCGCGTGGTCGGGGTGGTACCCGCTGGGAGGAGTCCTCGGTTCGGGACCAGACGCGTCGTCTTGGTCTGCGAATCGGCTCGATGTGTTCGCGCGCGGCCAGGACAACGGGCTGTGGCACATCGCCTGGACTGGCACCACGTGGACCCAGTGGCAATCGCTGGGAGGTGTGCTCACCTCGGACCCGACGGCCGTGTCCTGGGGACCGAACCGTATCGATGTCTTCGTTCGCGGGCAGGACAACGGTTTGTGGCACCTGTACTGGAACGGATCAGGCTGGAGCGGATGGCAGTCGCTCGGCGGCACGCTGACTTCCGGCCCGGACGCTTCGTCGTGCACTCCTGGGCACCTCGACGTCTTCGCCCTCGGGACAGGGTCGGCCCTCATGCAGCTGGGCTACAACGGGTCCGGCTGGACAGGTTGGCTCAACCTTGGTAATCAGTGGGCGTCCGATCCGGGGGCCGTGTGTAGGCCTGTGAGTTCGGCGGCCGATGTCTTCGAACGGGGCACCGACAATGCTCTATGGCACGCGAGCACGCCTGCGTCCTGACAGGGCGAACGGTCAAGAAGGGCTGACCCGGTAGCCTAACCGGTCAGCATGCGCGTGGCATTCATCGGCACCCGCGGGGTGCCGGCAAGTTACAGCGGCTTCGAAACCTGTGTCGAAGAGGTCGGCCGCCGCATGGTGGCGCGAGGCCATGAGGTCGTCGTCTTCTGCCGTTCGAATCACTACTCGGAGCACAGGCCGACCTACCTCGGGATGCAGTTGCGCTACGTGCCTTCGATACGTCAAAAGCACCTCGAGACGCTGAGCCACACGGCACTCAGCGCCCTACGTTTGCACCGGAGCACCGCGATCGTCTGCATGGGCGTCGGCAACGCTCCGGTCGTTCGCTACCTCGAGCTCCGCGGCCGCAGGGGCGTGTTCAATGTCGATGGCGCCGACTGGCAGCGCGAAAAGTGGGGCCGATTCGCAAGCTGGTACCTGCGAACCTGCGAAGGGCTGGCAGCTCGTGGCGAGAGTGTGGTGGTCGCCGATGCGGAGGCGGTGCAGCGCTATTACAAGCAGGCCTACGACCGCGACTCCGAGCTCGTCCGTTACGGCGCTGATCCCCCCAAGGATCAAGGGACCGAGGCACTGTCGAAATTTGGGCTTGAGCCCGGCGGCTACCTCCTGTTCGTTGGCAGGATGGTGCCGGAGAACGCGCCCCATGATTTTCTCGACGGCGTGCGGTTGGCCGGGGTGGCCGCGCCGCCGGTCGTGGTGGGTGATGCGTCCTACGCGGAGGAGTACAAGCGCTCCTTGAGGACTGCCGCGCCGGCGGATGCCGTCTTCACGGGATATCAGTTTGGGCCCGCATATCAGCAGCTCACCGCTCACGCCGGCTTGTTCGTGCTGGCGGCGACCGTAGGCGGGACCCATCCAGTGCTGGTCGAGCAGATGGCCGCCGGCAACACCATCCTGGCGCGCGACACCGACAGCAATCGCGAGGTGGCCGATGACGCCGCTCTGTACTGGCGGACGCCGGGCGAGCTGGGCGCCCTGCTGCGTGAGGTGTGGCCCGACCACGAGCGACGTCTCCGCCTCGGCCAATGCGCGCAGGAGCGCGCCCGCGAACTCTACGACTGGGATCAGGTCACAACGCGGTACATCGATCTATGCGAACGATCGTTAGGGTGAGCGTCAACTCGAAACACCAACCCCGTTAATGCTGACGTTGTCGAACTCCAAACCGGTCACGTAGCTGTAGAGGTTCGCCGATGCGCCGACGTTTGTGAACGCGCTGTCCCGAACCTCCACGCCTCGGATCGGGTTTCCGGATAGGCCGCTGAGGCGTAGCACACGTGGATCTGAATCGCCGGCCACCCGCGTGAGGTGCCAATCCCCGAATTCAGGCGGGTAGCCGCCAGTCTGCGCGTTGTAATCCATCTGGGCGAACGCCCACGCGCCGCCGGCGTGGTCTGCCCGAACGCTGTCGAGGTGCAGATTGATGGCATAGCCGCCTCGCCTCGTATTCGACTTCACGTACAGCATGTATAAGACGCTGCTGCCGATTGTCTGGATGTCGTACACATAGACGTTTCGTATTCCACCGGTCATCTCGCTGCCGCAAGCGATTCCTCCCGCTGGGCCCTGGAACCTGCACGAGAAGATGACCACGTTCTGGCAGGGGGTGTTGACGCGCCGTCCATCGGCATCTCGGCCCGACTTGAGGGCGATGCAATCGTCAAAGGCGATGAGTGTGCAGTGTTTGATGACCACGTGGTCGCACGACTCGGGATTGCAGCCATCCGTATTGATCACGCTCGTCTCGCCGGTGGTCACTCGGTCAATCGTCACGTTCTGGCAAAGAGTGGGGTGGAGCTGCCAGAACTGTGCCCGCCGAAGCGTCACACCTTGAATCAGCACGTTAGTGCAGCGGTAGGGCTGAACAAACGATGACCGGAGCTGCCCGCGCCCGGGGACGATGCGCTGCTCGGGCGGCACTCCCGCTGCGACGAGCGGGTCGAGGATTCGCGTGAAGTCAGTGCCGACGTTCCACGAGGCGGTTCCAGAAGCATCGAGGACCCCTTCCCCGGTGAGGGCGATGTTGGTCTGCCCAAATGCATAGACCATCGGCGAGTAGTTCATGCATTCGATGCCCGCAACCCGGGTGAGTACCAGCGGGTAATTGTTTACCGCGCCGTTGAACTGGAGGACGGCGCCGCGCTCGAGGTGCAGGTCAACGTTGTTGAGCAGGTGGATCGCGCCTGTCGAATACGCTCCGGCCGGCACCACCACGTGCCCGCCTCCGGCCGCGGAGCATGCTTCGATGGCGCGGCGGAAGGCCGACGTGTCATCGGTGCTGCCATTGCCGGCCGCGCCAAATCGAGCATCGGTGACCCTGAAGAACAGCTCAGGAAACGTAGGCACGACAGTTTCGTCAACGATTTGGTTTGCCTGCGGCCAAGGGAGGCCTGCAGTGGGAGAGGTTTTCGAGGTAGGACTGGCGGTCGGCGTGGGGGACACGCCAGCCGATGACCGGCAAGCGCACGCGGCGAGTACGGCACCACTGACGAAGAGTCCCGCCCTGAGCAGTTCGCGGCGTGTGAGGGTATGAAGCGTGGTCGCGCCGCCCGTCGTCAGCCTGGCTTCAGGACGCGGGCATCTCTATGTGCCATAGCGCGCCGTCAGTGCCGTGGGCAAACGCATCGACACCATATACGCCCGACGCGCAGGCCACGCCAGGTTCAGACGCGAGCTGTCCTCCAACATCCTGCCAGCCGCCCCAAGACACGCCGTTGAACCCCATCCTGGTGAGGGTTGACGTCGCAGTGAGGACGAACACGTCGAGATGGCCGTAGCCGCAGGAGGACGCATCAGGCGCTGAAGCCAAGTTTCCACCTAACGACTCCCAGCCATACCAGCGGCCGCTTGTAAACCACTTATGCCATACCGCGTTGTCGGAGCCGCGGACGAAGACGTCGATCCGTCCCGATCCCCACGAGACCGCGGTTGGGTCTGATACGAACGCGCCTCCCAGCGGTTCCCACCCGCTCCAAAGAGTCCCGCTCCACGACTTGTGCCAGAGGCCGTTGTCGGCGCCGCGAGCGAATACGTCCAGGCGGCCGCGGCTCCAGGAAGAGACCTCGGGACCGCTGGTCAGGTTCCCTCCAAGCGATTCCCAGCCGCCCCAATGGTTGGTGTCCCACCATTTGTGCCACAGCGCGTTGTCGGAGCCACGGACGAAGATGTCGATGCGGTCGGTGCCCCACGCGACTGCTCCGGGGTCAGAGGTGAGGGTGCCACCGAGGGAGACCGACGTGAGTGCGTTGGTGCCGTTCCATGTCGTCTGCCACAAGGCGTCGTCTGTTCCACGCGTGAACACATCGGCGCGGCTCGGACGCCAGGATGATGCGTCTGGGCCAGATCCCGGCGCCAGGGTGCCTCCCAATGACGTCCACGGGGTCGCGCCCGTGAACTTGGTTGCGAGCTCGTTCCATAACTCGCTGTGGCCCGTGTCATACCCGAGCGTCCACATGCCGGCGCCGCGCAAGTTGTTGGCGTTGACCAGGTCGTACTTGATGCCGAGCGAGGTGGCGTTGTCGAAGTACATCTCTCGTGGTGTCCCGGTGTTGTCGCCGCATGGATCGCCGCTGCGAGGGCTAAACCACGCCGACCATGGCGACTGGGCAGTTGCATCCCAACCGAAGGTCTGTGCCAATGCCCCACACGAAAGGTTGCCGACGACGCCTGTGTACGTTATCGCCTGCGCGCCGCTCACAGCGGTGGAATAGGGAGAACCGTCCCGTGTGGACCAGACGTAACCGTAATACGGCACGCCCAGAATGATTTTGGACGCCGGCGCCTTGGTCAGGTATTGGGCCACGTCCACCGTGTCGTTGAACGTCCATCCGTTCATCGGGGACTGCGGGCCGGCCCGTCCGGGCATATTGCTGAAGACCGAGTCGTAGGCCATCACGAACATCGCGTCCACGACTGGGGCAAGCTGGTCGATCCTGAACGCGCAGGTTATGGTCAGATCTGGCGTGCAGCTGGCGGCGCCCGCGTATGTGTCCATGCTGACCTCGGAGCCCGGGTACCGTGTGTGGACCTGCGCTGACATCGCCGTCATCAGCTTGATCAAGCCCTGCGGGATGTCGGGGTAGAGGGGGCTTCCGGACGGCTCAAAGTCGACGTTTACACCGTCGAGACCTTTGGTTTGGATGGCCGCCATGGTGCCGTCGATCAGGCTCTGCGCGGCGGCCGAGGTGACAATGTTGTTGATCGACGCGTCTCGGAAGTCCTTGATCACCACAACGACCCGATCTCCCGCCTGGTGCGCGGCGTTGATCACGGTCGTGAGCTCGGCGCTGTTCCACCCGGTAGCGCCGCCGCCGTTTGTCGCGAATGTGCCGTCGTCGTTGACGTCGAGCCCGAAGTAAGCGACTGTGGATAGCAGGTTGTAGTTCCACTCGGCATTGTTCCTCAGCTCCCAATAGGGCGCGAAGCCGAAGATCTCGCGGCGCAGCAACGGATTCGATGCGCCTAAGCGGCGAGGCTGGATCATCGCTGTAGCGGGCGCAAGGTTCAGCTGATCCGCCGAGTGTCGCGCATCCTCCATGGCATGGAGGCCCGGCGCTGCCACGTGCACAGAGACAATGGCTTTGGCGGGGCCGGGGGCCACCACGAGGTTGAGCAGCAGCAGGGACACCAGGACTCGCTGCACAGGGACCACATTCTACTTAGCGAGCTCCCGTTTCCGGTTATGAGATGTTAAGTCTGTGAGCCGCTCTCGAATACCAATGCCCTGGTGCCGTTTTAGCCCTCGAGGCGCCATGGCGCGACGGCTGGCGTTGCTGTCATTGATTCTTGATCATCCACTCAACCGCCGCCATCGCGTCCGTGCACTCGCTCGCTGGTTTGCCTGGCAAGGATGGAAGGTCATTGTCAGGCGTCCGATCACGATCAAGTTCTGGAGAGAGCTACGGGTCCGAGTCTATCCTGACTGGCCTTACTCGTGGACCGCCATCTACCTCGGTTTGACCGAATACGACGACATGATGTTCACATTGCGCTACCTACGTCCTGGCGATACGTTCGTGGACGTTGGGGCCAACATTGGCTTCTATAGTTTCCTAGCTGCCTCGGTCAACGGGGCGGCGCCGGTCTTGGCCTACGAACCGCATCCAACGGCCAGCGAGCGGCTGCGTGAGAACATCGCGATCAACTCTTTCGACAATGTCCGCGTTCGCCAGGTCGCAGTTGGCGACATCCCCGACGAAGGCCGACTCTCAACCGACCTTATGGATCAGAATCGCCTTGAATCCACGCACGAATCGTTTCAGAACGCCGTTGTGGTGCCGATCGTAACCCTCGACGCCGACCTTACCGAGCAAGGCGTCGACCTGGCCACGATCAGGCTTGTGAAAATCGACACGGAAGGTTTCGAGGCCAAGGTTATCGCTGGTGCCCAATCGCTTCTCGACGCGGACCCTGGACCCGTCTGGCTAGTCGAGTTGACGTGGCTTGGCCGCCGTTATGGAAGCGATGCCGCGGCCATGCATCGGTTCTTTACGGACAGGGGATATCGAGCACTCCGATATCTCGCCGCTGAGAACCGTCTTTTTCCTTACGACGGGCCGGACCCGGAACACGAGAACGTGATTTTCGCCCGCCAGCCGGATCAGCTTGCTCTGAGGCTGGAAAGCGCCCTGGCCGGCTAGGCATGGCGATAACGAAGACGACGCCACCGGCGCAGCCTTGGGCTTCCGCGAAGGCTTCGAGCAGCGCGCCAAGCTGCTCTAAATGATTCCGGACGCCTTTCGGACCTGGAGGCGTCGTGGAAGCAGCACGATGGTCTCGCGTAGGGCGGGACCAATCAACAGAAAGGCGCCGCCAAGGAAGGCAATTGATGCGATGACGTATGCGATCGTCAGCGCGGGCAATGAATAGGAATGGGGAACGACCAGCAGGACCCAGGCCGAGCCGTACGTGAACGCGGCGAGAACCAAGACGCGGATGATCTGGAAATACCAACTCAGCACGCTTATCTGCAGGCACTGGTGACAGATACGGGGGATCAGGTATCCATACAGGAACAGTTGATAGACCACCAATGACGATGCGGCGCCGGTCAGGCCGAAGAAGTAGACCAGCATTGTGGTGACCGGGACAACAACGAACAGGGCGATGACGCTGGCCCGCGATGCGATTTCTGGGCGTCCTACGGCCACGGAGAATGTGTACGGGATGTTTACGGTCGCATTCATGAAAAAGCCAAGGCACAGGATGGCGGTGGGCACGAGCAGCTCGAATGCCACCTGCCTGGTGAACAGGTACGAGTAGAGCGGTACCGCGCTGAACGCCGCGGCCGCCAATACCGGGGCCATTCCATACGCCATGAGATCCTGGAGCTTGCGGTACTGGACCAGAAGCGGTTTCGGATCGCCAATGCGATGCAGGCTCGCAAATGAGGGCAGGGCGGCCTGGCCGATAGCGTTGGCTGCGAAAGAGATGCGCACCATGACTGTCGAGGCGAAGCTGTAGTACCCAACGTTCGCAATGGATTGCAGCTTGCTGACGACGATCTTGTCGTACTGGCTCAGGGTCATGTTGAGGACGGACAGCGTCGCCATGTGGGCTGTGAAGCGGACGTTCCTCCTCACGACAGCGTCGAAATAGGCCGGCACCAATGCGCGCCAGCCAAACAGCCGCGCCGCGATGGTCATATAAGTCAGCGTGCTGAGGGCCGCGCTTGCAGCGATCCATTCCACAACCGCGAACGCGTTGCCGCCGCTGGCGAGGATCACGACTATGCCCACCTGCTGGAGGGCTGATGAGGCCACGTCGATGCCGTTGTTGAGCTCCATCCGCTGGCGGCCCTGGAAGAGGCTGGAGTACAGGGCCCTTGGCAGCGTGATCAACGCGCTGATGGCCAGGAACCGCAGCATCGTGCTGGCCGTCGAGCTGTCCAGGGTCTTCAGGTTCACCCACTGCTCGACCAGCCACGGAGCTGCCAAGAAAACAGCGGCGAAGAGAACAACTCCGACGCCCCAGTAGAAGACGGATGCGGTCCTTATCAGCTGTTCCACATACTCCGGCTCGGTGCGGTGATGGCTCGAAACCTCGCGAACTGTGGTGGCCAGCACTCCAAGCTCGAGCGCGGTGGTGAGGACGCCGGTCAAGACCAGGTTGAAATAGATGATCCCGAACGCGTCCGCGCCGAGCCGGCTGAAGATGAACTTCACCCCGACGAACCCCAGGATCAGCACGATTCCCTGACCCGCTACCTGGTAGGTGATGTTCTTGAAGAGACGGCTCATCTGAGCTTGGGCGCGCGTATGTGGGTATTCCAGGTCAGGAGTACACGGGAGATAAAAATTCGCAAGGCGTCCCGTGGGCAGCCCGCGAGCATGCGCATATAGCGCGCGATGCGAGGTGGCTGTGCCTCGATTCCAGACTCGAACTGCCAATCGCGGTTGGAGATCAGGTCTCTCATGAGCGCCGGATGAGCGCCTGTGTAACTCCGGAGGTCGCCGAGGTGGCGGAAGGGCTGCGTTGGCTCGATGCGCTCAACCTCGGGCACGACAACCGCCTGACCCTCGCCGTGATAGAAGGTCTCGACGTGCCGGCGCTTCTCGACCATCACGGCCGGCGGCCTGACCCAGCCGTAGTGGAAGACATGCGCCCCCGAATCGGCACGGATCAGGCGTAGGAGACGGTCTCGTCGCTTCACCTTGAAACCAGCGGCATCGCCCACCGACACGATTCCGCGCCCAGTCTTGACGGCGCGGACCTCGCGGCGGTACCAGCGGCACCAGTTGTCCTGGATCGTCTGATAGGAACCGTAAAAGTGCAGGTACGAGAACGACAGACCCTCGGTGGCCTGCGTCAGGTGGTCCTGGAGCTTGCGCCTGATCAGGCCAATCTCGTTTTCGTGAAGCAGCTCGTCGCACTGGACGTAGACCGCCCAGTCTCCCGAGCACCGCTCGAGCGCGATGTTGGTCTGTTCGGAAAGCACGATGCCCCCTTCGCGCTTGGTCATATCCCAAACCGTGTGGAACGCCTTGATCTTTGGGTCGGCGATTCCGGTCACGACGTCCCACGTCGCGTCCTCGCTATCTCCGACACCCACCACCAGCTCGTCGACCAGAGGCAGAAGCGAGCGGATGCTCTCCTCGACGGGATAGCCGTACTTGATCGCGTTGCGAACGATCGTGAAGCCTGAGACCTTCACGGCGTTGAGGCGCCGTCGATGCGGGACAACGATGCCGCCAGCGCGGGCTCGAGGGGCAACTCCCAGCGAAGGAGGTCCGTGGCTTGGGCGATCGGGCCTCCCTGGGCCCCTGACGGCTTCATGAGAAATATTTGATGCGTGACATCGATGAACTCGACTGTGGGCGGGCCCGGACCATCAAGGAGCGACCGCTGCTCGGCGGATGGAAAGATGACGACGCCCCAGACTGCCCGGGGGCCGCTGTTGAGCGTGTCGACGAGCGACCTGTCGATCTGCAGGCCGTCGACCACCACCGTATCCAGCTCGTGCATCTGCCGAAAGTAGTAGTCGAGGCAGATCACGGTCCAATCGGCGTAGTTGCCCAGCGAGATGACAACCGACCCGTGGGGGCTCGCCGCTGCGATGTGCTGAGCTAGCGCTCGGTAGTCGTTCTTGGGCTCCGCGTACGAGCTGGCGAGGGTGGGCAGTGTTTGAGCGAGCAGGAGGAGCAGGACCGCAACGGCGGCGATCGTGCCGACGTAGCCGCGCAGAGGTCCCGCGTCGGTGCGAGCCGCTGACGTAACCAGGCGCTGGAGCAGCAGTGCGATCGCCTCCACCCCCGCCGCGATGAGGATCATGGCCGCCGGCACGAGGAAGGCGAGGTAGCGAGGATCGACCGCAGCTGCGTTGGGGCCGGCGGTCGCGACGAGTACGACCAACGGCACTCCGAGCCATGTGAGCAGGAGAAGCGATTCCATCGCCTTGCCGGCGAAGCTCCAGGCGAAGACGGCGACGATGCCGATGCAGAGCGCGACGAGCATGAAGCCGGTGAGGTCGAGCCCGGCCAGTGTGTAAGCGAGGTCGGAGAGCCCGGCAGGGTGGTCCAGATGTATCTGTCCAAGGCTCTGGTCGGGCCGGCGCAGGAGCACGAGCAGGCTGGGCAGCCACGGCAGATAGGCGAGGGAGACCAGAATCCCCGCTGCCGCGGCGAGCCTCAGCATCCTGAACCGCGGCTCGGTGGCGAGCGTGCGCACGGCCGCCGATCGCCTCCAGAGCAGAACGGCGAGCACGGCTGCCAGCACGATTGCCACGCCAGCGAGCCCGAGCGCCAGTGCGAGATGGCCCCTGGCGTAGGGTCTGGCGAGCTCATAAGCGGCCCTCAGGCCGAGGACGGCTACCGCCGCGGTCACCGCCAGCAGGAAGCCAACGCCTGCTTTGGCCCAGACAGACGCTCTACCCAACGCGCCGTCGACCACAAAAATGAGCACAAAAACAGCAACCGTGACGGTCACGGTCAGCGCCACGTAGTGCGTGTAGAGGTTGAGGACCGTGAAGCCGGCCAGACCGAGCCAGTCTGTGACGCGGCCGCGCTTGACCGACCAGAACGCGAAGTACATCTGCAGCGTCGTCATCAGCATGAGCAGGCTGTAGGCGCGCGCCTCCTGCGAGTACCAAACCGCAAAGGGCAGGACCGCAGTGAGGAGTGCAGCCACTAAACCCGCGCGCGCGCCGAGCAGGCTTCGGCCGGTTAGGAAGACGGCGGGCACGAGCAGCGTGCCGGCGAGCACAGCCGGCAGTCTAAGTACAACGCCACTGTCTGCCCAGTGGCCGACGAACCAGAGGAACATGTAGAAGAAAGGCATCTGGTTTATCGCCGCCTTCGACCACGTGACGACCTGAGCGGGCCCGGCCAGGTGCGCCGTTTGAGACGCGAGGATCGCGTCCAGCCACAGGCTCCGGCCGTCCAGCTGGTAAAGCCGCAGCGCGACCGCAAGCACGGTGACCGCCAGCACGCCGAGTCCTGTCCAGACGGCGAAGTCTTGGCCGGCGGCGGGCGCCGGCGAGACGCGCTCCGGCCGGGCGTTCAGGTGGGCTTCCGTCCCGACGCGAGGATCCCGAAGCTGGACATGAGGCCCACGCGCTCACCGATCCACTGCAGACCCCGACTGTAGGTCGACCAGTACGTAACCGCTTCGACCTTCGTGAACGAAGGCTCCAACAGCGCGATTATCGCGGCGCTGTCCACGCCGTTTCGAACGACGTGGTACTCGTCGAAATCAACGGTCTCGGCGGCCGAATAAACACCGCGAAGGCGGCGCCACCGCGTCCTCAATCCCCGCTTGAGGTTGCCCTGTCCAGCCCTCCACGCGAAATATGACGCACGGTCGAGAACGTGATGCCCGAAGGGCATGCGGTCGTAGCGGAGCGGATCCTGGAATGTCAACAGGCAACCGCCAGGCCTGACGTGGGCGACCGACCGCGTCAGCAGCTCGAGGTAGTCAGGGATGTGGTGGAGCATCGAGACATGGGTGACGATGTCGAACTGCCCGTCAGTGGACGCCAGGTAGTCGAGGGCGTCGGCGACAATGGTCTTCGGCGTCAGCCCATGGGCCGATGCCTTGGCCTGAAGGTCGCGAAGCATCGGTGCAGATGAGTCCACGGCGGTCAAATCCACTCCGCTCTCGAACCACGCGGTCGAGGCCAGGCCGTTGCCCGCGCCAAGCTCGAGCACGGTGATCGTCCGCGTGTCGGCCCGAATGGATTCGATGGCGGTCGTGACAAGCGACGTGTACAAGCGCCCTATCGACGAGTGCTTCAGGTGCGGAGCGCCGTTGATGTACTCGCGCTCGTCGAACCGACCGTACGCCTCGACGTTGGCGCGCAGAGCCGCCTGCCGCTGATCCCCGTCCATGTGCGCGGTTACAGTATCAACCGTCCTTGAGCCAGGCTGGCGGGCGGCTTCGCGTCGCGGTGGACATGACTCTGCTGGAAGGCCGCCTGGGTGGTTCGACCGTGTATGCGCTGTCGCTGATCGCTGCTCTCGAGAAGCGCGACGACGTAGACGTGCGCGTCATCTCGTCCGAGCGGTCGGGCGGCCTGGCCACTGCTCGGTGGATGTTGTCGGGTGCTGATGCGCGTGTGCGAGCGATCGGCGCGGACGTGCTGCACTGTCCAGGGTTCCTTGCGCCCTTGCGCTCGTCGGTCCCCAGGGTTCAAACGATTCACGACCTCTCGCTGGGCCGGATGCCGTCGGGCCACCCTCTCGAGTGGCGGATGTACTACCGCTACGGAGTTCCGCGGGCCGCGCGCACCGCGGCACTCATCCTCACCGCCACCGAGGTCACGCGGCGCGACGTCGTCGACGCATTCCGGGTGCCGGCTGAACGGATCGTCGTTCAACCCTACGGGGTCGACGAGCGGTTCTTCGCAATGCCGGAGCGCGATCGATCGGCAACCCCATCGGAGCCCAGCATCGTCTTCCCAGGTCCGCCCATCGGTCGCAAGAATCTCGACATGGTGCTCCGCGTTCTTGCTGCCGCGCACGCGAGAAGCGCGCTGTCCCGGGCCAGACTGGAGATCACCGGCGCCACCGACGCCGAGTTTCCCGAGTACGCGCGCCGGATCGCCGATCTGCGGCTCCGCGAGCGGGTCAAGTGGCTCGGCCGCCTGGCCTACGAGGAGATTCCGCACATCTACCAGCGTGCCGACGTGCTCGTGTACCCGTCGTTCCTCGAGGGCTTTGGATTCCCGCCGCTCGAGTCCATGGCAGTCGGCACTCCGGTGGTCGCCTCCAACGCGAGCTGCTTGCCGGAAGTGCTGAGCGATGGAGCACTTTTGATCGATCCACACGATGACGCGAGGTTCGCCGCCGCGGTCGAATCGGTGCTCGCAAGCCCCGAGGAACGCCAGAGGCTCATCACCGCGGGTGCCGCCCGAGCCCGAACGTTCACGTGGGCGCGATGCGCCGAGGCCACAGCGGCGGCCTACCGGCGAGCGGCGGGTGTGGGGGAGACCGCGCCTCAGGCGCGGTGAGGCTGCCGCTCGAACACGGCGTAGCCGTTCCGTAGCTCCGAGTTGGTGGCGGTCAACCGATAAGTCGGATCGGCCTGCAGCCTCTCGAAGTTGGCAAAGTTCTTGAAAGTCCCGATGTCGTCGAGAAGGATGTGGTCCGCGCCGTAGACCTCATCCAGCTCGGCGGCACCGGTGAACTCGGAGCCGTCGATGAGCACAATGCCAAAGGTGTCGATCCCGTTCTCGTCCTTGATTTCCTGAATCCCCCTCTGTCCCTGTCCCATGCGGTTGAGGTACTGGACATCCTGCCGCCACCAGCGCAGTACCTCACGCAAAGGGATTCGGTTCATCTTCGACTTACGGGTGCGGTAGAAATTGGTTACGTCCTGCTCGGTCGGATACCGGTCGATCGGAACCGAGGTGATGTTGAAACAGCGAACCTGCGGATCCTCTCCGTAGCGCACGACCAGTGCCTCGAATCGTGGACGCGAGAGCTCGATGCAGTAAAGCGTCGGCCGGTTCGCGTTCTGCCGCAAGCCGGTGACGAACGCTGTCGTACTGCCTTCACCAGTGGAGGACCCGATCTCCAGTATCGTCTTGACCTCGGCCCGACTGGCGAGATCACGGATTACTTCGTAGAACTCGTCGTCCTTGATCTCCGGAGGGATGGTGTGGTCGTAGTCGTTGTAGAGGCTCAACCGCTTGCGGATCCGGTCCGTGGCTGTCTGCAGGGTCCGCCCGAACTTCATCGTTGGCGAGGGAGGGTATCACCTGCGCCGGTTTTTTAGATGGCGTTCAGTTCAAGCGACTGGATACCTAGGCTTAAGCAGCGGCCGTCGTACACGGTGTGATTCAACTGATAGGGCGTGGCACACCCCTGGCGACTACGCAGCTCCAGCGTGTCCGTGCCGCCCCTCAAATCGATCTGGCCGAGGTCCACTGTCAGCGGCACGCCCGGATGGCTCAGCTGAACTACGGCCATCCTTTGGCCGTCCAGCAACACCTCCATCGTCGTCGGAAGCAAAGCGGCCGAGGCGCGAAAACGGAGAGTGGCCGGTCCAGCCGGTCCGTGGATCAAGAGCTTGGCTTCGGGACCGGTGAATCGCTCGAACGCGGCGTCGGCCCCCGTTGTAATGCCGTAGATCCAGCCGTCGCCGAGCTCGAAACGGTAGGTTGGAGATGGGCTTACCGGAGCGGTTGTCACTCTCCACGCGGTCAACCCGTCCGCATTTCCCTCGTAGTCCGGCTGTCCAAGCGATGCGAGCAGGAAGTTTCGAATCGCGCCGTAGCCGGGGATCTGCGGATCGCAATCGGCTGAGCCTGGCAGCAGGCAGGCGAACCGGTGCAGGACCACCCAGCGGATTCCTTTTTCGACGAGGCCCTGTCGAAAGCTTGGGAGAGGATAGATGTCGCCGGCCTCCGCGTCGTTGGCCGGAATTTGGCTCCCGGTCAAGAGATCAGAGAGGTAAGGAACATTGTCCAGGCTCGTTTGAGCCCGGCTGACGTCTCGCGGGAGGTGGCCGCCCACCAGCGCGTGCCCGTGAATGATTTGGAGGTACTGGGCGCTCGGCACGTATACCGGGATGTCAAGCAACAGCCCACCTGGGTCGGCGGCAATGGACTCGTACAGCCGCGGCGGCTGGAAAGCAAGTGTCGGCATGCTCACGCTGAAGAGCGATGCCTCGAGGAGAGAGAAAACCAGCAAACCCGCGAGCAAGCCTCCGAACGCCACCCGACGCACGTCCCAGTGCGACCGTCGCTCGCCTACCGCCTCAATGCCAATCGCAGCCAGGACCGGCAAGGCAACCAGAGGCAAAACGGAAAGCCGGCTGGGGGTTCGAAAGCTGGCCAGCGGTCCGTGGTCGAAAACCAGGTCGTAGAAGGGAAGACTCATCACAACGTGACCTGCGACGTGGACGTCTGGTCCTAACGACAGGACCCCGCCCACGACCGCCACCATGAACCAGAAGATGGCCGCCCGGGCTTGGCTTCGAGCCGCGATGAGTCCCAGCAAGGCCAGGAGAAGCAGTGGGTCGCCTGGCAGCACCGAGCGTTCGGGAAAGGTCGGGAAGTATTTGAAGAAGCGCTGGGTCAAGTGGCCGAAGAGTGGATTGACCGGGTCTGGCAGCAGGTAAGCAGCGAGATCGGCTGAGTAGATCCGCTTCTGGAATCCGACCGTGGCTTCGGTGATCGCAGACTGCGCGCCCGGTTCGACGAGGAAGTAGGGATACAGAGCCGGGATGGCGACCAGGCAGGCGACGGCGCCAGCCCCTGCAGCGAGGAATAGGTTGCGGCGTTGGCGGAGCCAGCTTCGGTCCCACACCAGCATCGCGGCAGCCGTGAGCACAACCATCGGGAGCAGGAAGTACGCGACGTAGTACACGTCGGCCCAGGCGATGAGGCCAACGCCGATTCCAGCAAGCAGCGCGCGGGAGAGACGGGCTTCGCGACGGAAGAGAAGTACGGTCCACGCCGCGAACGGAAGCAGCTCGAGAGTCACGAGCCCCAAGTGAAACTCGGCGCGTGCGAAGTGGTAAGTAGAGAACGTGTACATGAAGCCGGCGGCCGCCGGAGCGATCCAGCCGCGCGCGAACTGCGATGCAAGCATGAACATTGCCACGCCACTCAAAGGAAAGGTCAGGAGCACAACGAGGTTGTAAGCGCCAATAGGGCTCAGGAACGTCTGGAGGAACCAGGCGAGGAGTTGGTTGAAGAAGCCGTCGGTGAATATGGGCACCGCCGACGTAAGCGCGTAGATGCTGTGCGTGTAACCGGGATCGTGGCCACTGCGAAGCGCCTTTCCGAAGTTCCAACCCGACCACGCAAACCAGTAGTTGTCGCTGTCGTACGCGCCGACAATCACATCGTTGATGTGCAGTAAGACTCCCCAGGCAAGTGCCGCGGTCACGGCTGAGTAGATGCCGAATGCGGCGGCGGCCCGGATCCACGAGGCACCGTGCGCGTGTCGCAGACCGCCAGCTGACCTTACATCCCGGCTAGGCCCGAATTTGCCAAGGGGTCGATTGGATACGGTCGCGGGCACCCGGCCATCGTAGGGGAGGGTCTGGGGCGCTAGAGGTGCGCTGGCTCGCCGGCGAGACCTGGATAACGGCCTCTGCTTAAATACAAGCGGTTCGATGAGAGTCCTTGATGGGCGGAGCTTTGGCGCGCTTGCCGAGGTGAGCAAGGGTCACGCGCCAGAGCTGTCGGTGATCATTCCGATCTACGACGAGCAGGACAACATCCTCCCGCTCCACGAGCAGCTCGCGCACGAGCTGGGGCTGCTGACGCGCACGTACGAGATCGTGTATGTCGACGATGGCAGCAAAGACGAGAGCGCGACCCGACTGCGACAGCTGGCCGAGTCCGACCCTCACGTCGTCGTCGTCCAGTTCAGGCGCAACTTCGGTCAGACCGCCGCCGTGCAAGCTGGTATCGACCTCAGCCGCGGGCAGCTGCTCGTGTTCATGGACGGCGACCTACAGAACGACCCGAGCGATATCGCGCGCTTGCTGGAGAAGATCGACGAAGGCAACGACGTGGTCAGCGGCTGGCGCAAGGACCGCCACGACGAGCTGATGCGTCGCAAGGTGCCGTCCTGGATCGCGAATCGCCTCATCTCCTGGGTCACCGGCGTACGCCTGAACGATTACGGGTGCACGCTCAAGGCGTATCGGCGCGAAACGCTTGCCGACGTGAGGCTGTACGGCGAGATGCACCGATTCATGCCCGCATACGCTTCCTGGACTGGAGCGGCCATCGCCGAAATTCCGGTCCTGCATCACGCGCGCCGCTTCGGCCGCTCGAAATACGGGATCTGGCGCACGTTCCGGGTGCTTCTCGACCTCCTCACCGTGAAGCTGCTCGGAAGCTACGCGACCAAGCCTATTTACTTCTTCGGCGCATTCGGCTTTCTGTTGGGCGCGGCGGCGCTCGTGTGCGGGATCATCGTGCTCATCGAGAAGCTGCTGCCGCCATACCCGGAGGCCCACAACAATCCGCTTCTTCTCCTCGCGGTCTTCCTCGCCACACTGGGCGTGCAGTTTGTGTTGCTGGGCCTGCTTGCGGAGCTGATCATGCGGACCTACCACGAGACGCGTGGCCGGCCCACGTACGCCGTCCGCCAGGTCTTGGTGGGAGCTGACTCGGCAACCGAGAACAAGGATCGGCGTAAAGCGGACCCACACCAGGCCTAGGTTTGGATCTACACACATACGAGATCCTCTATCGGATCGAAGAAACCCACTGGTGGCACTCAGCACGCCGAGCCATCGTGCTCGACTGGATAAGTCAGCGGTACCAGGGCCGCGACGACCTCTCGATCCTTGACGCCGGGTGTGGCACGGGGCACCTGCTCCAGCAGCTGCGACCGCTGGGACATGCCGAAGGGGTGGACATTAGCGACGAAGCCCTCGACTTCTGCCGGAAGCGAGGACTCGACAACGTTCGGAAGGCCGACGTAAACGACATGCCTTTTGCAGGCGACACGTTCGACATGGTCACGGCGCTCGACGTAATCGAGCACCTTGACGACGATGTCGGCGCGCTGCGGGAATTCCGCCGCGTGCTCAAGCCGGGGGGTTGTGCCTTCATCTTCGTCCCTGCGCATCGCTGGCTCTGGAGCCTCCAGGACGAGGTTTCGCACCATCGGAGGCGCTACACCAGCTCCACTTTGCGCGCCGCGATTGAAGGCGCCGGCCTCGCCGTCGAGCGGCAGTCATACGTCTCCACGTTCCTGCTGCCGGTCATCTTCCTGGGGCGACAGTGGCTCAAGGTCACGCGGCGGTTTCGCGACCCCGACACCGAAAACGACCTTCATCCCGCATGGGCGAACGGCATACTCAAACGAGTGTTCCTATCCGAGATCCCGATCCTCAGGCGGATGAACATGCCGTTCGGAGCTTCTCTAGTTGCCGTGGCGCGCAAGCCCGTATGAAGCGTCGCCTGCTCGACCTTCTCGCCTGTCCCCTCTGCGGTGGAGACCTCGGGCTGCGCGATGCGTCGATCGACGCGGACGGGGGCAGCGAGATCGTCTCCGGGGACCTGGTATGCAAAGGCTGCAGTTCGCGCTTCCCAATCCGCGATGGAGTGCCCAGGCTCCTGCCACCCGACCTTTCGTCCGTACAAGAGAAAACCGCCGGCGCTTTTGGATTCCAGTGGCAGCAATTCACCGAGCTCTACGACCAGTACGAAGCTCAGTTTCTGGATTGGATCGAACCCATACAGCCCGAGTTCTTCCGCGACAAGGTGGTTCTCGACGCTGGGTGTGGAAACGGCAGGCACGCTTATTACGCGGCTCGCTATGGAGCCAGGGAGATCATCGGGATGGACCTCAGCGCCGCGGTGGACACCGCGTACGCAAACATCGGCCGCATGCCGAACGCCCACGTGATCCAGGGCGACATCTACAACCCGCCGTTCAAACGGTCGGCCGATGGGAACGTGGGACCGTTTGATTTCATCTACTCGATCGGCGTCCTCCATCACCTGCCCGACCCGGAGGCCGGCTTCAGATCACTGGTCAGGTTCCTGCAACGCGGCGGGGCGATCTTCGCCTGGGTGTACGGGCGTGAGAACAACGGTGTTGTCCATGGCCTCATCAACCCGTTGCGCATGATGCTGACAAGTCGCATGCCGCCGGCGCTGCTGCCAGCGATCGCGTGGCCGATGGCGGTCGTCTTCCAGGGCACCGTCAAGGGCGTCTACAGGCCTCTGCGCCGGACTCCGGTGTTCAAGGTGCTGCCCCTCAACGAATATCTGTACAGCCTCTCGACATTCAGCTTTCGCCGCAACTACAACATCGTCTACGACCACCTGATCGCGCCGGTTGCGTTCTACCTGGGTCGCACGGAGTTCGAGGAGTGGTTCCGGCACACTGGCCTGACCGACGTGGTGATCAGCTGGCGGAACAAGAACTCATGGCGAGGCTTTGGACGGACCCTGTCGAACGACGGCCGGAGCGAGCGTCAGGCTGAGGAGAGCCCAGAACTCAAGGCTTAGGTCGTTCTTCCAATACGGCACGTCAACCAATCCGTGCACAACCACGGCCAGTAGGGCCAGCATCACGCCCAGATGGACTGCGGGCCACCCCGGCGACGCCGCGCGCCAGCCTCGCCAGCTGAGCATCAAGCCGGCGATGAGAATCCACGCGAAAGCCACGACGCCCAACAAGCCAGTCTCTGTCCACGAGTTCAGCACGATGTTGTGCGGGTACGTGAAGCGGTCTGCGTTGGTCGGGTTCCAATAGGGGGCGAGGACAGTCGAGAAGCCGGACAGCCCGGCTCCAAAGATTGGGTGATCGCGCAGCATCTGGAGGGCTACCGACCACAGATGGAACCGGCCAACGAGAGTGTTGCTGCCGCTGCTGAAGTCGAGCTCGTTGAGCACCCGATGGCGGAGCACTGGCACCACCATCAGGGCTAACCCTGCCACGAGGCCCGCGCCCAGAATGATCCACCTTCGACGATGGCTCAGGGCCAGCGCCACCACGACGGCGGCGAGCGCAAGGTAACCGCCGCGTGAGAAGCTGAGCACCACGCACAGCGTGCCGAGGATTGCAATCGCTGCTGCTGTCCAGCGCACCCTGGGGTTGTACCCATGCAGCGCGATTGCGCCGGCGAAACCGATGAGGGGGACGAGAAAAAGGGCGACTGCGTTCGCCGTGTTGTAGATGATGACCGGGGGAGTGTTCACCACGTCGTAGGCATGGTGCCTCAGCGCCTGCACCACAACGACTGAATTGGCCAGGCCGGCAACTATCCCGCCGATGGCCAGGCCCAAGGCGATCATTACCGCGCGTCGTGGTGTGGTAACAACGTTGATGAGCACGAGAGCGAACGCCATCGGCTCGATGAAGTAGGCCCGGTAAAGCCCGAGCGCGCCCCGGTGGTCGGGTGCCACGGCCACGGAGATCGCGCCTGCGATCAAGAACAGAGCCCCGGGGACGAGCAAGCCGGTTCGCCACGCCAGGTGGCTCCGCTGCGCAGCTGTTTCTGCAAGGAACACCGCGATGGTGACCAAGATTGCGTTCTCGAGAACTGTCGTCGGCAGGGGACCGAGATGCCAACGCAGGGTATACGCAGGTGCGAGAGCACACGTAACGGTGGCCAGCGCCGTGGTGACCCGATATTCGCTCAAGACGATGCCGGTCCGAAGTGCGATGAAGCGGCTTCGCCACCACGACCCGTCGGCGGGAACTCTAATCGGCCGCGCGGACGGGCGATCCACAGTCCGAGAGCGTACAGGTCGAGTACATTCCTCTGGTTTGACCCCGATGATTCGGATCGGTCTTGACGCCCACATGGTCGGGGGTCACGAGACCGGGAACGAAACGTACATTGTCGGCCTGCTCGATGGTCTCTCGAGGCTGGCGTCGGATTTCGAGGTCGAGGTGTTCCATGCCGGCGAGCTGTCGCGGCTTGACTCTGACCATCTGCGACCGCGAAAGCTCCTCTCCAGGAGCCCGTGGCTTCGGCTCAGCCTCGACCTGCCGTATCAGTCATGGCGTGCCGGCCTCGATGTCTTGCACGTTACATATGCGGCGCCGATCTGGTCGCCCTGCCCGATCGTGCTGACCGTCCACGACATCACTTTTGCGACGAACCCTGAGTGGTTCTCGGGCCGCGACATCGGAGTCCTGTCTCGGGTGGTTCCCTGGTCGATGCGACGTGCGGCGCGCGTCGTCACTGTTTCTGAGACGTGCCGAGCGCAAATAATCGAGCACTTCGGCGTCGCCGCCGATCGAGTCGTGTGCATCCCCAATGCGGCAGGGCCGGCCGCCAACGCGATTGACGCCGACGCGGCGCGCAAGGAGATCGTCGCTCTCGGGCTGGACCCTTCCCGGCCGTACGTGCTCTCAGTTGGAAACCTGCAGCCTCGCAAGAACCTGGTGCGGCTGATCGAGGCGTTCCGCGGATTGTCCGCGGGCGGCCTCGACATCGACCTCGTCGTGGTGGGTGCTGAGCACTACCGGAGTGGCGACGTTCACGACGCGGCTGGAGAGGCTCGCGATCGAATCCATCTGACCGGCTACGTAAGTGACCGGCAGCTCGCAGCCTGCTACTCACTTGCGACCGTGTTCGCCTTGCCTTCGCTTTTCGAGGGTTTCGGGATCCCGGCCCTCGAAGCGATGGCACACGGCGTACCGGTCGTGTGCTCCCGCGCCGGTGCGCTGCCCGAGGTGTGCTCTGACGCGGCTCTGTACTTCGATCCGCTGGACGTGGAGTCGATCAGCGCGGCGGTCAGCCGCGCAGTCACAGACCGGGGCCTGCGGGCTGACCTGGTGCGGAAGGGTCACGAGCGAGCGGCTCAATTCAGCTGGCGAGAATCGGCGGAGCGCATGCTCATGACGTATCGGTCGGCGGCTTTGGAGAGGCGCGAGTAACCCCGTCGTGTCATGGAAGAGGGACCTGGCGGTGTGGACGACCGGGGTTGTACTGGTCGCCTTTCTTGGGACGCTCAGCCTTTGGTCGCGAGGATTCGGCGCTCCATTAATGATGCTGGCGGTCCTCGCCGTGGGCGCGTTCTACTGGCGCGTGCTGAAGCCCGCGGCAGGGCTTGCGGTACTTCTTCTCGTCGCCAACCTGGCCGGCCATTTCACCTTCTCCGTCGGCCCGGTGGCGATACGGGCGGAGCAGGTGGCAGCGTTGGCAGCTGCGGCGTACCTCGTCCTTGCGTCCGTTCGAGCCGGCGACTTCTCGACGTTCAAACCGCGGGCAGACGAGTGGCCCCTGTTGGCCTGGATAGCAGTCAGCGTACTCAGCAGCCTCCTTGACTCGCCAGACAGGGGGTTGAGCGCGAAGGTGCTCGCGTTGACAACCGTTTGCACCCTGGGGTTCTTCTTGCCGCGCCGCGTGCTGAGCGGATCGTCAGGTTCGCAGCTCCTTGAAGTGGTCGTGCGTTGGTTGCTGATCGCCTTTGCCACCGAGTCGGCTTACGGGGTCTTTGCA
>Ga0099827_10000156_pt1 | contig 25760 bp, 31 predicted proteins | sample CZO8metaG_FD_79339 | JGI IMG/M metagenome (GOLD analysis project Ga0099827, IMG submission 79339) | Vadose zone soil microbial communities from the Eel River Critical Zone Observatory, Northern California, USA - CZOApr15con1.8 metaG | ecosystem: Environmental > Terrestrial > Soil > Vadose zone ...
AAACTTCAGCGGTATCTCCTGCGCCTGCGCGATGCGCTCGCCCTTCACCGGGCCCTCGCTGTCAATGACGGCGAGCTCGATCACGGCGCGTAGCGCGTAGTCCGCCTTGGCCGAAACTCGCATGCAGCCATTGTGGCGGAAGGTGCGGCCGCGACTCGAAGCGAGCCGCGGCCGCAGGTGCTTCAGTCGTCAGCCGATGACTGCGACGTAGAACGCGTGATCCGCGGGGGCGCCGGCGTTGCTGCGCGTCTCCACGAAGATGCTGCTCGTGTTGTCGGAGGCGGGGCAGGTCCTACCTTCGCTGCCGCCTCCGCACGGGCCGGCGGTGGTCTCGCCCCGCTGATCCGAAGCGTCCGCCGCGTAAGCGCCCGAAGAGAGAATCGGCTTACCGGCCACCACACTGCCGACACTCAGGATGTACGTCCCTGCGCTCGGCTTCGCTGCGAGCGTGATGCCGCCGGACTGCGCGGCGATACCGCCGTCGGCTCGCACCAATGCCCACTTGATTGTCGAACTACCAGCGCTACCAGCGGGACCTGCTGGTCCGGCGGGGCCTGCAGGCCCTGCGGGCCCCGCGGGACCTACCGGACCAGCGGGCACCTGGCCGCGCTTGAAGTCGCGCGCGAGCAGGCTGAAGTCCTTCACCTGCACTGTGGTGACGCTGTTACGCGGCAGCTTGATCGCCGCGTAACCGGTTCCGCCGAGCGCCAGCAGCAGCGCCAAGCAGGCAACGACCATCGCGGGCGACGGTCTGAACCGCTTGAGCACATTCATGTATTCCCCCTCACAGTCGTAGGTCTAGGCGAATTCGAGCTTCGTACCCTAGGAAAGCGCTCTTTAGAGCCGTGTAAAGGCGGTCAAGACCTGGCAAATCCCGCTCTTTGCAGGCCGGAAGCGCGCCTCGATCAGCGCTCAACTTGACGGGATCTCTTTTCTAACAAGGCTTAATCCGGCCTTAACGGTGCACAACCTGGCCTTAAGCGCCCCCTCGGTAGAAACGAAAGGTGCATCGCACCCTCCACCTCCGGAGCCGCGCCGCCGGGCTCTTCATCGCCGCTCTGCTCGGCGGCGCTGTTGCGCTCGGCGGCGCGGCCGCGTTGGGGAAGCTGGGTGAGCACACGACTGTCATCCGCCAGGAGGCGGTCCCCAACTCGTCGGCGCCGGTGACTTTCCAACCGGGCAAAGGGATGTCGATCAACGAGATCTACCGCGCATCCGCACCGGCTGTGGTGCACATCGAAACGACGTCACGCGTCCAGCAGCCTTCCGACTTCTTCGGGAACCCGTTCGGAACGGCTGAGACTCAGCGCGCGCTCGGTTCCGGCTTCGTCATCGACAAGGCCGGCCACATCGTCACGAACTACCACGTTGTCCGCGGTGCGAACGCGATTCAAGTGAGCTTCTCCAACAACGAGCATTTCAAGGCGAAGGTGGTCGGCGTCGACCCGTCGACCGACAGCGCCGTGCTGCAGGTCCACGTCAAGTCGCGTGCCCTGAAGTCGCTGCCGCTGGGCAACTCCGATTCCGTGCGTGTCGGCGACCAGGTGATCGCGATCGGCAACCCCTTCGGCCTCGACCGCTCCGTCACCGCCGGCATCGTGAGTGCTGTGCAGCGCCGGATCGAGGCGCCCAACCAGCTCTCGATCTCACACGTCATCCAGACCGACGCAGCGCTCAATCACGGGAACTCGGGTGGCCCGCTGCTGAACGCGCAGGGTCAGGTGATCGGCGTCAACGCGCAGATCGAGACCGGGGGTCAGAGCCAGGGCAACGTCGGCATCGGTTTTGCGATTCCGATCAACACCGTCAAGGACGTTGTCGCGGAACTGATCAAACACGGCAAGGTCGAGCATCCGTTCCTCGGCATCGAAGGCAAGACGCTCCAGCCGAACATCGGGCGGCTGTTCCATTTACAGATCACGAGCGGCGTGCTCGTCGCGTCGGTACGCCCCGGTACCGGCGCTGCAAAAGCCGGCCTGAAGCCCGCGACGAATCAGGTGACCGTCGAAGGGGAGAGCTGGCCCGCAGGCGGCGACGTGATCGTCAAGGTGGACGGGCAGCCGGTGCCGTCCGTCGAGCGCCTCGTCGACCTGATCGCGGCGAAGAAGCCGGGCGACAGGATCGATCTCGAGGTCGTCCGCGGAACAAGCCGGATCCACCTCAACGTGAAACTCGGGCGGCAGCCGTGACTCTCCACCTGGCCGCCCTGACTGGCCCCGTACCCCTGGGGGCCTGCTTCCGCCGGAGCCGTAGGCCAGCACGGCGCGCGGAAGCACAGAGCGAGAGGCCCACACGCCTGCCTGGGCCTCTCGCTTTTTTATCGCTATGCCGTGCCAGGGTTCAGCCTGGCTCGGCCGTACATTTAACGGACCGGGACTAACGCCTTCTCAGCCGCCGCCTTCAGGCCCTCGCTGTAGCTCGGATACACGTGATGCATGAACGCTAGATCTTCCACCGTGACGCCGAGCTTTAATGCCGGCGTGATGCTGCCGACGATGTCGCTTGCCGCGCGCGAGACGACGTGGACGCCGAGCACACGGCGAGTCCCGCGATCGAAGACGATTTTGTAGAGACCGTGCTTCGCACCCGTGTACTGGGCACGGGTGACCGCCGGCAGCGGATGCGTGACGACGCCGACGTCGTGGCCCTGCTGCTCTGCCTCTGCCTCGGTCAGCCCGACGTCGCCCAGCTCGGGATCCGTGAAGACTGCGGTCGGGAGCACCGAGTAGTCCGCGCGCCGGGAACCGTCGCCGAACATGTCCTCGACTGCGATGCGCGCCTGGTACTGCGCGATCGGCGTCAGCATCGGGCCGGCCGCGACGTCGCCTGCCGCCCAGATGCCGTCGACATTCGTGCGCTGGCGGTCGTCGACCACGATGCCGCCGCGACCGATCTCCAGGCCGATGCGGTCGGGCTCGAGCTCCTCGACGTTCGGCGCTCGGCCCGAAGCAAGCAACACATGCGATACGTGAACGGCACGGCCGCCGACCGTTGCCTCGACCACGCTCCCGTTCCGTGCAAATGAGTCGACGCCGCTGTTCAGCACGACCTCGATCCCTTCTTCCTCCAGCGCGGCTTGCAGCTCGCCAGCCGCCTCCGCGTCTGCGCGTGCTGCGATCTGCGGACCGGTGTTCACGATCGTCACGCGCGAGCCGAAGCGGGCAAAGATCTGAGCGAACTCGAGTCCGACGGGTCCCGCCCCGACAATGAGCAGAGACTCCGGCACCTCTTCGAGCTCGAGCGCGCTGACGTGGTCGATCCACTCGATTTCCTCGATGCCCTGGATGGGTGGAACCGCCGTGCGGCTGCCCGTTGCAATGAGGATCCTGTCGCCGCTCAACTGTCCCTCGCCGACACGCACTGTCCGTGCGTCGACGAAGGCCGCAGTCCCGGGCACGACCTCGTAGCCGGCTTCCTTGAGGACTTCAACCCAGCTCTGCTGGTCGCGGCGAATGGAGTCCTTCCACGCGCGCGTCCGCGCAAGCTCGATCGCCGGCTCCGGGAGATCGATGCCCCGCTCTGCGGCGTGGTGACCCACGTCGTGCATCAGCTCGGCCGCGACGACGTAGGCCTTCGTCGGGCGGCAGGCGACGTTGGGGCAGGAGCCTCCCCACAGCCAATGCTCGATCAGCGCGACGCGCGCGCCGTGCTCTCGCACTGCTCTGCCTGCGCCGTCTCGCGCCGCTGAGCCGGAGCCCAGGACGATCAGGTCGTAGCCCTCGGTGTTCATCGAACCTCCTCTGGGTTGTGCATCGGTAACAGTCGCGCCGCTTGCCGGTCTATTAGAAGGGCATGATGGGGCACACCGAAAGGAGGACGCATGCCGATCGTTTCACGAGGCTTCAGAGGTCGAAGGCGTGACGACGCGCCGCGCGACCGCGTTCCGCCCGGCCAGTACGTCACGGACGACTTTCCAGTGCTCTCGGCCGGCCCGACACCGCATACGCCGCTGGACGAATGGGACTTCACGATCGTTGGGGAGGTCGATGAGCAACACCGCTGGACCTGGGACGAGTTTCGCGCCTTGCCAAGCGAGACGATCACCGTCGACATCAGCTGCGTGACGAAGTGGACGAAGCTCGACATGGTCTGGGAGGGCGTCCCAGTGGATGCGCTCCTCGACGGGGTCGAGACGTCAGCCGAGTACGTGACCGCTTTCTGCGACGGCGGCTACACGACCAACCTGCCTCTAGCGGATCTCACCGGCGGTAAGGCGTGGATCGCCTCTGGTTATGGCGGTGAGCCGCTCGAACCGGAGCACGGCGGCCCCGCGCGGCTACTCGTCCCGCATCTCTACTTTTGGAAGAGCGCCAAGTGGGTGCGCGGGCTCCGCCTCACCGAGACCGACGAGCCCGGCTTCTGGGAATCGAACGGCTACCACATCTACGGAGACCCGTGGAAGGAACAGCGGTACTGGGGCGACTGAACTGGCAGGTCGCCGAGGTTGCGGACGTGTGGCCCGAGACCGATCGGGTCAAGACCCTCGCTCTCGACGTCGAGGGCTGGCCCGGTCACCGAGCCGGCCAGCATGTGGACGTTCGGTTGACCGCTGACGACGGATATCAGGCCCAGCGGAGCTATTCGATCGCCTCGACGGCCGGCGGCTCTCGTGTGGAATTGACCATCGAGCAGATCGACGACGGCGAGGTCTCTCCATATCTGACCGAGGAGGCGCGGTCGGGAGACCGGTTCGAGTTGCGCGGACCTGTTGGCGGCTACTTCGTCTGGGATCCAAATCCGGGCGGGTCCGTGCTGCTCGTCGGCGGCGGATCCGGCGTCGTCCCGTTGATGGCGATGGTGCGGCAGCGCGTTGCGAACGGAGACACGGTCCGCACCCGCATGCTGTACTCGGCGAGGTCATGGGAGGACGTCATCTATCGCGACGAGCTCGAGCGGCATGACCAACGCGTAGACGGCTTCGAGATCGTGTACACGCTCACGCGCGAGCAGCCGCCGGGCTGGAAGGGCTACGGCCGCCGGGTCGACCGGGAGCTACTCGCGGAGGTCGCCCCCGAGGAGCTTGCGGTGGCGTTCGTGTGTGGCCCGACTCCGTTCGTCGAGGCGGTGGCGGAGGGGCTCGTGGGGCTCGGACACGAGCCGGCGCGGATCAAGACCGAGCGTTTCGGCCCGACAGGAGGATGAGATGGAAGCACTGAGGCTCGACGGGAATGCGGCGGCAGGGCTTCTCCGCGAGGTGTTCGCGGCCGAAGTGACGACGGCCGTCGGAACCTGCGACGGCTGCGGTGCGGTCGAGGCGGTGGGCGCGGTCCACGTCTACCTAGCGGCCGGAACCGTTCTGCGCTGTCCGCACTGCGAGGCCGTGGTGATGAAGGTCGTCACGGACGGCGAACGCATCTGGATCGACTTGCGCGGCCTACGCACACTGGAGCTCGCGCCGTAGCGGACGCCGCATTCTGATCCCACTGACGGCGATACAGTCGATCGATGGAGCAGCTCCTCTCGCCGCAGGATGCGAAGCTCGTGCAAAGGCTGCGGGCGGGTGATGAGGAGGCCTTCATAGAGTTGATCCGGGAGCTGAACCCGTCGCTCCTGCGCGTCGCGCGAATGTTCGTGCCCACCTTGGCTCTGGCGGAAGACGTCGTCCAGGAAACCTGGCTGGCGGTCTTGAACGGGATCGACCGCTTCGAGGGGCGTTCCTCGCTGAAGACATGGATCTTCCGCATCCTCACGAATACCGCGAAGACACGCGGCGAGCGAGAGCGGCGCTCGGTCCCGTTCTCGACTCTCGACCCAGAGGAAGGCGGCTTTGAGCCCGCCGTCGAGCGCTCGCGCTTCACCGGAATGGGTCACTGGGCTGTCCTACCGCGCGCGTGGCCGGAGGACAGGCTCCTCGCGAACGAGACTCGCTCGATGATCGAACGGGCGATCGAGCGGCTGCCGCCGAGCCAGCGGACTGTCATCACCCTGCGAGACGTCGAAGGGTGGACCGCCGACGAGGTCCGTAACGCTCTCGAGCTCTCGGAGACCAATCAACGCGTGTTGCTCCACCGCGCCCGCGCCAAGGTGAGAGGTGCGCTCGAGCAGTACCTGTCGGAGGAACAATGACCATCGGTCTCGCCCATCTGAACTGTCGGGAGCTCGTCGAGCTCGTCACGGCGTACCTCGAGGGCGATCTGTCCTCCGGCGAGCGCAAGCGCTTCGACGTGCACCTCTCGGCCTGTGACGGCTGCACGATGTACGTCGAGCAGATGAGGCGCACGATCGAGCTCACCGGCACGCTGCGCCTCGAGGACGTGTCGCGGGAAGCCGAGGAGGCGCTCCTCGGCGCGTTCCGCGACTGGAAGGCTCAATAAGCGGGGCCCGGGTGGGCGCGCACGAAGCGCGCCCGGCACCTGGCCCGACTGCGGCTGCGGGCCAGGCTGCCCGGACCCCGGTCCTAGATTGCCCGAAGCCGAAGCGCGGTGCCCGACGGGTAGCCTGTTCGCGGTGGAGGAGGGGCGGATCGAGCCGGGGAGCGGTGTCCTCGCGGACGCAGAGCTCATCTGGGAGGAAGAGCTCTGGCAGGACGACGCAGGCGGCGACCGCAGCGGCTGGTTCTGCGTGCGGACGAATCCCTTTCCCTGTCCGGCGCAGGGCTGCACGTTCGTTGCCGGCTTCATGACTGCCGCGCACTTGATCCTCGTCTGGGAGCGGCGCGACGACCCGAATCTGCTTCACCATGCGCAGCGCGCGAAGGAGGTCGGACGCAATCCACGCATCCAGGCGTACGAGCCCTCCTATGGGCCCAGCGCGTCGTACTACGCGTGGGAAGCGGCCGGCGGCCCGGTCCACGGCGTCAGGGCGAGGTGATCGAGCAGCAGTTCGGGCGTTCCTTGACCGTCGGCGTCGAGGAGGAGCTCTGGATCATCGATGCGGAGACGTTGCAGCTCGTGCCGGCGGTCGAGACGCTCGTCGCCGGCGCGAACGGACGCAAACTTCCAGGCACGCTCAAGACCGAGTTGCACGCATCGGTCGTCGAGCTGACGACGGACGTGAGCGACACGGCGGAGCAGGCGCTCGAGCGCCTCGTCGAGTTGCGCCGCGCCGCGCGCGAGATTGCCGAACACAACGGGTACCGAGTTGCGGCGGCAGGCTCGTATCCGACGAGCATCCCAGCCGAGCAGGAGATTGCGCCCGTCGATCGGTACCGTGACTTCGTCGAGTACGCGGGCCCCGCCGCGAGACGGCAGGGCGTCAGCGGCCTGCACGTCCATATCGGCATGCCCGATGCAGAGACCTGTTTTCGCGTCATGGAGACGATCTTGCCCTGGCTGCCGTTCGTGCTCGCTCTCTCCGCCAATTCGCCTTATTTCGAGGGGCGCGACACCGGGATGCTCTCGATCCGCGCCGAAGTGCTCGGCTTCCTGCCGCGCCATGGGGCGCCGCCGGCGTTCCGCGATTACACGGAGTGGGAGCGTTTCATCGAGCGGATGGCGGCGACCGGGCTGGCGAACGACTACACGAGCTTTTGGTGGGACGTCCGCCCGCATCCACGATTCGGAACGCTCGAGGTTCGCACGCCGGACCAGGCGACCTCGGTCGAGCGTACCGGTGCGCTGGTCGGTCTGGTGCATGCGCTCTGCGCGTGGGCAATCGACTCACCGCCGCGGCCGTTCGAGCCTGCCGAGCGCGGCGTCTACGCGCAGAACCGCTGGGCCGCTTCGCGCTTCGGACCGCACGGGAAGCTTGTTCATCCCGATCGAGACGAAGCGTTGACTGTCCCCGAGCTGGCGCGCGAGCTGCCCGTTCCCTTGGAAGGCCTCGATCCAGAGACGTGCGAGGCCGACCGCCAGTTGGAGATCGGCCGGGCGGACGGCTTGACTGCTGTCTGCGCAGATCTCATCGAGCGGGCGGTAGCGTAGGAACTGTGGCCGTCGTAACCGAGACGATCCAGGTCAGCGGCATCCGCTGTGAGCGCTGCGTCATGCGGCTCGCGAAGGTGCTCGAAGGGCATGAGGGCCTCGAGGAAGCCAACGCCAACCTGATGGGCCAGGTCACGCTCGCCTGGGATGACGAGCGCACGAAACGCGAGCAGCTGCTTGATGCCATGGCCCGTGGCGGCTTCCGCGAAGTGGCCTAAACGTTCTCCCGGAATGCATGTGGACAACCGTACGTTTACGCCAGGAACGCCTTGGTAGGGTGGCCCGAGATGAGCGAGACCACACGGGAGCCCGACGCAAGGCAACTGGCAACTGAAGCGCGCGACCGCGTGCGCTTCGAGGAGGACGCGCTTGCACTCTCGGATCAGGTCTATCGGGTGGCCCGCCATCTCGTCGGTTCCCGTGAGGAGGCCGAGGATCTGATGCAGGAGACGTATGCGCGCGCATTTCGCAGCTGGCGGTCGTTCACGCCCGGAACGAACCTACGCGCCTGGCTACTGCGAATTCTGACGAACCTCAACATCGACCGCGGCCGCAAGCAACAACGGACTCCCGACACGCAGCCGCTCGAGGAAGGCGACTACTTCCTCTACAACAAGCTCGAAGCCTCAGGCGACGGAGTGAGCGACGAGGAGCGCGTCGTCGAGCGGCTGTCCCAGAACGACGTCGTCGCAGCGCTCTCCGAGGTTCCGCACGACTTCCGTGACGTGGTCGTGTTGGTCGACGTCGGCGACTTCACCTATGCCGACGCTGCGCAGATCCTCGACATCCCGATCGGGACGGTGATGTCGCGTCTGCACCGCGGTCGGCGTATCCTGAAGCAAGCCATGGCCGAGTCTGCGGTGGGAAGCGAGGAATCATGACGGCGTACGATCCCTGCACGCACTGCGAGGAGATGATGCAGCCGTACATGGACCGCGTGATCACCGATCTGGAACGCGCGGAGGCCGAGGCGCATCTCGACGAGTGCACGTACTGCCGCAAGCGGTACAAGTTCGAGGAGAAGCTGCGTCAGTTCGTGCGCCAGGCCGTGCAGCATGAGCCGATGCCTGTCGAGCTCAAGACGAAGCTAGCCAGCCTCCGTACTCCCTTGCAGTAGGCGCTATTCGCCTGGGCCGCGCGCGGGGCCGACGATCACGAAGAGCTGGCATGGTCCGGTCCCGCCCGGGAGTGGCTTTGTCGGGACGCCGAGTTGCTTCGCGAGCCGGACGGCGACGCCGTCGCACTTGGGTGGGAAGAACACCGCCGTTTGCGGATAGGTGAAGTTGTCTGCGCGGCCGACCTTCTTGATGCTGTAGCCGAACGCGCCGATGCGGCTCGCCACCTGTCGGGTGTAGTTGATGTCGCCGCTGCCGTTCAGAACGTTGACGGGGATGCGCCACGGCGGCGGAAGAATGGCGCTCGGGCCGCCCTGCGTCGGCTTGCTGCCCGACCGGGGGATCAGGAGCAGGGTCGCGAAGACGGCAAGAGCGATCACGACTCCGCCCACGACCAGCAGGCGGGGCAGCGGGCTCCGCACGAGCGGCTGCGGCGGAACGGGCAGGCCGGCCAGCTCGCGCGCCTCGCGGTTGTCCAGCCCGAGCGCCGTTGCGTACAGGGCGGTCGCGATCAGGGCATCGTCCGGCTTCGGGAAGCGATACACGCGGCCCTCCTCGAGCCAGCGCACCTCCTCAGCCGTGATCCCGGCGCGCCGCGCCGTCTCCTCGACCGTCAGCTGGCGGTGCAGGCGGGCGCGCGCCAGCGGCGACTCCTCGCCGGTCGGCTCGAGTGGGTGAACGAGCTCCATGCTCATCCTCATTCGGGTTTCGGGGGCGGCCATCCTTCCTTCACCGAGTCAGATCATCGGCAAAGTCGACGTCTCCTGGAGGGTCGAGGTCGTCGCAGGGCACGAGCTGAGCAGGCAGAGCCCGCAGACCCGCGTCGGGCACCTCGCCCCAGACGCCGCGCGCGAGCAGCAGGGGATGTAGGCGAACCCCGCCGTAAGTGGCCGCGAGGCGGTCGGCCCGTTCCTCCCTCCACGCAGCCACCACGCGATCGATTGCACGCGGGTCGAGCTTCGGCCCGTCGCCGAGGATGACGACGGCCGCCTCGACCTCATCGCCGAGCGCGGCGAGGCCGCACCGAAGCGAGGCACCCGGTCCGCGCTCCCAGTCCGGGCAGCGCACGGAACGTTCACGCGTCTCGACATCGTGGGCACCGAGCACGACGAGGACGTCGTCGATCGAGGCGCTGCCGCGCACCCGTTCCAGGACGGGTTCGAGCAGGACTGCTTGTTTCGGCGAGCCGAAGCGTGTCGATGCTCCTGCCGCGAGCACGACTGCGGAAATCATGTCTTCAGGCTACGGCGTGACGACCATGTGCTGGACCACGACCCGCCGGGTTGGCCTTTCGTTCACCGGATTTCCCAGCCGGCCGATCTTCTCGACCACGCGGAACCCCTTGGTGACGACGCCGAGGATTGCGTACTCGGGCGGCAGGCCTGCGTCCACGGCCGTGACCACGAAGAACTGGCTTCCGGAGGTTCCGGGCGGCTCCGCCGCGGTCTTGGCCATTGCTACGACGCCCTCCGTGTAGCGCGAGTCGCGCGGCGGGACGTCCCGGACGCTGTAGCCCGGCCCGCCCTGACCCGTCGCTGTCGGATCTCCGCCCTGGATGACGAAGCCCGGCACGATCCGGTGGAACGTCGTGCCGTCGAAGAACCGCTTCCGCACCAGCGCGGCGAACGACGAGGTCGTACACGGCGAGTCCGCTACGTCCAGGCGAATGTCGAAGGCGCCGAAGTTCGTACGCACGTCGACCGTGTAGGTCTTCGACTTGTCGAGCAGCGGGAACGTGACTTGCTTGCCGCTCGTGGGGCAAGGCGTTGCAGCCTTCTGCGTATGCGTCTTGCCGGGTCCACCACAAGCCACCAGCGTGCAAACCGCGAGGGCCACCGTCACCGCCACGGCGGGCTGTGCCCGTCGTGGCTTCCCAGCGCCCAGAGAGATGCGTCGCCGCAAAGTCATCATGGCTCGCGCTTAGCGCGAGCCGGACTTTGCGGCGTCAGAGGTGGACTTTACGGCGTCGTGCGCACGGCGAACGAGGGCGCGGGCGATCTCGGCCTTATAGGCCGTGCCGGGAAGAGGCGTGGCCTCGTCGAGTGCCGCGGTCGAGTCGAGTGTCCAGGGAATCGGAGCCACCCCGGCGAGGGCAATTCGAACCTCGCCGTCGAAGCGCGCGGCGGCAACGCCGACAATCGGGAACGCCCACTTCCGCCGGTCCATCGCCTTGAGGTAGATCGAGGCGACCGGCGAGGGAACGTCGAGCTCGAGGATCAACTCGTCGGGTGCGAGCGTCGTGACGTTGCGGTTGTCGTCGGTCGGCAGCCGGTAGAGATCCGCGACCGAAAGCTCGCGCTGTGTCGTGTGCAGGGTGGCGCCGAGCGCGAGCAGCGCCGCCGCGAGGTCGGACGGGTGAGCGGACGCGCACTGCTTGTTGCCGAAGATCGCGTGCTCGCGCTGCGCCCCGTCCCTCGCGAAACACTTCTCGCCGCCGTGCAGCCAGCAATCGAAGCCCAGTCGCCAGTACCAGCAGCGCGTCGCCTGCAGGAGATTGCCGCCGATCGTCCCCATCGAGCGCAGCTGCGGCGAAGCCGCCTGCGTGCACGCTTCGCGCAGCGCCTGCGGGATTTGTGGATCGGCCTCGAGCTCGGCCAGTGTCGTACCCGCGCCGATGCGCGTGCCGTCGATTCCCCGCGGGACGACCTCGCTGATGTACACGAGCGTGTCGGCGCGCACGAGGCCGTCCCGCATGAGCGGGACGAGCTCCGTTCCACCCGCGAGCGCCCGCGAGCCGTTGCCGAGCGCGCGGGTTGCTTCTTCGGGACTAGACGGCCGCAGGAGCTCCACTGCGCTCCTTCTCGCGGGCCCGCTCCTCGCGCAGTGCGCGCAACATCTCTTCGCGGGTGATCGGCAGCGAGCGAATCTCCGCTCCGGTCGCATCTCGAATGGCGTTTGCGATCGCGGCTGCAACCGGGATGATCGGCGGCTCGCCGAGACCCTTCGAGCCGAGGTTCGTCAGGTGCGGATCCGGCACGTCGACGAGGTCCGTGACGATCTCGGGGACATCGGCGATCGTGGGCATTCGGTAGGCGTCGAGCGTGCGTGTGAGGATCGAGCCCGTCGACGGATCGACGATGCGCTCCTCCGACAGCGTGTGACCGATGCCCTGGATGATCCCGCCCTCAACCTGGCTTTCGGCGCCGAGCGCGTTGATCACGCGGCCGACGTCATGGATCGCGACGATCTTGTCGACGCGCACCTCTCCGGTCTCGACGTCCACGGCGACCTCCGCCACCTGGACGCCGAAAGTCAGGACCTGCATGCCGGCCGGATTCGGTCCTCGTGCTCCCTTGCCCAGGATCTGACCGCTCTCGAGCAGGCCCGTGACCTCGGTGAGCGGCCAGGAGCCGCCGTCAGCGGACACGATCTGGCCGTCCCGAAGATCGAGCACGCGCTCTTCGAGATGGAACCGCTGCGCCGCGATCTCGATGATCTGACGCTTGGCGTCCGCGGCGGCCGAGCGCACCGCCGGCCCCATCGACGGAACGGTCGACGAGCCTGCGGAGATGGACGCGAACGGTCCGCGCGCCGAGTCGCCGAGTGAGACCTGCACGTGCTCCAGAGGAACCCCGAGCTCCTCCGCAGCGATCTGCGCCATCGCGGTGCGCGTACCTGTGCCGATGTCCTGCATCGCCGTGACGACCTGTGCGCGTCCGTCGGAGCCGACGCGGATCCACGCGTACGAAGGCGGCCCGCCGCCTCCGTACCAGATCTGCGACGCGAGACCGATGCCGTGTTTCCAGGGTCCTTGGCTGCGTGCGCGAACCTCGTCGCGCTTTGACCAGTGCGGCTCCGCGCGGCGATAACACTCAGCGAGGTTCTTCGATGAGAACGGACGGTCATCGGTGCGGTCGGAGTCGGCGTAGTTGCGACGCCGCAGCTCGAGTGGGTCGATGCCGAGCTTCACTGCAAGCTCGTCGAGGAGGCACTCCAGCGCGAACGTACCCTCGACGAAGCCCGGAGCTCGAAAGGCGGCCATCGGCGGCAGGTTGAGCTTCGCCGGGTACTGCGTCGTGCGCACGTTGTCGCACGAATAGAGCATCTTCATCGGGCCTTCTGTCGTGGCCGACCAGCCCGAGAAGCCGACTGCGTTGACGAAGTCACCGCCGAGCGCGACGAGCGTGCCGTCCGACGTCGCGCCTGCGGTCAGTCTCTGGATAGTTGCGTTGCGGTTGCCGGCGGCAACGTTCTCCTCACGCCGAGTGAGCGCGCACCTGACCGGCCGCCCCGTCCTCTTCGCGAGCTCTGCGGCGATCGGCGTGTAGTCGCCCGGGCTGTTCTTGGCTCCGAAGCCACCGCCCATCGCATGGCAGATGACGCGCACCTTGTCGGGCGGGAGGCCGAGCGCCGCGGCCATCGACGCACGGATGCCCCAGATGTACTGGGTTGAGATGTAGATCGTGATCCCGTCGTCCTCCCAGTGACAGACCGCTTGATGCGTCTCCATCGAGTTGTGGACAACGACCTGCGTTCTGTACTCGGCTTCGACGACCACGTCTGCTTCTGCGAGCCCGCGCTCGAAGTCTCCCCGCTCGTACTTGGCCACGTCCGAGACGAACGACTCTTGCCGGACTGCCTCGTCGGGGTCGAGCAGCGGCTCGAGCACGTCCCATTCGATTGCGATTCGCTCGACAGCCGCTTGCGCCTGGCCGAAGGTATCCGCTGCGACCGCCGCTATTGCGTGGCCGACATAGGCAGGCTCGTCGGTGAGCTGGTCAAGGTCGGCTGGGCCGATCGCCGCACGCACGCCCGGCGCGTTGCGCGCAGCCTCGAGGTCAATTGAGGTGACACGTGCGCGTGCGTAAGGGCTACGGAGTACCGCCGTGTGCAGCATTCCGGGCAGCTGCACGTCGGCCGTGTAGAGCGCCTCGCCGCGTACCCGCATTGCCCCGTCGACACGCGGCACCTTCTGGCCCACCGTCGTGAGAGGTCCCGCAGGCCACTGGTCGAGCGCATCCTCGTCGACCACGATCCAGACTTCCTCGTAGCGCCCTTCGACTTCCTTCTCGGTGCGGATCAGTCTTGCCAAGTTCTGATGGCCTCCTCGATTTTCGGATACGTACCGCAGCGGCAGAGATTGCCGGACATCGCGTGGCGGATCTCGTCCTGGGATGGGCTCGGGTTCGTTTTGACGAGCGCCGCGGCTGAAACGACCTGACCGGGCGTGCAGAACCCGCACTGCACAGCGTCGGTGCGAACGAACGCAGCCACGAGGGGATGGTCGCGCAGCCCTTCGATCGTCGTCACCTCGCGAGTACCGACCGTGTGGACGAGCGTGATGCACGAGAGCGTGGGCACGCCGTCGAGTTGCACGGTGCAGGCGCCGCAGTGACCTTCGCCGCAGGCGACCTTGGTGCCCGTGAAGCCGAGGTCGTCGCGCAGCACCTGCGCGAGCGACCGGCCGACCGGCGCGTCGAAGGAGTGCGTCTCGCCGTTGATGCGGAGCTCAGGCAGGCGTCGTCACCGCCACGATGTCGGCGAGGTGGATGAGCCGGAAGGTCGCGCGCGTGTGTGCCATGCGGTCCCTTTCGTCCCCATCTTCCGGCAGTGTCAACCACATGTCCTGCGCGACGGTCAGGAGCTCCCTGATCTGATCGAGCTCCTGGCGGTGCCCGTTGGCCCGGTCGTCGCAGGCGTTCAGCGCCAGGCCGAGCACGCCGATTCGATCCTGCTGTCTCGTCCAGAGGAGTGGCGTCGCCATCGAGAGGTACTGGTGGATGCGCGCGAGCGCCATCGGCTGCGAGAAGGTGTCGGTGCCCTTCGGCGCCGAGGGCTCGAGTGGGGCCTTGCCGTCCGCGATGCGATTGGCGTTGCCGGCGAGTACGCCGCGAACCTGTTCGTCGTTCAGCTGTGCGAGCCGCGCGGTGCGCAGTGAGATCAGCAGCGACGCCGGCTGCTGTCCGTACGGGTAGTCCGACGCGTAGACGACCTGCTCCGGCCCGACGAGCCGGTAGAGGCCGAGCAGGTCGAGCGGGCTCCAGACCGACGTGTCGAAGAACATGCCTGCCTTGCCGCCGAGCCGGTCTGCTAGGGCTGCGAGATCGGCGATTCCTGCGTGCGCGACGATCAATTGCGCCTCCGGATAACGGTCGACGACCCGCGCCAGGTCGTCCGCGATCGGCGGCAGGCCGCGGCCGCCGTGGATCAGGATCGGGACCTTGCGGTCGGCAGCGAGCTCGAAGATCGGGGAAAGGCGCTCGTCGTTCAGCAGGAACTTCTGCGCGCGCGGGTGGAGCTTGATCCCCTTGGCCCCCCGGTCCAGCATCCGCGTCGCTTCGCCGATCGGATCCTCTGCGAGATCCAGCCGGACGAAGGGGATCATCCTCCCGTTCGAGCGCTCGCCGAACTCGAGCGTCCTGTCGTTGCCGGCCCGGAACCCGGGGTGCCGGTCGGGCTCGTCCAGGCAGAACATGAAACAGCGGGAGATCCCGTACTTGTCCATCCCGCGCTCGAGATCCTCGTAGATCCCGACCATGCCGTCGATGTCGGTGCCGAGATGCGTATGCGCATCGAAGATGTCGGCCCCTTCGGGCAGTTCCTTGCGCAGCTCGTCATCCCATTGGGCCATCAACTTCTGGGCACGCTGCAGCGCGTCGTCCACGTTTTGGAGTCTATGCAGCGGGTCGTTGTCTTCGTTGACAAGGCTGATCTGGACACGACCCAGGGACAGTCCCTGAGACGTGGCCGTTAGGATCCGCCCCGTGCCCGACGTGCTGATCTACGGCGACACGGTTCGTTCACCGGAGCTGCGCCACGAAGTGCCGGTACCGATCCCGGATCCCTTCCTCTACGCGGAGAAGGAGGGCCGGCGGATCGTGATCCTCCACTCCCTCGAGATTCCGCGAGTTCGAGAGGACGCGCCTGAACTGGAGATCGTCCCCCTCGAGGAGCTCGGTTCCGACGAGCTCTTCACGCAGGGCCTGCAGGGCTGGGAGATCACGCTCGAGCTCGCAGTGCGAGCTTGCCGCCACCTCGGGATCGAGCGCGCGATCGTCCCCAAGAGCTTTCCGGTCGGGCATGCTGACCATCTCCGTGCGAACGGGATCGAGCTCGTTGTCGACCGCGACCTCTTCTACGACCGCCGCCGCTCGAAGAACGAAACCGAACTGCGCGGGATACGCAATGCGCAACGCGCGTGCGAAGCGGCGCTCGACGCGTCGCGCGAGTTGCTGCGGCGGGCACAGCCGAACGGCGCGGGTCTCGAAGTAGACGGTGAGCCGCTCACCTGCGAACGGCTGAAGCGCGTCATCGAGGACGTCTTCGCCGACCACGAGGTCGAGGGCAGCGACATGATCGTGTCGCACGGGCCGCAGACGGCGGTCGGCCACAACATGGGCTCCGGCCAGATCGCGCCGAACGAGCCGATCGTGTTCGACCTCTTCCCCAGGGACAAGGCGACGGGGTGTTTCGCGGACATGACGCGCACTTACGTCGTCGGTGAGCCTTCGGACGAAGTGAAGGAATGGCACAGGCTCGTGAAGGAGGCGCTCGACACGTCCACCGCCGGCGTGAAGCCGGGCGTCAACGGCCGCGAGCTCTACGAGGGGGTGTGCGAGATCTTCCACGGCGCCGGCTACAAGACGCAGCTCCACAAGGAGCCCGGTGAGGTGCTGCAGGACGGGTTCTTCCACGGCCTCGGCCACGGCGTGGGGCTCGAGGTGCACGAACTGCCCTCGATGAGCCGGATCGGGCACGACCTCGTTCCGGGCGACGTCGTCACGATCGAGCCGGGGCTGTACCGGTCGGGCTACGGCGGCCTGCGCCTCGAAGACCTCCTGCTCGTGACGAAGGACGGCTACGAGGTCCTCACGGACTATCCCTACGACCTCACGCCTTGACGAACACGATCGAAACGATGCTCCTCGAGGAGCGTCGTTACGCGCCCGACCCAGAGTTCGCGCGGCAGGCGAACGGCCAGCCCGAGATCTACGAGCGCGACTGGGAGGAGTTCTGGGAGACGGAGGGCCGTAGTCGTGTCACGTGGTTCGAGCCCTTCTCCAAGCTCTACGAGTGGGAACCGCCCTACGCGAAGTGGTACCTCGGCGGCAAGCTCAACGTCTGCTTCAACTGCGTCGACCGGCACGTGGAAGCCGGCAACGGCGACAGGGTCGCGTACCAATGGGAGGGCGAGCCGGAGGACGAGCGGCGTACGATCACGTTTGCCGACCTGCAGCGGGAGGTCGTGCGCTTCGCGAACGCACTCAAGGACCTCGGCGTGAAGAAGGGGACGCCAATCGGCATCTACATGGGCATGGTTCCCGAACTGCCGATCGCGATGCTCGCGTGCGCGCGCCTCGGTGCGCCGCACACGGTCGTGTTCGGTGGCTTCTCCGCGGATTCGCTGTCGGATCGCATGAACGACATGGAGTGCGAGCTCCTGATCACGCAGGACGAGGGCTGGCGCGCAGGCAAGAAGGTCCCGCTCAAGCGGAACGCCGACGAGGCGGTGGCACAGGCTCCGAAGGTGAAAAAGGTTGTCGTGCTGCAACGAACGGGCGACGAGGTTCCGTTCGACGAGTCACGGGACGCCTGGTGGCACGAGCTCGCGCAGGGACAGGACGACGATCCGGCCTCCGCACCGCCCGAGCCGATGGATGCCGAGGACCTGCTCTATCTCCTCTACACATCGGGGACGACCGCAAAACCGAAAGGCATCGTGCACACGACCGCCGGCTACCTCGTCGGGGTTGCCGCCACGCACCACTACATCTTCGACATCAAGCCGGACTCGGTCTACTGGTGCGCCGCTGACGTCGGCTGGGTGACAGGGCACAGCTATATCGTCTACGGCCCGCTCACGAACGGGACAACCGGCGTCATATACGAGGGTGTGCCGAACTATCCGAATCCGGAACGCTGGTGGGAGATCGTCGAGCGGTACAAGGTCGACATCCTCTACACCGCGCCGACCGCGATTCGCTCGCACATGAAGTGGGGGCCCGAGCACGCCGAGAAGCACGATCTCTCATCGCTGCGCCTGCTCGGCAGCGTCGGCGAGCCGATCAATCCTGAGGCTTGGATCTGGTACCGCGAGCACATCGGCGGCGACCGCACTCCGATCGTCGACACCTGGTGGCAGACGGAGACCGGCATGATTCTGATCACGCCGCTACCGGGGGTGACGACGACCAAGCCGGGCTCCGCGACGAAGCCGTTTCCCGGGGTCGACGCAGGCGTGTACAGCGAGAGCGGCGAGGAAGTCGGGCCGGGAGGCGGCGGCTATCTCGTGTTGAAACGCCCGTGGCCCGCGATGCTGCGCGGCATCTACAAGGACGAGCAGCGCTTCCGTGACACGTACTGGTCGAAGTACAGCAATGTGTACTTCGCCGGAGACGGCGCACGGATCGACGAGGACGGAGACTTTTGGCTGCTCGGCCGTGTCGACGACGTCATGAACGTCTCCGGCCACCGCATCTCGACGATCGAGGTCGAAAGCGCGCTCGTCGACCACAAGAAGGTTGCGGAGGCGGCGGTCTGCGGGCGCAAGGACGAGCGGACCGGCCAGGCGATCGTCGCCTACGTGACGCTCAAGGGCGGCGAAGAAGGCAGCATCGAGATGCTCGAGGAGCTCCGCGACCACGTCGCCAAGAAGATTGGTCCCATTGCGAAGCCGGCGAACATCGTGTTCACGCCCGAGCTTCCCAAGACACGCAGCGGCAAGATCATGCGGCGCCTGCTCCGCGACGTTGCGGAGAATCGCGCGCTCGGCGATACGACGACGCTGGCCGACCCGACGGTCGTCGAAGAGCTCAAGGAACGCGCGGCGACCGACGCCGCCGAGGACTAGGTCAGGCGCAAGCGGCGGTCGCGCGCTTGGTCGCCCTCTTGACTCGCTGAACCGCTCTCCCAGCGCGCACGCCGGCAAAGTCTCGATTCGACACGCTGTAAGAGAGCTTGTCGATCACACAGGCGCACAGTTCCTGCCGGGCCTCCTTCCCCCGCGTGCAACTGCGCATGAAGCTGACGATGACCCTCGGCGGGTAGTGGTACTTGCCCGTGAGCGTGATCCTGATTCCGGTAGTCGCCGTTGTCGTTGCCGACGACTTCCCGCTGCTGCCGCATCCGGCCGCCACGAGCGCGAGACAGCATGCGCCCATGAGATACCGCACTCTCAGGCGAGCAGCTTTTCGAACCGGTCCGGATCGTCGAACGGGCCGATCACGGCGAGGTTCAGTCCCTGCTTCTCGATCAGGTCGCCCGCGACCCGGCTCACGTCCTCGGCGGTCACCTTGTCGATCTCGGCGAGGATCTCTTCCGGATCCGGCGTTCTACTCTCCAGTACCTCGCGGCGCAGTCCGAACATGATCAGGCCCTGCGACGTCTCGAGCTGGAGGACGAACCGGCCTTTCGAAAAGCTCTTGGCCTTTTCGAGCTCGGCGGCCGGTACCGGCTCGTCGGCGACCTTGCGCAGTTCGGTCGCGATGGTGCTGACGGCGTCGTCGATACGATTGATGTCGACGCCGGCTTGTGCGTACAACGAGCCGGCATCCGTGTAACTGTGGTTCAGACCGTAGACGTAGTAGGCAAGGCCCCGGCGCTCGCGCACTTCGGTGAAGAGGCGCGACGACATCCCGCCGCCCAGAATCGTCGAAAGCACCTGCAGCACGTAGCGATCGGGGTGCTCGAGCGAATAGCTGTGCACGCCGAGGCAGATGTGCGCCTGGTCGGAAGTCTTTGTGTGCACCTTGACGTGCGCGTGGTCGTGCGGATCAACCTTGACGGGCTCGGGGTGTCCCGTCTGCGCCTCGTCCATGTCGCCGAGCAGCTCCTGGACCCGCTCGTGCAGGTCGTCGCCGATCTTCCCGCCGACCCCGACCACCATCCTGGAAGGCTTGTACCAGCGATCGACGTAGCCGTCGAACGTGTCGCGCTTCGCGCTGCGAATAGTTTCCTTGCGGCCGATGATGTCCCAGCCGAGCGGCTGGTCGTCGTAGAGCAGCGCTTCGTACACGCCGCCGATGAAGTCGCGCGGCGTGTCGAAGTACATGTTCATCTCCTCGATGATCACGCCCTTCTCGCGTTCGATCTCGTCCGGGGCGAACTTCGAGTGGCGCAGCATGTCCACCAGCACGTCGAGCGCGACGTCGCGCGATTCTGCCGCGCATTTGACGTAGTACCCGGTGTATTCCTTGCCGGTGAACGCGTTGAACTCGCCGCCGATGCCGTCGATCTCCATGGAGATGTCGCGGGCCGTCGGCCTGCGTTCCGTCCCCTTGAAGAACATGTGCTCCGCGAAGTGCGCGATGCCGTTCGTCTCGGGCGTCTCGTAGCGCGAGCCGGCGGCGAGCATGATTGCGCAGGTCACCGACTGTGCCGAGTCCATCGGCGCGGTCAGGATGCGCAGCCCGTTGTCGAGGCGTTCGAGGTTGAAGGCACTCACGGCCCCGGCGATGCTATCGAGGCCGATCGTCCTTGCGGTAGACGAAGCGGACGGCCTGCCAGTCTCCATCGATCGCCGCGCTTTTGTTGTCGACGAGGCCGGCGGCAAGACCGATCTCCTGAACCGTCCGGAAATCGAGGTCGGTTTCGACCTCGGACGCTTTCTTCGGCCAGGCGACCCAGAGGCCGTCGGCCGGCCCGAGCGTCTTCTTCAGGGCCGGAAAGCGACGTTTGAGCTCTTTGAGGCTTGTCGTGAAGAGCACCAGCACCTCCACGCCGGGCTTCGCGCCCAGCTTCTTGCCCAGCGGCGTCCCCGAGTAGTCCTTGTCGGACATCAGAAACGCTGCAGAGCGCGAGTCACGGCTTCCGTGCCGAACCCGAGGGCGCCCACGGGGATGCGCTCGTCTGCAGCGTGGACGATCTTCAGGACCGGAAAGTCGGGCGGCAGGCGCATCGGCATGAAGCCGTAGGTCTGGATCCCGAGCTGCGCGAAGAACCGGCCGTCTGTGACGCCGCCTTGAAGCAGGGGCATCGGGATGCCTTCGGGATCGAGCTCGCGCAGGACGCCGGCGAGCATCTCGAAGAGCGCGAGGTCGGGCTCGGCGAGGCCGGGATCGTGCCGCACCAGCTCGACCTCGATGTCGTCCCCGATGACTCCGTGCAGCTCGCCGATGAGGTCGTCGGGTGTGAAGCCAGGCAGTAGGCGTCCGTCGAGCTCGAGGTCGATCTGCGCCGGGATCACGTTCACCTTGTCGCCGCCGCGAACAATCGTCGCGTTGACCGTGTTGCGCAGCAGCGTCTCGAGCCAGCGCAGCTTCGGCCCGAGCTTCGGAAGCGCGCGGTCGGCGACCGCCGGTTTGAGGAGCGCCAGCATCAGCTCACGCTTTGGCCGGGGCAGATGGGCGGCGATCGTCTCGATCATCTCGCGGACGATCGGAGTGACATGGATCGGCATCCGCTTGCGATTCAGGTCGTCCAGCATCCGCGCGAGCCGGGCCATCGTGCCGTCGCGGTGGATCATGGCGCCGTGGCCGCCCGGGCCGCGGACGGTCGCTTTCAGCCAGCAGATCTGCTTCTCGCCGAGCTGGATCGGATAGAAGCGCTTCCCTGCGATGACCTGGGAGATACCTCCGGCCTCGCCGAGCGCGTGGCGAACGCCCTCGAAGAGCTCGGGGTGTTCCTCGACGAGGAACTTCGCACCGAAATCGCCTCCGTTCTCCTCGTCGCTGAGCACGACGAGAATCACATCGCCGGGAAGCTCCAGCTTTCCCTCAGCCGCGCGTATGAAGGCAGAAACGAACATCGCGATCGCGCCTTTCATGTCGACGGCGCCGCGACCCCAGATCTCCCCGTCGACGAGATCTCCTCCGAATGGAGGTCTCTGCCACTCCTGGCCGGTAGTCGTGACCACGTCGACGTGGCCCTGCAGCAGGAGCGGTGGGCTGACGCCGGCACCCTGCAGGCGGGCGACGAGGTTCGGCCTGGCCGGGTCCTTCGCGTAGGTCGCGGTCTCGCAGCCCGCGTCTTCCAACAGGCTCCGGACAAAGCCGACGCACTCGGATTCGTTCCCCGGCGGGTTCGTCGTGTCGAACCGAATCAGGTGCTGGAGGAGCTCGACGGGTGTCACTGAGGTAAAGGCGCAGTAAAGATTTGGCTGGGGGATTGTGACAGAGGGATCCCTGTCGATACCTTGAGTGGAAGGAAAGCTTGTAACAGATGCAAAACGCCCTCACCATCATCCTCCTTTTCGCGGCCGCCTGGGCCGTGTCCCGCCTGAGCGCCATAGTTGCGCGTTGGGTGATGGCCTGGTCCGATCAGAGGCACCGGACCCCCAGCGGAGACCTTCGAGCCAAGATCGTCGAGCTGAAGCGGCGCGAGACAAGCGTGGCCGTGATCCGGACGGGGATCGCCTACATCGCGTTCGCCGCCGCCCTCGTCCTCTCCGCGGCGCAGCTGACGGGCGGCTTCAACAAGCTCTCGACCCTTGCCGGGGCGTCGTTCGTCCTGATCCTGGTCGCTTTCTCGGCCCAGCGCGTGCTCATCGACATCATCGCCGGCTTCAGCATGTTCACGGAGAAGTGGTACTCCGTCGGCGACACAATCGCGATTCCCATGATGGAGCTGCAGGGCGTCGTCGAGGACCTCTCTCTCCGTTCGACGAGGCTGCGCTCGCTCGACGGAGAGGTGATCAACATTCACAACTCGCAGATCGCCGCCGTCCGCGTTCTCCCGGGCGGCGTCAAGGAGTTCGACATCGAGCTGGTGGCCAGCAGCCGCGAGACCGCCGAGGTGCTGATCGATCACGTCGCCACGATCCTGCCGGAAGGGCCGACAACGTTCATTCAGCCGCCGACGATCCACCAGATCGACGAGCTCGCTCCTGGGCTCGTCCGGTTTCGCCTGCGTGCCGCCGTTGCGCCCGGACGCGAATGGCTCGTGAACGGCTTCTATACCGACCTGCTCAAGGAGCGGGCCGACAAGCACCTGATCGTCCACGGACCCGTCGTCTTGACGGTGGACGAGGGTGCGACGCGCAGCTTCGCCCGCGCCAGCGCCGCAACGCGCTGGGCCGGCGCCCGCTAGAGCTTCGAGATCTCGGCGAGCAGGCCGTCGACCTCGTCGGCGGTGTTGTAGTGGACGATGCCGGCGCGGACCGCACCGCCTTGCTCGAGGCCGAGCCGCTTCATCACCTCGACCGCGTAGTAGTCGCCCTCCCAGACCGCATAGCCCGCCTCGCCGAGGCGTGTCGCCGTCTCCCGTGTGGAAACGCCGTCGACGTTGAACGCGAAAGTCGCGACGCGTCCTTCCATCGTGGGACGACCGTACAGCGTGACGCTCTCCGGCAGGCCGTTGAGAAAGCGTTCGCCGAGCGTGCGCTCGTGCGCCTTGATCGAATCCCAGCCGATCGACTCGATGTACTCCACCGCGGCCACGAAGCCGGCGAGCAGTTCGTGCGCGAGGGTGCCGGTCTCGAAGCGGCGCCCGAGTGGTGTGTCGGACGCAGGCCGCACCTTGTAGGGGCGCCACGTCTCGAGCAGCTCCGCGCGGCCGAAGGCGAGGCCGAGGTGCGGGCCGAAGAACTTGTAGGGCGAGCAGATGAGCACATCCACGCCCCAGTCCGTGACATCGATCGGACCGTGTGGGCCGTAGTGGACGGCGTCGGCCCAGGCGAGCGCGCCCGCGTCGTGTGCGAGTTCGACGATCCGCCGCACGTCGGTGAGGGTGCCAACGGCGTTGGATGCCACTGGGAACGCCACGACCCGCGTGCGGTCGGAAAGCTGCCGCTCGAGGTCGTCGAGATCGAGAGTCGTGTCGTCGTTGATCTCCACGAAGCGCACCGCGAGGTTCTTGTCGTGCGCGAGCTCCAGCCACGGCGACACGTTCGCGTCGTGATCGAGCTTCGTGACGAGGATCTCGTCGCCTTCGAGCCATTCCCTTCCGGCGGTGCGCGTCAATGCGAATGCAAGCGTCGACATGTTCGCGCCGAAGATCACCTCTTCGGGACTGGAGCCGAGGAACTCGCCGGCCGTCAGTCGCGCCTGGGTCACGAGCGCCTCGGTGCGCCGGCTCGTCTCGTACGGTCCGCTGACGTTTGCGTTCGACTCCCGGTAGTAACGGGAGACTGCGTCGATCACCTCGTCGGGAACTTGCGTGCCACCGGGGCCGTCGAAGAAGGCCAGCGGCTGGTCTAGGGCCGTGTAACGGGCGCGGACTGCCTCGACGTCGTAGGTGACGGTGGACACGGACGAAGACGTTACTACGATTGGTGCATGGCTCCGGCGACGAAAGAGCGGATCGACACTGGCACCGGGACGGGTCTGGGTGCGCCGTGGAATGTCATCGTGCTGAACGACAACCACAACACCTTCGAGGGTGTCGCGTCCGCGTTGTCGTCGACGATTCCCGACGTCTCCTACAACAAGGGCCTGCGGCTCGCAGACCGGATCCACGCGAGCGGCCGCGCCATCGTCTGGTCAGGCCACAAGGAAGTCGCAGAGCACTACTGGCAGCAACTGCAGGGCCACGGCCTAACGATGTCCCCGCTCGAGCGGTCGTAGCGGACTCAGAGTTTGTGGCTCTGAGCCACTAGCCGTTTTCGGCACAGAATCTCCACAGAGTCGCGAGGGGCACGGGGCGATGCTGTTCACGTGGTCGAGATCGCTCCACGCTATGACCGCCGCATTCTCGAGGCCGTCCGCGCTCTTGACGATCGAACGGAATTCATGGCCGAGATCTCGCGGCGCGTCGGCGTGGCGGCTGCACAACTTGGCTTGCCGAAGCCAAGCTATGTGCATTTACGCCGATTCATCGTCGCCTATCGAGAAGAAGAGGACGCAGAGCGCGCGCGGCGCGAGGAAATCCGGCGGATCCTGTACGACGCTTACTACGACGTCCTGCGGAGCCGGGTTGTCGACGCCTACGACGTCGCGGAGCGCATCCGAGAGGCGGGGCGGTAAATCGGCTTGTGGCTCTGAGCCACAAGCTAGAGAGCGATGCCGTTCACACGCCAGCTGTAGCACGGTGACGGCTTGAACGAAGCGCCGACGAAGCAGTCTCGCTCCGCTTTTGCCAGTAGCGCCGCGAGTTCTTCGCCGGCCGGCGCCGGGTCGAGCTCGAGATCGAGCTCCACGTCGATCTCGACGAACGCGTAGCGGCCGTCCTCGGGTCGGCGGGTCACCATGCCCGAGGCGGAGGCATTCGCGATGAAGTCGATCCCCAGTGGCTCGGCGTGAAAGCGCAGGCTCTGCAGAGTGCAACGGACGAGTCCCGCCAGCACCAGATGCTCGGGCGTCCAGGCGGCGTCGAGGTCGAGCGGCGACTGCCCGTCAGCGGTGACGCGGCCGGTGCGGTCGAGTCCGACGGCGTACCTGAACTCTTTGGCCTTGCCCGCCACGGTCGTATCCTGCCCAGCCGAGGCAGGAACCGTCCGGAGTGCGGCGTAATGTCTGACCATGCGACGGCTGCGGTCGCTCAGCGAGGCTGAGTGTTACGCCAGGTGTTACGGCGGCTGGGAAGACACGGTCCGCATCGTCGCGCTCGAGCCGCGCCGCTCGCGTCGGGAGCTGGCGCTCGAAGGCGAGGCACTTCGAGCGCGTTTCGAGGAGTTCCTCGATGCCCGTGACCCCCTCGAGCTCGCCGAGCCCGAAGCAGCCTGAGTCGGCGATCTCGGACGTCCTCGCGCCCGGTCTACGGGTGCTCTTCTGTGGGATCAACCCGGGCCGGGTCTCCGCGGCAGCGCAGGCGCACTTCGCAAATCCACGCAACGACTTCTGGCGCCTCCTGCATGCGGCGGGCTTCACGCCACGCCTGCTCGAGCCCGCGGAACAGTTCGAGCTTCTGACCTACGGCATCGGCGTGACAAATGCAGCGGCGCGGACGACGCCGGGCTCCGGCGATCTGC
>Ga0099827_10000160_pt1 | contig 25602 bp, 20 predicted proteins | sample CZO8metaG_FD_79339 | JGI IMG/M metagenome (GOLD analysis project Ga0099827, IMG submission 79339) | Vadose zone soil microbial communities from the Eel River Critical Zone Observatory, Northern California, USA - CZOApr15con1.8 metaG | ecosystem: Environmental > Terrestrial > Soil > Vadose zone ...
CGGGATGGTCCTTCAGGACCTTGTACGCCTGTTTCGTGAACGCGTTCACCGCCTTCGCGGTCGCCCTCGCCGCGGGCGTCCGCGCTTCCGACTCGAGAATCGTCTCCCCGGCCTCGTGGGGATCCGTATCGGTGACCTCGGGGGACAGGCCGCGACCCCGTAGGACCACGGCGACCCGGTGGTCGGTCCCCGCGCGCACAATCGCCTTGATCCTCCCGAGTTTCAGGCCGTCGAGCGCTTTCGCGAGGTCCTCCGTGCCCTCGCGGATTCGTCCCGCGCGGCGGTCGGTCAGCCGGAGATCTTCATCCGCGGAGGCGAAGTTCCCGCGAAACGCGATGTCGCCCGGCTTCAGTTCGATTCCGACGCCTGCGGCCTCAAAGGGACCGCGGCCGGTGTAGACCTCTTTCGGATCGTACCCGAAGAGCGCCAGGTGGCTCGTGTCGCTCCCCGCGACGATCCCCGGCGCAATCGGGTCGACGAGCCCATTCACTCCGTTCGACGCGAACCAGTCCAAGTTCGGCTTCGGCGTGGCCTCGAGCGGCGTCTTGTGACCGAGCTCATTGAGCGGACGGTCGCCGAGGCCGTCGAAAATCATCAGAAGAATCTTCCGTGAATCCATCCTGGCCGCGCAAGGATCCGTGCCTAAATATGTCTTTGCTGGCCCCTCGTCGCACGGAGAGAGAATCGGGCCTGACCCGAGACGAACTGCGCCGGCGCGTCGGCTCTACGCCCGAGAATCCGCTTTCACCACGTTGACGGGCATTCCCGGCGTCGCGTCGAGCTGGGCCGCCGCGCTCGCTTCCCGCCGCGAAATCTCGAGGAACCCGCTGGACGACAACGTGGCGAGCAGCTCCCCCGGGGGCACCAACCCGTACGTCCGTAAGAGAGGGATGGTCATTTCGTAGCCGCCCACCGTCACCGTGAGCCGATCCCCGAAGGACCAGGTCTTCTCGACGACGGAGCGTGGGATGTTCGTCACGACGTTCCCGAATCGATCGTATGTGATCACGACGCCCTCGAAGCCGCCTTGCCGTTTCTCCGGCTTCCCGAAGTCCAAATCCACGAAATCGCGGATCACGGGGCCGACGTCTTTCACTTTCGCGCCGGACAGCATGTGGGCCGCCGCCGGCCCGAACAGGTCGCGGCCGTGGAATGTGTCCGAGAGTTCGGGACGACCGAGCTTGCGGTTCGTGATTTCTCGGACCTCCTTGATGCCGAGCCGCCGAGCGGCCGGGATGAGGAGGCCGTTGTCGGGACCGATCAGGAACGCGCCTTCGGCCACACACAGGATTGCACGGCGCTTGGTGCCCACCCCTGGATCGACCACGCCGACATGCGCCGCGAACGGATAGTAGGAAACCGCCGAGTAGAGGACGTAGGCTCCGTGTCGGACGTCATGAGGTCGGATGTTGTGATCGATGTCGACGATCGTCGCCTCCGGGTCGACGGAGAGAATCGCGCCCTTCATCGCGCCGACGTATTCGCCGGGCCCGAAGTCGGTGGTCAGCGTGATGATGCCGTTCACTCGTTGCTCGCCTCCCGAATCCGCTTCAGGTTTTCCTTGATTCGAGCAAGTTCCTTCTGACGACGATCAACTTCTGCGTGCGCCCGCGCCGCTCGGCCTTCCCGGTCCTTGAGTTTTGCCGCGCGCGCCTCCGTTTCGGCTCGGCCACTGAGGATCGCCCGGCGCTCCGTCGCGATGCGTTCTTTCTCGGACGCAAGTTTCGTCGCCGAGTCCTCCAGCCTCTTGCGTTGCAGCGCGATGGATTCTTTCTGACCCCTCGCGTCCGCCTCGACCCCCTTCGCGCGGCTGGTCAGGTCCGATTCAGCCGCATCAAGTTCGTCGTGACGCTTCTTAATCCGGTCCTCGTCCTCGCGGAGAGCCGCTTCCCGCTCCTCGAGTTCTGCTTGGCGGTGTTCGATCGCTTCCTCCCGGCGCTGGATTTCCCCCTTTGACTGCGCCTCGCGATTCGCAAGTGCCTTCGCCCGCTTCTCCAGCTTCGCCTTCTCTTGCGCCGTCTTTTCCTCCGCTTTTTCGAGGGCGACCTTGCGCGATTCGATATCTTGCAGGTCCGAGAGGAAGGCGGATTCCTGTTCTTCGAGCGTGGATTTGAGATGCGCGACGGAGTCCGACTCGTTCGTCATCGACTTTTCTCTTGCCGCTACCTCGCGTTCACGGTGTTCGAGCTCGGTCCGCTTCGCGCGGTATTCCTGTTCCAGTGCCTTCGTCCGAGCGCGGAGGTCGCGTTCTCCGACATCAGCCGCGTCTGACCGTTCCACGAGGACCACGTCCCGGGCTTCGGTGGCCTTCTCTCGCTTGCCGATTGCGGCTTCGCGTCGTTTCGTGGCGGCGTCGCGCTTTGCGACATCTCGCTCGAGTGCCTCGACGGACCGAAGCCGCTCCGCGGCAGCCCGCTCGGAACGAAGGACCTTCTGTGTCTGGTCCTTCAGTCGCGGGCGCAAGGCCGTGAAACTTTCCTCCATCTGAGTGATCTTTCGTTGCTTCCGGTCAAGCTCTTTGCCTTGGGTCGCGAGCTCCCGCTGGCGCCTTCGAAGGTCCACTTGGCGCTCCCGGGCTTCGCGTTCCGCGGCGCCGATCTTCCGATCTTTCGTGGCGAGGTCCCTTGTAAGGCTCTGCATCCGTTTCGTCGCCCGCGTGAGTTCCTCGCGTCGGCCATCGAGGCTCGCGTCCTCGACTTGGAGGGCTTCCGCATGCTTCTCCAGTTGTTTGACTTCCGTCGCGACCTTTTCCTCGCGGGCCTCCAAATCTTTGGACCGAGCCGAGAGCGACGTCTCCCGGACCTTGAGGGAAGATTCGGCCGCAGAAAGGGAACCGTCTCGGTCTCGGAGCTTGTCCTCCCACTCCCGCAGCGCCTGCTCGCGAGCCGTCAGCCCCCGCTCCCGATCCTCCGCATCCCGGATTCGAGATTCGAATCCCTGTCGGGCTTCCGAGATCTTTTCCATCTCGGTTTGGAGGCTCGTGTAGAGATCGTTCATCTGCTTCCGTTCGCGATCGAGGGACGACTCGCGGGAGTCCAGACTTGCCTCTCTCTCTTGAGACGAGGCCTCCCGTGCCCTGAGCTCTCGCTCGGAATCGGCAATCCGGGCCTCGCGTTCCGAGAATCCTCGACGTTGTCCGTCGAGCTCCGCCCGCGCCTTTTCCAATTCCATCCCGAGGAGCCGTTTCTGGGACTCGACCTCCACGTTTTGCGAGGTTCGTCGTTCCTCGAGGCGGGCCATGATCATCGTGCTCGCCTCCTTGACCGCCTGGAGCTCCGTGCGGAGCGACTCGAGCGATCGCTCGCGTTTCGCGCTCCGCTGGTACTCCTGCTCGAGTTCCCACTTGCGCCGGTAGAGCTCCTCCTCGTGGCCGATGAGCTGGTGTTCTTGGTCTCGGCGCACCTCAAGGCTCTTCCGATAGGCCTCCTGGTCTGCCGCCTCGAGGGCGGCCGCGCGAGCGAGGACTTCGTCCGTATCCCCGATCCCGCTGACGGAGGCATCGGGATTGCTTCGTTGAAGGTGGTCGATGCTGATCGACGAATGGCCATAGTCGTACGTGCGGATCTCGAGTTGCGCTTGGGCGCTCGCCGCGTCCTTCAAGATCTCCTGAAGCGCGGCTTGGCCCGAGACGTCGACCTGGGAGCGGTGCTCGGCGAGGACGCCGTCCCCGCCGCGCAGGACGAGGACCCCCTGGGAGGGGATATCGCCGCGAAACACGGAGGTCTTCAGCAGGCCGTTAAACTTCATCGCCCGGAGTTCGGCCAGGATCGACCGAATCACCTCGGGTCCTCCGTCGGCGATCCGTTCCACTCGACCGGGAGGGACCTCCATCGCGCGGCTCAGGTTATTATCAGACTAAAGAACCTTGCTCTGAGATTCGCGGCGTTGAAACCTGACGCAGATTCGCGACGTGGCGTAGCGCGCGTTCGTTGGTGCCGGCTCGCCCACGCCAGTGGCCGGCGTCGCCGCGGGGCCGTTGGCTTGCTTCGCGATAAGGCCGGCCCCAAGTGATAATCGGACCGGCACGGTTATTCCTCTCAGGTGTCATAGAAACGAATTCGCGGACCTTCACCGCTGAGATGGGCTGTGGTGACGTACCTGCAACGAACACAACGCGCCGGAAGAATCCTCCCGGTGCCGCGAGGCTTGGCGATGTCGGCTCACGGGAGGCTCCTAACCGGGTCCGCTCTCTTCCTCGTGGTGCTCATTGGCGTGGCCTTGACCGTGTCCGCCTCCCTCTACCACTTCTACGATGGGGTTTCCGACCCGCCGCCGACCTTCCCGTCGACGGGGAGAGCGGTGGCGATCAGCAGCGCTCAGTGGGCCGCTCAATCATTTCGGGCGAGCGCCTCCTACATCCTGACGCGCGTTTCGGTATGGGCCCAGTACTCCGGCAACGCCTCTGAGGCTTCGAGGGTCGAAGTCCGTAGCGATGCCGGAGGGGTTCCGAAGATGACCTCGCCTCCTCTCGGGTCCGACACTCAGTTCGGCTCGGCCGCGTATCGCTGGGTGAACTTCACCCTGAGCCTCCCCGTGCAGCTCGCCGCGGGCCAGACATATTGGGTGGTCATGCGCAACGCCTCCGGGGTCACGAGCATCGGATGGAACTGGTGGAACACCCGGGCCGATACATACCTAGATCCGGGGCAAGGCTTCGCATCCGCGAACCAGGGCGGTACCTGGAGTGCCGGCGGCATCGGTGACTTCGCGCTGAGGACCTTCGGCTATGAAGAGACGACGGTGAGCCTGTCCATCGCGGCCGACTCGACGGAAGTTGCGAGCGGGACCCCGGTCCGCCTCACGATCTGGTTCAACAATACCGGCACGGAGATCGCCCAGCAGATCTGGATCAACATCACCCTTCCGTCGAGCGTCGCATTCCAATCCGACAACGCGAGCTCGATTGGCGGCCTGAGGACACCGGGCACGACGGATTGGGCGTTCTGGAACGTGGCGCGCGGATCGCATTTCTACCGCGCGACCGCATCTATCAACCCCGGCACGGTAGCCGGCGCGTTTCTGATTGTCGGGGCGTCCCTGGACTACGCAGACTTCCTGGGACTCCAGCGACCCGGTTCCACGGCGAGTCTCACCATCGTCGCCACCGCGGGTGCCCCGCCGGGCCCAGCCGGGCTCGACTTGTCCGGCTGGCTCGCGGTTGCGGGTGTGCTCGCGGCAATCGCCGTCGCTTTTGTGATTTGGCGCGGAGGGCGGATCGAAGAGATCTTCCTAGTCCATTGGAGCGGCGTCCTCATCGTGCATCTCTCGAAGACAATCAAGACCGCGACGGATCGGGATATTTTGGCGGCGATGCTCACCACGATACAACAATTCGCCCGGGAGGCTTTCGTCGAGTGGCGGGGTCGGGACATCCGCCGGATCGACCTCGGGAAGCAAAAAATCTTCCTCAGTCGCGGTTCGTACACCTACCTCGCCGCCGTCGTACGGGGCCAGAAACCCGCTACTCTAGCTTCGCGGATGGCGAGGTCGGTGGTGGAGTTCGAAGGGATCTTCGAACAGAAACTGGAGGAGTGGGACGGTGCCCTGGAAACGCTAGTCGGCGCGGAGGAGATGTTGTCCGAGGCGATGCTTCAGGGTGGATTCGTTCGGTTCGCAAGATGGGTCATTCGGGGGCTCCGGCCCCGCGACGATCGTCAGCCGGCGTCGTTTTCCTTGATCCTGCAGGACCGGCGCCGGGCGAGATTGAGCAACCAGGCAGGCTTGCGGAAGTTGGCAGTTCGACTGAAGCAACGCCCCGAGCTGAGCAATTTGGACGAGAACTATCAATCAATGGTGGCGACGGCGCTCGAGGAGGTCTCGGAGGGTCGCTTCACCGTCTGCGATTTCGCCAATATCTACTTAGCCACAGGCCATATCGACTCGTCGGGCTCGAAGAATGAGGCGTGGTGGGGCGCCGTCCTTCAGTTGACCCGGGACGTCTTGCATCTCTGGAAGTGGGATCCGGAAAGCCAGGCATGGGTCTCCGAGCGCTACGCGCCCTCCCAGTCACGGCGGTCGGAAGCCGACTCTCGGGCCCCCGAGGCGTCCGACGCACCCCGCCCCCGTGGGACTGTCCTCTCCTCGCGCGTCCGAACACTAGACAAGCTGCCCCCCACAGAAGATGGCTGAGGACCTCGGACTTGCCATCGCCGACACCGATTGGAGGACGAGTCCGAGCGTCGTCCACGTAAGACGCCGCCACCTCTGAGATTCAGGAATTCGGCAGACGAACCGCTTTCTAGTTGGAACGATTTCGCTGCCGCGCGTTCATGATGACAAGAGGGTCAGCCGATGTCGGTTGTGACGACCCCTATGAGTGCTGAAACGCTGGACGGGCGCGGTCCCCACCGCCGAGGTCGTTGGTCAACCCGCCGTCCGAGTTGCTGGATGTGGGCCACTCGTGTATGAGCCGATGCAAACGAAAAGGGGCGGCCTCGGTTTACGGCCGAGGTCGCATTCCCGCGGTCAGGATCCGAACGGTCCGCCTGACATGAGACTGGTGTCCATATAGACGGCCGGGTCCCTCTTCCCGATAACGACGGATTATGGTTCCATCGTCTCGTCTTCGAGCACTCGGTGGACCTCCACGACAACGCCCGGCGCACCGTAGTCCTTCGAGGCGCGGAGACGGACCACTTGGCTATCGTCCGCGAAGATAACGTAGGTCAGCGCATCGAGGACTGCCCGGGTGAGTTTGTCGATATCCGGCCTTTTGTCGGGCCATACCCGCCTGCGTTTCGGCGCCGACTTGGGCTTCGGGATTCCGAACTCGAGTTCGACGCCCACGGGCCCCGCCCACGGCTCCGCGGGCGCGAATCGCTGCGCGACGTCGGCCACGAGGCGTCGCCACGTCGGCAGTCCCTTTGCGGTTGTCGTGATGAACGGCTTGCCTTTCACGAGCCAGGCTCGTGAAGATCCCTGAGGAATCGGCAGGCCGCGGACCTCGAATCGGATGACCGCATCGGTCTGCATGCCACCGGCCTCCGGAAGGATGGCGGGCTCGGGCTCAGCGGCGGGACCGACGCGCGCGGTCCGGGAACGATTTCGGGATTGTCGGGTCGCCACGGTCCCATCCTCACCTTCCGCGTCCGGAAGGCGTCTGACGTCGGGCCGACAATGTCGCGAGCAGTATTAACCCTTCTCAGAGCCCGCCCGTAATATCGGGGCGGCCGAGTATTTACCTTCTCCCGCGGCACGGTGAATCTCACCGAAACTACTTGATCGCGGTTTTCGCTCGCTCGATGTTATCGACGACCAACGCGATTTCCGTCCGCCCGTTCTTCGATCCGAGGATGTAGATCGAGTGAACGTTAATCCCCGCCCGAGCGAGGCGTCTCGCGACCTTTGCAAGCTCTCCGGGGCGGTCGATTAGCTCCAGGTTCAAGATGTCGCTCAGCTCGTACTTCAGGCCGGAGTTCGACAGGGCCTTCTCCGTCGTCTGGACGTCCGACGTGACGACCCGGAGATACGTCGAGTCGTGCTTCGACTCGCTTGCGATCGCCCGGATGTTGACGGCCGCGTTCGCGAGAGCCTCCGTGACGCGCGCCAGCTCGCCGGGCTTGTCCGCCACAAACACCTTGAATTCCTTCATCTCACGGCCCCCAGTCCGTCGCGGGCAGGGAATCGGCGAGGCCGCTACAAAAGGCTTCCCCAACCGAATCCGTCACGGGACGAGCCGGACCCGGTCGTGCGGGAAGAGGATCGCTTCCCGGATGTTCGGCAAGTCGAGGAGCTTCTGGACGAACCGGTCGAGGCCGAACCCCCAGCCGCCGTGGGGCGGCATGCCGTACCGGAATGCCTTCAGGTAGAACTCGAAGCTCTCTGGGTTGAGTCCCTTCTCTTTGATTTTCGCGACGAGATGATCGTACCGGTGTTCCCGCTGGCCACCGGACGCCATTTCGTCGCCCTTGTACTCGAGATCGAACGAATACGAATATTCCGGTTCCTCGGCCTTCGGCATCACGTAGAACGGCTTGATCCCGCTCGGATATTCCGTGATGAAGTACAGCTCATGCCCGTCCTTCGCCATCGCTTGTCCGAGAATTTTCTCCGATTCCGTGTCAAGGTCGTCCCCGTCCCGAAGCCGTCTCCCGTGGCCCCGCAAGATTTCCAGCCCTTCCGAGTACGAAATCCGCTTCAGCGGCAGCCCCGGCCGTTTCGGCTCTACTTGGAGGAGTTCGAGGTCGGATTTCGCCTCGGTCCGGATGCGCTCGATTGCCGCGTCGACCGCCCCCTCGAGGAAGGGGAAGAAGTCCTCCATCCGCTCGATCCAGGCGACTTCCCCATCGAACGACGTGAACTCCGTCACGTGGCGGACGGTGTCGGAGGGCTCGGCACGGAACGCCGGGGCCAGCTCGTACACTCGGTCGAGGCCGGTCGACATTAGCATCTGTTTGTAGAGTTGCGGGCTCTGGCTCAAGAACGCCCGCCGCCCGAAGTAATTCGTCTCGAACAAGGTCGCGCCCCCCTCCGCTCCCGCGCCCGCCAGTTTCGGCGTATGGACCTCAACGAAGCCCTGACGGTCTAGATACGAACGAAACGCGGCGGCGACGACGGAGCGCACGTGAAAAATCGCCCGGCGCTCCGGCTTCCGGAGGTCCAGCACCCGGTTGTCGAACCGGGTGTCCACCTCGGCACCGACCTTGTCCGCGATCGGAAGAGGGAGCGGCGCGGCCGCGGGGCTCAGGACGTCGAGCGACGTCGTCACGAGCTCCCACCCGTTTCGCACTTGCGGGTTCGGCTGGACGGTCCCGCGCACGGCCACGACGCTCTCGCGGACGAGCTTCGAGGCGTGGTTGAAGAGAGCTTCATCGGCCTTCTTCTTGGCCGTGACCTGGAAGGTGCCACCCCGCTGGCGGAGGATGAGGAAGGCGATCCCGCCGAGGTTTCGCACGTCCTCGACCCAACCCGCGAGAGAGACTTCCTTCCCGTGGTCCGGAGGCCCGATCGTGGAAAACGCGCGGAAGACCGCCATCCGAGCGGAGAAGGAGGAACCGCGATAAAGAATGCGCGGACGCCAGGCAGCCGCTCCTGGCGCGGCGAGGAAGCATACGATTTATCTCCATGACACGATTGGAGGCGAGTTCGGACTAGGGGGTGACGCGACGCTGCCGGCCGACCTCGTGCGCTGGATCTCCGGCACGTTCTTCGTCCTGTTCGTCGCCTCGACGATCCTGTTCTTCCCCCGACCGGACCGGAGGGCGACCCGGGTGGTTCGAGCATCGCATCCGCTGTCGTTCGTCACGGGACCGCTGTGGGCATTGATCCTGATCGTCGTCTTCCTCGCCCTGCTCGTCGAAGCGATCGTGCCCGACTGGGTCTACGGAGGGGCGCTGACCATCCGGGTTCCGTTTGGCTTCGCCCTCCAAGGATTGGGCATCGTCGTGTGGCTCGCGGGTGGCGGGCTTGCCCTGTGGTCGGAGAGAAACCTCGGACGTTTCACCCGGCCGGAAATCGAGGTGCTCGCGGACCACCGGCTCATTACGCACGGTCCGTACCGCTGGATCCGGCATCCCCTCTATACCGCGCTCCTCATGATGAGCGCGGGCGTGGCGCTGCTGCTCCTCAATCCGCCGCTGATCGTCCTTTTCTTCATGGCGTGCGGAATCGCTCAGCGCCGGGCGGTCCTCGAGGAGGAGTTGCTTGGCTCAGAGAAGGGCTTCGGCGATGTGTACCGGAGCTACATGGAGGGAACGGGCCGGTTTCTCCCGCGACGCGGGGCGCGCCCAGGCGACGCGGCGGAGAAGCGGGGCGGAGCACCCTAGCGGCTACCGGACCACGCTGACCTTCTTGTCTCCCGACGGGACCATCTGCATGTGCGGATACGCGAAGGCGACGCGCGTCTCCCCCGAGAATTTCTCGAGGATCCGCTTCACGAGTCGGGTCCGGTATGCGCCCTTCGCGAACACGGGACAGAAGTAGACCAGGGTGAGGTCCACGGAGGACGCCCCCAGGCCCCAGCCGACCTTCGGCTCTTCGGCGATGTAGTCGGCGAGGTCAGCGAACTCATATTTCGATCGAAGGTGCGCTCGGTTCTCTCGCATCATCGGGGCCACGATGTCCTCTGCCGATTCCAGGAGCAGTTTCTCCGCGAGACGGTGGTCGCTCTCGTACGTCACGCTCACCGTGATTTGGTCCCAAATGAACGGGGTGTCCTTCGTGGCGTTGAACACGTTCCCTTTCAGGATCTGGCTGTTCGGGATCGTGACGTATCGGCCGGTGAAAGTGTCGCCGTACAAGAGGCCGCCGACTTCGCGGAGCGTCGTGTTCATCGGTGTGATGTCGACGACGTACCCGCGGGATTGGTTCATCTCGATGCGGTCCCCGAGCTTGTAGAGGCCCATCGCGATCAGGACGAGCCAACCGACGAGGTTCAAGAGAGGCTCTTGCATGACGAAAATCAGGGCCGCGGATGCGACGACGAAGGCCGTTCCGAGGTAAGCGAGGTTTTGGCCTCCGTTCTCAACGACCACGTATGCGACAAGGGCGAACGCCGTCCCCCAGACGACGTACGACACGATCTGGAAATGGGCGAAGATATCCGCCTCGTACCTCACATGAGTTCGGAGCGCCGCGCGAAACACGGGCCGAAGGACCTCGAGGAGGGCCTTCGTTGCCACGAGGAGCGGGACGATGTACACCCAGGGACCGAGGGACGAGAGGTCCACGCGCGGGAAGGGTATCCCCGGGATCGCGACGACGCCGGCGAAGATGAAGAGCGCCAGCAACAGGACGAGCGTCATCCCGACCCAGAGGAGCGCTCGCGCTTGTCGCCAGGACGCGACCTTCACACATGGAGCGAGCGTGGGCCGCGTTATTTAATGACGGTGCCGAGGTTATCACCCGTGAAAGGCGCATCTCGCCTGCTTCCGAATCTGGAGGACAATCCTCTGTGGCCGCGCGTACGCGACCGAAAACTCCATGGCCCGACGCGTTGTCGCCGGGATCGCGGGGCGGTGATCTGGGCGAGCATGTGATTGAGGTCCACGGACTCGTCAAGCGGTATCCTGACATCACCGCGGTCGACGGAATCGACTTCGAAGTGAACCGGGGCGAGGTGTTCTCCCTCCTCGGCCCGAACGGCGCAGGCAAGACAACGACCGTCGAAATTCTCGAGGGGCTGCGCGACCCCACCGAAGGCGAGGCGCGCGTCCTCGGCGTGGAGGTCCCGTCTGGGTACCGTCGGATCCGGGAGCGGGTCGGGGTCGTGCCTCAAGACTTCGAACCGTTTGATCGACTGCGCCCGCGAGAGGCGGTAACGTATTGGGCGCGACTCTTCGATCATCCCCTTTCCGAAGGAGAGGTCGCCGGGGTGATTGACACCGTCGGGCTCACGGATCGGGCGGACGCCTTCGCCCTGAACCTATCGGGGGGCGAGAAGCGGCGCCTGGGGATCGCGATGGCGCTCGTCGGCGAGCCGGAACTCCTGTTCCTCGACGAACCGACCACGGGGTTGGACCCGGGAGCTAGACGGGAACTGTGGACTCTGATCGACGACCTCAAACGGAAGGGGAGGACGATCCTCCTCACGACACATTACCTCGATGAGGCGGAGCAACTCGCGGATGATGTCGCAATCATGAATCACGGAAAGATCGTCGCGCGTGGGAGTCCGTCTGCACTCATATCGCAGTACGGAGGGGGCACGACCGTCGTCCTCGCGGGCGCGGGACGCGGGGGCTACGATGCGCTCGTCGCGCGCGGGGTCGCGGCGGAACTCCATGGCTCCGACGTCCTCGTGCACGTGCCCGTGGCGAGTCAGGTCCGCCCGATGCTCGCGAAGCTCGCTTCGATCGACATGCCGTTAACGGAGATCTACACGAAACGGTCGACGCTCGAGGATGTGTTCCTCAAGCTCGTAGGCGCCCGCATGGAAGAGGGGGTCCTGGCCGCTTGAAGCGGATCCTCGCCGACGTCACGGCCTTCGGTCGTCAATATCTCCGCTCTCGCGTCGGGACGTTCTTCGCCCTCGCCTTCCCCGTCATCCTGATTCTCCTCTTTGGGTCGATCTTCAGCTCGTCCGGATCTCCCAGGGTCCCGCTCGCCGTGCAGGACCAGGACATGAGTGCCGCATCCCGCGGCTTCGTTCAAGCGTTGAACAACACGACTTTGATCACCTACCAGGCGATCCCGAGCGATTCGACCGTCAACTTCACGGAATACATCCGGCAACACTCGATCAACGTCGCCCTTAAGATTCCGAAGGGATTCCAGGCGACCCTCCTTCAGGCCGAGATGGGAAACACCAGCGCCCGAGTCAATGTCACGCTCTCGGGGGACCCGACCCAGTCCTCGTTCGGCATCGCGTACTCGGCCGTAGCCGCGGTCGCGAATGGCTTCAACTTGAAAATCGCGAACGCGACGGAAGTCGTCTCGGTCGGTGAAGCGCCGTTCACTGTCCAGCAGTTTGGCTACATCGACTTCTTCCTTCCCGGGATCATCGGGTTCACGATCCTGACGACGCCGATGTTCGGCATGACGTCGATCTGTGCGGAGTATCGGACGCGGAGATTCTTCAAACTCCTCGCGACGACGAAACTGAGCAAGGCGGAATGGCTCGCGGCGAAGGTCCTCTTCTACGTGTTGCTGCTCTTCCTTTCCGTTGCAATCATGATGCTCGTCGGAATCGGCGTGTTCGGGATGAAGGCTCGACTGACTCCCGTCGCCGTCCTGTTGATCGTCGCGGGCGCTTTCGAGTTCACCTCGCTCGGGATGGTCCTCGGCATCTTCGTGCGCGACCCGGGAACGGGCGAGGCGCTTGCGAACGCGATCGGCTTCCCGATGATGTTCCTCGCGGGCTCGTTCTTCCCGATCGATTCGATGCCGTCGTTCCTCCAGACGATCGCGCGGGCCCTGCCCTTGACGTACATCAACGAAGGATTGCGGGCCACCATGGTCCTGGCGAACGATGCGACGGCGGTCACTTACCTGCTCATCACCCTCGGATTTGCGGTCGTCTTCTTCGCGGTCGGAGCGCGCGGCCTCTCGTGGAAGTCGAAGTGACTTTCCCCGTCGCCCGGGACACCTCAGATGAAGTCCGCGAACTTCGCGACGAGCTCGGGTCGCGTTTCCTTGAGAACCTTCAGGATCGCGCGGACGCTCAGCTTCGTGACGCCGACCTCGGCGAGGACCTGGATGATGTCGTCGAACTCGCGGTCGGAAAGGGTCACGAGCTTGTTCTTCGCGAGCCAGTTGCGGTAGAGGTTCTCCTCGAGCTTCGCCCGCCAGCCTTTCTCGTATTCCATCAAGGCGGCCTCGCCGAAGTCCCCCGTATCGTTGCACTTGGAGAGGACTTTCCCAAGCAGCATCCCGGCGAGCATGCCGTTGCCTATGCCGCCGCCGGTAATCGGGTCGATCATCCTCGCGGCGTCGCCGACCAACGCCATGCCATTGCCGACCGACTTCTTGATCGGCGGCGCGGTCGAAACGCCACCCGTCACCATATCGAGCGGCTGTGCGTGAGCCATCCGCGGATCCTGCTCGATCCAGCGATCCAGGTAGCCTTTGATGTCGACGCGATTCTTGAGGCGGTCCAACGAAACGCCGATCCCGACGTTCGCTGTTGATTCGTCTTTGGGAAACACCCAAATGTACCCGGCCGGGGCGCACGTGCCCAGCCAGAACTCGCAATAGTCTGGGAAATCGTGGCCTTCGGAGATGTTCGTTAGCCGATACTGTAGCGTCCCGGTGATGTCTCCCGCCTTGAGAAGGGTCTTGAACCCCGCCCACCGGCCCACTTGGCTTTCGTAGCCGTCGGCGGCGACGACGCATTTCGCCTCGATGTTCATCTCCTCTTCGAGGCGCTTCGCGCGAATCCCGCGAACCCAGCCGTCGTCTTTGATGACCGCCGTCGCGGTCGTCTTCAGCCAGATGTCGGCGCCCTCCTTTGCCGCTTCCTTCGCCACGGCCTTGTCGAAGGCGTCTCGCTCGAGGACGATTCCCACCTCGTTGCCGGCGTGCGCCTCCTCGATCGTGAGTTCCGTGCCGTTCGGGGAGAATATCTTCGCCCCTTTGACCTCGCGTCCGACCCATTTGCGGTCGAACGGCAGTTTCGTATCTTCCACAAAGTGCCGCGCGAGACCCTCGCCGCAACGCACCGGAGAGCCGATCTCTTGTCGTTTCTCAATCAGGAGGGTGCGGCAGCCACCCATCGCCGCGTAGCGCGCGGTCATCGAGCCGGACGGACCTGCGCCGACTACCACGACGTCGTACTGGTACGAGGTCATCTGCTCGCAGACCTTCCATCGTCATGCGCTATATCAGATTAACCCTCGAAGGAAGAATTCGCCCGCCTCGTTCTCACTTCATCGTGTGGAGCTTGTGGCCGCGCGGGTAGTCGATCGCACCGACCGGACAGACCTTCACGCACATGCCGCACTGCGTGCAGTCCTCGTTGAACGTGAGGTAGACCTCGTTCAGGAAGATCGCGTTCGTCGGGCACGTGCCGACGCAGGCTCCGCAGTGCATGCAGAGCATGTCGTCGATCGCCATGATGCCGTTGTCGCGGACCGAGGGACGGATCGAGACAACCTGCTCAGGCATGGCGGCCACGCCACTCCTCGATCGGCACCGCGAACTTCTTCTCGATTTCCTCGCGGAAGTTCGGTCCCGTGTTGTACGCGCAGAACGGGATGACCTTGCCGTCGGGCGTGGCGTAGTGGATCACGCACCGCTTGACGCGCTCGATGTCGTAGTTGTAGTTGTCCTGGAAGTGCATCCCGCCGACGTACATCGTCGACCAGGAGAACTCCGCGGCACCGGCCTTGTCGCCCTTCGTGAACATCCGGTTCAGGATCTTCAGCATCTTGGCGAGGCCCATGCCCTCGGGCGCCTCCTCAGGCTTGAAGTGCCGCTTCAGGAGCTGCAGCGCCTTCAACTTCGAGGTGAACTTGATCTTCTTGTCCTTCGTGTCTTGCGCCAGGAGCCAGAGGTCTTCCATGAGGCCCTCGACATCGATGAACCGCGTGATCGGCACCGGGTCCTTCCCGCTCTCCAGGAACAGGTATGACGCCAGGCCGCACGCCGGGTGCGAGGTGAACGAGGGTTTCGCGGTGTCCGTGAGGACGCTCACGAGCTCGCTGATCGGCGAGACGAACGGCACCGGGTACCAGTCGTCGCGGGTCAGGTAGCCCGTCTGCTCCTCGAGGTCGTACGCGAGGTCGCTCAGGGTGTACCGCAGCTTCCGGCGGTCCTCTTCCGGGATTCGGCCCGTCAGGGACACCGGCTGGAAGTTCACGCCCTTCACGACGTCGCGGTTCTTAATCGCGTAGTTGAGGATCTCGCCGGCCTGGTCATCGTTGAAGGAGTTGACCATCGTCGGCACGAAACAGATCGTCGGGGTCGGGAGGTTCTTGCCCTTCCGCTCGCGCACCCGCTCGATCACCTTCAGTTTGATGTCGAGGAGCGGCCGCCCGCGTGCCTTGATGTAGTTCTCCTCCCGGAGACCGTCGAACTGCAGGTAGATCGTGTTCAGCCCGGCCTCGGCGACCTTGTCGAGGAAGCCGTCTTCCGTCGCGAGACGGATCCCGTTCGTCGCGACTTGGACTTGGGGGAAGCCCATGTCCTTGGCGGCCTTCACGATCTCCGGGAACTGCGGGTAGATCGTCGGCTCGCCGCCGGCGAATTGGATCGCGGCCACGGGGATTGGGCGCTGCGCCCGCAAGACCGCGAACTCGTACACGATCTGCTCGAACGTCGGCTCGAAGACGTACCCGGCCGCGTTCGCGTTCGCGAAACAGATCGGGCACTTCAGGTTGCACCGGTTCGTCAGATCGATGTTGCAGAGGGATGTGGCGGAGTAGTGGAGGTTGCAAAGGCCGCATTCGTACGGACAGACCTTCGCATCGACAATCTGCGGGTTCTCGAGGCCGACGCCGTCGAAGGCCCAGTTCTCGGCTCTGAGGTACATCTCCGCATCGGACCAGCAGACCTCATCGAACTCGCCGTGCTCCTTGCACGTCTTCTTCATCTTCAGCGCGCCATCGCCGATGTACAGCGTCGCCGGGATGACTTTCAGGCACTCGGGACAGAGCGATCCCGTGCGCCGCGGCAAGCCTTTCTGAAGTTTCGAGGGCATGACGACCATCGCATTGTCCTGCCGCGACTCGCGGTACATGTTCCGGACAGCGCCAATGGCATAGTCAGTGCCGCAGAGAGACATTCGAGTCCACCTCTTATTTCCCGAGCTAATCTTAGGCCGGATATTAACACCTTTGTAGTATGTGCTACTACAAGATTCTCAGCGGGTTCCTATGGAGGGCCCCAGTTCAACCCCAGCCGGAGCCCTGTCGTCCGACCGTCGGGGATTCGCCCGTGCGAGCTCCCGGACCACCTCATCCAGCCGCCGAAACGTACGGTCCGGGAGCGTGGCGAGAAGCACGCTCGCGTGGGCCCGCAACCGCTCGTTGAAGTCGAAGACCTTCCAGCCATGCTCCTGTACGAGGTCGTCCTTCGTTGTCGGGAATCGGGCATCCGGGCGCAGGACCGCTGCAAGGGAGGCAAGACCCCGCTGGCCGGTCGCGGAGGGAAACGTTCCTGTCCGCTTGAACGTCAAGAAGCGAGCCGCATCCTTGTACATCCGGACGCCGTGGAACGTGAACGCCGCCCGAACCGCATCCTGGCCGGCCCGGTCGATGGAGCGCAGTTCGTCGTCGTCGAACTCGTACACGTTGTGCGGGCCGGGACCGAAAAGACGCGTGTACACGGACTCGTCCTCCACGCGCGGGCTCATCTGCGACAAGTCGACGACATCGAGGATCCCTTCGCGCTGCATCGCTCGCCGCAAGTCCACCGGGAGGGAGCCTCGACGGTATGCGCGGGCCTCCAAGCCGATCCGCACGCGGCCATCGACCATCGCCGAAAGATCCCGGAGCCCGTCGATCTGCGCCCGGTCGAAGACGAGAGAGGGAGGCGTTTCCAGGATGAGGAATGGCGTCTGCAGGATTCGAGCGGTCCGTACACTCGCCGCGAACGCCTCTCTCGCGCCTCTCGAAGCTCGAAGGTTGTCTCCGTGGGTCACTTCCCGGTGCGCCTTGACGGAGAATACAAATTCCGCCGGCACGCGAGCCCGCCACCGCCGCGCCATCGCTTCGGGAATCCTGCGGTAGAACGTCGCGTTCACCTCGACGAAATGGAACGCCTGTGCGTACACGTCCAGTCCGCCGGCGAAGTACCCCCAGCCCCCCGCGCCAACCAAGGATTCGGGCATCTCGGCACTGAACCGCAGCTCAGCCTTAAGCTGAATCCACGGGGGACGGCGAAACTTCTCCCTTCGGACCCCGGCACTACGATAATCTATCGTGCACGCATTTGGGATGCGCCGATGGTCCGCCTCCGGTTTGGCTGCAGCGGCTGGGACTACCAGGAATGGATTGGTCCTGTCTACCGCAACGCGACCGAGTCGAAACTCCGAGCGTATTCGCGGATCTTCGACACCGCCGAGATCAACTCGACGTTTTACCGGGCTCCTTCGCCCGGGATGGTCCAAGGCTGGGCACGCTTCACGCCCGAGGACTTCGTATTCGCCGCGAAAGTCCCGCAGACCGTGACCCACGATCGACTCCTCAGCGTGGCAGCCGGGGCGGACAAGGAGCTGCTCGCCTACTGCGAGCTGATGCGGCCGCTGCTCGACGCCGGCAAGCTCGGCCCCCTCCTGCTGCAGCTCCCGCCGCGGCTCCGGTTCCAAGAGGCGACGATCCATCGCTTCCTCGACGCCCTCCCGCGGGCGTTCACGTTCGCCCTGGAGCCTCGGAACAAGTCGTGGATGACGTTGGAAGCGTTCGACCTCCTGAGGGCAACCGGCGTCGCCTACACGATCGTCGATGAACCGCTCCTGCCGCCCGACCTGCACGTCACCGCCCCGATTGCGTACGTCCGGTGGCACGGCCACGGCACGGACCCGTGGTACAACTACCGGTACACGGAGGAGGAGCTCAAGGAATGGGTCCCCCGAGTGCAACAAGTCGCCGGTCAGGCCGAGACCGTCTACGGATTCTTCAACAACCACTTCCACGGGTACGCGCCGGAGAACTGCCTCCAGATCCTACGGATGCTCGGGGTCCAGACGCAAGAGCACGCCCGCGCCCTGCAGCGCATCGAGGGGTTCCGGAAGGTAGCGACGCCCGCGGAGGTGCGGTTGCGGTCGCTGACGCTCGAAGACTTTGGCGCGGACGTTCCGAAGGACGCCCTCATTGAAGCGGCCCTCGAGCGGTTCATGGACCGGAACCGCCTCGATCGCGCGAAGCGGCTGGATTCGCGAGACGTCGAGATCTCGAGGGATGGCGAGGCCATCCTAGCGCGTGTGAAAGACTACCGCGTCGAGCTCGATCCCAGTGCCCGCACGATCATTCACGACTGCGAGGACTGGGGGAAGCTCCTTGACCGGAAGGACTTCTGCAAGCACGTAGGCAAGTTCTTTCTCAGCCTCCCGAAGGCCGAGGCATTGGCGTTGCTCGAGGCAATCGCGGCGAACCGCGGCGCTTGGACGTTCGCGACGCCGACCCCGTGAGGCCAACTGCGCGGGGCGTCCCGTCTCCGAGTTCACCTCGCGGCGAAAAGGATAACGCGACATTCCGATGTGGCCAGCGCGATGGGCGTCCTGCTCACACCGATTGTCGTCCGCCATCCTACAACCCTCAATGCGCTCCGCGGCCGCACGATCGCGGTGGACGGAAACCTGGAACTGTACCAGTTCCTCTCGGTCATGCGCACCCGCGACGGGCGCCCTCTCGAGGATTCGAAAGGACGAATCACCTCCCACCTGAACGGTCTCGCCTTTCGGACGACCCGGCTGATTGCCGACTACGACATCCGGCCGGTCTTCGTGTTCGACGGTCCGCCGCCGGAGTTGAAACGGCAAGAAATCCAGAAGCGGCGCGAGGCGCGGGAGAAATCGCAGCGGGAATACGAGGCCGCGATCGCGGCCGGGGACACCGCGACGGCGTGGTCGAAGGCCGTCATGACGTCCCGCCTGACTCGCCCGATGGTCGAGGAGGCAAAGACGCTCTTGACGCTCCTCGGAATCCCGTGGGTCCAAGCGCCGAGCGAAGGGGAGGCCGAGGCGGCCTTCCTCGCGCGCCGAGGTCGCGTCTGGGCCGCGGGTTCGAAGGACTATGATTCGCTTCTTTTCGGGGCGCCGCGCCTCGTTCGGTTTCTCGCGGTCTCGTCGAGCGAGTTCCTCCCGAGCGCCGGCCGGTCCCGCGCGGTTCCGCCGGAGGTCCTCGACTTGGAGGAGAACCTGCACCATTTGGGCTTGACCCGCGAGCAGCTCATCGACGTCGCGATCCTGGTTGGGACCGATTTCGACGCGGGAGTCAAGGGGATCGGACCGAAGACGGCCGTGAAGCGCATTCGTGAATGGGGCTCCCTTGACCGGGCTCCCGCGGAGGTTCGTTCACTCTTACCGGACCGTCTGGATGAGATCCGAGCATTCTTCCTGAATCCGCCGATCGTGGAGGCCGTCGACATGACCACCCCGCCCCTCAATGGAGCGGGCGTCATGCGATTTCTCTGCGAGGAGCGGGACTTTTCTCCGAACCGCGTGGAGGCAGTCATCGGTCGATTGCGAGCTGTCCGCCGTCCGACGCGGCGACTCGAGGAGTTCGGCTGACTCGGACGGCCCTCGAACCGCACAGTCTCGAAACGATTAACTACGAGTACTTGGATTCCTGCGGGTCCGACCTGTGAGATTCTCGGGGGACGGAGGAGAGGTCTTTGAAGCGGAATGTGCTGATCGCCGTCGTGGCAGTGGTTGTCATTGTGATCATCGGAGCGGCCGTGGCCGTCATCCTCATCACGGCGCCGCCGAGGACCCTGAAAATCGACTTATGGTATAACAGCACGGAGCACTACGGGCCGACCGAGCCTGCCGTAGCGCAAATCCTCAAAACCTCGTTGGAAGCGACGGGGAAGCTCACCGTGAACCTGCGGTCAGAGCCATGGACGACGTACACGGACGACTTCGGGAATCAGAGACTTCCGTTCTTCCTTCTCGGCTGGTATCCGGACTATTTCGACTCGGATGACTATGCATCGCCCTTCTTGAGCACGTCGGGGGCGCTGTCCCTAGGCTCGGGCTACAACGATTCCCAGATGAACCAGTGGCTCGCGCAGGAGGCGGCCGCGACGAGCGACAGCGTGCGGGCGGGCCTGTTCCAGCAGATCCAGAACAAGCTCGCGGCGGACGTGCCGTACATCCCGCTGTGGCAGAACCCTTCGGATGTGGAGTATTCCACCTCCTTGTCGAACGTCTACCTCCATCCGGTCAGCGTCAAGTGGTTCGTGATGAACAAGACCGGCGCGACCTCGATCGTCGGCGGGACCACGGACAGCATTACGTCCATGGACCCGGCGTCGGCTTACGACTACTTCTCGATCGAAGTGATCAACCAGGTGTTCGACACGCTCTTGGTGTACGACACCCAGGCCACGACGCTCCGCGCAGGGCTGGCCACGCAGGTCCCCTCGTTGACCAACGGAGGCATCTCAGCGGACGGGCTGAACTACACGTACCACCTTCGGCAGGGCGTCAAATTCCACGACGGGAGCGCTTTCAACGCGACCGTGATGAAGTGGTCAATCGACCGTGCTGTCAAGCTGGACATCGCCGGGAGCGCCGGGTTCCTGCTCTATGATGTTGGTGCGCTCGGCCGCGACAAGAACAACGGCAACAAGACGCCGGTCGGGGCGATCACGACGCCGGACGACTACAACATCACGTTCCACCTGAAGCACCCGGTGGGCTTCTTCAATGGCCTCATGGCGTTTTCCGTCTCCGCCCCGGTCTCGATGACGGCGTACAACAACACGGGCCAGCAGGACGACGCGGTCGGAAAGGTCGTCGGAACGGGTCCCTACCAGCTGACGGGCTACACGACGAACCAACAGATCATCCTGACGGCTACGCCGAACTACTACAACGCCGGCCTGTATGCGGACCATGGGATTCCCAAGATCCCGATCCTGAACCAGGTGACGTTGAAGCTACGGTACACGGCCACGACGCTGAAGCTGGACATCCAGAACCACGCCATCGACATCGCCTACCGGGCGTTGGCGCCGGCCGATGTCGTCGACCTCCAGAACCGCGCGACGAGCCTCGGACTCAAGGTCGATATCGGCACGAATCCGCGCATCCGGTACCTGGTGTTCAACGTGAAGACGGCACCGTTCAACGATGTGCGGCTCCGGCAAGCGATTGCCTACGCCGTAGACCGCCAGGCGATCAACACGACCGCTTTCCTCGGCCTCGCGACGCCGATCTACAGCATGGTGCCGCCGGCGATGCCGTACTCCCAGCCGGTGTTCCAGACGGTTTACGGGGCGTCGCCGGACCTGGCGAAGGCGAAGAATCTGTTGTCGCAGCTTGGCTACGCGGTGGCTCCAGGCAATCTCATCGCACGGGACCAGGACTAAGTCCGCTGGTCCCCCAACCCTTTATTCGCTCCCAGCGAATAACCGAAGGGGGCGAAGGCCTTGGCGAAACGAGCCTCTCTACTGGCCTACACCGTGTCCCGGCTCATCCTGGCGCTCCCGATGCTCTTCATCCTTCTTACCGCGGTCTTTGTGGTTCTCCGAATCGTCCCCGGAGACCCGATCACGGCCCTCTACGGCGGACGCGCGCCCGCTGATGTCGTTGCCGCGGCTCGCGCTCGCTACGGGTTGGACAGGCCGTACTGGGATCAGTACGTCATCTACATTCGTCAGATCTTCACGTTGAACTTCGGGACCTCCCTCGGGGAAATCTACCGCGGCAAGAGCGTCCTGGATACAATCATTCAGAAGCTCCCGGCGACAATCGAGCTTTCAATCGGTGCGATGCTCGTCGCAAGCACCGTCGGAATCTTCGCTGGCCTGGTCGGTGGGGTGAACCGCGACAAAGCGGTCGACGTCGCCGCGCGTCTCTACGGCACAATCATCTTCGCGATCCCGATCTTCTGGATGGGCCTCATGTTCCAACTCCTGTTCGGGGTCACTCTCGGTTGGCTGCCAACGAGCCAGCGGTTCGGGCTCACACCACCTCCGCACGTCACGGGCCTCTACACGCTTGATTCGATCCTCGCTGGGAGTTGGTCGAACTTCGTTGATGCAATCAAACATCTTGTCCTTCCGTGCCTCACCCTCGGCCTGTATCTGAGCGGCTTCTTCACGAAGACTGTCCGCGCGAACCTCCTCCTCACCGTCGACTCGGATTATGCCGAGGCAGCGAGGGCGCGAGGGGTTCGCCGTCGAGCCGTCGTGTACCGCTACGCGTTCCGGAATGCGCTGATTCCGGTCGTCACCGTCTTGGGGCTCCAGTTCGCGATCCTCTTCAGCGGCGCCGTCATCACGGAGCGGACCTTCTCGTGGGACGGCATCGGCACCCTCCTGCTCGATTCGATCAACTCGAAGGACTACCCGATGATTCAGGGGACGATCGTCGTCTACGCGTTCATCATCATCCTGGTTTCGATGGTCATCGACATCATTAACGGCCTCATCGACCCACGGGTTCGATACTGACATGGCGACGGAGACGCGGTCGCCAGCGGCGGGAGAGATCACGTGGGAGTCCCTCCTCGGCCCCCACACGTTCTTGGGACGCATCCTGAACCCGATGATCCAGAAGCGTCGGACGCTCGCGGGGATCATGACTTGGATCGGGCTCTTCATGCTGATCGCGTTTGTCCTGATCGCTTTGCTGGCGCCCCTGTTCAGCTTCGTTGGCCTCCTCCGAGACCCGATCCTTCCGTTGTGCGGGTCGGATTACCACTATTGCCTGCCTGGCGAGACCCGTCTCGTGAACCAGCCGCCAAGCGGCAATGCGATCTTGGGAACCGACTATCTTGGGCGAGACCTGTTTACCAGAGTCCTCTGGGGCGCCCGCACGAGCCTCGAAATCATGGCGATCGGGGTCATTCTCGCGCTTCTCGTGGGGTTCCCGGTGGGCCTCTACTCCGGGTATACGGGCGGCCGGCTGGACCGAATCCTGGTGCTCGTCATGGACTCGATCTACGCCTTCCCTTCCCTCCTGCTCGCCGCCCTTATTGCGGTCATCCTCGGGAAAGGAGTCCTCAACATTGGGATCGCGATCACCGTGATCTACGTCCCCTTGTACTTCCGAGTGACGCGCAACCACACGCTGTCGGTCAAACAGGAAATGTACGTCGAAGCCGCGCGGGCCCTCGGGGCGAAGCCATGGACGGTGATTTGGTCTTACATCGCCTATAATGTGGTCGTCGCAATCCCGGTGATCTTCGCCCTCAGCGCCGCCGATGCGATTCTGACCGCAGCGGGCCTCAGCTTCCTGGGGTACGGAATCGAGCGCCCGATCCCGGACTGGGGGCTGGATCTGAGCGACGCACAGGGGTTCTTGAGCACGGGGATCTGGTGGACTTCGTTCTTCCCCGGGATCATGATCGTGCTCCTCACGGTCGGCTTAAGCTTCCTCGGGGAGGGGCTGAACGATCTCGTGAATCCTCTGCTGCGGAAGGAGCGGATCTAGACGGAACCGGTCCTCGAGGTCCGCCATCTGACGGTCCATTACGCGACGGATCGCGGTCCGGTCAACGCCCTCGATGATGTGAGCATGACCTTGTCGCCCGGGGAGACGCTGGGCGTAGTCGGTGAAACGGGCTGCGGCAAATCGACCTTGGGCAAGGCGGTTTTGGGCATCATGCCGCGGAACGCCCGCGTGCGCGGCCAGATTCGCTTCGGCGGCAAAGACCTCCTCAAGTTGGATGACGAATCGTTTCGCCGCCTTCGCGGAAAAGACATCGCGTTGATTTTCCAAGACCCGATGACCCGGCTCAATCCGCTCCTCACAATCGAGGATCACTTCATCGAAGAGATCCGTTCCCACGAAGACGTCTCCCGAGACCAGGCGCGGACGCGGGCGCGTGCGGCCCTGGAGTCGATGGGGATCCCGGAATCCCGGATGCGAAACTTCCCCCATGAGTTCAGCGGGGGGATGCGGCAGCGAATCATGATCGCGCTCGCCCTCGTGATGCGGCCGTCCGTGCTCATCGCGGACGAGCCGACGACCTCCCTCGATGTCATCGTCGAAGCGCAGATCCTCGAGATCCTCGAAGACTTGCGACAGGCGTACAAGATGGCCCTGCTCCTCATTACGCACAATTTGGGAATCGTCGCGGAGGTGTGCGACCGGGTCGCGGTGCTGTACGCGGGGAAGGTCGCGGAGATGGGCCCCGTCCGGGAGATTTTCGCGAAGCCCATCCACCCGTACACCCAAGGCCTCCTCAAGTCCGTGATCCACTTGGAAACGAAGGTACTCTCTTCGATCGAAGGGTCCCCTCCGGACCTCGCGGACCCGCCGACCGGCTGCCGCTTCCACCCGCGGTGCCCTTACGCGCAGGACGTCTGCACGAGGGAAGTCCCGGCCCTCCTCGAGTACCGAGAACGCCAGGTCGCCGCCTGCCATTTCGCGAAGGACTTCGTGTGACTGCGCAACCGGTTCGTCGGACCCGAAGCGCGTCATCCCTCCTCGATGTCGAGGACCTAGTCGTCCACTACCCGGTCAAGCTGCCGTTCCTCCAGACCCTCCTCCTTCGCGGCAAGCCCGTCGTCCACGCGGTGGACGGCGTGAGCTTCGTCCTCCAGCCGGGGGAAATCCTCGGCCTCGTTGGGGAGTCAGGGTGCGGCAAGACGACGGTCGGGCGCGCGGTTCTTCGCCTGGCCCAGCCCACCTCCGGCCACATCCGGTTCGAAGGCAACGACATCACGAATCTGAAGGAGAAGGAACTCCGTCCCCTCCGGACGAAGATTCAGATCATCTTCCAAGATCCCCACGCGTCACTCAACCCGGCGATGTCGATCGGTCGCGCGATTGGCCATCCCCTGGAGGTCCACGGGATATCCGAGGACCCGGAGGAGATCCGGCAAGCCGTCCTCGCCATCATGCAAGAGGTTGGGCTGACCCCCGCGGAGGTGCTGTACAGCCAGTATCCTGGCGACCTGAGCGGCGGCCAGATGCAGCGAGCCGTAATCGCGAGAGCAATGATCCTCCAGCCTCGTCTTCTTGTAGCGGACGAACCCGTGGCGATGCTTGACATGTCGATTCGGGCGAGGGTCCTCGAGCTGATGCTCGACCTGAAGGAGCGTCATGGACTCACATACCTGTTCATCACGCACGACCTCGCGACGGCGAAGTTCGTCTGCGACCGCATCGCGATCATGTACCTGGGCCGAATCGTGGAGATCGGTCCGGCCAAGGAGGTATACGCCGATCCGAAACACCCTTACACGCGGGCGCTCCTCGCAGCCATCCCGGTGCCGGATCCCACCAAGCGAGGACCGAAGGTCCTGCCGCGGGGCGAGGTCCCTGATGCGATCCGGCCTCCCGCGGGGTGCCGCTTCCACCCGCGATGTCCGTCCGTCCTGCCGACGTGCGGATGGGAGGGACGCGACTTTGTGGAAATGCTCGCCCAGGAACTCGAACCTGAGCCACGCTCCATCGCAGGATGGCTGGGTCCGCCGACCGCATGGAACGTGGAGGGCCTAGTTGCGAGCCGCTACATCGGCGAAACCGAACCGACGTTCGTCATCGGAATGGTGCGGTCCCTCTTGCGTTACGCCCCAACACCGATGCGAGAGGCCGTTGCCGACGTA
>Ga0099827_10000162_pt1 | contig 25504 bp, 15 predicted proteins | sample CZO8metaG_FD_79339 | JGI IMG/M metagenome (GOLD analysis project Ga0099827, IMG submission 79339) | Vadose zone soil microbial communities from the Eel River Critical Zone Observatory, Northern California, USA - CZOApr15con1.8 metaG | ecosystem: Environmental > Terrestrial > Soil > Vadose zone ...
GCCAAAATCCCAAACGCCGCTATCGGAATGCCCGCGATTCTGGCATACCCACTCCCCAGCACTTGGAAGCAACTAGCGGATCCGCCGCAAACCGCCGTCTCGCCACTCAAGGACAGCACAGTCAGGTAAGTTGCTTCCGCGAGTCCGGCCAATGAGATCAATGCCGCGATCGTGTAGAGAATAATTCGATTGCGCGATTCCATCACTTTGGTTTGCCTTTATGCGCGAAAACAATCAAGGCGGCGATTTCGCCTTGATCGCGGCTTCGATAGCCGCGCGCAGACCCGCCGCGTTGAGCGATGCAGGCGGCAAAGCGCGATTGTTAATAAAAATGGTCGGGGTAACCGTGACACCGAGGGCGGCTCCTTGTTGTTGATCGGACGTGACACGTCTTTTCACTTCATCGCTTTCCATGTCCTTTTTAAAACGGTCAAGCTTCAACCCGAGCATTCCCGCGTAGGCATTGAACAATAACCGCGCATCAGCGGCTTTGCTCCATGCGGCTTGCTCGCGATAGAGCAGATCGTGCATTTCCCAGAAACGGCCTTGCAAGCCTGCGGCTTCCGAGGCAAACGCCGCGTCCCGCGCGTGCTGATGAGTCCCAAATGGAAAGTGACGAAAGATAATACGCAAGCGCGAATGATAATCGTGTTCCAGCTGGTTGATTGGCTCGGAAAGCTTGCCGCAAGGTGGGCACTCAAAGTCGCCGAACTCCTCCAGAGTGACCGGCGCGTCGGGCTGCCCGCGAATGTGAATCGATCCCGCGCCATCCGTCCCGGGCGCAACGTGATCTTTGGAGATTGTAAGAAGAGGAAGGTGCTTGGTGTGATACAGCATCGTCCCGCCCGCGAGCGTGATTAGCGCAACCGCGCTAACAATGACAAAGGGAAGATACCGTTTCATTAAACTAAACCTGAGCGAGCGCGAGAAGCTTCAGTGCAAGACCTTCCTCGTCAAATTCTGGGCATAGCCACTTGACGTAGCCGGCGTGGCAGAGAGCGCGCCAGTGCGTTGATTTGTGCAACCGCGGATGTTACGTAGCAGCACACGTTCCGATGAGCCAGAATTACAAGGACACACTCAATCTTCCGCGCACGGATTTTCCGATGAAGGCGAACCTCGCCGCGCGTGAGCCAGAGCTTCTTAAAATGTGGGAGGAAACACGGCTCTATGAACAGATCCAGAAATCGCGGGAAGATCGACAATTATTCGTCCTGCACGACGGCCCGCCTTTCGCAAATGGCGACGTCCACATGGGTACCGCGCTCAACAAGATTCTCAAAGACATCGTCGTGAAATCGCAAACCATGCTCGGCAAGCGCGCCCCCTACGTTCCAGGCTGGGACTGTCACGGCCTGCCCATCGAATACAAAGTCGTCAAAGAATCGAGAAAACTTTCGCCGCTTGAAGTTCGCCAGAAATCAGAAGCGTTCGCTCGCAAATATGTCGATGTGCAGCGCGAGCAGTTTAAACGGCTCGGCGTTTTTGGCGATTGGGAGAATCCGTACCTGACTCTCGATCCAAAATACGAAGCCGAAATTCTGCGCGCCTTCGCCGTGTTCGTTGAAAAAGATCTCGTTTATCAGTCAAAGAAACCGGTTTTCTGGAGCACCGGCGCGCAGACCGCGCTGGCCGAAGCCGAGGTGGAATATCAGGAGCGCGACGACACCGCCGTTTACGTCAAATTTCCGATCGTTAGCGGCGAATTCAAAGACAAGGTGAGCATCGCCATCTGGACGACCACCCCGTGGACTTTGCCCGCCAATCTCGCCATCGCGGTCGATCCCAAAGAAATCTACGTCGTCCAGGAATTTTCGCGTGACGGAATCACGGAAATTTTGCTCCTTGCCGACAAGCTTGTTCCGCAATTTTGCGTTAATACAAAATTCGAACCGGTTGGCGAACCGCTTGAATCATTTCCCGGCGCTAAGATCGACAAGATCAAAGCGCGACATCCATTTCTCAATCGCGATTCCATTGTCCTCACTGCCGATTTCGTCACGATGGACACGGGCACTGGGGCCGTGCACATCGCACCCGGCCATGGCGAAGACGATTATTGGTTAGGCCGGCAAAATAAATTGCCGATTTTGTCGCCGGTCGAAGATCATGGCCGCTTCACCGACGAAGCGGGTCTCCAAAATCTCACAGGCAAGTACGTGTTCGATGCCAACATCGACATTGTCAGTTTGCTGCGCGAACGTGGCATGCTCCTCGGCGAGCAAAAATTTCATCACTCCTATCCGTACTGCTGGCGTTCGAAGACGCCGATCATCTTCCGCAATGTCGAGCAGTTTTTTATTCGCATCGACGAGCTCCGCGGCCCAGCGCTCGATGCCATTCACAAGGAAGTGAAATGGATTCCGGCCTGGGGCGAAAACCGAATCGCGGGAACGGTCGAATCGCGGCCCGATTGGGTTATCTCGCGCCAACGCAGTTGGGGCGTGCCCTTGCCGGTCTTTTATTCGAAGGATGGCAAGGCGGTGCTCGACGCAAATTATGTTCGCAAACTGGCCGATCTCGTTGCGGAGCGCGGCTCGAACATTTGGTTCGAGTTAAACGATGTCGATCTTGCGCGCGAAATTGGTTTGCCGAAAGGCGCGACCCATCGCACCGATACGATCGACGTTTGGATCGACAGCGGCGTTTCGCACAAGGCCGTTTTAGCTACGCGTCCAGGATTGCGCGATCCGGCCGACATGTATCTCGAAGCGACCGACCAACATCGCGGTTGGTTTCAATCATCACTCTTGACCAGCATCGCGTTGAACGGACGCGCGCCTTACAAAACCTGCGTCACTCACGGCTTCGTTGTCGATCTTGACGGAAAAAAGATTTCGAAGTCGGGCGCCTACGACAAACCGATGGACGCCGGCCATTTCGTCGGCCGTCATGGCGCCGATCTTGTCCGGCTCTGGGCGAGCAGCATCGATTACACCGACGACGTTCCGTTCTCCGAGGAAATGTTTACGCGTCTCGGCGACACTTATCGCCGCATTCGCAACACGCTGCGAATTTTGTTAGGAAATCTGTTCGATTTCCCTGTAGCGGCGCTCTATGAGCGCCGTCGGCGGTCACAGACCGCCGCTACAGAAGATTTGACACTGATCGATCGCTGGATTCTGGAGCGGCTTGATCACGTAGTTGGTGATTGTCGATCCGCCTACGAGACGTTCGAGTTTCACAAGGTTTATCATACACTCAACCAATTCTGCGCCGTCGATCTAAGCAGTTTGTACATCGACATTACGAAAGACCGGATGTATTGCGATCCCGCAGACGCGGGACGCCGCCGCGCCACGCAAAGCGTTATGCACAAGACTTTCGACGCGCTTTGCCGATTGCTCGCGCCGGTCCTTGCTTTCACTGCCGAGGAGGCGTGGCGTCATTCGGGCAGCGGAGCTTCGATTCACCTGCTCGAATTCCCTTTCTCGCGCCGAAGCGAAGTGGAGGCGGGTCAAACGAAGGATCGACAGCGTGAAGTGAGCGATCAGGTTTCGGCGCTGCTGAAATTGCGCGGCGTCATCGGTCAGGCGATTGAGCACGCGCGCCAGGAAAAAATGATCGGCAACGCCTTGGAGGCGGCGGTTGTTCTAAAATCGAATTCGGAGGTAACGACGAAGATCGACAAGGAAGAGCTCGAGGAGTTTTTTATCTTGAGCGATTTGACCATTGAGCAAGCGAAAGAGGCCAGCGCTTCAATTACGAAAACCTCTTTTCAAAAATGCGCCCGTTGCTGGCGCCATCGACCGACGGTCGGGAAGAGCGAAGCGCATCCTGATTTGTGCGATCGTTGCGAGGCTGTCGTGACGCGGGTGACGAATAAAGTTGGATCGACATGAAATACATTTTGTTTTTGTCATTGCCGCTCTATGCGCTTGATCAACTGACGAAGTCTTGTGTGCTTCGGTTCATCAAACCGGATCAGCCGCGCATTGTCATCGCCGGGTTCTTCGATTTGGTGAACATCACGAACACGGGCGCGGCTTTTGGCTCCTTCAAGAACAACAACACATTTTTTATCGCGATCTCGTGTCTTGCCCTGCTCTTTGTCCTGCCGCTGTTGGTCCGTCGTCGGACGGCGGATGTTTGGAGCGATATTTCCCTCGCCTTGCTGCTCGCCGGCGTTCTGGGGAATCTTACCGACCGCCTTTTCTACGGACATGTTATCGATTTTCTTCTCTTCGATCTGCATGTTCCGTTTGCTCATCCCTGGCCGGCGTTCAATGTCGCTGATTCCTGCATTTCCATCGCGGTGGTTTGTTTTATCATTCATTCCTTTCGCCCAAAGGACGCGGCGAGATCGCCCGAGAAATTGTAGAGCCGGCGGTCGCCTGCCAGCTTTTGCAGTCGGCAACCGCCTGAGACAGGTTGCCCTGCAATAATTAAGGAAATGCGACGGTCACAGACTGGCTGTAGTCGTCGCCCTGTGGGCGACGCAAATCCGAGTTTGTTTCGTCGCGGCCGTTGCGCTTCGCACAGCGGAGCGGCTACATTTGATTATGAAATCCCCGATGGAAAAAACGGCATGTGAAATCGTCGCCCAATTGCGCGGGCGTGGTCACATCGCGTACTTCGCCGGGGGCTGCGTGCGCGATATTGTTCGCGGCAAGACTCCGAAAGACTTCGATATCGCCACCGATGCGAAGCCGGAAGCGGTGCAGCAAATTTTTTCGCGCACCTACGCGATCGGCGCCCATTTCGGTGTCATTGTCGTGGTGGAAAACGGTTTTCAATTCGAAGTGGCGACCTTTCGTTCTGATGATGTTTATGTCGATGGACGACGGCCGAGCGCCGTTCGCTTTTCTTCGCCGGAAGAGGACGCGAAGCGACGCGATTTCACGATTAACGGCATGTTTTACGATCCGGTCGCGGACGAAGTGATCGATTTCGTCGGCGGCCGCGCTGATCTTGAGGCGCGATTGGTGCGCGCCATCGGCGATCCGGCGGAGCGTTTCAAGGAGGATCGTTTGCGAATGCTGCGTGCGGTCCGCTTCGCCACGGTGCTCGATTACAAGATCGACAATCAAACGTGGGACGCGCTCGCTGCGAATGCGCCCGCCATTACCGAGATCAGCGCGGAACGAATTCGCGAAGAATTGGTGCGCATTTTCATTTCACCGAACCGTGTTCGCGGCTGGGACTTGCTCGACGAGAGCGGTCTTATGCGCGCGATCATCCCTGAGATGGAGGCGATGAAAGGTTGCGCGCAGCCGGAACAATTTCATCCGGAAGGGGACGTTTTTCAGCATACGCGACTGATGTTGCAACTATTGCCGGCAAAAGTTTCCGTGCCGCTCGTTTTTTCCGTTTTGCTTCACGATGTTGCCAAACCGCGGACGGCGAATGTCGATCCAACCGGCCGGATTCGTTTCAATGCGCACGATCGCATCGGCGCAGAGATGAGCGAAGCGATCATGGAACGGTTGCGTTTCTCGCGCGCGGAGATCGATGCGACGGTCGAGATGGTGCGGCAGCACATGGTTTTCAAGGATGTGCCCCGTATGCGGGTGGCAAAATTGAAACGGTTCATGGCCAGGCCAACTTTCGAGGACGAGCTGGAGCTGCACCGGGTCGATTGCGCAAGCAGCCATGGCATGCTCGACAACTACGAATTTCTCGTCGGGAAACGCGAAGAATTCGCCAACGAGCCGATCATTCCAGCGCCGCTCGTGCACGGCGAAGATTTGATCGCGCTTGGTCTGAAGCCTGGCCCGAAGTTCGGCGAAATCCTCGAAGCAGTGGAAACGCGGCAGCTCGAAGGCGCCCTGAAAACGCGCGAGGAAGCGCTCGATTGGGTGAAGCGGGAATACTCGTTAGGCAAGAGGAATTGATGCGAATCTTGATGATCAGCGCGGAGGGTCCGCCGCTTGCGCGCGCAGGCGCACTTGTCGATGTAATGGACGCTTTGCCGCATGCGCTGCGAGCACGCGGCCATGAGGTTGCCGTGGCGCTGCCGTTTTATCGCGAAATTAGAGAGAATCCGGAATTCAAGGAAGACGACACGGGGATAACTGTCGATGTCAGGGTGGGGGAGAAAACTTACATCGCGGAATATCTCCAGGGCCGAAGCGCGAGCGGCGTCCAATTATTTTTCGTCCGGTGCGACGATTTTTTCGACCGCGCAGCAATCTATGGCGAACACGGTGTGCAGTACGAAGACAATGCCGCGCGCTTTATTTTTTTCTGCAAAGCCGCCGTGGAACTGGCGCGCCGCTTGAACCCCTCCCCGCAAATTTTGCACGTGCACGATTGGCCGGCCGCGCTCGTGCCCGTCTTCGTACGCGCACACCATTTGCCGTTCGCCACCGTGCTTACGATCCATCATCTTGCCGAGCAAGGTAGTTTTTGGGGGCTTGATTTTCGCCTGACGAATTTGCACGAACGTTTCTTCACCCTTCGCGGAATCGAGTTTTTCGGGAAAGTGAATTTCCTGAAAGGCGGAATCCTTTTCGCCGACAAGATCACCACCGTCAGCGAACACTACAAACGCGAGATGCAAACGCCGGAGTGCGGTTGCGAACTCGACGGCGTGCTGCGCGAAAATGCCTTTAAGCTCACCGCGATTTTGCACGGCGCGGATTACGCCCGCTGGAACCCGGAGACGGACAAGCTTCTCCCGGTGGGCTACAATTCGAGTTCGCTCTTGGGAAAACAGATTTGTCGTGCCGCTCTCCTGGCGGGATTGCAACTTGCCCCGGCGCCCTCCGGTCCGGTTTTCGGAATGGTCACTCGTGTAGTTGAAGAGAAGGGTTTTCAAATTCTCGTGCCGGCGCTGGATCGGCTCCTTTCGGACGATGTCCGCCTGATCATTCTCGGCGAAGGCGACCCCGCATATGAGACCGCTCTGGCCGTCGCGGCGCGAAAATTCCCGGCGAAGTTCGCTTATCGAAAACATTACGACGAAAAACTGGCGCACGTGATTGAAGCGGGCATGGACATTAGCCTTATCCCCTCGCGGTTCGAGCCGGCCGGGTTGAGCGCGATGTACAGCCTGAAGTACGGTGCTCTTCCGGTCGCGCGGGCAACCGGCGGAATTCAGGAGATCATCGAGGACTACGATCCCACGAGCGACCCGCCTGAGGCGGGCTACGGTTTTCTCTGTTACGAATATTCTACGGAGGCGTTTTGGGATTCGATCAAGCGCGCGCGAGAGATTTTTCGCGAGCACGACGTCTGGGCGGAATTGAGGGAGCGCGCCATGGCGCGAAATTTTTCCTGGGAGGCATCGGCTCAGCGCTACGAGGAACTTTATGCGGAACTGGTCGGCGCCAGCGAAGAAGCGGCTGCGTAGCGATTGTCGATCTTCGGGTAGTGGCTCAGTTTGAAACGATTGATCACTTCAAGCGACATATTGCCCGCAAGGCCTAACCGAGACGGTGCAGCCGACGGCTCGCCAGGCGTCATGTTTACGATGTCGATGCCGCTGAATGGAGTGGCGGAGGCGCCTGCCCGCCGCCACTGCGCTCGTGTCGTCAGTTACGGGGTCACGTCGCCGTAGATGTTTTGGTCGAGCCCGCCCTCGTACGGACACGTGTCGATCGTGAAGGTCCCGTCGGGATTCTGCGTGCGACATTGGTGGACGTCGGCGCTGTCCGCGTCGCTGTCGCCGCCCTCACGCGGATCCGAACCGGCAACCACGTCCCGCCAATCGGTCCAGACGCCGTACGAGAACGTCCCGACCGAGCTGATGTAGAGATAGTCGCCACCGAAGGGGACCGTGCGACCGCTGAACTGCTCCCAATTCGGATTGCTCGTGACCGTGCTCAGCCGCGTCGACGGCGACCAAGCCAGCGTCGCTGTCGAGCCCGAGGTGCCGAAGGCGTCGAGGGACGCAACCGTGCTCTTGTTCGCGCAGTTCCCGAGCGGCCGCGCCGGGTTGTAGCACGGGTCGTTCCGGCTGTCCCACCAGATCGTGTGCATGCTGCCCGCGTCCACCGAGATGTCCGGGAAGCGCTGCAGCCCGCCATGCGCGCGCGGGTCGTCGATCAGCAGTGGCGTCGTATGGGCGCCGGTCGCGCCGTCCAGCCGGAAGAAGTAGATGCCGGACTGACTGCCTACGTTCTGGTGGTACTTGTCCGGCAGGTCCTCCGAGGTGACGGAGCCGTAGGTCGTCCCGCTCGCCACCTCCGTGCCGGGGATCGACGGGTCGTAGACGACGTAGACATAGTCGTGCGCCTTGTCCGTCTGGTCGGCCGTCGAGCGCACCTGCGTACCCCCGCGCATGAACGTGTAGCCCGACACGCACGACGACGCGAAGTCGCCGCAATCACCCGCCACCCCGCCTCCGACGCTGATGTCGGTCGGGTCGTACGGCTCGAACGGCTGGACGACCTTCGGCGCCGAGAAGCTCGCACCGCAGTCCGTGGACGCGTTGTAGGCGATCGCGTCGGTGGTCGAGTTGCTCCGAACGTCCGCGAACTGGCGGTAGGTCACGTACACGTGCCCGTCGCCGGTCACGGCGATGTCCGGGAACTGGATGTCGTGCACCGTTTGGCTCAGCTTCATCGGGCTCGAGAACGTCCGTCCGTGGTCCGTCGAGCGGACGAAGTAGACGCTCGAGTTGAAGCCGCTCGGCCCGTTGCCCGTGAACCGCGCCCACGCGAAGTAGACGTTGCCGTCGCAGCTGCCGCCGGTGCGGTCGACCTCGATCGCGGTCTTGTCGTGGAATTTCCCCAACAGGTTCGGCGCCGCCGAGCCCTCCGCGACGTCGAGCGAGCGCACGAACTCCTTGCCGTCGTCCTTCGTCGCTCCGCCGGGCCCGTTCGGGTTCTCGTACGTCCCGACCCACACGTCGCCGAACGTCTTGGCCGTGCCTTCCGGATCGCTCGAACTTTCTGAGCCGGCGAAAAGGCGTCCGTCGTTGTCCCAAGCGAGTACGGGATCACCCGAATCAGCAGTTCGCAGGTGCGCACGTGCGGCGTACGGCGACTGATCGCCCTGGTACCCGGGGACGAGCGAACTGGTGAAGCTTGCACCTCCGTCCTCCGAACGGTAGTAGCCGAGCCAAACGTCCCCAAGCCCGAGAAACGTGCCGTCCGCCTGCAAGACGCCGCAGTAGTCGTTCGAGCTGCCAACGATGACCTGCGGGTTCCGCGGGTCGACCGCGACAGCGGGCTCGTTCTGCCGGCCGCGGCTCTGGGAGCAGGCCGTCAGGACGTCGTCCGTGTACGGCTGCGCCGTGACCAGGGTGTAGTCGCTCACGTACCCGCCGTTCGCCCCGTTGTCGTTCGTGAGTCGCGTGTTGGGCGGATCGGCGTTGAAGGATGCAATCGCGCTGACCACGGCGGCTCCGACAAGCGTGACTGCGGTAGGAATGCGCAGATGTGATTGGAGACGAGTGCGAGGAAACCAACGAGGAGTTTTCATATGTCTTGGAGCTACCGATAACGAGTTGAAGTTTGGGTAAATTTGGCTAAGTGCGAAACTCCCCAAAATCGAAACGAAAATGTCGACCATTTTGGTCGCTTTTTTTTTGTACTTTTTTGCGATCGAATTTTGGGAGTTGCTGTGCTTGGCTGCGCGCGAAATTAGTGTCCAATGAACGAGCCGCTCCCGCCTTATCGCACAAAGGCGTTCGTGTTCGCGAATCCTACGGGAACCCCGCTCGCGCCAGGGCGAAAGTGGACATCGACGCTAACGGCTTAGCCCAAAAGAATGCTTGCGCTGCTGCGCCGCCAATGTTCAGCGCCTCGCTGCGCCAGTGCCGATCTTCGACCCGACTTGCTAATCTTTCCGTCGCGCCTCATAATTTGCTCCCTATCCAAGCCAGGCGCGGTTAGCTCAGTGGTAGAGCACTACCTTGACACGGTAGGGGTCAGTGGTTCGAACCCACTATCGCGCACCATGCTCTCCTATAAACCATGTTTTACCATCCTGATCCGCAGAATTCCAAACCCCGCTAATGCCCAGCATCTCGGAGCTTCTCGCACAGGCTATTCGCGCCGCGACCTCGACCATTCAATCGGTTGCAAACTTGGAACAGTCGCTCGGTCGCGCCGCGGAAATGATCGAGCAGTGTTTGCACAACGGAAATAAACTGCTCGTTTGCGGCAACGGCGGCAGCGCCGCGGATGCGGCCGATTTCTGCACCGAGTTTGCGTGCCGATTTATTGAAGATCGACGTCCGTTTCCGGCAATGAATCTCGCGCAAGGCGGCAGTCTTCTCACTGCGACGGCGAACGATTATGGCTTCGAAGAAGTTTTTGCGCGACAAGTCCGCGCTTTTGGAAACGCGGGCGACCTATTGATCGCGATCTCAACCAGCGGAAAGTCGAAAAATATCCGGCGCGTGCTGGAAGAAGCGCGCGCTCGCAAATTCAAAACGATCGCGCTTCTTGGGCGCGACGGTGGATCGGCTGTTGGCCTTGCTGATGTCGATCTTGTCGTGCCCGGCGATTCGACCGCGCGCATTCAGGAAGCGCACAAGTTCATCCTGCATGTGCTTTGCGAAGCAGTGGAGCCGCAGCTCCGGCAAAAATAAATGCCGGTCGGCGTCGCGTTTACTGCGACTTCTTTAAGAGACGATTGCGAGCGCGATCGAGCTGCCGGCGTTCGTTCGTGGTCAAACTGCCAATCCCGGACTTCGAGATCTTATCGAGAATCGGATCGACCGAAGCATAAACATCATCCTGCTCGACGGGACGTTGCGCGTTTTGCTTTTGCACAATGTGCAGTTTTGGCCGCGGCTGGATCAGGCCTTTGAATTTATTCCACCAAACCAACTCGGGCCCGGCGCCGCGCAACTCAACGAACAAAAATGCTGCACCGATGCTCGTCCAAAGGACCACGAGAGTTTGCCAGTCGTGCGCAGCCAGAGCACTGAGCGTTCCGATGCCGGCCAAGATGAGCGCGACCCACTTTGTCATGATTCGGAGGAGAAGCTCGACGTTGGGATAAATCGTAGCGAAGGCGACAAAAACGGCGAAATGGAGCGGACCCGAGCCGCCTATTGCAGTCCGAGTGCCAAGTCCCCACAGCGTCAAGACTAGCGCCGGCGAGAGAAGCAAAACCAAATACAGCGCAATGTAAGCACGCCGTCCAATGAAGCGCTCCACTTCACGACCAAAAACAAATAACATGTACATCTCGATCGCGAACCAAAGTAGACCGGAGCCTGACGGCGAATGAATGAACGCGTAGGTGATGAGTCGCCAAACCTGGCCACCAGACCATACCGCCGCGCTGTCAAATATGAGGTAGCTGAGAACGGATCCACTGCTGAAAGCCACAAGAATGCAGGTGAGAATTGCAAGTGAAACATGCAGGCCGACCAGCATGGTCGTCACATCGACGGGATAACGTCCCATCCATGCGACCGGCCGATAATCATCGGAGGTGGTGACTCCGAACATGCTTCAATAAACAACCGACGTTTCGGATTCGCAAGCAACTAGACACAAAGTTGAGTCTGTGTGGAGGTGGATCAGCCGCTCCGCCGGGCGATGTCGATCTAATATGCCCCGAACTGGGGCGAAAATTTAACATCGAGCAAGGGGCTGCTCGATCCACCAGAAAAATTTCTTGGAGGAAGTGGACGAAGCGGCGAAAATTGAAATTCCTCTTCGCGAGTTCGCCCAAGATCGACAACGTTATTCATGAGAAACATCGCTCCCGCCATTTCGCCGCCAGCTGGAATCGGCGATCGCAAACCGGCCAATCAAGCGGTGTTGGACTGGGTCCAGGACGTCGCGAAGCTGACACAGCCGGAGAATATTTTCTGGTGCGACGGGTCCGATTGCGAGAACGCATTTCTCATCGAGCAGTCGCTTCAGCAGAACGTGCTGATCAAGCTGAATGAGAAGAAGGTCCCGCGCTCGTATTTGCATCGCTCGAATCCGAACGACGTCGCGCGCGTTGAGCAATTCACTTTCATCTGCACGCCGACGAAAGAGGAAGCCGGTCCAACCAACAACTGGTCGGAGCCGGCGGAGATGTACTTGAAGCTGCAGACAATGCTCAAGGGCGCAATGCGCGGACGCACCATGTTTGTCATCCCCTACATTATGGGGCCAGCCGATTCGCTGCTGACGAAAGTTGGTTTCGAAATCACCGATTCAAAATACGTTGTGCTCAGCATGCGCATTATGACGCGCATGGGCGATGTCGCGATCAAGCGGCTCGGCGACGACGCGAACGCGGAATGGAACCGCGGTGTGCACTCGTTACTAGATGTCGATCCAACGCGGCGCTTCATCTGCCATTTTCCGCAGGACAACGCCATCATCTCGGTCGGCTCCGGTTACGGCGGCAACGTTTTGTTGAGCAAAAAATGTCTCGCCCTCCGCATTGGCTCTTATCTCGCGCGTAAACAAGGCTGGCTCGCCGAACACATGCTCATCCTCGGTGTCGAATCGCCCGAAGGAAAAAAACATTATGTCGCGGCCGCTTTCCCGAGCGCATGCGGCAAGACTAATTTTGCCATGCTCATTCCGCCGAAACATTTCGCCGGGTGGAAAGTGACGACTGTGGGCGACGACATCGCGTGGATGCAAATTCGCGACGGTCGCTTGTCCGCGGTCAACCCCGAGAACGGTTATTTCGGCGTTGTCCCGGGGACGAGTTACAAATCGAATCCAAACGCGATGAAATCGATCGAGCACGATACGCTTTATACGAATGTCGCGTTGACCGATGACGGTGACGTTTGGTGGGAAGGCAAGGACGGCGCGCCGCCCGCGCATGCGATTGACTGGCGCGGCAACGATTGGACACCCGATTCAAAAGAGAAAGCGGCGCATCCAAACAGCCGCTTCGCCACGCCGATGGGCAACAACCCCGTGCTCGATCCGGATGTGGAAAAAGGCGAAGGCGTGCCGATCAGCGCGATCATTTTTGGCGGGCGTCGCAGCGACACCATGCCGCTCGTCTTCCAAGCGTTCGATTGGAACCACGGCGTTTATCTGGGCGCGACCATGGCGTCGGAAACAACCGCCGCCGCAACTGGCGCTGTCGGACAGGTGCGCCGCGATCCGATGGCGATGCTGCCGTTCTGCGGTTACAACATCGGCGATTATTTTCGCCACTGGATCGAGATCGGAAAACGGCTGACCAATCCGCCGCTCATTTTCAACGTGAATTGGTTCCGCAAAGGTAAGGATCGAAAATTCTTGTGGCCCGGCTTCGGCGACAATATGCGAGTGCTGAAATGGATCATCGATCGCTGTGAAAAAAGCGGCGGCGCGGTCGAATCGCCCATCGGCTGGTTGCCCAGCCCGCACGATGTCGATCTTGCCGACCTCGATGTGGAGCACAAGTGCATCGTCGAGATTCTCGGGATCGATCACGAGGAATGGCAAAAAGAGCTCGCCGGGCACCAGAACTTTTTTGAATCGCTCGGCGGCGTCGTTCCCGAGGAGTTGCTCAAGCAACGCGAACAACTCGCCGCGCGTTTCAAACAATAAACTGTAGGGGACGCTCTTAGCGTCCCAAATGCCAGTCCGGCTCGGACGAAGCGAACCGCTTCCCCTGCAGAATTTGTGTTTTTCACGAGCGAAATTTGCGCATTACATCTCCATCTGGAATTGTCTCCAGTGGGTTCGAAGGTTAATCAGAAAAAATGCATCACCGAGCCTGCCGCGGTGAGTTGCGTGGAGATTTGCGGAGCGCGCCAGAACAATCTCAAAGGCGTAGATGTCGATCTTCCGCTCGGCAAATTGACCGTCGTCACCGGTCCGAGCGGCTCCGGGAAATCGTCGCTCGCTTTCGAAACCATTTACGCCGAGGGCCAGCGCCGTTACGTCGAAACTTTCAGCCCGTACATGCGGCAATTTCTCGACCGGATGGACAAGCCGCGTGTGGACGAAATTCGCGGAATTCCGCCGGCCATCGCGATTGAGCAATCCAACCCGGTCAAAACATCGCGCTCAACTGTCGGCACGATGACCGAGATCAATGATTATCTGAAATTGCTGTGGCCGCGCATCGCCTGCGCATTTTGTCCGGGCTGCGGCCGAGAAATTCGACCCGAGACCGCGAAGTCAATCGCCGATCAAGTTCTGTGTGAGCTGAACGGCAAGACAGTCCTGATCACATTTTGGGTCGGCGTTCCGGCAAAAACGGAGCCGCACGATTTCTTCAATTTCCTCCAGCAGCAAGGTTACCTTCGCGTTTGGATCGACAATGAAGTTGTGCGCGTCGATTCGGACAAGAAAATCAAACGGCTTGGTGCGCGCGTGCAGGTCATTCAAGATCGGATTGTAATCAGCGCGGAAAATCGCGCGCGTCTTGTCGAAGCCATTGAGACCGCGCTCCGTTTCGGCAAGGGGAAGATCAACATCGTTCCGACTCTGGAGGGACGCGCGCCGTCGCGTCCGACGAATGGCGCCGACAGCGCGGCGCTCTCCAAATCCGCAATTCGCGCTCCGCAATCTGAAATTCCATTTTCCACCGGCTGGCATTGTGCGCATTGCGATCTCGATATTCGGGCGCCGACTCCTGGTCTTTTCAGTTTCAACAATCCGCTCGGCGCGTGTCCAGCGTGTCGCGGGTTCGGTCGCACCATCGCGATCGATCTAAATAAAGCGATTCCGGACCGCAGCCTCAGTATCAAAGAAAGCGCGGTACGCGTTTTTCGCGGCGTCGAATTTGGCGAATCGCAGAAGGATCTGGTGCGCGCCTGCGCGCGTGAGGAGATCGATATCAACGCGCCGTTCGAGGAATTGCCGAAGGCCGATCAAGACTTCGTCATCAACGGCGAGAAGCGCAGCGACGGCGTGGACGATGATTACGATGAAGACCGCTGGTACGGTGTGCGCGGTTTTTTCCGCTGGGCCGAGAGCAAGACCTACAAAATGCACATGCGCGTCCTGCTCAGTCGGTATCGTGCTTACACCACCTGCCCGAGCTGCCGCGGCGGACGCTTTCAACCCGAGACGCTGAATTTCAAAATTGCTTCTGTAGCGGCGGTCTATGACCGTCGCAAAAATTCGAGCGACGCTCACAGAGCGCGGCTACAATTAAGTCTTCCGGAATTCGCCGCTCTTCCGATTTCGAGCGCGCGCGATTTCCTCGGCAAGATCGACATCTCACCGAACGACTCGACCGCGGAAATGCTGCGCGGCGAAATTTGTGCGCGGCTCAATTATCTTTGCGAAGTGGGCGTCGGTTATCTCACGCTCGATCGCTCCACGCGCACCCTCAGCGGCGGCGAAGTGCAACGCGTTAATTTGACGACGTGCCTGGGCGCGTCGCTTGTGAATACGCTTTTCGTCATGGACGAGCCCAGCGTCGGACTTCATCCACGCGACATCGGCCGGCTTGTGCGCGTGATGCATAACTTGCGTGACAAAGGCAACACGCTGCTCGTGGTCGAGCATGAAGAGCAAATCATTCGCGCCGCCGATAATTTGATCGATATCGGGCCCGGCCGCGGCGAGCGCGGCGGCGAATTAGTTTTCAGCGGAGCGCTTGAAGATTTTTTAGATGGATCGGGGGCTCCGCGCGCGATGCGATCCAATATGAGCCGCTTCGCGGCTTCGGATTTAACATCGCCCGCGGAGCGGCCGATCCACCAATCACTCACGCGCGATTATCTCAGGGGCCGTAAATCGATTCCAATTCCGAAATCGCGGCGAAGATCGACATCGTCGATCAAGATCACCGGCGCGCGCCAACACAATTTGAAGAATATCGATGTCCATCTTCCAATCGGCGTCTTCGCCTGTGTCACCGGCGTCTCTGGTTCCGGCAAATCAACGCTCATTCACGACGTGCTTTATCGAAATCTTCTGCGCGCCAAAAGCGAGTCTTTCGACCAGGAGCCTGGTGCCTGCAAAAGCGTGACCGGCGCGCATCGCATCCGCGAAGTGGTGATGGTCGATCAAGCGCGGCTCGCACGCACCCCGCGTTCGACCCCGGTCCTTTATCTCGGTCTTTACGATCGCGTCCGCGAACTTTTTGCCACGCAGCCCGAAGCGATGTTGCAGGGCCTGACCGCGGGCGCGTTCTCGTTTAATTCCGGCAGCGGACGTTGTGAACGTTGTTGCGGCACCGGTTTTGAAAAAATCGAGATGCAGTTTTTGAGCGACCTCTATGTGCGCTGCGCCGAATGCGAAGGCCGCCGCTTTCAATCGCACGTGTTGAAAGTGCGGGTGCATGGCAAATCGATCCACGACGTATTGGAATTGACCGTGACCGAAGCGATCCAATTTTTCGCGCAGATCGGCGAACGAAAAAATCTTTCCGAGCCGCTTGATGTGCTCGAAGAAGTGGGACTCGGTTACCTGCGCCTCGGCCAACCGCTCAACACACTTTCCGGCGGCGAATCACAGCGGCTCAAGCTCGTCAGGCATCTGACCGATGTGGAGGGACGCGCGTCGTCGCGTCCAACGAATGGCGCCGACAGCGCGGCGCCCTCCAGCGCTTCGCTAGCGCGCGGCGACCTTTTTATTTTCGACGAGCCGACGACGGGACTGCATTTCGACGACGTCGCGATGTTGTTGCAACTTTTTCAGAGACTCGTCGCCCGCGGCCATTCGATCGTCGTGATTGAGCACAATTTGGAAGTCATCAAATGTGCTGATTGGATTGTCGATCTTGGCCCGGAAGCGGGGGATGAAGGTGGTGAAGTGGTAGCGACCGGAACGCCCGAGCAAATCGCGAAGATAGCGAATTCGCACACGGGGCAGTTTCTACGCGCGATTCTGGGGAGCGCAGGCCGCTGGCCTGCAGTTCGCGGCAGCTTGCCGCGAACATCTTATTCCGGAAACGGGGACGACGAGGAAGAGCTTGCGCGCGCCGCAGAAGAGCCGCCGGGCAAGCCGCCCGGCAGCACAGGCTGGCAGCCTGTGCTCCCCAGAAGTGGAAACGGCGTAATCGCGGTCCACGGCGCGCGCGAACACAATCTCAAAAACATCGACGTAAAAATTCCGCGCAATCAAATGGTTATTATTACCGGCTTGAGCGGCTCGGGGAAATCGACGCTCGCGTTCGACATTTTGTTTGCGGAAGGACAACGACGTTTCCTCGACAGCATGTCGCCGTATGCCCGGCAGTTTGTCGAGCAGCTCGAAAAGCCCGATGTCGATCTTGTCACCGGTTTGCCGCCGAGCGTCGCGATTGAGCAGCGCGTCACGCGTGGCGGCGGAAAATCGACCGTCGCGACGGTGACGGAAGTTTATCATTTTCTCCGGCTTCTCTTCGCCAAAACGGGAACGCAATTTTGCCCGGAGTGCGATTTGCCCGTGGAGAAACAAAGCGTCGCCGCGATTGTGAAGCAGGTCGAAGCGGCGGCGAAGCGCGGCTCGCTCCATGTGCTCTCGCCGCTGGTGAAAGCGCGCAAAGGTTTTCATAGCGACGTTGCGCGCTGGGCCGAGCGTCAGGGTTTCGATACGCTTTATGTCGATGGCACACTCATTCCCCTGGCGCAATTTCGGAAGCTCGAGCGTTTCAAGGAACACACCATCGATGTCGTTGTCGGCGTAATCGGCGCGAAGCGAATTCTGAAAGCGCGCAATCTTGTCCAACGCGCACTTGAGATCGGGCGCGGCACAGCGCACCTGCTCGACACGAGGAATCGTCTCACGATCATGAGCACGGAAATGAGTTGCCCCGGCTGCGGCCGCGCATTTGAAGAGCTCGATCCGCGAGTGTTCTCATTTAATTCGCCGCACGGCGCGTGTGAGGAATGCGGTGGCTTTGGGGAAATCTGGAACCAGGATCTGCAAACGGGAGAAAGCGACGATGGCGATTCGGTTTTGGAAAATGAACTCGCGGCCGAGCGCGAGTCGGAATGGATCGAGGAAGAGGAAGCGCGCGAATGTCCAGGCTGTCACGGCTCGCGCTTGAACGCAGTTGCGCGGCATGTGCGCGTGCAAGATTACACGATCGATCAGTTCACGAATCTCTCCGCGGCGGAAGCGGCGCAGAAGATCGACCAGTTGAAATTCCGCGGGACGCAGCAGACTATCGCGGCCGACCTCATTCCCGAAATCCGGCAGCGCTTGCGTTTCATGGAAGATGTAGGGCTCGGTTATCTTGCGCTCGGTCGCTCGGCGAAAACGTTGAGCGGTGGCGAATCGCAACGGATTCGCCTGGCCGCGCAGCTCGGCTCGAATCTGCGCGGCGTTCTTTACGTGCTCGATGAGCCGACCATCGGATTGCATCCGCGCGACAACCTGCGCTTGCTTGAGACGTTGACGGCGCTGCGTGAAAAAGGGAACTCGCTCGTGATTGTCGAGCACGATGAGGAAACGATGCGACGCGCCGATCACATTATCGATCTTGGTCCGCGCGCCGGCGTGCACGGTGGTGAAGTGGTCGCGACCGGCACGCTAAGCGATATCAAGCGCGCGACAAATTCCGAGACCGGGCGCTGTTTAAAGTTTTCACTCCGCCATCCGATCCGGAAATCGCGGAGGTCCCTGCAAAAGGTTGAGAGCTGGATCGAAGTCCGCGGCGCCCGCGTTAATAACCTGAAAGCTGTCCATGTTCGCTTTCCGGTCGGCCGGCTTTCCGTCATCACCGGAATCTCCGGCTCGGGAAAATCGACCTTGATGCACGAGGTGCTGCTGCCATTTGCTCGCGAGCAAATCGACAAGAGCGGAAATCGACGAAAGATCCGCGATCTATTTTCGAGTCGCAATGAAACTCCAATCGAGGCCGTTTATGAGGTTGATCAATCGCCCATCGGCAAGACTTCGCGCTCGACGCCGGGGACCTACATTAAAGTCTTCGATGAGATTCGGAATCTCTACGCGCAACTGCCGGTCTCGCGCGTGCGCGGTTATTCCGCGAGCCGTTTTTCTTTCAATGGGGAGGGCGGCCGTTGCGAAACGTGCAAAGGCCAGGGCGTGATCAAACTGGAGATGAATTTTCTGCCGAGCAGTTTTGTGCCATGCGAGGATTGCGAAGGCCGCCGCTACAGTCCACAGACATTGGAAGTCCTCTATAACGAAAAATCGATTGGCGACGTGATGGAGATGACGATCGAGGAAGCAGCCGAATTTTTCTCGGCCCATCCGAAGATCGAGAAAGCGCTCTCCTTGCTCGTCGATACGGGGCTCGGTTATCTTAAACTCGGACAGCCCAGCCCGACCTTGAGCGGCGGTGAAGCGCAGCGGCTCAAACTCGTCACGCAACTCAAGCGCGGCGTCGGTCGTGCACGAAACGAACGCATTCGCAAAATGCGCCAGCCGGGATCGACACTTTATCTGCTCGAAGAGCCGACCATCGGTCTGCACATGGCCGATGTGGAGTTGCTCCTCAATGTGCTGCATCGACTTGTTGATGACGGGAACACCGTCATTGTGATCGAGCACAATCTCAGCGTGATCGCCGAAGCGGATTATATTGTAGATCTTGGGCCGGAGGCAGGCGCCGAGGGCGGTGAAGTGGTCGCGTTTGGAACGCCGGAAAAAGTGGCGAAAAGCCGCATTAGTCGCACCGCGCCATTTTTGCGCGACGTGTTGAAGCCGTCGCGCGCTCGAAAAGCGCGAGCGCTGTAGCCGCTTCGCTGTGCGAAGCGTGGCGTCGCCACAGGGCGACGGCTACACGGGCCGAAGTGTTTATATTGCGAGCAGCGCTCACATCGCTGAAGATCGCACCAATGCTCGCTTACTACCTGCACGATCTTAATCCGTTGATCTTTCGCCTTTGGGATGATGTCGGTCCGCGCTGGTACGGCATGGCCTACGTCCTCGCCTTCATTTGCGGTTATGTCTTGCTACGTGTGCTCGCAAAACTCGGGTACGCCGATTTGTCACCGGCGAAAGTTGGCGATTTCATCACTGGTTGTGCGCTCTTTGGCGTGATCGTCGGCGGGCGGCTCGGTTACGTTTTTTTCTACAAACCGGAGATGCTGCGCGAGCCGTTATCGATCTTGCGTGTCTGGCAGGGTGGAATGTCGAGTCACGGCGGAATGATCGGGCTGCTGGCTTTCACATTTTATTACGCGCGTCGTCACAAAATTTCGTGGAGGAACCTGTGCGACAATCTTGGTGTGACCGCGCCGCTCGGATTGTTCTTTGGCCGCTGCGCCAATTTTATTAATGGCGAACTTTATGGACGCGCCGCAAATGTTCCGTGGGCGGTGCAGTTCCCGAAGGAATTGCTCGATCATCCAACCGAAGCGGACCGCGCGGTCGCCGCTTGCGTGCAGATCGATCCTTCGCTCACCACGCCGGAAGCGATCGTCGCTGCGGTCCATCGACAATCACAAGTGGCGGCGCCCTTGCGCTCCATTTTGACACCGCGCCATCCATCGCAGCTTTATGAGGCCTTTTCCGAAGGGATCGTCTTGTTCGCCATTTTGTGGATCGTGCGCACGCGCAGGCGACAACCAAACGGCGTTCTGACCGGACTCTTTTTCATTTGCTACGCGATTTTCCGAATCGTCGTCGAAAATTTTCGCGAGCCGGACGCGATGCTGATTGCCGGCTTCACCCGCGGTCAGTTCTTCTCGTTTTTTCTGATCGCCATCGGCATCGCCTTTATCGTTGCTGCGAAGATGCGTCCGACTTTTCCGAAGAAGATGCCGGTCTAACAATCTGCCATTCCGAGCGCAGTCGAGGAATCTCTTACGGTTATCCAAGCAATAGTGAGCGATGTCTCGACTCCGCTCGACAAGACAAAAGGTCACTTTCCCTTTCACCAGAATCCAGTATTACTTAAACAGGTGAAGCGGGCATGCTGATTCCGGAGTTGATTGCAGCAGGCGGTCTGCTTTTCGCGTTCGAGCACGCGACCGTCGCGGGGAAACTTGTCCTGTCGCTCCTCGCCATTGTCTCGGTTTTTAGCTGGTCGATCATGATCACGAAACTGCGCGTGATCCGGTTCGCCCGAAAACAAAATGCGCGTTTTCTGGCCGCTTTTCGGCAGGATCGACAACCGCTGCGGTTGTTTGAAAAAAATGCGCGCCTCCCTGGATCACCAAATTTCAATGTATATCGGGCCGGTTGTCAGGAAATGACGTTTCATCTGCTCGGCTCGCCTGAAGTGGATGAAACATTTCGCGCGCGACTCGAGATCGCCGATAAAATTTCGCCGGCGCAAATGGGCGCGGTCAACGCTGCGATGGAACGCGCCGTAGGCGAAACTGCGCTCGATCTGGAATCACAAATGATTTTGCTCGCGACCGCCGTGAGCGGTTCGCCATTTCTGGGACTGCTCGGCACGGTTTGGGGCGTGATGGACGCGTTCAGCGGAGTGGCCGTGGCCGGCACCGCCAGCCTTGGCGCGATGGCACCCGGCGTGTCTGGCGCGCTCATCACTACCGTCACCGCGCTCTGCGTCGCGATTCCGGCAATGTTCGGTTACAATTTTTTGGTCACCAGCATCCGTGCCATGATCGTGGAGATGGACAACTTTGCGGCCGAGCTCGCCTCCGACTTCGAGCACAAGTTTGTTGATCACGGCGTGCGCGAGCCGGCATTGCGGCGATGAGACGTTATTCGCAGCGCAATAACCTGGCGACGTTGAGCGAGATCAACGTCACGCCATTGCTGGATCTCGCGTTTGTCTTGCTCATCATTTTCATGATTACAACGCCGCTGCTCGAGAGCAGCATGAGTCTTGTCATCCCGTCGAGCGCAGCGCCGAATCCGCCGGTCAACGCGTCGCAAGTGCAAACGATCTCGATCGACCGCAGCGAGACGATCAAGTTCAACAATCAAGTTGTCGATCTTGAAACCTTGACCGCGCGGTTGAGTGAATTGAAGCGCGCGAATGCGGATGTGGCGGTGGTGATCCGGCCGGACCGCGAGTTGCCAGTGCAAAAACTGGTGGCGTTGATGGACGCGCTGCAACGCGCGGAAATCACGAAAGTCGGGATTGCTACGAAAGCCGAGGCGAAATAACGGTGTCGAAAGACGCGCGCTTCTGGCGAAACGTTACACTCATCGGGCTTGCCCATGTCGGGCTCATCGTCGGATTGGTGCGGTGGAGTCGGGAAACAAAAAATGCGCAGGCCCAAAGCATCGTTTGGCTAAATGGCGGTGCCGGCGATAGCGCGGGCGCGAAGAGCGCGCCGCCTCCAAAATCGGCAAAAGCGCCGGCACCGCGGGCTGAACCAAAGCAAACGAGACCGGAAGAAACGGAAGAGGAAAAGCCGATTTTAACTTCGGCCAGGAGCGAGATTCAGTTACCCACACCCAAGCCCAGGGCAACATCGACAACTACTCCAAAACCGACTCCGGCGATCAAGGCGACGCCGAAACCCACACCGAAGCCGACACCAAAACCAACTCCCAAACCAAAACCTTCTCCGAAGAAAACTATCCTAGCGAAAGCGTCGCGCAAACCATCACCGAAAATAAAACCGACCCCGGCGGAAACGGACGAACACGACGAACAAGCCGACGCCGATGCGGAAAGAAAGAAAATCGCCAAGGCTGCATTGGCGAAAAACGACTCAGGCAATGAGGAAAAACCTTCGACAAAAACAACAACGGCCCAGCCGGGCAGCGGCAAGGGGACTTCACCGGGCGCGGGCGGACACGCGGGCGGAACGGGCGGCCAATCGGAGTTCGGCTGGTACGGAAGTATGCTGCACGACCGTTTTTACAGCGAGTGGGTCCCGCCGCCGACGAACATTACTTCCGGCGCTAAGATTTCCGCCCTTGTAAAAATTCGGATCGAGAAGGATGGTCGAGTCTCCGGTTTCGAAATCATTAAACCCTCCGGCAACGCCGTGTTCGATGAATCGGTGGCGACGACAGCGAAACGTGTTACCGAAGTCGATCCTCTGCCGGCCGGCCTCGGCAACGGCGAGCATTACGACGTCAAAATCAATTTCGAACCGGATTCCGAATAATGAAACAGAAGTCAGAAATTAGCCTCCTGCGCGCCAAAGCCGCTTCGGCGGCGAAGCGAGGTCAGAGATCATTTTTTTTAATGTTCGCGTGCATGTCGATCTTGTCCGCCTCGGGCGGATCGATCTACGCACAGGAAGTGCCGACGATCACGGTCAGCAAGGGCGACAAAATTAATCTGACCGTTTCGCCGCTTGGTGGCAGCGATGGCGCGGCCGCGACGAAAACTTTGCAGAACGATCTCACGCTTTCCGGTTATTTCATTTTGGGCGGCAGTGCTTCCTACACAGCCCGCGGCAGCGCGAGCGCGGGCAATTTGCAAGGTCAGGTGGTCGATCACGGCGGCGGGACTGCTCTTGCGAAAAGCTACAGCGGCGGCGCGCGCGAAAATGCGCATCGATTTGCCGATGATATTGTCGAAACGCTGACCGGCAACAAAGGTTTCGCCACGAGCAAAATTGCGTTCATCGCCACGCGCAGCGGCAAAAAGGAAGTTTATGTGGGCGATTACGACGGCTCGAACGTCCGCCAGCTTACGCACGACGGCGTGATCAGTGTGCATCCATCGATCAGCCCGGATGGACGCCGAATCGCCTACACCGGTTATCAGAGCGGTTACCCGGATGTTTACGTAATCGATCTGGCGAGCGGCGCGCGCAATCGCATCGTCAACTTTCCTGGAACAAACAGTGGCGCGGCGTTTTCGCCGGAGGGGGGCCGTATTGCGCTCAGCGTCAGCAAAGACGGTAATCCGGAACTTTACACCGTCAGCGCCCGCGGCGGCGGCGCGCGACGGCTGACTCGCACCCGCGGTGTCGAGTCGGGCCCAACCTGGTCGCCGAACGGCGAGGAAATTATTTATTCGTTTGATGACGGCCGCGGTCCGCAACTTCACCGGATTTCGTCCGGTGGCGGGAATGGCCAGCCGATTGCGACCGGCCACGGTTATTGCACCGAGCCCAATTGGTCGCCGGACGGAAAGAAAATCGCATTCAACGTGCGCGGCGGCGGAGGATTTGAAATTGCGCTTGTCGATCTTGGCGGCGGCGGCACGCGTGTCGTTTCAGCTGGGGAAAATCCCGTTTGGGGCGCTGACTCGCGCCACATTATATTTGCTGAAGGCAGCGACCTTTATTTGCTCGATACCGTTAGCAGTCGCAAAAACAAAATTCTCGACGGTCTCGGCAAAATCACCGAACCAAGCTGGTCGCGCTAGGTCGACAATCGCGTTCACAGTGACGTAAGCCACTGCTTTTGCGTGCTCTCAGTCACCGGTTAACCGCGCTTCCGCCAGATCGAGATCGCGTTGGATGCGGCGCAAGGCGTCGTCATTGATGACGTGGTCATTGCGCAGGCGAATGATCGTATCGCGTTCGATTCGCAGCGCCTCATATTGCAACTGCTGATATTGCGGCGTCGCAATTTCGCCGCTGCGATCGCCCGGGTTCTCAGCGCATCGCTGCAGTTGCTCGAGACGATCATCGTACTCGGCGCGCAAACGCGCAATCACGTCCGAAGAGAGTCCATCGCGTCCCGACACATTGTCGATGTAAGCGAGGGCGGCCGTGTTCGCGGCAAACCTGGCCGAGCGTTCTTCTTCGTCGGTCGCGCCATCGCCTCTGACCCCGAGTTTTCGAATCAAGGTCGGCAGCGTGAGGCCTTGGAAGACGAGTGTCGCGAGGATCACGGAAAAGGTCAGGAACAAAATGTAATCGCGGCCGGGGAATGCGCGGCCATCGTTCAACGCGAATGGCAGGGCGAAGGCCGCCGCGAGTGAAACAACGCCGCGCATGCCGCACCAGGCCACGAGCGTGACATGTTGCCACGGCGGAATCGGATCGCGGGCGCGGAGTTTTTTGCTAAACAAACGTGGCAAATACGTTGCCGGAACCACCCAGGCGATGCGCACGAGTATCACCGCGCCGCTCACCAATGCAGCGTCGCGGATCAGGCTGAGGAGCGAAGCAGCGTGCAGCGCGCGCAGGATTCCCGGGAGTTGCAGACCGATCGTGATAAACACGAAACCATTGAGTAAAAATACAACCATCTCCCAGAAGGCAGACGCTTGCAGACGGTATCGCGCGCTAACGATGAGCGGCGAGTGCCAGCCGAGAAAAATGCCCGCTGCAACCGTGGCGAGCACGCCGGAAACATGTAGTCGTTCTGCCGGCAGATAAGCGAGAAACGGCGTCAGCAATGAAATCGTGATCTGCACGGGCGGATCGTCGAGATGTCGATGCACCCAGCGCATCACGGCGCCAACGAGCAATCCGAAGACAATGCCTCCGGCGGCGACCCAGACGAACCGGAGCGTCGCATGACCGAGCGAGAAAGTTCCCGTCATGAGCGCGGCAATGGCGAATTGAAGGGCAACCAGCGCGGTCGCGTCGTTCACCAAACTTTCGCCTTCCAAAATGGTCTCGATGCGATGCGGCACGGAAAGCCGGCGGATCACACTCGTCGCGGCGATCGCATCCGGCGGGGAAACGATTGCTCCAAGCGCGAACGCGGCTGCCCACGGCAAACTCGGCGCGATCGAATGCGCCGCGCAAGCGATCGCGATCGTGGTGAAAAGGACCAATCCGATCGCGAGCAGCAAAATTGGTCGCAAATTGCGCCGGAAATCCCGCCACGAGGTGAACAGCGCCGCCGGATAAATGAGCGGGGGCAAAAAGAAAAAGAAAACAAGGTTCGGATCGAGCCTCACTTGTGGAAGATGCGGAATGAAACTCAGGGCAAGACCGGCAAGAACGAGC
>Ga0099827_10000171_pt1 | contig 25121 bp, 20 predicted proteins | sample CZO8metaG_FD_79339 | JGI IMG/M metagenome (GOLD analysis project Ga0099827, IMG submission 79339) | Vadose zone soil microbial communities from the Eel River Critical Zone Observatory, Northern California, USA - CZOApr15con1.8 metaG | ecosystem: Environmental > Terrestrial > Soil > Vadose zone ...
CTGTAGCTTTTCATCTCGTCGAGAATCCACTGGCGCGCGGCGCCCACACCGCGCGTCGTGGACGTTGTCGACGAGAGCGAGCTGCGGGTCTCGAAGCTCTCGAGCTTCTTCAGGATGACGCCCAACCGCTCCTCGGAGACCGACGCGACGAGCTTGACGATGCGCGGATCCAGATCGCCGGCCTGCGCAAAAGCGGTCCGGCTGAAGCCCGACACGATCGAGATCACAACGGCCGTCAGCAGCGCTGCGCGAAGGCGGGTCGCACGCGCGCACCTCGCACCTTCGCACCTCGCACCTTCGCACCTCGCACCCTCGCACCTCGCTCCCACCATCACTTCACCCTCAAATGTTCGAGATAGTCGCCTGACTCGATGCGCTGGGCTCGCCCGAGCGGCGCGTTGTAGAAGTACACCCACGCCGTCGCGACGCGGCCGTCATCGAACGTGACCGGCGTTTCGACCCGCGTGTACAGGCTCGCGTCCGGCTCGCCAGGCCGGTAGCCTTCCAGTTCATCGAGCGTGGCCAGGACGACGTCCGCGTCGATCATCTGATGTACTTCGCCCCGCACGGTGCTGTCGGAGGCGGGAATGGCCGCGGGATAGATGCCCATGTCGAACAGCGTCGCGCAAATCCTACCGCGGCCCCGCGGCGTGAGCTTCGCATCGATCCGGGAACGCCCCGGACGCTTGAAGCCGCTCATGAGCGTGCCGTAGAAAAACACGAGATCGGTCATTGCGGGAGAGGAATCGAGCGCGGATGTCGCCGGCGAGGAGTGTAGGGGGCGCGGCCGGAAGGCGTCAAGCGATCGCCTTCCGGCCGAGGAAGACAAAGGTTACTTCGCGTCGCGCGCCGCGCGACCGGTCAGTGCGCAGGCTTCACAGCCTGGTTCGCGACCGCGCCGATCAGATCGAATACTTCAGCGGGGATCGTGAAGGACAGCGAGACGGTCCTGCCGATGCCGCCGAGCTCGAGGGACTGCATCATCATCTGCAGCTCGGACCTGGACCCGGACTGCATCTTGGCGAGCGCGAGGAACCCGCGAACCACGTCGCGCAGGTTGCCGGCCGCCTCGTCATCCCGCGCCTCGGCGCGAATGACGCCGCGGATGCCGCCGTTGACGTGACCGCTCACCGAGAACCAGGTGATCGCCGGCAGCTGGCTCGTGACGTTCTGCGGCAGGCGCGCCTGCGCTTGCAGCGCGTCGAAGCGGCCGACCGCCCACGCGTTGCCATCGTCCATGGAGCGCACGAGATTCATCAGCTCGTCGTTGCCGGTGACGCTCTCGAGGCCGGCCTGGGGATTGTTCCCGGCGCGGTGCAGATCGATCGCCGACTTGATCAGCCTGATGCTGCCGATCGCGGCGAGCCCCGGCTCAATGAACGACAAGGCAAAGGGCCCGGGGTGGACGCGGACGCGCGGAACATCCGCAGCCGCCACGTCGGAGTCGGCGACAATCAGCCGCTTGCCGTTGTAGCTCTCGACGTGCGCGCCATGCTCGCGCATCAGCGCTTCGATCTTCACTTCGTCGAACCGTCCGCGGGCCAGCACCATGCCAGCGCCGGGCATGTTCGTGCCGCCCGGATCGGGATTCACGCACGCCACGACCCGGTCGATATCGGTTTCGATGTTGATGCCCGTCTCGCGCTCCAGCTCCTGCCGCCCGTCCTCTTTCAAGGGAACGGCGTGGCGGATCTTCTGACGGAGCTCCGAGGTCATCACCTCGTGAACGTTCGCGAATGCAATGACCGTCGCGTCGCGCGGCACGTACTCGAGCTCTTCGGGACCGCCGCGGCGGCCGACGGCGCCGGCCGGGAAGCCGACGTAATACGCCACCAGGCCGGTGCCCAGCCCCACGCCGAGCGTGAGGAGCGAAGCAATCACGAAATACCGCGTTTTCGTCGTCATCAGACAGAGCCTCAAAATGTTATACGCGCCGAACCCCGTTATTGTTCAAGCACATACTCGCGTTGCTCCACCGCCCGTCCAGCACTCCATAGGGTAGCAGCAACGATGACCGCCAGGCACGTCAGACTGACGAAGATCGAGGGCACCTCATGGAACACCTGGAGCAGCATGCTGACCGCTGAATCCTGCGGCATTTCGTGCGCCACCAGCGCCTGGAGATAGTAGGCGACCGTGAGCCTCCTGAGGTAGCCCGGAAACAGCAGCACGGCGGGCTCCCACCCGAACGCAAACACGAGCCCGACGACCAGGGGCCGTTTGAGCCGCGTGCCGACGAGAGCAAAGACAGCGCCGTAGGCAGCCAGGCCGACGGCCAGCATACCCAAATCGGCGACCAGGGAGGGAAAGGCGGCCCCGATACGGCTCCCTCCGATCGGCACGATCAGGAAGAACACCAGCATCACTGACGGCAGAACGAGCAGCACCGTGCAGACCAGGTACGCGAGGTACTTCCCGTAGAGCACCGCGCTGCGCGGGATCGGTCGCGTGAACAAATAGGTGATGGTCTTGTCTTCGACCTCGTCCGCAATCAGCGACGTGCCGTAGAAGACCCCGAGCACCGGCACGATGAAACGGATGTAGAGCAGCCAAATCATCATCCCGAAGATCGACGAACCGGCCGCCTCCGCGCCGTTGATCCGGAAGCCCGAGGCATAGAGCGTGGCGGCGATGCGCAGCGCGACGGCCAGCAGCACCGGACCGCCGACCAGCACGCCAAGAAACACCGATCGGCGCGACCACAACATCTGCGCGAGCGAAAGATCGAACACCCGCGCGGCAGACGCCCAGAGGCTCGTCGCGTGGCGTGAGACGTTCGGGGTTCGGCGTGCGGCGTTCGGGGCCTGCGGTCCGTCGTTCATGACTTGACCAGGTACTGGAAGACCGCCTGCAGGTTGTCGTCCGGCGAGGTGACCTCGTGGATCGTGCCGTGCTCGCCTGACGCGGCGAGCTCGGTCAGTCGCGCGTAGAACGCATCGGGCCGTCCGGTCTGCACCACGACCGCCCCCTCCTCGAACTTCAGGCTCAGCACATCGTCCTGCCCGAGGAACTCGCGTGCGAGCGCCCGCGTATGGTCGGCCTTGATGTGGACGGTGTGCGGGTGCTCGTCGATCAGATCCCGGATCTGGTGGACGTTGCCCTCGGCGAGAATCCGGCCCTGGTTGATCAGCAGGATGTTGGCCGTCATCAATTCGATCTCGTGCAGGATGTGGCTCGAGACGATGATGCCCTTGCCCGCGCGGCCCCAGTCCTTGATCATGCGAATTGTCTTCCGCCGCCCGATCGGATCCATGCCGGCAAGCGGTTCGTCGAGAATCAGCAGATCGGGATCGTGCGCCAGCGCCTGCGCCAGCTTCACCCGTTGCCGCATGCCCTTGCTGTAGGCGCCGATCTTCTTGTGGGCCGCGTCGGTCAGATCGACCATCTCCAGCGCACGCGCGCCCATCGCCGAGGCGTCGGCCTCGGAGACGCCGTTGAGCCGCACGAGCGCCGTCACCCACTCCAGCCCGGTCATCCGATCGTAGAACGCATCCTGCTCGGGACAGAACCCGATGCGATGGAACAGCGCCGGGTTGCCCCAGATGGCCTCCCCCAGCACCATGATGTGGCCCTTGCTCGGTTTGAGCTGACCGGTGATCAGCTTCATGAACGTCGATTTGCCTGCGCCGTTGGGACCGAGGAGCCCGGTAATACCGGGCGGGACCGTTACCGATACGTCGTTCAGGCCGATGACCTGGCCGTACCACTTGGAGAGATGATCCGCGGCGACGAGACCCGCCATCACGCGACGACCTCGACTCCGCGGACGCGGCGCTCCAGGATCACGCCGGCCATGACAATCAGGGCGACGATCATGAACAGCGACACCGGCCAGGGTGTGTCGTACTTCAGCGGCTGGCGGAAGATGACGTCGCCGACCTGCGTCAGGTTCGCCGAGAACGAGATCCACGACATCGACGTGCTGCGCGTCACCGCGTAGAGCACGCCGTAGATGGCCTGGGTGAAGAAGATGACGGCCGTGTAGAGAATCCCGACGTAGCGGCTGCTCTTCGAGAGCGATGACAGCGCCAGCATCGCAGAGGCCACCATCGTCACCTGAATGAACGAGAAGACGGTGATGGCGGGAAACAGAAAGATGTTACTCCTGAAGAAGGTGAAGTTGCCGGCGAAACTGATCTGTACGATCAGCAGGACGATGGCCGGCAGCCATGTGACGAGCGCGAGAAACACCATCAGAATCGACAGCTTGCCGAAGATGTATTCGGTGCGCGTGAGCGGCTTCGACAGGTAGATCTGCAGCGCATTCGCGCGCCGGTCGTTGGCGATGAGGCCGGCGCCGACGTAGACGGTCACAAAAAACACGAACGTCTGCTGCTGATCGAGGAACTGGCGGAACGTCTCCGGCGTCGGGGCCAGGAAGGCCGCCTGCGGGAGATTGGCGGCCGCATAGATCTGCACCGCGCGGACGAAGAAAGGGAACCAGGAGACGAGGAGCAGGCCGAGAAACGCGCGCTTCGCGAAGAAGGTGCGGATGCCGGCGCGAGTAATCACCATCCACCCGGTGCCCTTCCGCGCCTTCTCCCCGCCGTACCGCCGGTAGCCTTGATCGTGAATGGGCATATCAATGTCGTTCGTTCGGCGTTCGGCGTGCGGCGTTCCGGCGTGCGGAGTGCCGTGGAACGCTCTGCCATTCGTGGCGCGCCGTTCGGGGCGCCCCGTCAATGGGAACGGCGAACGTCGAACCTCGAGCGTCGAACGTCATTCCTCTCCTACGGCGTGCGCGAAGACATCTTCGAGCGTGGGCACGCTCGGCCTGAGGTGCCGGACCTGGACGCGTTCGGCCGAGGCGAGCGCGAAGAGCTCGCGCGCCCCGCCCTCGCCCGGCACGAACACCCGCATCACGTCTTCGTCGGTCGCATAGCAGTCCAGGCCGGCGGCGCGCAGCCGCTGCAGGAACGGCTCGACCTCGCCGCTCGGGGTCTTCACCCGCAGCTCGTAGACGCGGCCGCGCGGCTGCTTGAGCGCCGCAATCGGGCCGGCCGTCGCGATGCTGCCCTTGTCCATCACCACGACGTAATCGCAGGTGTACTCGACGTCGGGGAGCAGGTGCGACGAGACGATCAGGTTCACGCCCTTGTTGTGGGCGAGGTCGCGCACGAGCTCGAGCATCTCGTCGCGCCCTTTCGGGTCCATGCCGTTGGTCGGCTCGTCGAGAAACAGCAGGTCGGGGTCGTGCACCAGCGCCTGCGCGAGCTTGATGCGCTGCTTCATGCCGGTCGAGTAGGTTTCGACGTTGCGGTACCGCGCTTCGCCGAGGCCGACATAGAACAGCACTTCGTGGGCGCGCTGCATGGCGTCCACGCGCGGCAGGCCCGCGAGCTCGCCGCAGTAGGCGACGAAGGACACCGCGTTCATCCCGGGAATGTGCGCGTCGCTTTCCGGCATGTAGCCGACGCGGGCGCGGATGTCGAGCGGCGACTCCGCGACGTCGAACCCGAGGACGCGCATCCGGCCGCGCTCGGGCACGATGAACCCCAGCAGCGTCTTGATCATCGTGCTCTTGCCGGCGCCGTTGGGGCCGAGCAGGCCGACCGCGCCGGCGGCAAAAGACGAGGTGACATCGCGCAGGGCGCGATTGCGCCCGTAGGCGACGGTCACCCCCTCCAGCGTGACGACCGGTGCGCCCTCAGCCATTCCTGTGCATATACGGTCGGGCGGGCCCAAAAGGTCCGCCTACAGCGATCCTCGCAGGCCGAGCGCGTCGGCGCGCTCGCGCATGAAGCCGATCACGTTGCCGATGTGCTCCTCGAGCGGGAGCCCCAGCAGCGCGGCGCCATCGATCAGATCCTCACGCTTGACGCCGCGTGCGAACGCCTTGTCCTTCATCCGCTTCTTGACCGAGCTCGCTTCGAGATCGAGCACGCTCTTGCTCGGCCGCACCAGCGCCGCCGCGGTGATGAACCCCGCCAGCTCGTCGCATGCGAAGAGCGTTTTCTCGAGCCGGCTGTCGCGCGTCACGCCGGTGATCTCCATGGCGTGCGACCGAATCGCGCGGATCATCCATTCGGGATACCCCTTCGCGCGGAGGATCTCGCTGCCCTTGTTCGGATGGTCGCCAAGCGTCGGCCAGCGCTCGTAATCGAAGTCGTGCAACAGCGCGGTGATGCCCCACCCTTCTTCGTCCTCGCCGAACGTCCGCGCGTAGCCGCGCAGGGCGGCTTCCACGGCCAGAGCGTGCTTCAACAGGCTCTCGCTCTTGGTGTAGTCGGTCAGCAGCGCCCAGGCGGCGTCGCGGCTCAGCTCCATACGTTCAGGCACACCGTGATGATTTTGGTCGACGAAGGTCGATGAAAGACGCCGCCTATCATAATCTGTCCGTGAGCCGGAACGTATCGTCCGAAGTCTGAGGCTTCGCCGCACCTGGATTCCGCCCCCATCGGGTTTTGAATTTCACCGCGAGCCGTACGATCACATGCTGAAGGTCATCACCTACGAGGAGCAGCAGAGCGATCACGCGTCCGGTTCGCTGACCGCGCCGTTCGCGGGCATCCACACGATCCACAGCGCAGCGTTCTTCGCGTCAGCCGAAGAGCTTCGGCCGCAATACGATCCGTGAGGCACAGGATTTCGCATCGAAGAGATTCCGCGCAAGCTGTCGGACCCGGCGAATGCCGGAACGACACGCGTCGAACGTCGAAAAGACTTACGCGATTCGCCAGCCGACACGGACGAGCTGCCCTCGAGAACCGCCTGAGATACGCCACATTCTCTCGAGTCTCGGGGGGCTGAAAGTTTGCACAACTCCGAAGCCGGTCCCCGCCCGAGGTCCCCCACGCGCGCCCAGGAGGCATCTCGTGACACTTAGAAACGCAACGAAACAAACCGGAGTGGCCATTGGCATCGGGCTGATGGCGTGGGCGATGCCCACCTCCAGCGCCTATGCGCAAGCCGCGACATCTCTCGCGTGCAGCCCGTCGGTGATCGCCGGCGGCAGCGGCGACTCAGCCACGTGCACCGTCGCGCTCAGCGGAGCCGCACCGGCCGGTGGCACGGTGGTGACGCTCACAAGCTCGCTCATCGAACTTGCGGCGTCAGTGCCAACGATCAGCGTACCCGCCGGGCAATCGACCGCGACGTTCACCGTCGCGACCAACAACGCGTATCGCCCTTACAGCGGACTCGGCTTCGATGCGACGATCAGCGCGTCGGCGAACGGCACGACACGCAGCGCCACGGTGAGCGTGACGGCACAACCCAGGCCCGCGGACTTTACGAGCGGCTCGCAGGCGGGCTCCAACACCCAGTGGGATGGGTTGATGTGCGGCGGCATCGCGCCCATCGGCGGCCAGCAGGGCATCCTCTACAGCTGTTCGCCGGCGCAAGGCACCGGGTTCGGCACCTGCACGTTCCAGCAGGAATGCAGCCTCGGCTGCCGACGAGTGCCGCCGGCCGGGACAACGTTCAACGACTTCTGCGCCACCAGCGGCCCGAACTCGGTTTCGATCAGTCAGAACGATATCGTCAGCGGTGACCGCGTACCCGCATCGATCGTTCTCGAAGCGCCCGCGGGGCAAGCGCAGGATCGGGAACAGGGCGTCCCCGCGACGAGAGACGTGAATTTCAACTCCTCATTCTTTCCGCACGCGGGCGGCATCACGTTTCCGATTGGCGCAACCACCGTCCCCTTCGACGTGGCCACCTCGTACGTGCCGTCGATTCAATTCGTCGACGTCGTCGGATTCTGGTTCAACGCGTCGATCCCTCCGTTCCTGATCACGAACGGGCGAGCCGGACACGCCTGGCTCGTCATGACGCCGCCCGACCCGCCGCCCGCAGTGCCGATCCCGACGCTCGGCGACTTCCAGATCACCGGCTTCAACCCGATCGTCGGCGGCAACACCACGCTCGGGCAGATCGACATGAGCGGCCTCTCGCGCGCCGGAGGACCGACGTTCACGGTGACGAGCAGCAACCCGGCCGTCGTGCCGACGCAGACGTTCACGGCGCCGGCGAGCCAGAACCTCTTCGGATTTCAGGCGGTCATCCAGACGCGGCCGACCTCGGTCGACACGAACGTCACGGTCACTGCGACGGACGGACGCTATCGCTTCAGCGGCGTTCTCACCGTGCGCGCGACGCCGCCGCCGCCGGTGCTCTCTGGCGTGTCGGTGAATCCGTCGAGCGTGGTCGGCGGGAATTCCTCGACCGGAACCGTAACGCTGAGCGCGCCGCAAAGCGGCGCGACGACGGTTGCGCTCTCCACGCCGGCGCCGACGAGCGTTGCCCAGATGCCGGCGAGCGTCACGGTCCCGGCCGGCGCCACGAGCGCCTCCTTCACGATCACGACGTCGCCGGCCACGTCGCAGTTCAACATGAACATCTTCGCGGACCTGGCCGGCAGCCCCGGGCAGCAAGCGCTGTTGCTGATCACGGCGGGTGGCCCCACCACGCTCAACGCGTTGACGATCAACCCGGTCGGTCTGGTGGGCGGCGCATCCGCGACCGGGACCGTGACGCTGACCGGAGCGGCTCCTGCGGGTGGAGCGGTCGTCACGCTTTCGAAGGCGTTCTCCAACGGCGGTCCGGGGACCGTTCCCGCGACGCTACCCGCCAGCGTCACCGTGCCCGCGGGTCAGGCAACCGCCTCCTTTGCGATCGGCACCAGCTCGGTGACCGCGTCGACGAACGTGCGCGTTTCGGCGACGTTCAGCGGCACGACGGTCAATGCGGACATGACGCTGTTCCCGCTGCTTGCGCAGGTGATGTTCAACGGCAACGTGCCGGGCGGCACACCCGCCACCGGAACGGTGACGTTGAACGGCGCCGCGCCGAGTGGCGGTGCGGTTGTGACGCTCACGAGCGGCAACACGTCTCTCGTCACGGTACCCGCCAGCGTCACCGTGCCGGCCGGTCAGACCAGCGTCACGTTTACGGCCAACACCGCTCCCGTCACACAGACGACGACGGTCGCCGTGTCCGCCTCGTCAGCCGGCACGACGGTCACCACGAATGTGTTGCTGGTCGTCTCGACCGCCGTCTCCTCGGTGACGCTGAATCCGAGCAGCGTGGTGGGCCCCAATTCCTCGACTGCAACGGTCACGTTGCGCTCGGCTGCGCCGACGGGAAACGCGGTCGTGGCGCTCGCGAGCAGCAACTCCGTCTTCGCCGTCGTGCCGAACAGCGTCGTCGTCCCGGCGGGTCAGACCAGTGCCACGTTCACGGTCAACGCGGCGCAAGTCACCTCGACGACGACCGTCGCCATTTCCGCCTCCTATCAGAACGTGACGCAGAGCGCGACGCTCACGATCAACCCGCCCGGGCCCACCGGAGCAACGCTCTCCGCGGTGTCCCTCAATCCAACCACCGTCGTCGGCGGCAGCTCCTCGACAGGCACTGTGACTTTGAGCGCCGCGGCCCCGAGCGGCGGAGCGGCGGTGTCGCTCTCTGAAAACTCGAGCGCGACCACCGTGCCGGCGAGCGTCACGGTGCCGGCTGGCGCCACGAGCGCGAGTTTCACCGTCACGACCACGTCGGTCACCGCCTCGGCATCGGCGACCATCTCCGCTGTCTTCGGCGGCGTGACACGGACGGCCGTGCTGACGGTGAATCCGTCGGCTCCACCGACGCCGGCGGCGCCGACGCTGCTCGCGCCCGCGGCCAACGCCACGCCGGCGCAGCCGGTCGTCTTCGACTGGAACGACGTCGGGAATGCGGCGAGTTACGAAATCCAGATCGACGACACGTCGACGATTGCCTCGCCGTTCGTCGCGAGCGCAACGGTCACCGTCTCACAGGCCACGATAGGCAGTCTGCCGGCACAGCCTCTGTGGTGGCGCGTGCGCGCGCGCAACTCCGCCCGCGTCGCCGGTCCGTTTTCGTCCGCGAGTCCTTTCACGCCGCAGAGCGCACCGCCGTCGGGTCAGACGGCGACGCTGACCGTGAGCGCAAGCGGCAGAAGCGGCGAGCGCGTGACATCGAGCCCCACCGGCATCAATGTGTCCGTCGGCAGTTCGGGATCTGGATCGTTTGCCACGGGGACTTCGATCACGCTGAGCGTCTCGAACGGCCGGGACGCGATCTGGTCCGGCGCGTGCTCCAGCGGCGGGAGCAAGACGAAGACGTGCACCTTCACGGTCACGGGCACAGCATCGGTTACGGCAAACGTTCAATGAAGCGTGAAGCAGGGACAACGAGTTCGGCCCGAGCGGATTGAGCGCTCCCGCCGAAGGGTGCGCGCCGTGCTCCGGCACGGTGCGCACGCCACACGGCATCGACGCGTCGCCGCGGCGCCCGGCCCACACCCACCTTCCCCACCCACTCGCCCGTCCCGACCACAGTCCCCGGCGGAGGCGGTCAGGCGGACCGCCGCGGGCGAGCACGCACGTACCGGCCCCTGCAACCATGTTGATCAGATCCAGGGTCAGCATGTAACGTTCGATGCTCACGCATTTCGTTCAGGAGCGTCCGATGCCAAACGCCGATCCGAGCCCACGATTCGCAATCGGTAATCCACAATCGTCGAGCGCCACAGTCCTGGACACCGAGTTCCACCGCGGCCTCGGCCTCTACGACTCGACGATGGTGGTCATTGGCGCGATGATCGGGTCGGGCATCTTCATCGTCTCGGCCGAAATGGCGCGGAACATCGGCAGTCCCGGGTGGCTGCTGGGCGCATGGGTCGTCACCGGCGTGCTGACGGTGGTTGGTGCGCTGTCGTACGGCGAGCTGGCCGCGATGATGCCGCGCGCCGGCGGCCAATACGTCTACCTGCGCGAAGCGTTTTCGCCGATCTGGGGATTCCTGTACGGATGGACGCTCTTCCTCGTGATCCAGACCGGCACGATCGCGGCGGTGTCGGTCGGCTTCGCCCGCTACCTCGGCGCGCTCGCGCCGTTCGTCGCCGACGACAACTACCTCGTCGCGCCGATCCATCTCTCGACCGGTTACGCGCTCTCGCTCTCGACGACGCAGTTGGTCGCCGTCGTGCTGATCGCGCTGCTGACGTGGACCAACACGCGCGGTCTCGAATACGGACGGATCATCCAGAACGTGTTCACGACGGCCAAGACCGGCGCGCTGCTCGGCCTGATCCTCGTCGGCCTGCTGCTCGGCTGGAATCACACAGCGGTCTCGGACAACTTCGGCAACCTCTGGACGCCGCGCGGGACCGTGGACATCGTGCCGGGCTTGGGCGCGATGACCGCGTTCGGCCTGTTCATCGCCGTCTGCGTGTCGCAGACCGGATCGCTCTTCTCCGCCGATGCGTGGAACAACATCACGTTTACCGCGGGCGAGGTGAAGGATCCGCGCCGGAATATTCCGCTATCGCTCGCGCTCGGCACCGGCATCGTCATCGCGCTGTACATGCTCGCGAATGTCGCCTACATCGTGACGCTGCCCCTCGATCAGATGCAGCACGCGCCAGGCGACCGGGTGGCGACCGCGACGTTGAACGCGATCTTCCCCGGTCTCGGCGCGACCATCATGGCGATTGGGATCATGATCTCGACCTTCGGGTGCGCGAACGGGCTGATTCTCGCCGGCGCGCGCGCGTCCTACGCGATGGCACGCGACGGCTTGTTCTTCCGCGTCTCCGGGCAGCTCAACGCGGCGAAGGTGCCGGCGTGGGCCCTGACGTTGCAGGGCCTGTGGGCGGTCTTCCTGGTGCTGCCGCGCACCTACAACGCGACGACCCGGGCCTACGGCAATCTGTACAACGACCTTCTCGCCTACGTCATCTCGGCCGCGCTCATCTTCTACATCCTCACGATCGCGGGGATATTCAGGCTGCGGCAGACGCAGCCGAACGCTGAACGCCCGTATCGGGCGATCGGCTACCCGATCGTGCCGGCGCTGTACATCGCTGGCGCCGCAACGATTCTCATCGTGCTGTTCGTGTACCAGAGCGCGACCACGTGGCCGGGCCTGGTCATCGTGCTGCTCGGCGTCCCGGTGTATTTCGCATGGAAACCAAAGAATTAGTCCGGCGTCACTGACCGCCCGTTCGGCTCCGACGCGGTCGCGCGCTGGATGGCGAGCGCCAGGCCCTTGATCATGCCCGCGCTTTCCGGATCACCGACGCCGCGGCCTCCGTGAGGCGATAGCGATCGAGATCGTCGACGGCCACCCACCGCACGTCGGCGGCATCCGAGCCGCACGCGGCGGCGCCTCCGCGGACGCGGCAGGCGTAGTCGATGATGATGTAGTGGTATTCGGCCCGGCCGCTCGCGTCACGCCGGATGCTCTCCGCCACCTCGACGACCGGCCCGACCTCGACGTCGAGGCAGGTTTCTTCCCGCACCTCGCGCATCAGCGCCGCGTGCAGCGCCTCGCCGGTCTCGACCGCGCCGCCCGGAAGGCTCCACTCGCCCTTGAGCGGCTCCTGTCCGCGCTGCACCAGCAGCACGCGGTCGCCGTCCAGAATCACGGCGCCGACGGCAACGATGGGCCGCGCGGGGTACTTCCGCAAATCCACAAATCCTCAAATCCTCAAATCCTCAAATCCTCAGATTCCCATGACCTTCACCACAACCCGCTTTTGGCGCTGGCCGTCGAACTCCGCGTAGAAGACCTGCTCCCATGGACCGAGATCGAGCGTCCCGCTGGTAATCGGCAGGATCACCTGATGACCCATGATCGTGCGCTTCAGGTGCGCGTCGGCGTTGTCTTCCCCGGTGTGATGATGCCTGTAATCGAGGCCGGAGGGCGCCAGCTTCTCGAGCCACGCCTGGAAGTCGTGGATCAGGCCCTCCTCCCAGTCGTTCACGTACACGCCAGACGTGATGTGCATCGCCGAGACGAGGACCGTTCCCTCCTTCACCGCGCTCTTCTTCACGATGGCGGCCACGTCATCGGTGATGCGAACGAATTCCTGCTTCTTCTTCGTGTTGAACACCAGGTAGTCGGTGAAGACCGTCATAGCGTCAATGCGGCGTCCGCGTTGAGATCGAGCGCGGCGGTGACGCCGGCGCGGAAGCGCCTGAGGCCAGCCGCGGCAATCATCGCGGCGTTATCGGTCGAAAGCGTCAGGCTGGGCAGAAACGCCGGGATCTCGCGGCGTGCACCCCGCTCCTGCACCTCGCTCCGCAATCGGCTGTTGGCGGAAACGCCTCCGGCGACGCCGACACTCTTCGCCTGATACCGCCGCGCAGCCTCGAACAGCCGATCGATGAGCGTGCTGACGACGATGCGCTGAAAGCTCGCGCTGACGTCGGCGATTGTTGATTCGGACAACGGCCCTTCATGCGCGCGCACGTGGCGCAGCACGGCGGTCTTGAGACCGCTGAAGCTGAAGTCGAGATCGCCTTTCAGCCCGGGCGCATTCCGGTCCGCGTGCGTGAGCCGGGTGGTCGGCAGCGCGACGGCGCGATCGTTGCCGGTTTGCGCAAGCCGATCGACGATCGGCCCGCCCGGATATCCGAGGCCGAGCAGCTTCGCCACCTTGTCGTACGCCTCGCCCGCAGCATCGTCGCGCGTGCGGCTCAGAAGCTGGTAGCTCCCGGGCCGCTCGACGAGATACAGGCTGGTGTGGCCGCCCGATACGACGAGGACGACCGATGGCAGCGGCAGCTCGCCGTTCTGCAGCACCAGCGATTCGATGTGGCCGGCCAGATGGTGGACCGGGACCAGCGGCAGCCCCGCGGCGGCGGCGACCGCCTTCGCAAACGACACGCCGACGAGCAGCGATCCGACCAGGCCGGGCCCCTGGGTGACCGCGACGGCCCCCAGGTCGGTCCAGGCAGTGGCCGACTCGTCGAGCGCGCGCTCGACCACGCCACAGATGTCGCGGATGTGCTGCCGCGACGCCAGCTCCGGCACGACGCCGCCCCACTCGCGGTGGATCGACACCTGCGACGCGATCACGTTGGAACGGATCGCCCACGGGGTCGCCGCGGCGCCGGTTTCCTCGACGACGGCTGCGGAAGTCTCGTCGCAGGAGGTTTCGATGCCAAGGATACGCATGGTGCTGTGCGCTCGGCTAAGGCCTTCGCGCCGCAAGTCGGTGAAGCCCTTCGCGCTAAAAAGGCCGGTGAAGCCTTCGCGCTGCAAACAGGGACGCGTCGCGCGTCAAACACCACGCAGCCGAGGCTTCGAAGCGCGTGCCCCTCGAGCCTTCGAACTACAAAACGGGACCGTGGCGCGTCGAAACGCCACCCAGCGCGAAGCCATCAGGCGAGCGCCCTTTCCTCGAAAGCCTGTTTCAGCGACTCGCTGTACGGGGCGCGAAAAATCCCACGCTCGGTGATGATGCCCGCGATGAAGCGGTGCGGCGTCACGTCGAATGCCGGGTTCCAGACATGCGCCCCGGCCGGCGCGAGCTGCGACGCGCCGACGTGGGTGACCTCGCGCGCGTTTCGGAGCTCGATCGGAATGTGGTCACCGTCCGGCGTGCTCATGTCGATCGTCGAGAGCGGCGCGGCGACGTAGAACGGGATGTTGTGTTCGCGGGCCAGGATGGCGACGCCGTAGGTCCCAATCTTGTTCGCCGTATCGCCATTGGCCGCGATCCGATCGGCGCCGACCACCACGAGGTCGACCTTGCCCGCGCGCATCAGCGCGCCGCTCATGTTGTCGGTGATGATGGTCGTGTCGATGCCGTCGCGCACCAGCTCCCAGGCGGTCAGCCGCGCGCCCTGCAGAACGGGCCGCGTCTCGTCCGCGAAGACGGCAACCCGCTTGCCCTTCTCGACGGCGCCGCGGATAACACCGAGGGCCGTCCCATAGCCGGCGGTGGCCAGCGCGCCCGCGTTGCAGTGCGTGAGCACGCGCGCGTCGGCCGGAACGATGTCCGCGCCAAACGCGCCCATCGCCCGGCAGCTCGCGACGTCCTCGTCGTGAATGGCCTCCGCTTCTCTGTCGAGCCTGTCCTGGATCTGCTCGACCGACTCCCCCGCCTGCGCCGCCTCGGCGAAGGATCGCTTCATTCTCTCAATCGCCCAGAACAGGTTGACGGCGGTCGGTCGCGTCGAGGCCATCAGCTCGCAGATCTTGTGGAACTCGGCGGCGAACTTCTGGGTGCCGGTCGCCTTGCTCTTGCGCATCCCGAGCGCGATGCCCATCGCGGCCGCGACGCCGATCGCCGGCGCGCCGCGGATGACCATGGTCTTTATCGCACGCGCCACTTCGGCCGCCGTCTTGCAACGGACGTAGAGTTCCTGAGCGGGAAGCTTCCGCTGGTCGATCATCACCACCGCGTCAGCCTCTCTCGCGATCGTAGGAAGCATCGGTCGATTGTACAGGGTTCGGGGTTCAGGGTTCAGGGTTCAGGGTTCAACGTTCGTTCGGTTCTGCGTTCTTGAACCCGTTCTAGAGAAGCCTCGCGTCGAAGGGGAGCGGCAGCAGATCCTTGAGGTGGTGCGTGCCCTTGGGTTCCTTGAGGTTGCCGAGAATGATCTCGAGGTTGCCGCCGAACTCCCAGAGAATCTGACGGCAGGCTCCGCAGGGCGGCGTTGGCAACTCCGTGTCGGCGACGATCGCGATGCGCGTGAAGGCGCGGTAGCCTTCCGACACCGCCTTGAACATCGCCACGCGCTCGGCGCAGATCGTCAGCCCGTACGTCGCGTTCTCGATGTTGCAGCCGGTGACCACGCTGCCGTCGGCGGTTTCGAGCGCGGCGCCGACCTTGAAATGGGAGAACGCCGCGTCCGCCTGCTCGCGCGCGCGGCGGGCGGCGTCGATCAGATCGACCTCCCCGGCCCGATCGCGTACGCGGCGCGGCCCCAGCCGCCGGTCGCGCTCCGCCCGCCGATTGCCACTGGAACGGCCCTTGTCCGTCACGCGGCGGTCGAATCCCGTGCGGCGATCCGCTTCCATGCGCGATCGACGGTCGTCCAGCATCAGCCGCATCGCGTCGTGACGGCGGACACCGTTCACCACGTGCGTCACGCGCGCCATCTGGTACAGCTGCAAGGTCAGCGCCTGCACTTCCGGATCGCGGTGGCACCGCTCGGCCGAGGCCACATCGATCCAGTAACGAACCGCGTAATAGCGCAGCGGCAGCGCCTCGTCGCGGATCATCTCAGCGCGGCCGTACTCCTTTCGGATCAGGACCGCCTGGAAGTGCGTCGAGAACGCCAGGAAATCCTTTTCGCGGCCTTCGGCCACGTCCACGAGCGAGACCGACAGACGGCGGCTTTCAGAGCTGTCCAATGATCCCCTCCAGCAACGCGACGAACTGGCCGCGGACGCGCCGCGCCGTCTCCATCACCTCATCGTGACGGAGCGGCTGTGGCAGCACGCCGGCCGCCATGTTCGTGATGCACGAGATGCCGAGCACGTCCATCTGCATGTGTCGCGCGACGATTGCCTCGGGCACCGTCGACATACCGACGGCATCCGCCCCAATCGTTCTTAGATATCGGATCTCCGCGGGCGTTTCGTAACTGGGGCCCAGTACGGCCACGTAGATACCGTGCGGCAGCAACAGGTTGATCTTCTTCCCTGCACGATCGGCAATGGCGCGCAATCGCGACGAGTACACCTCGGTCATATCGGGAAACCGCACGCCAAACTGGTCATCGTTGGCGCCCACGAGCGGGTTCGCGCCCATCAGGTTGATGTGGTCGTCGATGACCATCAGAGCGCCCTCGGAGAAGCTGGTGTTCACCCCGCCGGCGGCGTTGGTGAGGATGAGCGTCTTGACGCCCAGCAGCCCGAGCGCCCGGACGGCGAAGGTGACCGTGCCGACGTCGTGCCCTTCATACAGGTGGCTCCGCCCGGCCAGCGCGGCGATGGTTCGTCCCGCCGCCGTACCGACCACCAGCTTGCCCTCGTGGCCGATGACCTTCGAAGCGGGCCAGCGCGGCAGGTCGCCGTACGGCACCGTGACCGCGGCGCCAAGCGAGTTCGCGAAGTCGCCAAGGCCCGAACCGAGGACGATGCCGATTTGTGGGATCTCGGGCAGCCGCGCCCGAATCATGTCGGCCGCTTCTTTGACTTGGTCGTAGTAGGTCATCCACCCGCCTGTCCTCGACTGCCATCAAGGCCACGAACATCTCGAGACATCCAACCGCCGAGTGCGCAAAGCCCGCAGAGCTGAAAAGACCGGCCCGCTTCGCGGGCCGCGAATCGAAAGGGCGTCGCAACACAAACGATCCGGCACCTGCTCGTTTGTGATCGCGGCGCCCTTTCGGCCCGCAGGCGGCCGGCGAACCTGGCCGCCGGTCGCGTCCTTCGTGCTTTCGTGTCCTTGATGTTTTTCGTGCTTTCGTGGTGATCCGTTTCTTCCCTGCGCCCTCTGCGTTCTCTGCGGTTGACCGTCGCCCCTACAACAGAAATCCCGCGATCGTTGCCGTCATGAAATTCGCCAGCGTGCCCGCGAACATGGCGCGCAGGCCGAGCCTCGCGAGATCGTGGCGGCGGGCGGGCGCCAGCGCGCCGATGCCGCCGATCTGAATGCCGATCGAGCTGAAGTTCGCAAAGCCGCAGAGAGCGAACGTCGCAATCGTGAACGACTTGGGATCGAGCTGCCCTTTCAGCGGTCCCAGCTGCGAGTAGGCGACGAATTCGTTCAGCGCCATCCGCGTGCCGAGCAGATTGCCAATCGTCGGGGCATCGCGCCACGGCACACCCATGCTCCAGGCGACGGGAGCGAACACCCAGCCGAAGATCTGCTGCAGGCTCAGGTGGGCGTAGCCCAGGATGTAGTTGACCATCGCGATCAGCGCGAGAAATGAAATGAGCATCGCGCCGACGTTGATCGCCAGCTGCAGCCCCTCGCCGGTGCCTCGCCCCGCCGCATCGATGACGTTGACGTCGGTCCGCTCCACCTCCAGCCGGACCTTCCCCATCGTCTTCGGCACGCCGGTTTCCGGGACGAGCATCTTGGCCATCATAATCGTGCCCGGCGACGTCATGATGACGGCCGTCAGCAGATGCTTGGCTTCGATGCCGAACAGGATGTAGGCCGCCATGATGCCGCCGGAAATGTGCGCCATCCCCGATGTCATCACCGTCATCAGCTCGGACTCGGTCATCTCCGGCAGGTACGGGCGAATCGTCAGCGGCGCTTCGGTCTGTCCCATGAAGATGCTTGCCGCGACGTTGAGCGACTCCGCCCCGCTGCACTTCATGACCCGGTGCATCACCACGGCAAACAGGCGCACGATGAACTGCATCACGCCGTAGTAATAGAGAATCGCGAACAGCGCGGCGATGAAGATGATCGTCGGCAGCACCTGGAACGCGAAGATGACCGCGGAGTTGGCGCCTTCCGGCCCGAGGGCGCCGGTCATCGCGCGCCCCCAGACGCTGCTGTTGCCGAGCGGCCCGAACACGAACGCCGCGCCGATGCCGGCGAAACCAAGCAGCTTGTTGATCCCGCGGCCGAGCGTCTCGAACACGGTCTGGCCGGCGGTGGTCTTCAGCACGATGAGCGCGAAGACGATCTGCAGGCTGAGGCCCCACGCGACCGTCGTCCAGTTGATGGCGCGCCGGTTGTTCGAGAACGCGACGGCGATTGCGAGGATCACGACAGCGCCGAAAAGCGGCTGCAGGATCCCGAGCATCAGCGGACCTCTCCGACGATCAAGCGACGGGCCGGGGGCCGCGCGTCGCCAATGGTGACCGCCTGTCCCGTCAGGCGCGTCGCCGCCTCGAGCCGGCCGCGATCGCGGTAGTGCAGCTCGAGCACCGGATCGCCCGCGCGCACGGTGTCGCCGGGCTTGGCGACGACCATGAGGCCGACGGCCGGGTCGACCGGGTCTTCGACGCGATCGCGTCCCGCGCCGAGCGCCACCGACGCGCGGCCCACGAGCTCCGCATCGATGCCGGCGACGAACCCCGCACGGCCGGCCACGACGATGTGGCGATCGGCCACGCGCGGCATGCGCGTGTAGTCGTCGACCACCTTCGGGTCGCCGCCCTGGATCTCGATGATCTGCCGGAAGCGCTCGAGGCCGGCGCCCGAGGCGATGGCATGGCGCACCTGCAGCTCCGCGGCGGCGACATCCTTGGCGACCTTGCCGAGCACCAGCATCCGCGCGGCCAGCTCCACGGAGACGTCGATCAGATCCTGCGGTCCGCGGCCCTTCAGGACCTCGATGCACTCGATGACCTCGAGCGCGTTCCCGACCGCGCGGCCGAGCGGGGCATCCATCGCGGTGATGATCGCTTCTGTCCTGACGCCCGACGCGTTGCCAATCGACACGAGGGACTCGGCCAGGCACCGCGAGTCGGCCTCCGTCTTCATGAAGGCGCCGCTGCCCGTTTTTACGTCGAGCACGAGCGCGTCGATGCCTTCGGCGATCTTCTTGCTCATGATCGACGCGGTGATGAGCGGGATGCTCTCCACTGTCCCGGTCACGTCCCGGAGCGCGTAGAGCTTCTTGTCGGCGGGCGCGATCTCGGTCGTCTGGCCGATCATGGCGCAGCCGACGCGCGCGAGCGCCGCCTTCATTTCTGGCAGCGAGAGGTTGACGCGAAAGCCGGGAATCGCCTCGAGCTTGTCGAGCGTGCCGCCGGTGTGGCCGAGGCCGCGACCCGACATCATCGGCACCGGCACGCCGCACGCGGCGGCGAGCGGCGCGAGCACCAGCGACGTCTTGTCGCCGACGCCGCCGGTGCTGTGTTTGTCGACCTTGACGCCGGGAATGTCGCCGAGATCGACGCGCACGCCGGAGTGCACCATCGCATCGGTCAGCCATGCGGTCTCCTCCGCGGTCATCCCGCGCAGGAGAATCGCCATCAGCAGCGCCGAGGCCTGGTAGTCCGGCAGCGTCCCGGCGGTCACGCCGTCGACGAAGAATCGAATCTCATCGCGGGCGAGCGTCCGCCCGTCCCGCTTCGATAAGATGATGTCGACGGCCCGCATTTGGCGGGAAGTATACTTCGGGAATCCATGGCCCAGGTGTCCCAGCTATCCCCCGAACTGACGCGGGGCTTGCTGCAACTGGCGCGAGCGCTGCTCGTCGCAGTGCGCAACTGGACGCTCTATCCGCCCGAGCATCCGACCGTCGGCCAGTCGGTCACGCGGCTCGCGAAGGCCATTCACGAATCGTCGCTCGGCGGCGCCTTCGCGATCGGCGTGACACCCGACACGCTGATGATCGAGGGCGCGTCGGCGGACGCGAGCCAGACCGGCATCGCCGAAGCGGCGGCGATGCTGCACGACCGCGACATCCTGACGATCACGTTCATCGGCGACGTCCCGACCGAAGCGCTGCACGCGTTCCTGCGCGTGATCACGCTCGATCCGGCGGAGCGGCGGCGGCACGGCGGGCCTGCGCGGATCTGGGAAAGGCAGGGGCATCCCTCCCTGGCGATCGAGCAGATCGATTACGACAAAGTGCTCGCGCGCGAGGAAGGCGAGGTGGCCGAGCCCGGCAGGCGCGACGACCTCTGGCGCTCGATCGTGATGTCCATCGTCGGCGCGCAGAGTGCGGTGTTCGACGAGCGCGCGCAGCAGCGGCTGCTCGCGATCGCCGCGAGCCCCGGCGACATCACCGATCTCGCCGTCGCGGTGTCTGCACCCAAATGCGCCATGGACGGCTCGCCGATGATCACGTTGCAAGCGGCCACGGTCCTCGCCGCCTTCCGGCTTCTCTCGAGCATCGTGTCCGTGATGTCCCCGGATCGCACCGCCGAGGTGATGGGCAACCTCGCCACGGCCACCGCGCAGCTCGATCCGCATGTCGTGATGCAGGTGCTGCAGAGCCCGGACGACCCCAACGGCGTGCCGGTGGTCGGCGCCATCGCCTCGGCGTTCGACGATGTGAAAGTGGCGCAACTCCTGGCGACCGCGCTCGCGCTCGACGGCAAGGCCTCCGACCGGCTGGCCACGATCTTCAACACGATTGCGCCCGACGAGGATCGCAAACGCCGCGTCATGACGCTGACGCGGAGCATGCTGACCGAGACCGACTTCGGGCGATCCGGACAATTTCAGGTGCTCTGGGCATCGGCGGAAGAACTGCTGATCTCGTACAACGACAAGCCCTTCATGTCCGAGAGGTACCGGGCGTCGCTCGACGGGGTCGGCGGCCGCGCCGAGCGGATGGCGAACGCCGAGCTGCCGCCCGAGCTGCCCGAGTGGATCGAGAGCCTGGGGCAGGCCAACGTGCGGGGGCTGTCGGCCAGGCTGCTGATCGACCTCTTCACGCTCGAGACCGACGCCAAGCGCGGCTCGGAAATTGCCGCCGACCTGGGCGGGCTGACCGAGGACCTGCTGATGTCGGGCGCCTATGACGACGCGCTGACGGTCGCGCGCGCGCTGCACCAGCGCGCGATCAAGCCCCGCAGCATCGGTCAGGACGCCAGCCGCGTGGCGCTCGATCAGCTCGGCGAGTCGCTGGCGATGCGCGAGACGGTCGCGCTCCTCGGCGCCGTCGACGACGAGGGGTGGAAAGCGATTCGCGCGGTCGTCGAAACCATCGGCGCCAGCACCGTCGAGTCGCTGAAGGCGGTAGTCGCGGTTGAGGCGGACACCGACACCACCGCGCGCGCGGAAGACATCATCGTCGGGTTCGGCACGAGGGCGGTGACCCGGCTGACCTCGCTCGTGGGCGATTCGCGATGGTTCGTGCAGCGCCGCGGCGCGTGCCTGCTCGGGCGCATCGGCACCGCGGAAGCGGTGCCGCTCCTGCAGCCGCTGCTCCGGCAGTCCGATCCGCGCGTGGCGCGCCAGGCGGTGACCGCGCTCGGAGCCATTCAGGACCCGGCGGCGGCGCGCGCGATTCACACCGTGTTGCGCGCGGCGAGCGGCGAGCTCCGGCGCGCGGTGACCGAGGCGCTCGTGGCGGACCGCGACCCGCGCGTCGTGCCGATGCTCGCGCGCGTCCTGGAAGAGAGCCAACCGCTCAAGAAGGATCACGAGATGGTGCTCGGGACAATCGACGCGCTGGGAACGGTCGGCACCGATGCGGCCGTGCCGATTCTCGTGAACATGGCCGGGCGCCGCGCTTTCTTCAGCCGCAGGAAGCTGCGCGCGCTGAAGGAGCATAGTGTGGACGCGCTGGTGCGCGTCGGGACCGACAGAGCGGCGGCGGCGCTCGAGGAGGCATCGACCCGGGGCGACGGCATGCTCAAGCAGATCGTCGCGCAAAAGGTCAGAGCTTAGGTGGATCAGAAAAAAGGCGAGGAACTGATCCGGCGTCTTGCAGCGGCCCTGCGCGGGACCGAGCTGTACTCGCCCACGCACCCGCTCGTGCAGCGCGGCATCGATGCGTTCACGTCCGCCGCCACGGATCGCCTCGAGAGCACCCCATCGGTGATCATCGGGTTCATCGGCGACGAGGTCGTCGTCGACGGCGTGCGCCTGCCGAGGGGGACGGCGTCGCTCATCGGATTCGCGCGCGACCTGCGCGACCGCGGCATCGAGAAGGTGACGCTGACGCGCGGCCTCTCGCGCACGGAAGTCGGCAACCTCATCGCGGTCTTCAGCGATCGCGCGTCGCCCGTGCCGCTGTCCGATCGCCTGATCGCCAAGGGCGTGCGCAACGTCACGCTCGGCCGCATCGTGGTCGACGACGTCAGCGACGACCAGGCCGGCATCGCGGCGGCGCAGCGCGTCTACGGGACCGCCGTCGAGACGGCCGAGACCCTGTGGAACGCGGCGAAGGCGGGCGACCAGCCGGATCCCGGCGCGGCGCGGAAGATTATCGACGGCCTGGCGCGCCTGGTGACGCAGGATCGGACATCGCTGATGGCGCTGACCGCGTTGAAGAAGTACGACAACTACACGTTCACGCACATGGTCAACGTGGCGGCGCTCTCGATGGCGCAGGCGCGCGCGCTCAATCTGGACGGGCCGCTGCTGCGCGAGTTCGGGTTCGCGGCGCTGATGCACGACATCGGCAAGGTGCACACGCCGCTGGAGGTGCTGAACAAGCCGGGCAAGCTGCTGAAGGACGAGTTCGACGTCATGAAGCGCCACGTCGTGGACGGCGCGCACATTCTGCGGCGCACACCCGAGATGCCGGCCCTCGCCCCGATCGTCGCCTTCGAGCACCACCTGAAACAGGATCTCAGCGGCTACCCCGAGAACATCGGCAGCCGGAAGCTGAACCTCTGCACGATGATCGTGTCGATCGCGGACGTGTTCGACGCGCTGCGCAGCAACCGTCCGTATCGCCAGGGGCTGGCGACGGTCCGCATTCGCACCATCATGGGCGAGCAGGGCAGTCCCGCGTTCAACCAGGTGCTGCTGAAGCGGTTCGTGAACCTGATGGGGCTGTTCCCGGTCGGCAATCTCGTGCGCCTGAGCACGGGGGAGATGGCGGTCGTCACGGCGGAGCACCCGACCGATCCATTCCGCCCGCAGGTGAAGATCATCGCGGACGCGTCCGGCGCGCTGCTCGAAGCGCCGCTGCTCGCCAACACGTGGGAGCGCGACAGCCGTGGCGAACATCCGCATGCGGTGGTCGAGGCGGTCGATCCCGAATCGACCGACATCGATCCGCTCACCTTCCTTTGAGCCGTGGTGAACTGGTGAGTACTCGCCAACCCCTTCCTGACGCCGCTTCCGGGCCGCTCGGAGCCGCAGAAACGGCGAGGCTCACCGATTTCGCGCGCGCGTGCAAGGCCGCCGCCCGCGCGGTCGTGCTCTACCCGGGTGGTCACCCCGCCATCGCGGCCACCCTCGGCCGCATCGCGCACATCACGTCGACCGCGGCGCTGTCGGCGCCGCTCCGCCTCCGGGTGCTGCCTGACGGACTGCTGCTCGACGATCGTCCACCCGCGCGCCCGGACGCCGCCGTATCCGAGCTGGCCGTGCTCCTCCACAGCCATCTGATCGGGGAGCTGACGGTTCATCCTGGCGGCGACGTGGAGGCGTGGCGCACGTTTCTGGTGCTCCTCGGACGATCGCCGGAGTCGGTGCGCACCGACGGCGGCATCGCGCGCGTCTGGACGACGATGGCCGGCCGCCACGTGGAGCTGCGCGAGATCGATTACGCCGAGGTGCTGCGCGAGCGCGCGGGCGGCGAGACCGCGGTCTGGGACCGCGTCATCGCCAACTGCCTGCAGGGCAGCTCTTTCGAGCTCGACGAAGACGGCATTCGCGAGCTGCTCGGCATCGCCATCGACAGCGATCAGCTGACCGCGCTGATGACGTCGCTCGAGGAGCGCGCCGAAGGCGGCGGGATCGGCGCCAAGACGGCCGCGCTGATGCAGATGCTGCGGGGCATCGTCGACGTGGTGTCGAAGAAGGACCCGGACAAGCTCGAGCCGGTGTTGCGGAACATGGCGCTGGCGGTCGGCGGCGTGTCGCCGGAGGTGATGCTCGGCCTGTTGCATCAGCCGCACGACGACGAGGGGCCGCGCCTGATGCAGGCGGTCGTCAACCGCATGACCGATCAGACGATCGCCCGGTTCGTGTCGCGGCACGTCATTGCCGAGAGCGCGCCGACCGATCGGCTCGCCCTCGCGTTTCAGTCGCTCGTGCGCGAGCCCGAGCAGCAGCAGCGGATGCTGGCGCTCGCGCGGGAGGACGTCGCGGCATCGCCGCTCGGGAGCACCGAAGGCTTCGAGTCGGTGTGGAACCGCGTCGCGGAAAAGCTGCTGACGTCCTACTCCGACGAGTCGTTTGTGTCGACGACGTACGGGCGCGAGTTGTCCGGCTCGCGGACCAAGGCGATCGACGTCGAGCAGATGAACGACGATCCGCCGGAGCGCGTCAGCGCGTGGCTCGGCACGATCGCGACGACCGCGCTGCGCACGCTCGATCTGACGCTGGTGCTCGACCTGCTCCGCATCGAGCCGGACGAGCAGCGCTGGGGCGAGCTGATGACGCCGGTGGTGGGGCTGCTCGAGGATCTGCTGCTGGTCGGCGACTTCGACGCCGCGATCGAGCTCGTCGGCGTGCTGGTGCGCGAAGCCGGCGGCGACGGGCCGACGGCGCGGCGGCAGCACGCGATGACGGCCATCGACCTGCTGATCGCCGGGCCGATGATGCGGCACATCACCACGCACCTGGCGACCATCGAGGAATCGCATTTCGAGCGCGTGAAGGCGATGTGCGTGTCGCTCGGCGAGGTGCTGGTGCGCCCGCTCGCCGAGGCGCTCTCGGTCGAGGAACGGCCGCGGCCGCGCGAGCGGCTGACCAGGATTCTGCGCGGCTTCGGATCGGTGGGACGGCGCACGATCGAGCGGCTGAAGACGTCGCAGAACGCGGCGGTGCGCCGGACCGCGATTCAGTTGATGCGGCAATTCGGCGGGAGCGAGTC
>Ga0099827_10000172_pt1 | contig 25110 bp, 23 predicted proteins | sample CZO8metaG_FD_79339 | JGI IMG/M metagenome (GOLD analysis project Ga0099827, IMG submission 79339) | Vadose zone soil microbial communities from the Eel River Critical Zone Observatory, Northern California, USA - CZOApr15con1.8 metaG | ecosystem: Environmental > Terrestrial > Soil > Vadose zone ...
AGGTGACGACGCGATGCGACTTCGGGAACGACACCGCCGTAACGCGCGTGCAGCTCCGCTTGCGAGGAAACGACGTTCGAAAGGATCCGCCCGTCTGGTGTAATCACCGCCGAAGCGGTCTCGTCGCAGGAAGTCTCCAGGCTCAGTATCATGCGCTTTCGCTGCGCGAAAGCGCCAACTGGTCACAGACGCGGTACAGACTCTGCCGTAACGTTGAGACCATGCGCCCTGTCGTTGCGATCACAACCAACACATTCGAGAGACGCTCCCGCATCCCCCACCTTCTCGGAGATCTCGGCGCGCTAGTTCGCATCGAGCGACTCGGAGTCGGAGATTACGACATCGGAGGCGAAACGCTCGTAGAACGGAAGAGCGTCCTCGACCTGCACAGCTGCCTGGTTACTGGGCGTTTGTTGACCCAAATCGGAAGCCTCCGAAAGGAAGCTCGCTATCCCTTTCTCTTGGTCGAGGGTGCTGACATCGATGATGGGCCACTCTCGCCTGCTTCCTGCGGGGAGCATGCCTCTCAGCGATGCGTCTTGGCATTAGATTCATTCAGACAAAGGATCAACAAGACTCAGCACTCTGGATGTATCGGTTGGCCACGTTGTGCCAGCGCCGGCCGGGTCCCAGTGCCAGTTAGTCGCTCGCAGCATCGCTGCGAGCGACAGGATCGCGCCACATGATCAGTGCATCCTCGCGGTTGTCCGTGTAGTAGCCCCGACGCACGCCACGAGCTTTGAAGCCCGCCTGCTCGTAGAGCTTGATCGCCACCTCGTTCGACACCCTGACCTCAAGCGTGTACCCGCGACGTCCTTCTCCGCCGGTCAGCTCGAACAGCCGCTCGAGGAGCCCGGACGCAACTCGTTTGCGCCGCTGTTCGGGCGCGACGGCGAGGTTCATGACATGCCACGCGTCGACGTAACGGGAGATGATCAGGTAGCCGAGCAACTCGTGCGTGTCAGGCTCGAACGCCCCGAGCGAGATCGAAGACGGTTTCGCGAGCTCGCCCGCGAACATCGACCGCGACCAGGGCGTCGGATACGAGTCGCGCTCGATCGTCTCGATCGCGTTCAGGTCGCGCATCTCGAGGCGGCGGAAGTCCACCCGATTCGCGGTGGCGCTCATTCCGTGGTTTTATCAGCGTCGGGGACTCTTAGGTACATCGGCTCGACCTCCTCGGCAGGCCCGAAGTCCCGGGCCAGCTGAGCGTGGAAGCGCGCCCGCGGGACGTGGCGCTCGTCCTGGTCAGGCGGAACCTCGGCGCCGGCGGCTTCCAGCACGGCGCGGTAGCGCACGGCGCCGCTGCCCACGCAGACGGTGCCCGGTGGAAGCTCCAGCTGGTCGGGCGGACACACTCGAGGTTCCCCCTGAAGCACGAAGATCTCCCCGCGTCTCGCGTCGACGACGGGCACGGCACCCGGCGCTCCGGCGGCGAGGGCGTCAAGCGTGGAGACCCCAGCCACGGGGACGCCAAGGGCGAGCGCGAGCCCGCGCGCAGTGGCGAGCCCGATGCGGACGCCGGTGAAGCTCCCCGGCCCGACCCCGACGGCGAGCCCTTCGAGCTCGCGGGTGTGCGCGCCCGCCTGGCGCAGCAAGGCGTCGACGTCCTCGAGCACCGTGACGGCGCGCGACGTGCGCTCTCCCAGCACCTCGCCGTCCAAGACGAGGGCGCTCGTCGCGACGTCAGTCGCCGTGTCGAAGGCCAGGATCAGCATCGCCGCGAATCGTGACAAGCCTCTGCCGTTCTTCGTCGCCGTGCTCGAGGCGCACCTCGACCCGCGCAGCCGGAAGAACTCCTGCTCCTGCCTCCGGCCACTCGACGAAGACCACCGCGTCGTCGAAGTAGGGCTCCAGATCTCCCCACTCCGCTGCAGAGACGCCGCTGAAACGGAAGAGGTCGAGATGGGAGACGTCGACGCGTCCCTTGTACCGGTGGCCGATGGTGTACGTCGGGCTCGTGACCGCTCCCTCGACGCCGAGCGCACGGCATGCGCCCCGGACGAACGTCGTCTTGCCCGAACCGAGCTCTCCGGAGACGGTCACGACGTCGCCGGGCCGCAGGTCGACCGCGAGCCGCGCCGCGATTTCTTCCGTCTCTTCAGGCGACCGAGACTCGATCAGAACAGCCCGAGCTGCACCGCGGGCTCTGCGACTGCCGATGCGACGTAGACCGGCTCCGGCGGAGCAACTTCACGGCCCATCAGCTCGGGCAGCCTCGCGAAGTCGGACTTGAGCACCTCGAGCATGCGTGGCGTATACAGCGCGGCAGCCGGATGGTAGATCGGGTAGAGCAGCACGCGCCGCCCGCCGAGCGTCACCTCCTGCTCCTGGCCGTGAACGCGCGTGATCCCGGTCGGCCGGCCCGACAGGAGCTTCGTCGCGAAGTTGCCGAGCGTCGCCACGACGCGCGGGTCGATCAGCTCGATCTGCCGCCACAGGTGCCCCTCGCAGGCCTCGATCTCCTCCGGCAGCGGATCGCGGTTGCCGGGAGGTCTGCACTTGAGAACGTTCGCGATGTACACCTCTTCGCGCGTGAGGCCAATGCCGGCGAGTAGTTGCTCGAGCAGCTTTCCGGCCGCCCCGACGAACGGCACTCCCTGCTTGTCCTCGTGGAAGCCGGGTGCCTCGCCGACGAACATCAGATCGGAATTCGGATCGCCTGAGCCGAAGACCACCTGAGTCCGACCTTCCGCTAGCGCGCATTTGGTGCAGCCCGCAACGACCTCGCCGAAGGCGCGCAGCTCGTCTGCGCGGGTTAGTTCAGTGACCGCAGCCACAGCTTCCGCCGCAACAGCCGCCACCACTGCTGAATGCGCCGGTCTGCCCGGCGGTGCCGACCATCGAGAACGTCGAGAGCTGCCGGGCGACCTTGGTCGCGCCGCACTCCGGGCAAGCGACCACCTGATCTCCCCGGACAAGCTCCTCGAAACGCTCTTCGCACTTCATACAGACGTACTCGTACATCGGCATCGCTCGGGCAGTTTACGGGCGGTGCCGGACGAGCGGCAAATGACCCGCAGAAGCCTTTAGTACGGGGCTTTGACCGGCCTTCCGCCGAGCTTGCCGGAGACCGAGTTGTTCGAGAAAGTGAGCGTGCCCGCGAGGGCCGCGGGGCCGGACACACGGAGTGTGCCCTTGTGGAGGAGAGGCAAGCCTCCGGGGACGAAGTCGACTTTTCCGGTCACGGTGACTCCGGGAACGGCGCTGTAGCGGGTCAGAGTGAAGCTCAGCCCCTCCTTTGCGAGCACGAGCTTGCCGCCGTAAAGACCGCGGGGAGCAAATGTCGCGCTGGAGAACACCATCTGCAACCACGTAGCTTCGGCTTCCCGCGCCGTCTTCGAAGCAGCCGCCAGCGTCGCCTTCACCGTCCGCTTCGCCGGACGATGCAAAAAGGCTCCCAGAATCTTTGCGGCGGGCGGGACCCGGGGGCACGATGCTTGTTTGAAGGGCCCGAGTGTTCCGGTCATCCAGCGTCTGATTGCTTCGGCCGCGCAGCCTGAGAAGTCGGCGCCGGACACGCTGTGTCCAACGCCGGGCACGATCACCAGTTGACCCTGCGGAAACGCGGAGATCACTGAGAGGGCATTCGCGGTCGGCGTCCGTAGATCGAAGCCGCCGTTCACGGCCAGCACCGGCACGTTCGGCAAAGGTCCCGGCCCCAACGGAGTGTTTCCCGCCGGCGTCGGCCACTGCTCGCAGAAGTAAGCAGTCCCCATGCGTGCCGCCCAGTTCCCGAATGGTCCGACGCTGCCGGGTGGAAAGGCCGCGACCGTCGCATCGAGAATCGCTCTGCGTGCAGCAGGCGGAGTGTTCGGAGCAAAGGGGAAGGGACCGTCCGCACAGTTCGTCGCGGCATAGAGACCGAAGCTCAAGTCTTCGGGGGCCAACTCACTGGTCCCCAGATCGAGGTCGTACAGCCGCAGCAACGGGCGGGCGTCTCCGAGCAAGGCGCCGTGAACAGCGGCCGGTGCTTCGGCGGCCAGGCCCGGCGAGAGATCCGCGTCGATGATCATCGAGACGAGGTCTTCACCGTTCATCTGCACCGCCCGCAGCCGTCCGTCGGGCGCGATCACCTTTCCCTTCAGCGGACCTGCTTCGAGGCGATTCGCGAGCTTGACGACGTCGCCCGCGAAATCGGAGGTCGCTCCACGGCAGATGCCACCCGCACAGAATGCGGTCAGCGTGCCCGGCATCTCACGGAGGACATTTCGCTCGAATGGGTCCGGGTAGGTGGGCGCGACCACCGAGTCGAGGACGATCCGCTCGACGGCGCTCGGATGCGCCAGCGCGTAAGCAATTGCGAGCTTCGTTCCGTAGGACACCCCGAACAGCGCGATGCGCCCCAGGCCCAATGCAACCCGCACCGACTCCATGTCTTCCGCGTGGTCGCGCGTGGCGTAGAACTGTCGCTGCGGGCCGATGATCTCGGCGCAGTCCCGGGCCAGCGCCGCGTCCTGCTCGACTGTCGCCTTGACCGAGGTCTGCAGGCCCGGACAGCGGATCACCCCGGACTTCCCTGTGCCTCGATTGTCGAATGCCACCAGCGTGTAGCCGGGGAACATGTCCTGCATAGCGCTGGCGGAGCTGGCCGAGCCCAGACCGTAGGCGCCGGCAGATCCCTGCCCTGGACCGCCTGCGATCAGGAACATCGTCCCCCGCGGCAGCCCGGTCGCCTGCAGAACCTCGACGTGAAGCGGGATCGTGCCGCGCATCCCGCCGCTGCGATCAAGCGGAACGTCCACCGTCCCGCACAGGAGCCCATTCGCGGCCTCTGGACAGTGGGTGAGGCTGACCGCCGCCCGCGCCTGGCCTGGTGCAGCCAGCGCGACGGCGAGGGCGAGCCCCAGGAGGAGACGACGACCCACGAGGCACGGCAGAGTAGCACTGCCGGTGTACGCTTCCACTGCCCGGTATCCGCTACGGAACTGGAGCGTCGATTGTTCGAGAGTGTGACGGTCATCGGTTCCGGCCGCGTCGGCTCGGCCGTTTCGGCTCGCCTGCGCGAGCGTGGCGTTGCCGTTGGCGAGGAAGGAGAGCTGGTCCTGCTGTGCGTGCCGGATGGCTCGATCGCCGAGGTCGCCGCTGCGCTGGACGAGGGCCCGTGGATCGCGCACGTCTCCGGAGCGACGCCTTTGTCGGCACTCGATCCGCATCGGCGACGTTTCTCGATGCACCCGCTTCAAACGTTCACGCGCGCACGAGGACCCGAGCAGCTCGACGGAGCCTGGGCGGCGGTGACTTCCGAAGAGGAAGAAGCCAGGGCCGCCGGTTACTGGTTGGCGGAAACCCTCGGGCTGAAGCCGTTCGACCTCACCGACGATGCACGTCCGCTCTACCACGCAGGCGCCGCGATCGCGTCGAACTACCTCGTCACCCTGCACGCGGTGGCGGCCGAGCTATTTCGCGCAGCCGGTGCGCCTCCCGAAGGGCTCGTCCCGCTGATGCGCAGAACGATCGACAACGGCTTCGAGTTGACCGGTCCCATCGAGCGCGGCGACTGGGAGACGGTGGAGGCGCACCGCCGCGCGATCCGCGCCGCCAGACCCGAGCTCGAGCCGCTTTACGACGTGCTCGCGGAAGCGACGGCGAAGTGAAGACGCTGCGAACGACTCGAGAGGTGCGCCGTGAGCTCGCCGGCGGCGGACGCATCGGGCTCGTGCCCACAATGGGCGCCTTCCACAACGGGCATCTCGCCCTGCTCCGTGCTGCGCGCGGAGAGTGCGACGCCGTGGTGGTGTCCCTGTTCGTCAACCCAACGCAGTTCGGCGCGAACGAGGATCTGTCGCGCTACCCGCGCGACGAGACGCGTGATGCACAGTTGGCCGAAGCGGAAGGCGTCGACGTTTTGTTCACACCGTCCGTCGAGGAGATGTACCCGAAGGGGTACGCAACCTGGGTCGACGTCGAAGAGATCGGAGCGGAAGGCGCTGCGCGCCCAGGGCACTTCCGCGGCGTCGCCACGGTGTGCCTGAAGCTCTTCAACATCGTCCGACCACAGGTGGCGTACTTCGGTCAGAAGGACGCGCAGCAGGCTGCCGTCTTGCGCCGGATGATCCGTGACTTGGACGTCGATCTCGACCTACGCGTCCTTCCCACTGTTCGTGACGCGGACGGCCTGGCCCTGTCGTCTCGAAACGCCTATCTCTCAGAGGAGGAGCGGCATCAGGCCCTCGCGCTCCCACGCGCGCTCGAAGCCGGCCGCTCGGCACATGTCGAGGGGTCTGACCCCGTCGCTGCGACGCGCGTGGCTCTCAACGGGCTCGTTCCCGAGTACGTCGAGGTGCTCGACCTCGACGGCGTCACGCTCCTCGCCGCTGCGGCCCGTGTTGGCTCGATGCGACTCATCGACAACATCGTCCTGGAAGGAGAGCTGAAGTGAAACCCGGGAAACTGACGCTGACGGACCTCGCCGACCTGAAGAGCCGCGGCGAGAAGATCGTCATGGTCACCGCCTACGACGCGCCGGGCGCGCGCCTCGCGGAACAGGCGGGCATCGACATCCTGCTCGTGGGTGACACCGCGGGGATGGTCGTGCTCGGCCACGATGGGACCGTCCCGGTGACGATGGAGGAGATGCTCTTCCTCACGCGCTCCGTCTCGGGTGCGGTCGTCCGGCCGCTGGTGGTCGGAGACATGCCGTTCGGGAGCTACCAGGTCTCCGACGAAGACGCCGTGCGCAACGCGATCAGGTTCGTCAAGGAAGCCGACGCCGACGTGGTCAAGCTCGAAGGCGCCGGGCCTTCCCTCTCGCGGGTGACCGCGATCGTCTCCGCCGGCATCGGCGTGATGGGGCACGTCGGCCTGACACCGCAATCGGAAACGATGCTCGGTGGGTTCAAGACACAGGGCCGGACGGCCGCGAGAGCACAGCAGCTCCTGGCCGATGCACTCGCGCTCGAGGCGGCCGGCTGCTTCGCAATCGTCCTCGAAGCCGTTCCCGTACCGGTCGCCGCGCGCATCACCGAGTCGCTCACGGTCCCGACGATCGGGATCGGCGCCGGGCCTGAGTGCGATGGGCAGGTGCTCGTGTACCACGCTCTGCTCGGCCTTACCGAGGGACGCGCACCGCGCTTCGTCAAGCGCTACGCGAACCTCGCCGACGAGATTCGTGGCGCGCTGACGACGTACGCCGAAGAAGTTCGAACCGGCGTCTATCCCGCGCCGGAGCACACGTACGCGATGTCGGAGGACGAGCTCGAGCTGTTCTCAGCCCGCCGCGTAGAGCAGCGTCAGGGCGACGGCTAGCACTGCGGCGATACCCGAGGCGTAGGCAACGCCGGCGATCGAGCGCGCCCAGGTCCAGCCGTGCACGGTGCGCACACCGATGACGAGCAGGACGAGCGCCCAGACCAGGAACACGTAAAAGATCCACGCGAAGACGGTCCCGGTCGTGCCACCGTCCGACCCGCCGAATCTGAACAGATCTTCTCCGTAGATCGCGATCCGGGCCGGCCAGTAGACGAAGAGCGCAAATGCGACAGGCGCCGACGCAAAGGCGAGCAGGTGGCGTGCGCGCCGGAAGCTACCCCGGCTGCCCAGGCGACGAAGCGAAACGTGCAACACCTTCCCGAGGAAGAAGTACAGCGTGAAGCCGGACAGCCCACCTCCGAGGAACGCCCAGACGACGAGCACGAGCCAGTCCCGCGCCGGGTCGTCGAGCAGTGTGCTCGCAACGGTGGTCGCGAGCACTGTGGCGATGCCGGCCAGCCAGATGATCGCCCCCGCCGCGTCCTGTCGCGCCTCGGCGGCCTCATCGGAGTCGTCGCGAAGCGCCGCGAAGACCGGCCGCGGGCTTTGCAGCACGAGCAGCCCGCGCAGGAACCACGCCTTCTCGTCGTTGCGCGTCGCGGCGCGTGCGGTTGCCTCAGGCAGCTGCGACCGCAGCCTTGGGCAGCACGTGCCGGAGGAACTGCCCGGTCGCCGACTCGTCCACCTCGGCGATCTGCTCCGGCGTGCCCGTCGCGATGATCTCGCCCCCGGCCTCGCCGCCTTCGGGACCGAGGTCGATGATCCAGTCGGCCTGTTTGATCACGTCGAGATTGTGCTCGATCACGAGCACGGTGTTCCCCGAGTCGACGAGTCGCTGCAACACGTCGAGCAGCTTCTCGATGTCCGCGAAGTGGAGCCCGGTCGTGGGCTCGTCGAGGATGTAGAGCGTCTTGCCGGTCGCGATCTTCGAGAGCTCCGACGAGAGCTTGACGCGCTGCGCCTCGCCGCCGGAGAGGGTCGTCGCGGGCTGGCCGAGCTTGATGTAGTCGAGCCCCACGTCGTGCAAGGTCTGTAGGCGCCGGCGTAGCTTCGGGATCTTGGCGAAGAACTGCAGCGCCTCCTCGACCGACATCTCGAGCACGTCGGCGATCGACTTCCCCTTGAAGCGCACCTCCAACGTCTCGCGGTTGTAGCGCGCGCCCTTGCAGGTCTCGCACGGGACGTACACGTCCGGCAGGAAGTGCATCTCGATCTTGATCTGGCCGTCGCCTTTGCACGTCTCGCACCGGCCGCCGCGCACGTTGAACGAGAACCGCCCAGGCTTGTAGCCGCGCACCTTCGCCTCGGGTGTCATCGAGTAGAGCTCGCGGATGTGGTCGAAGAGCTTGGTGTAGGTGGCCGGGTTCGACCGTGGGGTGCGCCCGATTGGCGACTGGTCGACTTCGATCACCTTGTCGAAGACCTCGATGCCTTCGACCGACTGATGATCGCCCGGCTTCGTCCGGTGCCGGTGCAGCTTGTTCGCCAGCGCCTTGTGGACGATCTCGTTCACGAGCGTCGACTTACCGGAGCCCGATACTCCGGTGACGACGACGAACTTCCCGACCGGGAACTCGACGTCGATGTCCTTCAGATTGTGCTGAGTGGCGCCGCGCACCCAGAAGGAGCCATTGTCGTCCGCACGGCGCTCGGGGACCGGGATCATGCGCGCACGCGAGAGGAACTGCCCGGTGACCGAATTCTTGGTGCGCTCGACCTTGGCCGCGGTTCCCTCGGCGACGACGTGTCCACCGTGCTCTCCCGCGCCCGGGCCCATGTCGACGAGCCAGTCGGACGAGCGCATCATCTGCTCGTCGTGCTCGACGACCAGGACGGTGTTGCCGAGGTCACGCAGGCGCTCGAGCGTTCCGATCAGCTTGTCGTTGTCCCGCTGGTGGAGGCCGATCGAGGGCTCGTCCAGGATGTAGAGCACGCCGACGAGCTGCGAGCCGATCTGCGTCGCCAGTCGCAGGCGCTGTGCTTCCCCGCCCGAAAGCGTCGCTGATGCCCGGTCGAGCTGCAGATAGCCGACGCCGACGTTGTCGAGGAACAGCAGGCGCTCGCGAATCTCCTTCACGATCCGCGCGCCGATGAGCTGCTCGGTCTCCGTGAGCTTGAGCTTGTCCAGGAACTCGAGGGAACGGGTGACGGACATCTGCGTGAACTCGTGGATGTTCTTGCCGCCGACCGTGACCGCGAGCACCTCCGGCTTCAGGCGTGCCCCATTGCAGACCGGGCAGGGGCGGAAGGACATGTACTCCTCGATGCGTTCGCGCTGCGTGGCGGAGTCGGTCTCGCGGTAGCGCCGCTCGAGGCTCGGGATGATGCCTTCGAAGGCGAGCATGTAGGAGCGGCGACGGTTCATCCGGTTGCGGTAACTGACGTACACGCGCTCGCCCTCGGTGCCGTAGAGGAAGAGATCCTCTTCCTCCTCGGTCAGGTTCTCCCACGGCTCGTCGAGCGGAATCTCGTAGCGGTCTGCGATCGCCTGGATGACCGACTCGTAGAAGCCCGAGTTCCCCACGGACCACGGCACGAGGGCGCCCTCGGAGATCGAGAGGCTCGTGTCGGGAACGAGCAGGTCCGGGTCGATCTCCTGCTGTGAGCCCAGGCCGGTGCAGCGCGGACACGCGCCGTGGGGCGAGTTGAAGGAGAAGATGCGAGGCTGCAGCTCGGGGAGCGAGACGCCGTGGTCGGGACACGCAAACTTCTCGCTGAACAGCAGCGTGCGGCCTTCGTCGACGAGATCGATCGCGACGAGCCCTTCCGCGAGCTGTGCCGCGGTCTCCACGGATTGCGCGAGCCGCGTGCGCAGGTCGGGCTTCATCGTGAGCCGGTCGACGACCACCTCGATCGTGTGCTTGAACTTCTTGTCGAGCGAGATCTCGTCCTCGAGCAGGTGCTGCTCGCCGTCGACCTTCACGCGCGTGAAGCCCTCGTTGCGCAGCTCCTCGAACACCTCCTTGTACTCGCCCTTGCGGTCACGCACGACCGGGGCGTTGACCGTGAACTTCGTCCCTTCCGGTAGTTGGAGGATCTGGTCGACGATCGACTCCTGGCTCTGGCCCGTAATCGGCTTCCCGCAGACCGGGCAGTGCGGCCGGCCGACCCGCGCGAAGAGAAGGCGCAGATAGTCGTAGATCTCGGTGACCGTTCCAACCGTCGACCGCGGGTTCCGTGACGTCGTCTTCTGGTCGATCGAGATCGCCGGAGAGAGCCCTTCGATCGAGTCGACGTCGGGCTTCTCCATCATCTGGAGGAACTGGCGAGCGTAAGCCGAGAGGCTCTCGACATAGCGCCGCTGGCCTTCCGCATAGATCGTGTCGAAGGCCAGAGACGACTTGCCGGAGCCGGAGAGCCCGGTGATGCAGATCAGCTTGTTCCGGGGCAGACGGACGTCGATGTCCTTGAGGTTGTGCTCCCGGGCGCCGTGGATGACAAGCTCTTCTTGCGCCATAACCGGCCAAGTTTAGCGAGGGGGATCGGATCGAACAAGTGTTCGTTTTTAGACCCGCAAACCCGCTTGGAGAGCGGGAGAACGACTCAGGCGCTGAGCCGCTCGACCAGGCCGTACACCCGGCGCGGCTCCGGCACGTAATCGATCTCGAGGTCGCCGGCGACGATCGTCCCGTAACCGAGCAGCCGCCCCACCAGGCTCTGCTCGATCTCGACTGCCCCGAGCCGCGAAAGGCGCACGGCCGCCGCGCGCCGGTGGAATGTCCCGTGCACGACGAACAGCTTCTCGGTGGTCAGGACGACGCGCGTTCGCTCCCACTTCCACACCGCCCGAAGCGCGATGCCGGCGCCTCCCGCCTGCAGCAGGACGCCCGCGATCGAGGCCGGCCACCCGATGGCCATGCAGCCGATGCCGACGACGGCGAGCGCGAGCGCGCGGACGAACGGTCCGGCCAGCACGACCACATGTCGCCGCTCATCGAGACAGACGCGTTCCCAGCCGGAAGTAAACATCGCGTTTGCCGCTTTCGCCAGACGGCGAAAGATCCCTGGTCATGAAGGAAACAGCTCAACGCGTCGCCCTCTCGACTCTGATCGTCATAGCGATCGTCGCGGTGGCGCTGGCGCTTTGGAAGCTGAAGCTCGTCCTCGCACTCGTCTTTCTCGCCTTCATCCTGGCCGCAGCTCTCCGCCCTGGGATCGAGAGGCTCGCGCGGGCCGGCGTCCCGAGAGGCCTCGGCCTCCTCATCCATTACGTGGTACTGATCGGCGTGATCGGCCTCGCCCTCTGGATCGTCGTGCCCCGGGCGGTCGACCAGGTGCAGAGCGCCCTTGGCGGAACGACGAAAGCCCAGATCCACCAGGAGGCGAAACAGTCCAAGGGGATCAAGCACGACGTCCTCACGGCGATCGACAAACGCCTGCGCGAGGTACCCAAGACCGGCCAGCTACTGCACCCCGCCGTAGAGGTGACGCTGAAGGTCTTCGAGGTCCTGCTCGGGATCTTCTTCGTCCTCGCCACCGCCGCCTACTGGATCTTCGAGCGTGCCGGTGCCGTCGACTTCGTCGCGTCGCTCTTATCACGCCCGAAGCGGAAGAAGCTGCGCGACACCTGGGATCTGATCGACCTCAAGCTGGGCGCTTTCGTGCGCGGCCAAGTGCTCCTCATCGCACTCGTCGGAACAGTGTTGTCGCTTGCGTTCTGGGCGATCGGGGAGCCCTACTTCATCCTGATCGGAGCCTTCGCCGGCGTGGTGGAGATTGTGCCGGTCATCGGCCCGATCTCGGCCGGCGCGCTTGCAGTCGCCGTCGGGGCCACCGACTCGTGGCACGTGGCTGTCGCCGCCGGGGTCTGCGTGCTGGTCGTGCGGCTGTTCGAGGACTATCTGATCGTGCCGCGCGTGCTCGGCGACGCCGTCGGCCTGTCGCCTTTGCTCGTACTGGTCTCGGTCACCGCGGTGGGAATCCTCTTCGGCGGGTTCGCGGTCGTCCTCGCGGTTCCGCTCGTCGCGGTGCTCGTCACTGTTCTGGACGTGGTCGTGCGCGATGTCGACCCGGCCGAAGAAGACGTCCCGACCGTGCTCTTCCCCGCCAAGGACGCCGAGACGTAGGACTTAAGTGGCTTCGAGCCACTAAAGTCAGCGTGCGAGCGCCGGACGTAGGAATGAATTTGGTAGGAGTGGCCGAGCCCGGAAAGGGCTCTAAGCCTTGCGCCAGCGGCCGAAGATCAAGCCGCCGAGGGTGAAGCCGAGACCGAAGGTGCCGATGGCGAAGCCGCCGATTGCGAGGGACTTGCGCCACGTCGAAAGGCGCTGCCAACGACCGAGCGCCTCGCGCTCTTCCGTCGTCAGCGGTTCGCCTCGGCGTTGCTTCCGGATCGCGCCGCCCGCCCGGAGACCGAGGTAGAGGTCGTCGAAAATCTCGGCAGACTCTTCGGTCACGCGAGTCACAATATAGCCTCCGTCGGCTGTGCTTACACGTGTTTTACACCTGTCCGACCTCCATTACGGAGCAGGGAACGACGAGGCGATCGAGCGCGGGGCACCTGTTCTGATCGAGCGCTTCCAGCCGGAGCTCGTGATCGCGAGCGGGGATCTCAGCCATCGGGGCCGAGAGGACCAGCTCGCCCGTTCCTCCAATTTCCTCAGATCTCTCGATCGCCCTGTTCTGGCGGTTCCGGGGAATCACGACATTCCGTACAGGTTCCCGGCGCGCTTCACACGGCCGTTCCGCGAGTTCGAGCGACAGTGGGAGACCACCGAGCCGACCTACTCCTCCGCCACGCTGCACGTGGTCGGACTGAACTCCGTGCGCCCGTGGCGCCATCAGTCCGGCGGGATCCGCAACAGCCAGCTTGCGCGCGCCAGAGAGCGGCTTGGAGAGGCACAGGCCGGGGCATTCCAGATCGTCGCTCTGCATCACCACCTCATCGGCGCCCCCTGGCGCTCGCGGAAGAAGCCTGTTGCCCGACGCAATCACGTGCTCGCGTCACTGGTGAACGCGGGCGCCGACCTGATCCTGGCGGGACACATCCATCAGGCCGCGGTGAGCGAGCGACACGAGTTCGAGATCTCCCATGGCGGTGAGCGAGGAGTCGTGGTGTCCATTGCGCCGGGGCTCGGCCAGCCGCGACCGAAACGGCAGGGTGAGGCGCGCGGCGTTCACGTCTACGAAATCGAAGAGTCGTGCCTGCGCATGCAGACGTTCGTGTGGCGCGACAAGGATTGGGGGCTCACGGCCGAGAGAGAATTCCCTCGCGGCCGTGAGCCGCTTGCGTCTGAACCGGCCTAGATTCTGGCTGGCGTCGCGCGTCGACCGCCGTAAAGCCGACCGATGAGTGCGACGAGAATCACTGCAACGATGACTCCAACGATGAACACCAGAGCGCCGTTGAAGATGATGTTTGCGATCACGAGCGAGGCGATGCCGACAAGGATGGTCAGAATCCAGCCCATCGGGTCAACACCCGGATGGAAGAGCCTTCCCAGCGCCCCGACGATTGCGCCCACGATGATTACCCAGATCCAGTACATGGCACCTAGGTTCCCTGCCTGACGAGGGGGAAACCCCTCACATCCTGGCCAGGAGCTCTTTCTTGCTCTCGAACTCGTCGTCCGTGAGGATGCCGGCGTCGTGAAGCTCGGCGAGCTTGCGGAGGTTCGCATCGGCGTCGGCCTCCGCACGAGCACCCTGCGCCTGTCGCAGCAGGCCCTCCATCTTCGTGCGCCGCTCCTGGAATTTGTCGATCCCGATGCCGCGTTCGGGGAACTTGAGGGCGTCCGGGCCTGTGAGCGGGCGCTTCTGGACGAAACGCCGGTACGCGACCACGAGCAGCACGGCACCCAGGAAGGACAAGAGCCCGATCGCCTGAGTTCCCCTCCCCCAGATTGCGATCGCGATCGCTCCGCCGACCGCGGAGCCGACCAAGCCGATCGCGACCGTGAGCCAGATCGGCATCGGATCGGGCCCCGGCACGGCCAGCCTCGCCAGCCCGCCGGTGATGAAGCCGAAGAACATGATGAGGACGATCGAGCCGAGCACGCGCGCAGAAGTCTAGTGCGCGTGCTGGCTAGGCCGAAGCCGGGGCCCGGACCGCAGCGATCAGCTCGCGGCGGAGCTCCTTGATCTCGTCGCGCAGCTTTGCCGCGTACTCGAACCTAAGCTCTTCCGCGGCGGTGAACATCTCCTCCTCGAGCTCGATGACCAGCTTCTCGAGGTCGCTCGGCGTCAGCCCTTCGAGGTCCTTGCGGCCGCGCCGGCGCTTCGAGCTGGGAACGGTCGGCGACTCGAGCGTGAGGAACTCTGCGATGTCGGACACTCCCTTGACGATCGATTCCGGGGTGATCCCGTGCTCCTCGTTGTAGGCGAGTTGCACTGCGCGGCGGCGGTTCGTCTCGCCCAGAGCGCCTTCGATCGCTTCCGTACGTTTGTCCGCGTACATCAGCACCTTGCCGTTGATGTGGCGCGCAGCACGGCCGATCGTCTGGATCAGAGCCGTCTTGCCCCGCAGGAAGCCCTCCTTGTCGGCGTCGAGGATCGCGACCAGCGACACCTCCGGGAGGTCGAGTCCCTCCCGCAGAAGGTTCACGCCGACGAGCACGTCGTAATCGCCGAGCCGCAGCTCCCGGATGATCTGAATCCGCTCGAGCGTGTCGATCTCCGAGTGGAGATAGCGCGCCTTGACGCCGGACTCTAGTAAATAGTCCGTCAGGTCTTCGGCCATCTTCTTCGTCAGGGTCGTGACCAGCACGCGCTCGCCGACCTCCTCGCGACGCCGGATCTCGTTCAGCAGATCGTCGATCTGATTGTGGGTCGCGCGCAGCTCCACCTCGGGATCGACGACACCGGTCGGCCTGATCAACTGCTCGGCCACGCGGGTGGCATGGCGCCCCTCGAACGGCCCCGGCGTCGCAGAGACAAACACGAGCTGCGGCACCTTCTCGAGGAACTCGTCGAAGCGAAGCGGCCGGTTGTCGAGCGCCGACGGCAGCCGGAACCCGTAATCGACGAGCGTCTGCTTGCGGGAGCGGTCGCCTTCGTGCATGCCGCCGATCTGAGGGATGGTCTGGTGCGACTCGTCGACGAAGACGACGAAGTCCTTCGGGAAGTAGTCGAGCAGAGTGAACGGGTGCGTTCCCGGCGCGCGGCCCTCGAGGATGCGCGAGTAGTTCTCGATCCCGTTGCAGAAGCCGAGCTCCTGCATCATCTCGAGGTCGTACTCCGTGCGCTGCCGCAGCCGGTGCGCCTCGAGCATCTTCCCCTCGATCTCCAGCCGCTTGACGCTCTCTTCCAGCTCGTGCCTGATTTCGGACACAGCCCGCTCGATCGTCGGCCGCGACGTCACGTACTCGGTGGCGGGCCAGATCGCGATGTTGTCGAGCTTCGCGTAGATCTCACCGGTAACCGGGTCGAAGTGGCTGATCTGCTCGACCTCGTCGCCGAAGAAGGAGATCCTGTAGGCGGTCTCCTGGTTCGCGGGCTGCACCTCGACCACGTCGCCCTTCACCCGGAAGCGCCCGCGGCCGAGCACGGCGTCGTTGCGGACGTACTGCGAATCGATCAACTTCCGCAGCATCAGATCGCGGTCGTGCTCCTCTCCCACCTCGAGGATGATCACCCGTTCGCGCCACTCCTCGGGCGAGCCGAGGCCGTAGATGCAGGAGACAGATGCGACCACGACCACGTCACGTCGCGTGAAGAGCGCCGACGTCGCCGCGAGCCTGAGCCGCGCGATGTCGTCGTTCTGGGAGGAGTCCTTCTCGATGTAGAGGTCGGCTTGCGGGACGTAGGCCTCGGGCTGGTAGTAGTCGTAGTAGGAGACGAAGTACTCGACCGCGTTCTCTGGGAAGAACTCCCGGAATTCGTTGCACAGCTGCGCCGCCAGTGTCTTGTTGTGCGCGATCACCAACGCGGGGCGGCCGACCTTCTCGATCGTCCAGGCCATCGTCGCCGTCTTGCCGGTGCCGGTGGCTCCGAGCAATGTCTGGTACCGGTCGCCCGCCTCCAGCCCTTCAGCCAGGGTCGCGACCGCCGTCGGCTGGTCTCCGGTCGGGCGATACGCGGCCGTTGTTTTGAACTCGGCCATTCGGGCCAAGGGTAGCCTCCGTGGACGTCGTGGCCCAGCGAGCTACCGCACCTTGTTCTGCAGGCGGGCTTCGCCGCGCTGACGCGGAGGGCGAACGAGCTCGAGCAGGACGTACAGCGCTAGCGCGGTCGAGCGGCGGCAAGTCTTGCTCGAGCAGCAGCAACGAGCTGAGCGCCTGAACGGCAGATCACGCAGTCGTAGGTTCGCACGGTGCCGTCGTCCCCCGCCGTGAAGATCCGCAGGCTGTTCGGCACGAACAGCGCGGCGCGAATCACGGGCCTGGGTCCGTGCAGGAGGAATGAGAGATGCCCGGTAGCGGTAGGCCAGATCCCGGCTGTGATCGGACCGGCGGTGACGATCCACTGTCCATCGGTGCTGAAGTTCGCGTCGAAGACCGGACCCCCGTGGCCGCGCAGGACCCTGGCCACTCCATTGGAGAGATTCCAGATGCGGGCGTCACCGTCCCTGCTCCCGCTTAGCAGCTCTTTCCCATCCGGGGAGAAGACGACCGATAGGACCTCGCCGCGATGCCCTCGCAGCGTGCGCACGAGCCTGCCTGTCCGCGAGTGCCAGAGGCGCACGGTGCCGTCAACCGCCCCGGCGGCGAGCAGTTGCCCATTCGGGCTGAGCGCGATCGAAATGGTCGCACTTCGTGGGTGTAGTCGAAGTGAGCTTGCACCTCGCACGCGAATCCCATTGCTACCTGCGGTAACGATGAGTCCGGCAGGACGGGAAAACGAAACTGCTCGGTCGGGCTCCGAGACAGCGACAAGGCCACGCGGCCCCAACGCGACTCCCGCCACCGGCTCGGCCAATCGGATGCCGCCGAGGAACCGTCTCTGCGAGATCGACCACACCCGAGCGCGTCCACCTGCGTCGCCGACGAAGAGTTGCGAGCCGTCAGCACTGACGTCCAGGGCCGTGATCGGGTCGCTCTGGCGCAGAACTGGAGTCAGCTCAGGCGCCGTACCAGAATCCCAGACCCTCACAGTCCGGTCGATTCCGGCCGTGACGATTTTCGTTCCAGCCGCGGCGAAATACGCGGCTGTGACCGTGTCCGAGTGACCGGTGAGTGTTCGCAAGAGTCGGCCGGTCTCGGTCACCCAAACCCGCGCCGTTCGGTCGGTGCTTCCGGTCACGATTGTCTTCCCGTCAGGACTGAACCCGACCGCAGTCACGGCCGTGGCGTGTCCGATCAGCAGCACGAGCCGGCCACCGGTGTGCGTGTCGTAAACACGGGTGACTCCGTCGGAACTGGCTGCCGCGACTAGGCGACCGTCGGGGCTGAAGGCCACTGCCAAGATTCCGTCGAAGGCGGTCCCGAGCACATGTAACAGCTTCCCGGTGCGAACATCCCAGATTCTGGCGGTGTTGTCCTCCGAGCCCGTCAAGACGAGCCTGCCGTTGGGACTGAAGACCGACGCGTGCACGAATCCTTCGTGGCCAAACAGATGCAGCACGCGACCGCTGCGAGCATCTACCAGCCGAGCCTTTCGATCCTCGCTCGTTACGAGCAGTAAGCGCAAATCGGGACTGAACGAGAGGAAAGCCACCGATCCGCGCACGTGGAGGCGATGTGGCCTGGGCCGTAACAGGCGAACCGTTCCGTCCTCGAAACCGGCCGCCAGGCGCGTGCCGCCCCCGTCGACGGCGACAGCGGTCGGCGGTCGAGGCAGCGGAACACTCGTCGTTCTCCCATTGCCGGAGACAGCGACCGACGAACCCACCGCTGCCGCGAACATTGCACCATCACGCGAGAGAGCCACGGCAGTCACCGGCCCCCCGACCTTGTCGGTACGCATCGCTCCCCGCCCTCGCGGAAACCGCAACACCCGGCCCTGAGAATCCCCAAATGCGATCGACGACGGGCCTGCGGCGGACACAGGATCGGGCATTCGAAAGACCCGGCGAACGTAAGAACCCTGCAGCGCGTCACGCAGCACCTGCTCGGTCTCCGGCGTGTCGTCGAGCTTCTCAGCTCGGATGCCGAGACCGATGCTCCTCAGCGGATCGATGGGCAGCTGCAGGTCTGCAGCCGCCGCGAGCTGACGGGCGTGGGCGCGCCGCGCCTGCGTTCGTGCATCACTTCGCTCCAGCAGTGCGTAGACAGCGATCGACGCGACGAGAACAAGGCCCAGCAGCGCTGCGGTCGCCACCAGACGGGCTCGGCGCCGGCGCCTCTCCGCATCGCGTACCGCACGCTGCGCGGAATACCGGGTCCGCCAAGCCGAGACGGCGTCAGCGAGCACATCGTGGTAGATCTCGTATCGGGTGCTTACGCCATTGTCGGCGCTCGCCCGGACAATTCGCTCGGCTGCAAGCTGCCGCAAGACGTCAGCGGCCTCTTGCTCTTCGATTTCGGCATAACCTGCGAGATCGCGTGTGCGATGCGCAATCTTGGATCCGGAAGGTGTAACGAGGAAGTTGTACATCGCTGCCGCGGCGTCCTTCTGCCGAGACGAGAGATCGGCCATCGCATGCTCGAGGTGGTCCTCGACGATCTGCGTCGCACCGCCGAGCTCGGCCAGTGTCTCTCGCCGGAGCACCTTCGAGCCCCGATCCGCCTCCACTTCCCACAGCCTGCTCATCACGAGCTGCAGGTAAGGCGCCTCGATGCGATCGTCGTGGATCGGGGCGGTCACGACGCCACGGCCGACTGCACCGAGCTCGACCCGCCCGGCCGCAACCTCGTCGAGAACAGCTCCGACGAGGTCAGCCTCCAACTCGACCCGCCGTTCGTCCGGAACGAGCTCATTGAAGCGCTGCAAGGGACCGCGGATCGCTGCTTCTCCGGCCGCACGGTCGAGGTTCTCCAACCTGAGCCGGTTCGACAAGAGGTTGGGGATCACCGCCTTGAAGGCGTCGAGCAAGGCAAGAGCGTCTTCTCGGATTCCGATCAGCAGGTTCACGCGCAGATCCGGTCGGCGAATCACGTCGGCGAGCTTCTCGACGAATGCGCGATCACCCTCGTGGTAGAGAAAGAACTCCTCGAATTGATCGAGCATGAGATAGACGTCGCGTCCCGTCCGCGGTGCCAGGTCCGCGAGCGCCACGCCGGGATCGCCGATCCACGAGGAATGAACCCGCACGTCGACACCGGCCTCCTGCCGGAGCTTGTACGCAACACCGGCTCGAAGCACGGATGTCTTGCCGACGCCGGTCGGCCCGAACAACACCGTCACGCGCGAGGCCATCAGGTTCGCGGCGATCACCTGACTGTCCCGGTCGCGCCCGAAGAAGAACAACGCGTCGACGGCGGAATCTTCGAACGCCGCCAGCCCCTTGTAGGGCGACGACGGAGGCGGGACCTCGCTCATGCCGTTGCCTCGGCGAGCTCGATGCCGGCGTACCGTGCGAGTATGCCCGCGTATTGCTCGAGCGGAAGCTCGTGCACCTCGACGTCACGCCGCCTCCAGAACTCCCGCTCGAGCGGCATCGGCTCTGGTTGCACCGCCCACGAGCGGTAGCTCAGTGGCTGATCGCTCCAGAGCCGGTTGAGAATCACGCGCAGATTCCAGTCCACCATCGTGTAACCGAGGAAGAGAAAGTGGCTGCGCCTCAACTTCGCAGCCAGAGACACTGGGACGGCCCCGCTGAGATCCACCTGCGCGAGATAGTCGATGTAGTCGTCTTCCGTCACGACGAAGCTCTCCCACTCACGCTCTGGCCCGCGATCGACTTGTCCATGGAGTTTGAGAATGACGGTGCGCCGCTCGAGTGAGAGCTCCGTCGCGTAGGTGTTAGGCAGATCGATTAGACGCCCACGCCCGTCGGGCGTGATGTGGCAGAACTTGCCTCGAGCCGGGCCGGTCGCGACATAGGAGACGACGTCGAATTCCTCGCCCGCTTCGAGGAACGCGGCCTCCAGTGCGAGGTCGTAACTTGTCGTCACTATCAACTGGTGCGGCACACCCCGCTCGCGCAAGACCGGCGGGATCGAGGCGAAGAACCGGTGCACAGCCGTCGGCGGAACGTCTGCGTCGAGGAGCGCGTGCAGTTCGTCGTACAGCGGCCCCGACCCCTTCATCACCGACACGTACTGCGCGACCCGCGGTAGCCCGGCTCCGTCCTCCAGGTAGTCGAAACGTTCCGCAAGCCTGCCGGCCAGCTCCCCGACGTCTGCTCCGAGAACCGCAACCAGCCGCCCATGGAGCAACGTTCGGAGCACCTCCTCGAAATGATCCTCTGCCGGCGGCGCGGCGTCGGGAGCGCGCAGGCCCGCGTCCTGTCGCAGGATCTCGCCGTGGAGCTGCTGGAGATCACGGCCCGGCTCGATCCCGAGCTGGTCGACGAGCGTACGGCGTGCGTCCTGGTAGACACCGAGGGCCTCGGCCTGGCGTCCAGAGCGATACAGGGCGAGCATCAGATGGGCACGAAGACGCTCCCGGGTGGGATGGCGGTCGACAAGGGCCTCGACCTCGCCGACGATTTCGGCGTGGCGGCCGGCCTCGAGGTCCGCGTCGATCCTCTCTTCGACCACCGCAAGCCGCTCCTCCTTCAGCCGTGCAATCTCGGGTTGCGCGAAGGGCTCGAATTCGAAGTCCGCCAGCGGCGCTCCGCGCCAGAGGTCGAGCGCTTCCCGCATCCTGGCTGCGCGCTCCGCAGCCTCCGTCGCGGCGCGGGCCGTCGCAACGAGATGACGAAAGCGCGTCAGATCGACCTGCTCGGGTTGAATTGCCAGCGCGTATCCGGGTGGTTTCGTCACGAGCACGTCTGCACCGAGCGTCTTCCGGAGCTGTGAGATGAAGTTCTGGAGCGAGGTGGCCGCGGTGCGAGGCGGCTGCTCCGCCCAGAGCGCGTCGATCAGACGGTCCGTGGAAACCGCCTTCGGGGCCTCGAGCAGAAGGATCGCCAGGACCGCGCGCTGTTTCAGCCCACCGAGCAGGAGCGGGCCCGTCTCGTCGACGATCTCGAGCGGTCCGAGGATCCGAAAGTCAGGCATGTGAGGTTTGTAACACGGTCCTTTCCTCCTGAACAGCGACACGCCGACGAGGCCCGGCCGGCCGGCACGCACTCTCGGGGGCGCACCTAATCCGCCGCTAATCCGAGCGTTAGCGGGCCATTAGCGCGCGCTGAGAGAGCCGTTGCGACCCCCTTCGACGGTGGCCGCATGGCTACCTCATCGCTTATCCGAACGGGCCTGCTGCGGGCCTGCCCATTCGCAGCACTGCTCCTTCCCGGGAGCCACCCGGCAATCGCAACCCAGGCGATCGTTCCCTCACGCCCTCCCGCTCACACCGAGGCCGCGCAGCAGGCACTGCTGAAGACACGGCCGGCGCGTGTCCTGACGATCACCTACACGACCCACAACGGACACTTGCGAAATGCATACGTACAGCTCCCCGATGGCTACGGCCCAGGCCGCAATCCCGCCATCCCACTGGTGATCTCGCCCCACGGTCGTGCGGTCGACGGCAAGCTCAATACGCGCCGCTGGACCAATCTGCCAACCCTCGGCGGCTTCGCCGTCGTCAGCCCGGACGGCTACGGGCGCCTCCTCCCGCTTCATTCGTGGGGGTCGCCCGGCCAGATCGATGATCTCGCCCGCATGCCGGAGATCCTCGAAGAGCAGCTCCCCTGGCTTCATGTCGACCGCCGCAGGATCTACGCGGTGGGCGGTTCAATGGGGGCGCAAGAGACTCTTCTGCTCGTCGGCCGCTACCCGCGTCTGCTGGCCGGCGCCGTGGCCGTCGACGGCCCCGCAGACTTCGGGCTTCAGTACCGCAACTTCCCGCGACTGAAGTGCGACACCGAGTGCCTGTCGCGCGGGTGGGGCCCGATTGGCCTCGCGAAGCAGAAGCTCGCCCGACGCGAGATTGGTGGGACCCCGGAGACGGCCCCTGCAAAGTACGCCGAGCGGAGCCCACTCAGCTACGTGCGGCAGATCGCAGATTCATGCGTTCCGGTGCAGATCTGGTGGAGCCGAACGGACGAGACGGTGCTCGACCCCTCACGCCAGTCGGGTCGGATGTTCCGAGCCCTGCAGCGGCTCAACCCACACGCGGCAGTCGACGAGTTCGTCGGGAGCTGGGCACACACGGACGCCATGCGCGCAGAGACCGATCTCCCGAAGATGCTCGCGCACCTCGGGTTGCTCCCTCCGGCCTTCGACGTCGAACGCCTGGGTGCCGCTCATTCCGGCACCTCGCCCGATGGAAGCTGCGCCGGGTGATCTCGCGGTTGGCGCCTGGTTAGAGGCTAGGCCGACCATGGGAGCATGGCCACCGCCAGGAATCTCCCGCGCATTCTGCTGGTCGTTTCGCTCCTCGGCCTCGTCTACGCCTTGGTGTCCGGAAGCACCCCGCGGGCAGCCGGCCGCGAGGGACCCGACGGCCGGGCGGAGCGGCTGCTCCCCACCAACCGACCGACGGTCGAGGCTGCTTTCCCGAGAGAGAGCTACGCCCCCGGCAACGTTGCGCGGCTCGTGTTCTGGACTCGGGGCGCCCACGTGTCCCTTCAGGTCTTCCGCGCAGGAACAGAGGACACCCCCGTCCGCCCACAGGATGCGATGCTCGGAACCGCCGTAACGTCCATTCGGCGCCTCGGAGCCGTTGCGCCGGGACGGGCGATCTACATTCGAATCGGCGAATGGCCGAGCGGGCTCTACTTCGCCAAGCTCCTCGCACGAGGCGGCAAGGTCGGCTACGCACCCTTCGTTCTCCGTCCGCGAGCCCTCGGCGAGCATCGCGTCGCCGTCGTCCTGTCGACGATGACGTGGCAGGCCTACAACTTCCACGACGATGACGGCAACGGCACGCTCGACACTTGGTACGCAGGCCAGCCCCATGCACGCCTGGGGCGCCCTTACGAGAACCGAGGTGTCATCCCGCACTACAAGCACTACGAGCAACCGTTCCTGCGTTGGCTGATCTCGACCGGCCGCGACGTCGACTATCTGGCGGACGCGGACCTCGACGCGTCGTCGACAACCGGACGCGGGCTCGCAGCGGCTTACGACCTGATCGTCTTTCCGGGTCACCACGAATACGTGACCCTGCACGAGTTCGACGTCGTGACCGGGTTTCGGAACCGCGGCGGCAGCCTCATGTTCCTGTCGGCCAACAACTTCTTCTACCGGACGGTCAAGCGCGGCAATGTCATGACTCGCACCGGTCGTTGGCGACTGGCAGGCCGCCCGGAGGCCGCGCTCATCGGCGTCCAGTACTTCGGCAACGACTCTGGACGGCATCAAGCGCCGTGGAGGCTCCGAGCCAGTTCGGCGGGGACGTGGATTTTCGCCGGCACCAACTTGCATCCCGGTTCGAGCTTTGCCAAGGGCGGCATCGAGGCGGACGCGACAACTCCGAGCTCGCCGCCCGGAACCCAGGTGATCGGCGTGATCCCGAACATCTTCGGAGACGGGCGGGACGCCGAGATGTCGTACTACGAGCTGCCGAACGGTGCGAAGGTGTTCGCTGCAGGAGCGTTCACCCTCGCCGAGAAGGTGTGGATGCCGGGCGTCGGACAAGTGCTGGAGAATCTGTGGACGCGACTCGCCGGCGATGAGCCCACACCGGAGCCCTTTGGCAACGTCACCCCTCCAGGCTAACCTTGGCCGGCTGTCTTTCGTCTAACGACCCGTGCGCCTTCGAATCCTCCTCCTGACCTGTGGTCTCGCCCTGTGCGCGAGCGCCACAGCGGCGGCCTACCCGTGGCCGCTCAAGCCTTTCCACCAGCAGCATCCGATCCGGGCGAACTTCGGCGATCCGCGCACGCGCTTCCTCAACACGATGCTCACGGACGGCCTGCAGGGGCCGGGCACCTTCCTCTTCCACAACGGCATCGACATCGCCGCGCCGGCAGGAACGCCTGTGTATCCGGTCATCTCGGGAAAAGTGCGCTACATCGACGATGCGGCCGTCTCGGTGAAAACCAAGGGACGTGGTGTCTTCCAGTACTTCCATCTCGCCGTGACGGTCCCGAACGGCCAGCACGTCATTGCCGGACGCACCGTCCTTGGGTACGTAATGCACGCCTACGATCACGTCCATCTGTCTGAGATTCGCGGCGGCCGCATCTGGAATCCGCTCGCAAGAGGTGGCATCGCCCCTTATCGCGACCGCACGGTCCCGCAGGTGCGCGCAATCAACGTCCGCCCCGCCGGTTCGCTGGTGCCGTTCGATTCCTCGACCGTGTGCGGCACCGTTTCGCTCGTGGCCGCCGCGGACGACGCCCCGCCGATGGCGGTCCCGGGAGTGTTCAGCGGCTTTCCACTCTCCCCCGCGTTCATGACCTGGTCACTCGCGAAGGTGGGCGGCAGCACCTACGTGCATGACGCGCCGGCCGCCGACTTCCGCACGACGCTGCCGCGCTCGAGGGGTTTCTGGAACGTCTATGCGCGCGGCAGCTACCAGAACGCGCCGAGGTTCTCGAACCGCCAGTACTTCATGCCGGGACGGTTCCTCTACAGCCTCGGCGGCTCCGTCGACACGCGCTCGTACCCGAACGGGCTCTACGAGATCACCGTTGATGTCAGCGACATGCGCGGGAACAGCTCGGAGGCCGCGCTCCAGTTCAAGATCGAGAACCGCGCCGGCACCGAGACCGGCTGTCCGGCTCAGGCTCCGAGCTCCGAGCCGTAAGCCCGGCGGTAGATCCGCTTCAGCTGCTCGACGCGGTCCACGTAGGCGCGCGTCTCCGCGAACTGGATTCCCTTGCCGGCGCGGCGCCACCGGTCGACGTTGTCCTGGCCCGCGTTGTAGGCCGCCAGAGCGTCTTGCTCGTCGCCGTACTTCAGCATCAGGTGGCGAAGGTACCAGGCGCCGTAACGGACGTTGATCTCGGGGTCGTAGAGATCCTCGACCCGGAAACCCGAGCCG
>Ga0099827_10000173_pt1 | contig 25102 bp, 18 predicted proteins | sample CZO8metaG_FD_79339 | JGI IMG/M metagenome (GOLD analysis project Ga0099827, IMG submission 79339) | Vadose zone soil microbial communities from the Eel River Critical Zone Observatory, Northern California, USA - CZOApr15con1.8 metaG | ecosystem: Environmental > Terrestrial > Soil > Vadose zone ...
GCCTCCATCTTACCGGCCCTGTCACGATCGCGGTGTAGACTGAGCGCCGTGACGGCGCGCCTGGGCGTCGACATCGGCGGCACCTTCACCGACCTCGTCGTCATCGACGAGACGAGCGGTGCCGCGCGCGTGGGCAAGGTCCTCACCACGCCGAAAGATCCGGCGCACGCGGTCGAGCAGGGCATCGGCTCGCTCCTCGAGGAGTCGGTGATTCCCGCGAGCGCCGTGCGGGCCGTCGTCCACGGCACGACGCTCGCGACCAACGCGCTCATCGAGCGCAAGGGCGCGCGGACGGCGCTCCTGACCACCGAGGGCTTCCGCGACGCGCTCGAGATTCGCCACGAAGGCCGCTACGACATGTACGACCTCTTCATCGATCCGCCGGCGCCGCTCGTGCCGCGGCGACTCCGACGCGAAGTCCGCGAGCGGCTCCTGGCCGACGGCGAGATCCGGCTGCCCCTCGACGAGGACGGAGCGCGCCGGGTCATCGGCGAGCTGGCCGCCGAGGGCGTCGAGGCGGTCGCGATCTGCCTGCTGCACGCCTACGTGAACCCCGTGCACGAGCAACGGCTGGCGGCGCTGGTCCGCGAGATCGCCCCGCAGATGGCGGTCGCGTGCGCGTCGGAGGTCGTGCCCGAGATCCGCGAGTACGAGCGCACCTCGACGACGACGGCCAACGTGTACGTGACGCCGCTGATGGCCCGCTATCTCGAAGACCTCGAGCGACGGCTCGCCGAGCGAGAGATTCCCGGCCAGCTCTACATCATGCAGTCCTCGGGCGGCATCGCGCTGCCGCCGCTCGCCCGGCGTCTGCCGATCCGCCTCGTCGAGTCCGGGCCCGCCGCCGGCGCCCTGGCCGCCGCCCAGGCCGCGCGCGAGCGCGGCGAGGCGAAGCTTCTGTCGTTCGACATGGGCGGCACGACCGCCAAGGCGTGCGTCATCGACAACGGCGTGCCGCTTGTCGGGCGCGAGTTCGAGGTGGCGCGCGCCGACCGCTTCAAGAAGGGCTCGGGGCTGCCGATCCGCGTGCCGGTGATCGAGATGATCGAGATCGGCGCCGGCGGCGGCTCGATCGCGCGCGTCGACCGCATGGGGCTCCTCAAGGTCGGCCCCGACAGCGCGGGCGCCGACCCCGGCCCCGCCTGCTACAACCTGGGCGGCCGCCAGCCCACGGTGACCGACGCCGATCTGCTGCTCGGCTACCTCGACGCCGAGTTCTTCCTGGGCGGGCGCATGCGGCTCGATCGCGCGGCCGCCCACCGCGCCATCGAGGAGCACGTCGCCCGGCCCCTCGGTCTCGACGTCACGCAAGCCGCCTGGGGCATCCATCGCGTCGTCAACGAGAACATGGCCGCCGCCGCGCGCATCCACGGGATCGAGCGGGGGAAAGACCTGCGCTCGTATCCGCTCTTCGGCTTCGGCGGCGCCGGCCCCGTCCACTGCTGGCAGGTCGCGCACATTCTGAAAGTGCCGCGCATCCTGCTTCCCTTCGGTGCCGGGGCGATGTCCGCCTACGGCCTCCTGGCCGCGCCGCTGGCTTTCGACTTCGTGCGGACGGGCCGCCAGCGCCTCGACGGCGCCGATTGGACCGCGATCATGAGGCTCTTCACCGAGATGGAAGCCGAAGGCCGCGCGCTGCTCGCGCGGGCCGGCGTCGCCGCGAGCGACGTCGCGGTCGCGCGCATCGCCGAGATGCGCTACCTCGGCCAGGGGCACGAGGTCGAGGCCGCGGTGCCGCTCGGCAACCTCTCCGCCGAAAGCCTCCCGAAGATCACGGCGAGCTTCGAGGCGGCGTATCGCGCGCTCTATCACCGCCTGCCGCAGGGCGTGCCGATCGAGGCACTGAACTGGCGCGTGACGGTGGCCGGGCCTGACCCAAAAATCGCGTTGACATCACGAGCGGAGCCGGGTCGCGCTGTTGTAGCGGGGTCCGTGAGACCGGCTTTGGCCGAGGGTGGCCTGAGAAAGGCACGCCGTGGCTCCGCACGCCGGATCAACCCGATTAAGGGAACGCGGAGCGCGTACTTCGCGGAGAGTGATGGCTTCGTCGAGACTCCCGTATATGACCGTTACGCCCTCACCTCGGGGATGACGCTGACCGGGCCCGCGATAGTCGAGGAGCGCGAGTCGACCGCCGTGATCGGGCCCGGAGGCCGCGCCCGCGTGGATACGGGCCTGGTCCTCATCGTGGAGATGGCGCCGTGACGGCCCGACGCCGCTCGGGCCAGACCGGGCGTGCGGAACCACGCCGCCCCTCTTTCAGGCCACCCCCGGTCAAAGCCGGCCTCACGGCCCCCGCTCCAACAAACCCGATCACCCTCGAGATCTGCTGGAATCGCCTCGTCGGCGTCGTCAATGAGCAGGCCGCGGCGCTCCAGCGAACGTCCTTCACCTCGATCGTGCGCGAGGCGGGCGACCTCTCGGCCGGCGTCTTCGACCGTCGCGGCTTCATGGTCGCCCAGGCGGTGACAGGCACGCCCGGGCACATCAACTCCATGGCGCTCGCGATGAAGCACTTCCTGGCCGCGTGCCCGCTCGAGACGCTCCGGCCGGGCGACGTCTTGATCACGAACGATCCCTGGCTCACGTCGGGCCATCTCAACGACGTCACGATCTGCTCGCCGATCTTCCGCGGCGAGGAGTGCATCGCCTTCTTCGCCTCGACTTGCCACACGGCGGACATCGGCGGGCACGTGCTCTCGGCCGAGGCACGCGAGGTGTACGAGGAAGGCCTGCAGATCCCGATCATGAAGCTCTACGAGGCCGGACGGCCGAATGAGGCGCTGATCGCGATCATCCGTGCCAACACGCGTCTGCCCGAGATGGTGCTGGGCGACTTCCACGCGCAGATCGCGGGGGGCGCCGTCGGGGGCGACCGGCTCCTGGAGTTCATGGCGGAATTCGGGCTCGAGCGGCTCGAGCCGCTGGCCGACGAGATCATCGGGCGCACGGAGCGCGCCATGCGCGAGGCGATCCGCGCGCTCCGACCCGGCGTCTACACGAACGAGATCACCTCGGACGGGTTCGACGAGCCGATCACGATCCGCGCGCGCTGCGAGATTCGCGGCGACGAGCTGCTCGTGGATTACGCCGGCTCCTCGCCCGCGAGCCGGCGCGGCGTGAACGTCGTGATGAACTACACCGAGGCGTACACGACCTACGGCGTGAAGGTGATCGTGAGCCCAGACGTGCCCAACAACGAGGGCGCGTTCCGGCCGCTGCGCATCACGGCGCCGACGGGCTCGATCCTCAACGTGCAGCGGCCGGCGGCCGTCGCCGCCCGGCACATCGTCGGCCACTTCCTGCCCCACGTCATCGCGGGCGCCCTCGGCCAGGCACTGCCCGATCACGTCATGGCCGAAGGCTCGGCGAACATCTGGGGCATTCAGGTCTCGGGTAAGGACCTCGCGGGCGAGCCCTTCAGCTACATCTTCTTCTCGTCGGGCGGGACCGGGGCGCGCGCCATCAAGGACGGGCTCTCGGCAACCGCGTTCCCGTCCGGCGTCCTCGGCACCCCGGTCGAGGTCATCGAGAACCTGTCGCCACTGATCGTCGAGAAGAAGTGCCTGCGCGACGATTCGGGCGGCCCGGGAAAATACCGCGGCGGCCTGGGCCAGACCATCGCCTTCCGCGTGCGCACGCGCGAGCCGTTCGCCGCCTCGATCCTCTGCGATCGCACGGTGCATCCGGCCGCCGGATTCCGCGGCGGCGGGCCGGGCGCGCGAGGCGCGGTGCTGATCGACGGCGTGGCGCCGGCGAATCCAAAGGCCGAGCAGCTCGTGCCCCCTGGCGCGCTCGTAGAGGTGCGGCTCCCGGGTGGCGGCGGCTACGGGCCGCCGGCCGAGCGCGATCCAGCGCTGATCGCGCGCGATCTGCTCGAAGGTTACGTACGCGGCGCCTGACAGGCGCCTCCTTTCTCCCCGTCGCACAGTAGCTGGACCACGATTCCGGTCATGCACAAGGATGACACGATGCGAACGTTCGTGGGACAGCTCGTGCTCGGTGTCTTGGCGATCGTTTGTCGCACGTCAGACTCCGACCGCGTGGGGTTGTGCTGCTGCGGTGGCGTCGTCGGGGTGAGTCGGCAAGGTGCGCTGACTTATTGTTCTTCCGAGGCCTGTGCCGGACGTCGATGACAACGATCATAATAATGTTGGCTATGGGTGTTGGCCCACCTTACCCTCGGAAGTGACGCTGAGGACCGAGGAGTCCTCCAGGATCTCGTAAACAAGTAGCCGTAGATCGTCGCCCGCTTGGGAGGAACCACCATGTGGATGCCCGGAGCGCTCATCGGCGGGATCCTCGCCTACATGATCCATCCCGAGGCGTGGACCGTCGGCGTGATCGTCGGCGTGGTCATAGGCTTGTTGCTGGGCCGGGTGGTCCGCAAGCCGGGAGGGGACCGGCTGGCAGAGGTCGAGACGCGTCTCGGCGAGCTACATGACCGTGTCCATTGGCTCGATCGACGAGTCACGACGCTCGAAGCCGTTCAGGACGCGACGGCGGCGGCGGTCAACACACCGGTCGTCCCGCCGTCACCCGGACCCGAGCCGATCGAGCCGTTGGTCGCGCCCGCAGAGGCGGAGACGGCGCCCGCGGTCGAGCCGGCCGCACCCCGCCCAACACCGCCATCGAGGAACTGGCTCGAGGACTCGCCGCTCTGGCGCTGGCTCACCGGCGGCAACACCATCGTGCGCGTCGGCGTCGTCATTCTCTTCTTCGGCGTCGCCTTTCTGCTCAAGTACGCTCACGAGCGCTTCAGCATGCCGATCGAGCTGAGGCTGGCCGGCGTGGCCGCCGGCGCAATCGGGTTGCTCGCGGTCGGCTGGCGGCTGCGCGAGCGCCGCCCGGGCTACGGGCTCACCCTGCAGGGGGGCGGCATCGGCCTCCTCTACCTCGTCATCTTCGCCGCCTTCCGGCTCTACAGCCTGTTGCCCCCGGCGGCCGCCTTCGCCCTGCTCGTCGCGGTGGCGGCGCTCTCCGCCGTGATCGCCGTCGTCCAGGACGCGCGCTCCCTCGCGGTGCTCGGCACCTCGGGCGGCTTCCTCGCTCCGATCCTCGCCTCGACCGGCGACGGAAGCCACGTGATGCTGTTCAGCTACTACGCGGTCCTGAACGCGGGCATCCTGACCATCGCCTGGTTCAAGGCGTGGCGCGTGCTGAACCTGGTGGGCTTCGCGTTCACCTTCGCGATCGGCACGCTGTGGGGCTTCAGCATCTACCGCCCCGAACACTTCGCGAGCACGGAGCCGTTTCTCGCGTTCTTCTTCCTCCTCTACGTCGCGATCCCGATCCTCTTTGCGCGTGGTCGGGCGCCAGGGCTCGAGCGCTATGTCGACGCGACGCTCGTCTTCGGCGTGCCGCTCGTGGCGTTCGGACTCCAGGTCGGGCTGGTGCGCGAGCTCCAGTACGGGGCGGCGTGGAGCGCGCTCGCACTCGCGGCGGTCTATCTAGTGCTGACGCGGGTCGTCTTCGGGCGGCGGGGCGATGGCCTGCGGCTCCTCGCCGAAGGGTTCCTCGCGCTGGGCGTCGTGTTCGGCACCCTCGCGATCCCGCTCGCCCTCGAGGGGCGCTGGACGTCGGCCGCGTGGGCGCTCGAGGGCGCGGCGATCGTGTGGGTCGGCGTCCGGCAGCAGCGGCTCCCGGGCCGGATCTTCGGCCTGGCGTTGCAGTTCCTCGCGGGCATCGCGTTCCTCGCCGACCCGACGCGGCCGGCTGGATCACTCCCGGTTGCGAACAGCGGCTATCTCGGCTGTGTGTTTCTCGCGGTCGCGGGCCTGTTCTGCGCGTGGTATCTCGACCGGCATCGCGCAGCCGTCACCGAGCCCGAGCGGATCGTCGCCCATGGCCTGCTCGGATGGGGGATCGCGTGGTGGGTCGGCGGTGCGCTCCAGGAGATCGACGGCCACGTGCCCCCGGCGTATCGCGTCCAGACGGCGCTCGTGTTCTTCACGGCATCGTGCGCGGCGTTCAGCTGGCTGCACACCCGTCTCGGCTGGCGCGCGGCGCGCTATCCGGCGCTCGCGTTGCCGCCGCTCATGGTCGTCGCGGCAGCCGCGAGCGCGGCGCGGGATGCGCATCCGTTCGCGCATCTCGGCTGCGTCGCGTGGCCGCTCGCGTTCGTGGTGCACCTCCTGCTCCTGCGCCGCCACGAGACGGCGGGAAGCCAATATCTGTACTGGGCCCACGCGGCGGGGTTGTGGCTCCTGGCCGCGCTCGGGAGCTGGGAGGTCGGCTGGGGCATCGACAAGCTCGTCGCCGGGCGCGCCGTCTGGCCGATCATCGGTTGGGCGCTCGTGCCGGGCGCGCTGCTCACCGCCCTCGCGTTGCTTGGCATGCGGATCGCGTGGCCCGTGGCGGCGCATCGCGTGGCGTACCTCGTGGTTGGGGCGACGCCGCTCGCCGTCTTCCTGCTGGTCTGGACTCTCCTCGTGAACTTCGTGTCGAGTGGTGATCCGTCTCCGCTGCCGTACGTTCCGATCCTGAACCCGCTCGATCTCGCCGAGATCGGCGCGGTGCTCGCAGTCGCGCTCTGGTTCGTCGAGAGTCGCCGGCTCGCGCTGCACCCGGTCGCCGCGGCGCCCCTGGCGCAGGCGTACGGGCTGCTCGCCGCCTTGACGTTCGTGTGGGCGAACGCCGTGCTGCTGCGCGCACTTCACCACTGGGCCGGCGTACCATTCGCCCTGGAGGCGATGCTGCGCTCGGACGTCGTCCAGACCGCCTTCTCGATTCTCTGGACCCTGGTCGCGCTCGCGAGCATGGTGGTCGCGACACGGCACGGCGTGCGGGTCGTCTGGCTCGCCGGGGCGGCTCTGATGGCGATCGTGGTCGTGAAGCTATTCATGATCGATCTATCCAACGTCGGCACAGTCCAGCGGATCGTGTCGTTCATCAGCGTAGGTGGGCTGATGCTCATCCTCGGCTATTTCTCCCCCGTGCCGCCCAGGTCCCGGGAGGCGGCCCGATGAATCCGCTGATCGCGGCGCTCCTGCTCGTTCCGGCGCTCGCCGGCGTCGAGCAGCCGCGGGACTTCGCGTACGGCATCCCGCTCCGGACCAGCGGTCAGGACGCGCTTCAACAGCTCGAGGTGCCGCGCGCGGTGTACGAAGGCGTCGTGCGCGCGGATCTCGGGGACCTGCGAGTCTTCAACGGGGCGGGCGAGGTCGTCCCGCATGCCTTCCGGCCGCGCGTCACCACGACGAAAGAGACGCTTCCGGCGGTGGCGGTCACGCTGTTTCCGATCCGCACGGATGCGCCGGCCGGCGTGGAGGGCGTCGAGCTTCATCTCGAGAGGCGCGGCGATCGGACGGTCGTCGACCTGCGCACGCGCGAGGGCAAGCCTGCGCGCGGAACGAAGCTGGTCGGCTATCTTGCCGACGCGCGCGCGCTCGACAAGCCGATTCGGGCGATCACGCTTGAGCTGCCCGCGGGGGCCGATCAGGTCGTCGCACGAGTGACGATCGAAGCGAGCGACGACCTGCGGCGGTGGGCCACGCTCGCGAGCGGCGCGCCGGTGGTGCGGCTGTCGTCCGGCGGCGAACACCTCGAGCAGCTTCGGATCGAAGTCGCGGCTCGCAAGTCGAAATACCTGCGCGTGTCGTGGCCAGGCCGCAGCGGCACCCTCGAGCTCGCCGGTCTCGTGGTGGAGCCCGGCGCGGCCGCGGTCGATGCGCCGCGGCAGTGGAAGCAGGTCGGCGGCGTGGTGGCGAAGGACAGGCCGGGCGAGCACGAGTTCGATCTCGGCGGCCAGTTCCCCGTCGATCGGCTCCGCATCGGGCTGCCGCAGCCCAACACCGTCGCGTCGCTCGATGTCCTCTCGCGATCGAAGCCCGCCGATCCGTGGCGTCGCGTGACGGCGGCCACGGTGTACCGATTGGTCCGCGAAGGCGACGAGCTGACGAGCTCGGACATCGAAATCGCATCGGCCGCCGACCGGTACTGGCTGGTGAAGATCGATCAGCGCGGCGGCGGGATCGGCGGCGGGCCCCTCGGGCTGAGCGCGGGCTGGGTGCCGCACCGCCTCGTGTTCGCCTCGCGCGGCACCGGACCGTTCCAGCTCGCCTACGGGAGCCGCGATGCGAAGGCGACGGCCTTTCCGATCGCGACGCTGGTGCCGGATTACAAGGGCGAGGAGGAGCTCGAGCTCAGGCCGGCGGAGACCGGCGTGGCTTCATCCGGTGTCGCCATCGGCGTGGCCCGGGCGGCGGACCCCCAGCAACTCGGCGGCGAAGCGGCCAGGCGCGAGCGAGTCGACTGGAAACGCTGGACGCTCTGGGGGAGCCTCGTGCTGGGCGTCGTGGTGCTCGGTTGGATGGCGCTCAGGCTGGCCCGACAGATATCCAAGACGGCGTGATTGTCGCCTCCCTCCGGCGCCGCTCGGGCTCACGACCTGATCACCTGTGCCGACCACACCACGACCATGACCGAGAGCGACGAGACCAACAACTGTCTCGCGTCGGACTCCACGAGTACAGGTGACTGCACCCGAGCCATGAAGCTCGCGGCTACACCGCGCTCAAGAGCCGACCGAATCCGCTGATCGACTCACGCACCCCGGCCAGGCGGAGCGCCCGCCAGAGCGCGGCCTGGTTCGACGAGACGACGGGCTTGCCCAGGTCTCGTTCGAGCACCTCGATGACTCCGATAGTCGGGAGCCCGGTGCCGCTCAGAAGGACGGCGTCGGCATCCGGCGCGTCGGCCTCGCGGGCGAGTCGGTAGGCGCGCTCTTCACTTTCGTCGTAGATGTTCTCGACGCCGGCCAGCCGGCGATAGCCGACGATTTCGAACCCCGCCGCCTCCCAGTAGGCTTTCCCGAGCGCGCTGATCGACTCCGGATAGGGTGTCCCGAGGGCGAGCTTCTTGACGCGCAGGTGGTGGAGCGCTGCCAGAATCGCCTGGGCCGCCGTGAGGGCGCGGGTGCCCGTGAGAGACACGATGCGGTCGGACAGGGTTTGTTCGCCCTTGAACCCGTTGGCGTAGCTCGCTGCAGTGAACGCGAGCACCACGACCGCTGGGTTCACGGCCGCGAGCGTCCGAGCTGGCCCGGGGAGAGACTCGACGTAGGCGCGCGTCCTGTCCTCCATCCCCGCGGGTGCGCCGGGTGCGCTGGCGGATGCGGCCGAATCGAGGCGAGCGAAGTGGATCGATACGCCCATGGGCGCCATGCGATAGAGCTCGGGCTCGACCGTGGGATTCCCCGGGGGCACGAGTACGCCGATACGGGTTCGCCAGCCGAGCATCGTCGCCTGTCATACTCGCCCAACACTGCCCCAACCGCTAGTGCTCTTCGAGCGCATCTCCCCCCGGGGTGCCACCCGAATCATTGTTTGTGGCCGCTCAGCGCCCACGCTATCTCTTGAGAGTGGGACGTGTTCGGCCCTGGGCGCAGACGCTCAGCGCACTCGGCTTCCTTGCCCTGCCCGCCGCCTGCGGGATGTCGCACGGAGCTCGGGGGCGCTCCACGCGGAACTGAAGGCTAGGGAGCAAGGTGCCCTCCGCGAGGCCCGGGGAGGCCGCAGAAGTCCTCGGCGAGTTTGACGAGCGCTGGTCGCCTACCAGGCGGCGGCCCGGGGGCCCCTCGACGACGACCTGGCTTCGCCTAGACGAAATGGCTGACCGGATGGGGCACGTGGACCTGGCAATCCTGTCGCTCGAGGGAGCGTACGGCCCGCGGCGTGAGCACGCCTGGCGCGAGCTCAAGGTCGACGCGCCGACGCTCGCCGCGTGCGTGCCGAAGGCCGGGCCGAGCATCTCTGCGGTGTGGGGCCAGCGGCTCCAGCTCTACGACGAGGCGCTGGGCGCCTACAGCCGGGCGCTCGCGATGAATCCAGCGGACGCCGACGCTCACGCGAACGTCGGTTGGATCCTCCTCAAGGTCGGCCGGCAGGCGGAAAGCCTTCGCGAGCTGCAAGTCGCGGTGCGCCTCGATCCGAATCTCGAGCAGGCGCGGAACTACCTCGACGCGCAGTTCGGGCGCGACGCCCGTCAGGGCCCGACGCCGTTCAGCGTCCGATGACGACGCACGCCATGAGAGCGCTCGCGTCGGCGATCGCCCTGACGCTCTGCACCGCGCTCGGCGTGGCGACTCAGGAGCGGCCCGCGCCGGCCGCGCCGTCGAGCGATCTGGACCGCGCCCAGGCGGCGTTCCAGGCCGGCCGCCACGCCGAGGCGCTGGCCTCGGCGCGGCGAGCGGCCGACGCCGCGCCCACGTCGGTGCGGGCGTTGACCGCACGCGCGGGCATGGCCGAGTTCATGGGCGAGTTCGACGAGGCACAGACCTTCTACGATCGGGCCGCAGGCCTGGCACCCGACGATGCCGAGACAATCTACCGCACGGCGTCGTTCACGGTGCGCGTAGGCGAATACGATCGGGCCCTCACCCAGCTCGACCGCCTGCTGGCCCTGCATCCACGCCACGTGCGCTGGCTCTTCCAGTGGGCGCCGACCCGCTTCCAGGCTGCGCTCCTGCGCGATCACCCGTCGCTCGAGAGGATCGTGCAGATCAAGCTCGACATCTTGACCGAAAAGGGCGACCTCGAGCAGGCCCGGCGGCTGGCGCGCGCCTACGCGATCGTACAGCCGGGTCAGAACTACTGCGCGCAGGCGCGCGCGCGGGCGGGCGCCGAGCGCGACGAGGTCTTCAAAGCGTTCCGGCTCGCCACGCTCGGGCAGCCCGACGCCGCCGATTGCATCTGGTGGTACGGCCAGTGGCTCTCCGACGAGGGATACGTGCGCCTGGGACGGCTCATGGTCATCGAGGGGTCGCGCGCCACGGCCTCGCCCGCGAACAAGGAATCCGGCGCGCGCTACGTCCGCATTCGCCTCGGTGGCAACCGCGAGGTCCCGAAGCGCGCCGAGCAGCTCTTCCTCATCGCTCGCCAGCGCTATCTTCGCGACGGCGACATCAACGGCGCGTCGCGGCTGTTCGACGAGTCGATCCGCCTGGCGCCGGCGTTTGCGCGCCCGTACAACTACCGCGCGATGATCGCCGCCGACCTGGGGGATCGCGAGGGCGCCATGGCCTGGCTCCAGCGCGCGCTCCGGGCCGATCCCGACTCGTGGCGAACCCACCGCAATCTCGGCAGGCTGTTCGAAACGCTGGAGCGATATCCCGAGGCGGAGATGCACCTGAGAAAGACCGTCCAGCTCTTCGGCGACGACGCCGGGGGACGCCTGGCGCTCGCGCGCGTGCTCTACGCGCAAGGCAAGTACGACGATTTCGCGAAGGAGGCGCGCGCTGCCGTCGCCTTCCTCGCCAACTGGCGGGCGCCGGTGCCCGAGGTGCGCGACTTTCTCGCGAAGTTCGATCGCTGGGGACCGGGCGCGGCGCTGCCGCCGGCGCCCGACCCACACGTCATCATGGGATGGAACTATGACTGACCATACCGCGGTTGTCCTGCTGCTGGGCGTGGCGCTCGCTCTCGCCCCGGCAACGATCGATGCTGGGACGTACCGCTCGGTCGACGAGCAGGGCAACGTCACCTACTCCGATCGCCCGCCGCAGCCGGAGCAGACGCGCGCGCCGGCGCCTGAGGCCACCCCGGTGCCGGAAGGGAAGGTGCCCGACGCCAAGCCGGCGCCCGAGGCGAAGGTGCCCGACGCCAGGCCGGCGTTCGGGGCGAAGGCGCGTGACGTAAAAGCGCCCGCGCCACCGACGGCGATCGCGAGAACGGGCCCGACGAAGGTCGACGAGCTGCTGGAGCTGTCCGGCGCGCGGGCTCAGCTCGTGGGGCTTCTGAGCGGGCTCGCTGGCGAGCTGCGGCCGGCCCCGGGGCAAATGAGCGCCAAGGACCAGGCCTCCGTCGATCGGATTCTGCGACAGGCGCTCCGCCACGAGGCGGTCTTCGCGCTCGTACGCGACGCATTTCTCCTCCAGGTCGACCGGACGAATCTCGAAGCGACGGCCGCGTGGCTCCGCTCACCCCTGGCGCGCAAGATCGTCGCCCTCGAAATCGGCTCCTCAGAGCCGGGCACGGAGCAGAAAGTCGCCGCCTACGCCGCCACGATCAAGACGAACCGGCCGACGAATCGCCGCGTTGAGCTGCTCCAGCGGCTGGACTGGGCGACGGCCGGCACCGAGATCTCGGCCGACCTCGTCGCGGCGGTCTCGCGCGGCATCACGATGGCCGTGTCCGGGGCGGGGCCGGCCGAGCAGCAGCTCCGGCCGGGCCAGATCGAGAACCGGGTCGCGCAGGTCCGGGCGCGGGCGAATGGAGCTCTGCGCGAGGCGCACATGGCGTCGACGCTGTACACGTACCACGGGCTCGAGGACGAGGAGCTGGCTGCGTACGTGCTCTTCTCGGCGTCCGAAGCCGGGCGCTGGTACAACAGCGCCATGCGCAAGGCGCTGGTGAGTGCGCTGGGCCGGGCGGTCGAGCAGACGGCTGCCGAGCTGGTGCGGGCCGTGCCGGTCGACCGCTGGGCGCGCGCCACGACGGCGGCGCCGCAGCCGGTGAAGTGATGGCGACCACGTGCCCTCGCTGCAGCGCGCCCGCCGTCGAGCGCGACAAGTGCGCGCGGTGCGGCGTCGTCGCCTCGGTGTACGCCGCGGCCCTCGCGAAGATGCGCCGCCCGCCGGCGCCGCCGTCGAACCCTCCCGCCGTGGCTCGGGCGGACGCACCGCCCGCCGCCGCGCCCGCCGGGGCCGTGGCCATAGCATCCGCGCCGCCGCGGCCGGTCACGAACGGGTCCGTGCCGTCGGCGACAGCAGCATCCGCGTCCGCAATCACGGCCCCGAGCCACCGCCGGAAGCTCACGTTCCATGGCTCGGGCGGGACGCTTTTCGGCATCTATGTCGTGAACGTCCTGCTGACCATCGCCACTCTGGGCTGGTACCGGTTCTGGGGCAAGGTCAGGGTGCGCCGCTTCATGCTGAGCCAGACCGGATTCGAGGGCGACCGCTTCGCCTATCACGGCACGGGCAAGGAGCTGCTGCTCGGGTTCTTGAAAGCCATCATGTTCGTAGGCATGCCGATCACGGTGCTGGGCATCGCGGCCGAGCTCTCTCACGACAAGATGATCCACGGCGCGATCCGGTTCTTCACCTCGCTCCTCGTCTTCCTGTTCTTCCCCATCGCCATGGTCGGGGCGCGACGTTACCGCCTGAGCCGCACCTCGTGGCGCGGAATCCGCTTCTCGTTCCGTGGCCGGGCGTCGGTGTTCACCAAGCTCTTCGTGGCGGGATCAATGCTGAGCATGCTGACGCTCTCGCTCTACTACCCCTTCTTCCAGGCGCGCCAGCAGCGCTTTATGGTCTCGCATTCGCACTTCGGCCGCCGCCCGTTCCGATTCGACGGCCGCGGGCGTGATCTGTTCGGCGCGTACGTCCTGACCCTGCTGCTGTTCCTGCCGACGCTCGGGCTCTACTGGTTCTGGTTCCAGGCGAAGAAAACCCGCTACTTCTGGGAGCACACCTACTTCGAGACCGCGCGCTTCCGCTGTAGCGTCACGGGCCGGAAGCTCATGAACCTGACGATCGGAAATCTGGTCGTGCTCGTGGTCACCCTCGGCCTTGCCTGGCCCTGGGTGCTCCTGCGCAGCACGCGGTTCGCGTTCGACTACCTCACCATCGACGGCCCGCTCGACCTGGCCGGGATCGTCCAGGAGCCCCAGCTCGCCACGGCCACGGGGGACGCGCTCTCGAGCCTCCTGGGCGCCGACGTCGACCTCGCATAGCGCCGCCCGATGTCTGGCGTGTTCACGGGCCACTACCTCGACGGCCGTAGCGCGGCGCGCCGTCAGGCGTCGATCCGCCTGACCCCGACCGGGCTCGAGATCACGCTCGAGGGCGGCGCCAGCCTGTGGTGGCCTCTCAGGGAGGTACGCCAGACCCAGGGGTTCTACGCCGGCGAGCAGATCCGCCTCGAGCGCGGCGGGCCGCTCCCCGAGACTCTCCTGGTCGACGATCCCGGCTTCCTCGGGTCGCTGCACGCTGCCGCGCCGGCCCTCGGGCGACGTTTCCACGACCCACGCCGGCGACGCGCGCGGGTTCTCTTCACGATCGTGGCCGCCGTCACGGCCGTCGCCGCCGGCACGGTCCTGTACGTGTGGGGCATCCCCGCGGCGGCGGGCCTGCTCGCCGCCCGTGTGCCCGTGTCATGGGAGGAGCGGCTCGGACAGGCGGCCGTGAACCAGCTCACGGCGTCGAGGCGGCGCTGCGTGGATCCCGAGCGGGAAGCGGCCATCGGCGCGATCGTCAAGAGACTGCTTGACCCGGTGCCGCGGGTCCCCTACACGTTCCGCGTGACCGTGCTCGACGATCGGACGGTGAACGCGTTCGCCGTCCCGGGCGGCCAGGTCGTCCTCCTCCGCGGGCTGGTCGAGCGCTTACGGACGCCGGAGGAGCTAGCCGGAGTGCTCGCGCACGAGATCCAGCACGTGCTCAAGCGCCACGCGACGCGTCTTCTGCTGCAGCATGCCTCCACCGGCCTCCTGCTGGTCGCCGTGTCGGGCGACATGACCGCGGTGATGGCCTACGGGATCGAGAGCGCGCGCGTGCTAGGCACACTGGGCTACAGCCGTCAGCTCGAGAGCGAAGCGGACGTCGAAGGGTTGCGCATGCTGCTGGCCGCAGACGTCGATCCACGGGGGATGATCGCCTTCTTCGAGACGCTGCGCGCCGGGGAGCGAGGCCTGCCGTCCTCGGCGCGCTACCTCGATTCGCACCCGCTCGCCGTAGACCGGGTCGAGAGCCTCAAGCGCCTGGCGACATCCATTTCACATCGATCCCGGCCGCTGCTGCCGGACCGGGACTGGAACGACGTCAGGCGGATCTGCGGCAGCTAGGTGCTTGTCGGGAGATCGAGGAGAACTAGAAACTCTCAGCGGCGGGGGGCGTCGCCGAGGGCCACGACGACGAGGGAGCCGTACGCATCGACCGGACGAACGCCCCGTCCGTACCCCGCCACATGGTCGCAGAGCCAGCCGACGCAGGGTGTACGGGAGTCGATCTCGCTCTTGATCGCGGACCACTCTTCGGCGGCGGCGCGGCCGAGCGCCTGATGGCGCGCGCTCGACTCGATCACGAGGACCAGCCGCGCACCGTCGCCCTCGAGCCGCTTGAGCGCCGTCCGCATCGCTTCGACCGACCCCTGGATGAGGGTCTCGGGGTCCGGCGCCGAGCGCGCCTCGAAGCCTTCGGCGTAACCAAGCCCGGTCGAGTAGGCGGCCTCGAGGCACGCGGCGCTAGCAAGCGGCTCGCTGGATGAGGCGCCGTACACCACGGGCGACGAGAGGACGCTGCAGACCGTCCGCATCTTGGGCCCCATCAGAACGCGCCACGGCTGCAGGAAGGCCTCGGCGGGCGTTCCAAAGCCAGGCTTCACGAACGCGAGGCCGAGGCCTCGTGGATACCGCATCCTGAACGGCCAGCCGGCGAGGATGAGCCGAGCCGCTCCTTGCCCCGCCTCGGTCAGATCGCGGCCGCCCGCGGCGGCGACACCGCTCACGGCCCCCTCGCTGTTGGTCAGGCAGACGACGAGAGCCCCGGCCGTGACAGCGCCGTTGTGAGTGAGGATCGCGGAGGTAGCGCCACCGGCGACGCCGACGGGTCCGAGCACGCCCCGGATCATCGGGACGACGTCCTGGGCGGGCACGCCCGCGGTGACGAGGAGCACGAGATCAGGTGAGGTCCCGTGGAGTCCTGAGCGCGCCATTGCGGTCGCGCGCACGGCGGCCCAAATCGCGTCCTGATGCGAGGCGAATCCGATACCGATCTGGAGAGTCTTCGACGCGGTTTCGACAGGGATGGTCGCGTACATGGCCCCAAGGATTTGCACCATGGGTGCCAACCAAAAGGGGTTGAAAGATCAGGGGCTTTCTCTGACGAATGACGGAGGTGGGTGTCAGTTCGGCAACCGTGTGCCTTTTTAGAGCATGCCGTACTCCTTGAGACGCCGGTAGATCGTCCGGCGAGAGATGCCGAGAGCGCTCGCGGCCGCCTCCTTGTCGTCTTTGTAGAAGGCGAGCGCGCGCAGGATGAGGTCCTTTTCAACGTCGGCGAGGCGGGGAACCGTGCCGCTCTGTGGAACGGACGCCGAGGGCACCGACGCGGTGCCGAGGACCGGAAGATCAGCGAGCGTGATCTGCTCGCGCGCGCCCATTGCGAAGGCACGCTCGATGACGTTCTCGAGCTCACGCACATTGCCGGGGAAATCGTGCCCGGCGAGCGTGGCCAGCGCGTCCGGCGTGATGCCCTTCACGTCCCGCCTAAAGCGCCGGTTGTAGCGGCGCAGAAAATGGTTCACGAGCGCTGGAATATCCTCGCGCCGGGCGCGCAGCGGCGGCAGGCTCACGCGGACCACGTTCAGCCGATAGTAGAGGTCCTGGCGGAAGCGCCCGTCCGCGATCGAGCGGTCGAGATCACGGTTCGTCGCGGCGATGACGCGGACATCGACCAAATGCGTCTTCGTCGAGCCGACCGGGCGCACCAGCATCTCCTGCAGGACCCGCAGGAGCTTCACCTGGAGGCCCGGTGACAACTCGGCGATTTCGTCCAGGAAGATCGTACCCTCGTGGGCGCCGCGGAAGAGGCCGAGCGCGTCCGACACCGCGCCCGAGAAGGCTCCGCGGACGTGACCGAAAAACTCCGACTCGAGCAAGTCCTCCGGGATGGCGCTGCAGTTCACCGGGATGAAGGGCCCCTTGGCGCGATCCGAGAGCCGATGGATTGCCGCGGCGACCAGCTCCTTGCCGGTGCCGCTCTCCCCCTCGATGAGCACCGGCGAGTCCGTGGTGGCGACCTTGCTGATGATCTCCTTCACGCGCTGCATCAGCTGCGCGTTGCCGACCAGCTCGTTGACGGTGAGCTCCTCGCCCAGGCGCACGCGGAGTGATTGGACCTCGCCCTTCAGGAACCGCTTCTCGGTCACGCGCGCCATGAGGTGGCGCAGCTCGTCCAGGATCAGCGGCTTGGACAGGTAGTCGTACGCGCCTTCCTTGAGGGCCTCGACCGCCGAGGAGATCGTTGGGTAGCCGGTCATCACGATGACCTCGATCGATTCGTCGTGGCGCTTGATCTCTCGGAGGAGGTCGAGGCCGCTCATCTCCGGCATACGGATATCGGTGATCGCGGCGTCATACAGCCCGGTGCGGATCGCCTCGAGCGCTTCCGCTCCGGTGCCGACGCACTCCACCTGATAGCCCCACTGAGTGAGGGCTTCCTTCAGGAGCTTTAGGATCGAGGGTTCGTCATCAACTACGAGGATTTTCGCGACTTCCATATCCGTTCTCCGACTCTAGCATGATCAAGATGTCAAACTGACAAGCTATATCTTGGGTTTCCGGGGGGCGCTCTTGCGCCGGAGGGGGGCCCATGTTAGCGTGGGCGTTGACTTTTTATCGAGGAGACCGCGACATGGCAAACACCGAGACCGTCCACCTCACCGAGCAGAATTTCGACGAAGCGCTGAGCCGTGACCCCGGGCTCATGATGGTGGACTTCTGGGCGGAGTGGTGCGGGCCCTGCCGCGCCATCGCGCCCCTCCTGGAGGACCTCGCCAGGGGCTCGGCGGGCAAGGTGACGCTCGCCAAGGTCAACGTAGACGAGAACCCCGGGCTCGCCGCGCGTTACGGGATCCGCTCGATTCCGACGATCCTGTTCGTGAAGGGCGGTAAAGTCGCCGACCAGGTGATCGGCGCGGTGCCCCGGGCGAAGCTCCAGGCAAAGCTGGACGCTCTCGCCTAGCGCGCCCCCGGCGGGGACCGCATCAGCACCTCCGGCACAGGCATCCCGTCACTCTCCCCGAGTCGTGACGAGTTCCGGGCTCTCGCGGCGCAGGGCAACCTTGTGCCCGTGTTCGCCGAGCTGCCCGCCGACCTCGACACGCCGCTCTCGGCCTATCTGCGCCTGCGCCCGGGCCCGTACTCGTTCCTACTCGAGTCTGTCGAGGGCGGCGAGGTGTGGGCGCGCTATTCGTTCCTCGGCGTCGATCCGCTGATGGTCCTCACGGCGAAGAACGGCCGGCTTACGCTCAGCCGGAACGGCCGCACCGAGCGGCTGCCGGAGGGCAATCCGCTCGGCGCGGTGCGGGATCTCCTCCGGGAGTTCCAGCCGGTGTCGGTGCCGGGGCTGCCGAGGTTCCAGGGCGGCGCCGTCGGCTATCTCGCGTACGACATGGTTCACCACATGGAGCGGCTGCCGCGTACCACCAACGACGATCTCGGGCTGCCGGACGCGGTGTTCCTCTTCAGCGATACGCTGCTCGTCTTCGACAACCTTCGCCACCGACTGCTCGTCATCGCCAATGCGGTCGTGGACCGACGCGATCCCGCGGCGCTCGACCGCGCCTACGACCGTGCCGCCGTCCGCATCGGGATGACGCTCGCGAAGCTCGCGCGCCCGGCGCGGGCGCCGTCCACGTTCGCCCTGCCGGCGACGGCGCCGCTCCTGGCCGAGGGGGAGGAGGGCTTCACCTCGACAATGAACGAGGCGCAGTTCACCGACGCCGTCCACCAGGCGAAGGAGCTCATCGCCGCCGGGGACGCCTACCAGGTCGTGCTGTCGCGCCGGCTCGACTGCCGCCTCACGGCCGATCCGTTCACGGTCTACAGGGCGTTGAGGACGATCAACCCGTCGCCGTACCTGTTCTTCCTCCGGTTCGGCCCGCTGTCCATCGTGGGCTCGTCTCCCGAGGTGCTCGTGCGGGTCGAGGGCAATCGCGTCGATCTGCGTCCGATCGCCGGCACGCACCCGCGCGGCGCCACCGAGACCGAAGACCGCGAGATCGAGGAGCGGCTCCGACACGACCCGAAGGAGCGCGCGGAGCACGTGATGCTCGTCGACCTCGGGCGGAACGACGTCGGGCGCGTCTCCGAGCTGGGGTCGGTCAAGGTCACCGAGTTCATGGAAATCGAGCGCTATTCCCACGTGATGCATCTCGTCAGCCACGTGACCGGCAAACTCAAGCCCGGGAGCGACGCGCTCGACGTGCTCCAGGCGTGCTTCCCCGCCGGGACGCTCAGCGGGGCGCCGAAGATCCGCGCGATGGAGATTATCGACGAGCTGGAGCCGACCCAGCGGGGGCCCTACGGCGGCGCCGTCGGCTACGTGTCCTACTCGGGCAACCTCGACTCCTGCATCACGATTCGCACCGTCGTGTGTCACGGCCGGCGCGCCTCCGTCCAGGTGGGCGCCGGCATCGTGGCCGACTCCGATCCGAAGACCGAGTGGCTCGAGACGTGCTCGAAGGCACGCGGCATGGTCCTGGCGCTGCGGATGGCTTCGGGAACGTCGCAACGATGATTCTCGTCATCGACAACTACGACTCCTTTACGTACAACCTCGTCCAGTACCTCGGCGAGCTGGGCGCGACGCTGGAGGTCGTGCGCAACGATGCTGTGAGCTGCGACGCGATCGCCGCGCTCAAGCCCGAGCGCGTGGTGATCTCTCCCGGACCCGGCAATCCCGACCATGCGGGCGTGTCGCTCGAGGTCATCCGCCGGCTCGGTCCCACAACGCCGATCCTCGGCGTCTGTCTCGGCCACCAGGCGATCGGTCAGGCCTACGGTGCCACGGTCGCACGCGCGAAGACCCAGATGCACGGCAAGACCTCGGCGATCCGCCACGACGGCCGGGGCGTCTTCGCAGGCCTCGGGAACCCCTTCGTCGCTACGCGCTACCACTCGCTCGCCGTCCTGCGCGACACGGTCCCTGACGCGCTGGAGGTAACGGCCTGGGCTGAGGACGGGGAGATCATGGGCCTCCGCCACCGGCGCGACCCCGTCGAAGGCGTCCAGTTCCATCCCGAGTCGATCCTGACGGTCGAGGGAAAGCAGCTTCTGAGAAACTTCCTCAGCGGCCCCGGATGAGCGCGCCCCCTGCGACCGAGCGACGCCTGATCGAGATCATCCGGCGGGCGGTCCGGAGGGCGCCAGGGGTCCGGGTTGGAATCGGCGATGACTGCGCGGTCCTCGAGCCGGACGCCGGAAGCCTGCTTCTGGCGACGACCGACCTGCTCATCGAAGACGTGCACTTCCGGCGCCGCTGGGCCACACCCAACGACATCGGCTGGAAATCGCTCGCCGTGAACCTCTCCGATATCGCTGCGATGGGCGGCCGGCCCCGGTGGGCGCTGATCGCGCTCGCCTGTCCTGAGGCCGTTGGTCTCGACGAGGCCGAGGCCTTCTACGGGGGCGTCCAGGCGCTCGCGTCGGAGCACGACGTGGCGATCGTCGGCGGGGACACCGCAGCATCGCCCGGGGGCTGGATCGTCAACGTGACGCTGCTCGGCGAGGCGGCCCGGGCACCGCTCACCCGGTCCACGGCGCGCGCCGGGGACGTGATCGCCGTCACGGGGTCGCTCGGGCGCTCCGCGGCCGGACTTGCGCTCCTCGAGGCGACCCCGGCGCCTCGCGGCGTGGCTGCCGCCGCAGCGGCCGACGTGACGACCGCGCACCTGAGGCCCCGGCCACGGACCCGGGAGGGACAGTGGCTCGCCGCGGCCGGCGGGGTCACGTCGATGATCGATCTCTCCGACGGTCTCGCGACCGACCTCGGCCACCTCTGCGAGGAGAGCGGGCTCGGTGCGCGTGTGGAGCTCGGACGGCTCCCCGTGGACGCCGCGGTGCACGCGATCGCGCGGGCGCTCGATCGCGAGGCCCTGGCCTGGGCCACCGGTGGGGGCGAGGATTACGAACTGCTCCTCACCTGCGCGCCCGAGGCGGTCGAGCGCCTGGCCGAGGGCCTCGCGGGTACCACCGGGACGCCGCTCAGCGCGGTGGGCGAGATGACGGCCGCCGCCGATGGGATCCGGTACCTCGACGCCGGCGGGCGCGCCGTCCCCGTCCGCGCCGGGTTCGAGCACTTCGTGACGGGACGCGCCCGTGCCTGACAACCTCGGCCTGCGGTTCCTGGCCCTCGGCATCCTCATCGTCTGCTCCGCGATCCTCACCGGCGCCGAGGCCGCGTACTTCTCCCTGGGCCGCGCCCGGCTCAGACAAGTCGCCTCGAAGGGCGAAGCCAGCGGCGCGTCGAAGCCGCTCATCGAGCGCCCGCACGAGCTGCTCGTCACGCTCCTGGTCGGCATCACGGTGATCAACATCGGGGCCGCCGCGATCGCCGCGACGATCGCCGACAGTCTCTTCGGCCCGAGCTGGGGGGTGTTCGTCGAAATGGTCGTGTTGATCTTCGTCCTCACGACCTTCGGCGAAGTCCTGCCGATGACGCTCGCGGTCAAGTACCCGGAACGGTTCCTGGCATTCGCCGGCCGGCCGGTGGCGTGGCTCGGCGTACTCCTGACGCCCGTGCGTGCCGCCCTCGCGGGACTGACGGCGCTGACGGTGGGGCTCATCGGCCGCGAACGCGTGGAGCAGGTGATGCTCAGCGAGGAGGAGCTGAGGACACTCGTCGACGTCGGCGCGAGCGAGGGCGTCGTCGAACGTGAAGAGCGCGAGATGATCCACAAAGTGTTCGAGCTGGAAGACACCCTCGTCCGATCAGTCATGGTGCCGCGCCCCGACATGGTCTGCCTCGACGTCGAGACGCCGGCGGCGGAGATCCTGCCGGCGCTCCGCGAGCACTTGCATTCGCGCGTGCCGGTGTACGAGGGCTCGCTCGATGTCATCGTGGGCATCCTCTATACGAAGGACCTGCTGCCCCACATGGAAGGGTTGCCGGCCGGATTCGATCTCCGCGCCCACCTGCACCCACCGTACTTCGTGCCGGAGTCCAAGCGCGCGGACATGCTGCTCCAGGAGTTCCAGGCCAAGAGGCTCCACATGGCGATCGTGGTGGACGAGTACGGGGGCACCGCCGGCCTCGTCACCCTGGAGGATCTCCTGGAGGAGCTGGTGGGTGAGATCTCCGATGAGTACGACGAGCCCGAGCGCCTGATCCAGCGGGTGGACGCGAAGACCTTCCGGGTGGCCGGCAAGCTGCCGCTCGAGGAGCTCAACGCCGTCACCGGGCTCAAGATCTCCAACGAGGGCTACGACACCGTCGGCGGCTGGGTGCTCGACCTCTTCGGGCGCGTACCGCGGCGGGCCGAGCGTTTTGAAACGCCCGAGCTGTGGCTGACGGTGGAGAAGGTGGAGCGGACGCGAATTCTCGAGGTGCTCGTCTCGCTCAAGAAGCCCGCCCCGAAGGAGGCGGCCGCGTGAGCCTCCTCTGGCTCGCCGGGCTGTGTCTCCTGCTCACGATGTTCTTCTCGGCGGCGGAGATGGCGTTCATCGCCGCCAACCGGCTGCGCCTGCGGCACCTGGCCGAGGAGGGCAGCACCACCGCAGCGCTCTACCTCGAGGCGTTTCGCCAGCCCGAGCGCGCGCTCTCGACGGCGATGATCGGGGTGACGATGGCCCACATCGTGGCCGGCTCGGCGGCGACGTGGAGTCTCCTGCCCGTGCTGGGGCCGTGGGCGCCGCTGGTGGCGACGATCCTCCTGACCCCGGTGATGCTCGTCTTCGGCGAGATCATCCCGAAGGCCATCGCGCGGGAGTGGGCGACCAGCCTGATCCTGACACTCTATCGGCCGCTCACCTGGGCGGCGACGCTGCTGGTGCCGTTCGTGGCGTTCGCGAACCTCGTCGTCGGCGCGATCCTGCGAACCTTCGGCGGGCGTCAGATCGACATGCGCGCCTTCGTCTCGCGCGAGGAGCTCAAGGCGCTGCTCCAGATGGAGCCCGACGAGGCGGACGTGACGACCCACGAGGCTCAGCTGATCGACAAGATCTTCGACCTCGGCGACACCACCGTGCGCGAGGTCATGGTGCCGCTGGTCGAGGTCGCCACGCTCCCCGACACAGCGACGCCCCGGGATGCCATCGCGTGCGTCCTGGAACGCGGGTTTTCACGGATCCCGATCTACCGGCGGCGCGAGACCAACATCGTGGGCGTGGTCGGCGTGAAGGATCTCCTGAGCCGCGGCGCGCTGGTGAGGATCCTGGACGAGCTGAAGCGCCCGCCGTATTATGTGCCGGAAACCAAGCGCATCGACGACCTGCTCCGCGAGATGCAGCGCAACCGCACCCACATGGCCGTGGTCGTGGACGAGTACGGCGGCTCGACCGGCGTCGTGACGCTCGAGGACATCCTCGAGGAGATCGTGGGCGACATCCACGACGAGCACGAGCGGACGCCGGCGGTGGCGGAGCGGCTGCCTGACGGGAGCTATCGGGTCGCCGCGCGCGCGAACATCGACGAGCTGAACGAGGCGTTCGACTGGACCCTTCCGAAGCGTGACTACGAGACCGTCGCGGGGCTCGTGCTCGCGACGCTGCACCGGATCCCCCGGCCGGGCGAGGTGTTCCAGGTCCCGGGCTATGCGATCACCGTGCTCGAGGCCGACGCCCGGCGCGTCGTGGCGGTGAAGATCGTGCCGGTCGCCGGCACCAACCAAGGAGGATCTTGAGCATGGCTGGAACGATGGTCGAGTTCGCGTCGAACGGCAGCAAGACGGCGGGGTATCTGGCGACGCCCGCTTCAGGCAAGGGCCCGGGCGTGCTGGTGCTCCAGGAGTGGTGGGGTCTCGTCGGACACATCAAGAACGTTTGCGACCGCTTCGCCGCCGAGGGGTTCACGGCGCTCGCCCCGGACATGTATCACGGCAAGACCGCCAGCGAGCCCGACGGCGCCGGCAAGCTCTTCATGGCGCTGAACATTTCGCAGGCGGAGCGCGATCTGAGAGGCGCCGCGACGTATCTCCTGGGCCAGTCGTCCGCGAAGAGGATCGGCGCCGTGGGCTTCTGCATGGGTGGTCAGCTCGCCCTCTATGCCGCCACGCTCAATCCCTCGGTCGGAGCCTGCGTCAACTTCTACGGGATCCATCCGAACGTGAAGCCTGACTACTCGAAGCTCTCGGGCTCCGTGCTCGGCCTCTTCGCGGAGAAGGACGGCTTCGTCACGCCTCAGGTCGCCAAGGATACGGACGCGGCCATCAAGAAGGCGGGCAAGCAGTCGGAGATCCACATTTACCCGAACGTGGATCACGGCTTCTTCAACGACGACCGACCGGACGTCTACAACCAGGCTGGCGCGACCGACGCCTGGCGGCGCACGCTTGCCCACTTCCGCCAGAATCTGAAATAGGCGCCTGGCGCGAACACGACAACGAGGGGCGCCTTCTCGGAGGCTCCCGCGTTGCCGTGTTCGGGCCGACCCCACTTGCCTTGTAAGACTTACTCGACCGTCGGTCTCCTGACGGTCCGCATTCGGCTCCGGAACGCGTAAATCCCTGCCCCCACGGACATTTTGACTCTGGCATTCCCGCTGCTCTCACAGCGTGTTGTAGTAAGACATCATACGGAGAGGAGCGTCACATAGACATGCGCGCGCTCATCGCTGGGCTCGTCGCTCTCGGGATCGCCGAGACCGCAATGCGCGCAACGGCGCTCTACGCAGAGAGAACAGACATCACGCCACCGACCATGGGCCCGGAGGTCCATACGGATCAGGACCAGCGTCGGGGCACCGAACTGTCCGGCGTCGCCAGCCTCGGTCTGGGCGCTCGACCGACGATCGAGAAGCGCGTCGTTCGTCGAGACCCGAATAGCAGCCGCCCTGGAGGTTCGCCTCACCATGCCGTTGGGCGTAGCCTCGGAGGGCGCGCGTGATTCGCCTGTGTGACAGGAGGACGGATGAGATGAGCTGGAAAACGATCGCCGCGAGTCTCGTGATCGTGTCCGTGTCGGCGGGACTGCCGGGGGTGACGCCCGCTCACGCCGGCAACGTCAGCGTCGGGGTCAACATCGGGGTGCCAGTCCCACCGCCGCCGCCCGTGATGATCGCCGAGCCGCCGCGGGTCGTCGTCGTGCCGGGTTCGCCTGTCTACTACGCGCCCGGGGTCGATTTCAACCTGTTCGTCTACCACCAGCACTACTACCGATTCCACGAGGGCGCCTGGTTCATTGCCTCCTCGCACGGGGGGCCCTGGACGCACGTCGTGCAGGCGCGGGTGCCGCAGCCCGTGCTCGCGGTGCCAGTCACCTACTACCGAATCGCGCCCGGTCACGCGAAGAGGATGGAAGGGCCGAGGTTCGACCACCGCGGCAAGGGCAAGCAGGGCGGCAAGCACGACTAGCCGCACTCACGAGCGCGGTAGGAGGACGGTGAAGCGGCTGCCCTTGCCTTCGCTCGACTCGGCGGTCACGCGACCTCCGTGGGCGCTCGCGA
>Ga0099827_10000175_pt1 | contig 24823 bp, 25 predicted proteins | sample CZO8metaG_FD_79339 | JGI IMG/M metagenome (GOLD analysis project Ga0099827, IMG submission 79339) | Vadose zone soil microbial communities from the Eel River Critical Zone Observatory, Northern California, USA - CZOApr15con1.8 metaG | ecosystem: Environmental > Terrestrial > Soil > Vadose zone ...
ACGTGAGGAACATCGGCAACACCTTCGATTCGGGGCCGGAGCACTTCGCAACCCTGGCCGGCTGGTGCTGTCCGTGACCGCGTGCTACGGTCAGTCCGTTCCCGGCGAAAAGGAGGTCGACCACATGACGATTGCGCTTGCCTCCTTGCGAAAAGCCACGAGGCTTTTCGTCTAGCCGGACGCATCCAGATCTAGGCGCGACTCTCGTGAGCTGATCCGCCCGAAGGGGCGGTGCTTCGTCTTTCCCTCACTCAAAGGAGACTCGCTTTGCCTGCTTTAGAAGAGCTCGGGTGGGACGCCGGCCTGGCGTCCGAGTTCGAGCAACTGGAAGACGACAATCTGATTCCCGCCCGTGTCGCCGCTCAGCACCGCGGCTCCTACGTCCTCTGGTCCGAGAACGGTGAGCTGCGCGCCCGCGCGGCGGGGCGGATGTTCCACACGCACGAGGTCGGTGGGCCGCTCCCCGCGGTCGGCGACTGGGTTGCTGTCGAACCACCGGCAACGATCACGTCGATCCTCCCGCGCCGGAGCGCCTTCGTCCGCAAGGCCGCAGGGTTCGGCTCGAGCGAGCAGGTGCTGGCCGCGAACGTCGACGCGGCATTCCTGCTGGCAGGGCTCGACGACGACTTCAGCCTGCGCAGGCTCGAGCGTTACATCACGACCGCCTGGGACAGCGGAGCCGAGCCGGTGGTGGTGCTGACGAAGACCGACCTGTGCGTCGACGTGGCCGAGGCCGTCCTCGCGGTCGAGAGCGTCGCGATCGCCGTGCCCGTCCACCCCGTCTCGAACGTCACAGGCGAAGGGCTCGAGGCCATCGAGACGCAACTTCGTCCCGGTCGTACGGTCGTCCTGCTTGGATCCTCAGGCGTCGGGAAGTCGACGCTGCTCAACCGCCTCGCGGGCACCGAGCTGATGCGGACCGCCGAGGTCGCAGCCGACGGTACGGGTCGTCACACGACGACCCACCGCGAGCTCGTTCAGCTGCCGAGCGGTGCGCTCGTCATCGACACACCCGGACTGCGCGAGCTCCAATTCTGGGAGGGCGACCTCGGCGCAGCGTTCGAAGACATCGGAGAGCTCGCGTCCCGATGCCGTTTCCGCAACTGCGCTCACCTGCGCGAGCCCGACTGCGCAGTGCTCGCCGCCGTTGACGACGGGAACCTGGAGCTCGACCGCCTGCGGTCGTGGCGCAAATTCCAGCGCGAGCTGGAGGCGATCGCAGCCCGCAGCGACAAGCGGCTCAGGATCGCACGCAAGAAGCGGTGGAAGCAGCACGCGGCGATCGCGCGCCAGAAATCGAGGCCTTAGGAGACGTCGCAGCCGAGCATCTGCAACGCGAGCAGCGAGGTCTCGACGAAGCTCCGCGCCTCTTGCGCAGTGCCGAAGACGTACGGCCCTGCAGTCCTGGGCTGCACGGAGAGCTCGTCCACCGGATAGACGTCGCACTCGACGACCCACTCGGTGCGGTAGTCGGCGCAGCGCAGCCGCACGACGGGCTTCCCGTCCTTTCGCACCGCCGACACGAGCTCGCTGACAGCGGTGACGGTTGCCTTCATACGCCGTTCCGGCCGAGCACGTCGACCGAGACGACCTGGCGGCCGTCGATGGTCGCGTCGCCGACGGCAACGGATCCGCCTGCCTCGGCTTCATCGATCACGCGCATGCCCATCGCCTTCGCGTACTCGAAATCGGAGGCCTCGGCCACCAGCAGCGTTGCGCCGCTGGCGAGCGTCACCTCGACGCGGTAGACCGTCGTCGGCTCGGGCTCCGCCTCCGGCTCGGGCGCGGGCGCGGGGGGTGTCTCTCCCCTCGCCTCGGCCAGGGCCATCTGCGTCATCAGCCCGCGCGGCTCGTGCATGCGCTCGATCGCGTCCTTGATGTCCGAGCGGGCCGCGGTCACGAGTCGGATCGGGCCATGCAGCGCCTCGCGCAGGCGCGTGAGGTGGGAGGCATTGTCGGCGTCAGGCACGGCGACGAGGATCAGTTCGCCTTCGCGCTTGAGCGGAAGAGCGCAATACATCTCGGCTACCGAGCGGGGCAGCAGCTTCGCGACCTCGTGATCGATCGGATACGTCGCGAGGTCGACGAACTCCTGCCCGTGCTGGGCAGCGAGTAGGCGCGCGAGATCTCTTTCCGGAAGGCCGTACTCCACCAGAACCTCGCCGAGGCGCCGCCCGCTGTCCGCCGCTTCCGCGAGCGCGCGATTCACAGTCTCGAGCGGCATCAGACCCGCGCGGTGCACGAGTGTCCCCAGCGGATAGCTCCGCATTTCAGCGGTGCTATACGGGGGAACGGCCGGCGCAGCCGGCGCCGCCTGGCTTGTCTCGAACATCGTCATCGCCGCAGTCTCCATTCCACACAGTCGTCAGACGGCGGGCTGGCGTCTAGCCCTCGAACGGGTTAACACGTGGGAGCGCGGCTCACGCAGGCACCGCGTCGAGCGCATCCCCGGACATTCCTGTCGTCCCTCGTTCGAGGGATCTGCCCCGAGCCCGCGCATGTATCCGAGCTCGCGCCGGTCTATTGATCAGACCCCAGGATGGTGCGCTCCGAATGACATGCGGTAGCCGCAGGCTGCGCAAGGCCGTGGTCCCGGGCCTTCTGGCCGTCGCGCTCGCCGCCCTCCTCAGCGGTCGCGCAGCGGCCGCGGAACGCTCCGCCTCTCCCGTCAGGAGCAACAGCCTCTGCGAGGTCCTCGACGTGGTGCTCAGGATCGACTGCGACCGTCCGGAACAACCCAAGGAGCCGAAGCAGCAGTCGGTGAGCAGCGACCCCATGATTGCGGAACGGCCGGCGCGGCAGACGTCCGCCGTCGCGCGCTACGACCCCCGCCGCCTCACGGTCACCGTCAGGCGCGGCGTGCCGCAGCAGAAGATTGACGCCCTCTTCGCCAAGGCGCGCGTCACGCCGGAACAGGCGATACCGCAGATTCGGGCGTACATGGTCGGGGTTTCTCCTGATCAGCGCGAGTCCGCGCTCGCGACGCTCCGCGATTCTTCGCTGGTCGCAAGCGCCGGCAGGGAGCCGCTGGTAGAGGCGCTCGACACCATTCCGGACGATGCGTTGTGGCCGCAGCAGTGGGGACTCCAGCTGACGGGCTTCCCCGAAGCGTGGAGCCGGACCCGCGGCTCGAGCCGCGTGATCGTGGCCGTGCTCGACACGGGTGCCGATCAGTCTCAGCCCGAGCTCCGCGGCGCGTTTGTTCCCGGCTACGACTTCGTCAACGGGGACGCAGATCCGACCGACGACGAGGGGCACGGCACGTCGGTGGCAGGCATCATCGCGGCTCGCGGCAACAACCACACCGGCGGTGCCGGCGTGTGCTGGAACTGCTCCGTCATGCCGGTGAAGGTGCTCGACGCTCAGGGCTCCGGAAACGACTCGGTCATCGCGGCGGGAATCGTCTGGGCGGCCGACCACGGCGCGCGCGTCATCAATCTCAGCCTCGGGGGCCCCGGTGTGAGCCAGGAGCTGCGTGATGCGATCGCGTACGCCGTCGGGAAGAGTGCGGTGGTGGTCGCCGCCGCCGGCAATAGCGCTACGAGCGACCGGTTCTATCCTGCGGCCGATCCCGCAGCGATCAGCGTCGCGGCCACAACGGCAGCCGACAGACGCTACGCGTGGTCGAACTTCGGTTCCTGGGTGCTCGTCGCCGCGCCCGGCTGCAACGTCGCGCCCGCCCGCGGAGGGCGCGACGAGTTCTTCTGCGGAACCTCTTCGGCGGCGCCGCTCGTGTCCGGCCTCGCGGCGCTGGCGCTCTCGACCAATCCAACAGCGACGCCTACAGACATTGCCCAGGCTCTCGAGCGGGCGGCGGTGCCCGTCTCCGGCGTCGTGCAGTACGGGCGTATCAACGCCCCGCGAACGCTCTCGTTGATCTCTCCGGCGCAGTCCGTGAAGGCCGGCGCGGTCTTCAGGGGACGCCTCGGGGCACAGACCTCCACTCGCACGTTCTCACTCCAGGTTGCGGCAGGGACCGTGAGCGCCACGCTCACGTTCAAGGGCTCGCGGACGCTTTCCCTCGCGCTCGCGTCGGGCGACGGAGCGCCGGCCCTCGCCCGCGTGGCGGGACCGAGCCCGCTCCGGTTCGAGCGAGCAGTGCCCGCGGGGACGATCCGGATCGTCGTGAGCCGTGCGAAGCGCGCCTCGTTCGTCCTGAGCGTTTCCTACTCGCGAAGCGTGGGCTAGCAGCAGACTGGGCCCGCACGTAGGATCTAGGAGGGGTCTTCGTACAGTCGCTCGCCGCGGTGCAGGCGCTCTGCGATCGTGAACGTCTGTCCCTGCGCGCGCGGCGTCGGGGCGTGCGCCGCGAGGTACCGCGCCGCCGCGACGAGGAAGACACGGTCACGCGTGTCAGCCCATTGGCGGAACGAGGCTTCTACCATCTGGATCGTGTGAAAGTTTCGATCCTCCCGGAGCAATGCCGCACCGAAGGCGGAGAGGAGAGCGTCCGGATCGCCGCCGGCGGCGAGATAGCCGGCGACGAGCGTTCCGGTCTCGTTCACCTGCTGTTGTCGATCTAGACACCGCGGAAGCTCTTCCAGCAGGGTCTCGGGGTCCTCCGACCCATCGGGCTCCGGAAGCCGCGCCGGAGGGACATTGAGGAAGCGGTCGAGATAGACGCTCATCGCCGCGTCGAAGACGCCACGCACGAGCTCGGGCGATGGAGCTCGTCGCAGGCCCTGCTCGACTGCGCTCGCGAACGTGAACGTATGGAGAGCCGTGTCCCAGTCGGCGAATTCGTTCGACGTGTGGAAGCGCGCGATCCGAAGCGCCGCGGTGTGCGCGACGGCACCCGCAACCTCGACTGGATCGGCGCCCTGCTCGAGCGCGCGGAGCAGCGTTTCGACGCTCGTGCGGGGATCGTCCCCCAAGACGGCGTCGAGAAGTTCCTCGAGTCCCTCCAGCCGGCGCCGCTGGCCCGAGAGAACGGCTCCGGGCAGGCGCTCACCGGCTTCCTCGACCAGCGCGACCACGTCGACGGGATGGCGCCAAGCGTTCGCCTCCTCCATCCGTTCGCCGAAGGCGAACTCCCCGGCGAGGCTCGGGAGCACCCGCGCCGCATGCTGCCAGCCGGCGGCGTCCAGCGACTCGAGCGCCTTGTTCGTGAAGTCGACCAGGTGTCCGGCGGTCACGTAACGGTGGTCCGTCGCCGCGGCGAAGAGCATGTCGGCGAGCTGCGTAGGCGTCATTCCTGCGCGGATGGCAGAGACGATGCAGCGCTCGGCACCCTCCGCATCGCGCACCTCCACGAACTGCCGGAACCAGCGCTTGAAAGCGGCGGGGTTCCGGCCGTCACCCGGCAGCGGCCGAATCGGGAAGCGCGGCGCGGTGCCGGCCGACTCGAGGGCGACCTCGGAGAGCCCTTGATAGAGCGCGAGACGCCGATCGTCGCGGCGCAACCAGGGGATGAGGTTGACCATGCAGGCAAGCGTCGTTAGACCGCGGCCCCAGCCGCCCGCGCGGTACCGCGTTCCGAACTCGAGCCCGATCGTCAGAGCGTCCGTCGGCGGCAGACCGGCGTTGTCGAGCGCGATGACGGCCTTCGCCACGACAAGCCGGAGGTTGCGCTCGAGCCCGTCACCCAGCCGGCGGCGGTGATGCTCGACCAGATCGCCGTTGGCGGTGACGTCGACCCAGACGTCCCCCTCGCGGACTTCGACGGGGAACACGCGTGCATCGTCGGCCCATGGGTCGAACGTCCCACCGCTCTCGAGCTCGAAGCGCGCGTGGTGCCAGTGACAGGTGAGAATCCCGGCCTTCAGCGTTCCGCGATGGAGCGGGAAGCCCATGTGCGGACAGCGGTTCTCGACGGCGTAGACGCGGTCGGCGTCCACGAACAGGGCGAGCGTGAGCCCGCCAGCGTGTACGACCATCGCGCCGTTTTGACGGACTTCGTCGACGCTCGTCGTGCGGACGTAGTGCGAAGGGAGAACCTCGGACGCGCTCATCGAGACGAGGCTAAGGCACGGGAGTGCCGATGACATCGGCCTTTGGGACCGTCTTGTCCTCCGACCTTCGTCCTAGTCCCCCGGCTCCGCGAGCCCGCGCCGCACGGCGTAGAGCGCCGCCTGCGTACGGTCGTTGAGATGGAGCTTGGAGAGGATGTTGGAGACGTGTGTCTTGACGGTCTTTTCGGAGACCACGAGCTCCGCCGCGATCGCCTTGTTCTGCAGTCCACGCGCGAGGAGCCGTAGGACGTCGAGCTCGCGGCCGGTGAGCTCCTCGACGGCCGGCGCGTCGCCGGCGCCGCCAACTGCCTCCATCAGCCTGGCCGCGACCTTCGGGTGCAGGAGCGGCTCGCCGCGATGCGCCGCGCGTACCGCCTCGACGAGCTGCTGCGGTTCGACATCCTTCAAGAGGTAGCCGGTCGCCCCGGCGCGAATGGCCGGGAAGACCTTGTCATCCTCCGCGAAGCTCGTCAGGACAATGACGCGTGTCGAAGGACTGACGTCCCGGATCCGGCGCGTCGCCTCGATGCCGTCGACGCCGGGCATGACCAGATCCATCAGCACGACCTCGGGGACGAGCTCCGCCACGAGCGCGATGGCCTCCTCCCCAGTCGCCGCCTCTCCGACGACCCGCACGTCCTTCTGCAGCTCGAGGAAGGTGCGAAGCCCGTGGCGGACGACCGGGTGATCGTCCGCAATCAGAACGGTGATGTCTTCCACTCCACCTCGAAGAGCCGGTGCTCGCCCGTCAAGCCCTTGAGCTTGTGCAGGCCGCGGTCGACGAAGCGGACACCGTCGCTCGCAAGGTTGCGCGTGAGCTCGGAGACGAGGATCTCGCGGCCCGCGGCCGTGGCGGCGATGCGGGCGGCGATGAAGACGGCGCGGCCGAAGTAGCGGTCTTCCTCGGCGATCACGTCGCCCGTGTTGAGCCCGATCCGGACGGCGAGATCGCCCTCCGCCTCACCCGCGAGCGTCTGCTGGATCTTCGCCGCGCACCCGACCGCCCGGCGCGCGCTCGAGAACGCAAGCATGAACGCGTCCCCGGCGGTTTCAACTTCGGTGCCGCCCCACTCTCCGACAGCGTCGCGGACGATCCGGTCGTGCTCGCGGAAGAGCCCGTGGGCCTGCTCCTCACCGAGTCGCTCGAGCAGGGTCGTGGAGCCCTCGATGTCGGTGAAGAGGACGGTGACCGTCCCTTCCGGTCGCTGGCGGCCTGCGCGGATCCCATGCAGCACCCGCTCCGTCGCCTCTGCGCATAGGACGGGCTCCCCCTTGTGGACGGCGCGGATCGCTGCAGCCAGCTGGTCGGGCTCCGTCTGTTTGAGCAGGTAGCCGCTGGCGCCGGCCCGAAGGGCCGGCAGCACGCTTTCCTCGTCGTCGAAGCTGGAGAGGACGAGTACGCGCGTCTCGGGGGCTCGCTCCCGCAGCTCCTCGGTCGCTCCGATGCCGTCCAGCTCGGGCATGACCACGTCCATCAGGACGACATCGGGCGCGAGCTCGGCGACTCGGTCGACTGCCGTCCGGCCGTTGTCGGCCTCGCCTACGACCTCGAGGTCCGGCTGGAGATCGAGGAAGAGCCGCAGGCCCTGGCGGACGACGGCGTGGTCGTCGGCGATCAACAGGCGGATCACGTCAGCCAAGCGGCACCTCCAGCGACACGGTCGTGCCCGCGCCCGGCCGCGAGCCGACCTCGAGGCGCCCGCCGATCGCCTCGGCACGCTCCCGCATCGAGACGAGTCCGAGCCGGCGGCGATGGTCGCGCGAGGCAGGGTCGAACCCCCTGCCGTCGTCAGCCACGCAGAGGCGAAGGGCCCCGTCCGGTATCTGCAGGCTGACTTCGATGCGGGCGGGCGCGCCGTGGTTGAGCGCGTTCGCCAGCGCCTCCTGAGCGATCCGGAAGACCTCACGCTCCAGACGCGGCTCCAGCACGCGTTCGCTCCCGACGGCAAGGTCGATCTCCGCGCTGTGGACTCGCCGGAGGACGTCCACGTGCTTGCGCAGCGTCGAGACGAGGCCGTCGGCGCCGAGCTCGGCCGGACGCAGCTCGAAGATGAGCGATCGAAGCTCGTCCATCGCAGACCGGGTCAGCTCTTGGAGGAAGCGCAGCTGCCGCTTCGCCTCGGCAGGATCGGAGTCGACGAGCATCGAGGCCGCTTCGGCAGTCAGGTTCGTGCTGAAGAGCGTCTGCTTGACGGCGTCGTGGAGCTCGCGCGCGAGCCGGTTTCGCTCTTCGACCACCGACAGCTCACGGCTGCGCTCGTAGAGGCGGGCATTCTCGATTGCCACCGCCGCGTGAGCGGCGAGCGTCTCGATCAGCCGCTGGTCCTCGTCGGTGAAGAGCGCGCGGCGACCGCCCTTCTTGTCGGTCAGGTAGAAGGCCCCGACCACCCGTCCACGCGACACGACAGGGACGCCCAGGAACGAGCGCATCTTCGGGTGCGCGTCGGGCCAACCCTCGAAGCGCGGGTCGTCCTGGACGTTCGGAACGCGATACGGCTCGGGACGCTCGAGCATCGCCCCGAGCAATCCGTGCTGACGCGGGAGGTCGCCGATGGCGTCCCACTGCTTGTCCGTGATCCCGGAAGCCACGAACTGTTCGAAGCCGCCCTCCTCGTCGGGCACTCCGATCGCGGCATAGCGCGCGTTCACGAGCCGGCGCGCGACGTGCGCCATCGTCTTCAGGACCCGTTCGAGCGACCGCTGTTCGGCGGTCATCTCGAGCACGGCCTCGCTCAGCGCCTCGAAGGCGGGGCTGGTCGAGCCGCAGTGCGGGCACGGCTGGTCCATATCGGCCTGCGCCAACCATACGACTGCCCGAGACGGGCCGCCATCGGTCGCCGGGCGGATCGCGGCTAGGACCTTCGGCCGAGCGATCGCTTCGGCTAGCGCGCGCGGGTGACCTTGCTCAGCCCGGGGGGACGGTCTGGGTCGAGACCCTTCGCCTGCGCGAGCGCGGCGGCGAAAAGCTGGCCTGGGACGACCGAGAGCAGCGGCGCGAGGATCGGAGTCGGCGCTTCCGGAACCGGGAGCGAATAGGCCGCACCCTCGATCTCAGCGGCTGCGTTGCCGCTCGCGACGAGCGTCGCGCGATTGACGACACCCAACATTCCCGGCCGCGAGGGCAGGCCGTTCGGACGAGAGCTGCGGGAACGTCTCGGCGTCGCGGTCACGCTCGAGAACGACGTCAACCTCGCCGCGGTCGGCGAGCGGTGGGCCGGAGTCGCGCGCGGCGTCGACGACTTCGCTTTCCTGTCGGTCGGCACGGGGATGGGCATGGGCCTCGTCCTCGGCGGCGAGCTGCACAGCGGCAACCACGGTGCCGCCGGTGAGGTCGACTGGGCGCTGGCAGGAATGGCGGAGGAGGTGGACCCGTCCGCAGAGGGTGTAGCCGCCCTGGCGGCGCGCATCGCGTCAGCCGGGTCGTCCGCAACGTCGCTGGCACCGCCGTACGACGCACGTGAGATCTTCGCCGCCGCTCGAGGAGGCGATGCGTTGGCACGGACCGTCGTCGACGAGGTGGCGCGTCGCATCGCCGCCCACATCGCACCCGTCGCAGCCGTCGCCGATCCGGCGCTCGTCGTCCTCGGAGGCGGGCTCGGGACGAACGGCGATCTCCTGCTGGCGCCGGTGCGCCGGCTACTCGCGGCCTGGATGCCCTATCCGCCTCTCCTCGAGATCTCGAGCCTCGGCGAGGCCGCCGTCTTGATGGGAGCGCTCGCAATCGGCCTGCAGTCCGCACTCGACAACGTCTTCGTGAACCGACCGAGGACGGCCGTCCGCTAGCACCGGGTCTCGGTCACTCGTTCGAGTGATCTTCGCTGTTCAGGCGAAGGGTTCGCGTGTCCTCCGTTGTCCTCTCCTCTGACAAGAGGCAAGGAGGAGAGATGGTTCGACAAACCAAAGTCACGTGGCAGTTCAGCGTCGCGGCCGCTCCGGATCTCGCGGGCTCGCTCGTCGCCGAGGTGAATCGCACTCGTCGTGCGCGCGGACTCCGCCCGCTCGCGTTCTCGGCGCGCCTCACGAACGCTGCAACGGCCCACGCGCAGGCGCTCGCCGCGGCCGGTCAGTTCACGCACGCGTGGCCCACCACCGGGAAGCTCTTCTCGAGCTGGATTCGCAGCTTCTACCCCGCGCGTGGCTACCGGACCTGGAGCACGGGCGAGAACCTCCTCTGGGCCTCCCCCGGCTTCGTGCCCGGGAACGCGGTGCAGCAGTGGCTCGACAGCCCGACGCACCGTCGGGTGCTGCTGTCACCCTCGTGGCGCGAGCTCGGGATCGGGGTCGTCACCGCCCCCGCGGCGCCGGGCGCCTACGGCGGCAGGGACGTGCAGATCGCCGCAGCCGAGTTCGGTCGGAGGTTCTGACCGAATGCTCAGAACCGCTCTGGTCTGCGTCGCGGTCGCGCTTGCGCTGCCCGCGACGTCGCACGCCGACGGAGGCCGCTATCTGCTCGTCGGAGGAACGAAGGCGGAACGACAGACAGTCGTGTCCGCGCTGGAAGCAAGCTCGTTCAACTGGGATCTCGTCCCTGGGCTCATCACCATCAACATCGTCCGGGGAGCGGAGTCCGACGCAATCCCGGGCCAGATCGTGCTCAACGCGGATCTCCTGGACGCGGGAACGTTCGCATGGGGAGTCGTGCAGCACGAGTACGCCCACCAGGTGGACTACTTCCTCCTCGACGACGCGCAGCGCGGGCGTCTCCTGAGACTGCTGGGCGGGCTCGACTGGTGCAACACTCCCGGACTGCGGCATGCGGACTACGGCTGCGAGCGGTTCGCGTCGACGCTCGCGTGGTCGTACTGGCCTTCCCCGAACAACTGCATGAGGCCGGAGCCGCGTGCCGCGGGCGACGACTCGGCCGCGCTGCCCCCACGGCGATTCAGAGCCCTGCTCGGGTCGCTGCTCACGCCGCGGATGTTTCGCACCGTCCGATAGCACGCGATACGGTTGCGCGCAGCGATTACGGCTCAAAGGAGGTGATGATGAAAGGCGCCGCGAAGCCGAAGAAGACCCAGAAGAAGCAGCCGCAGAAGACGCTCAAGCAGCGCCGCAGCGAGAAGCGCGCGGCGGCCAAGAAGCTCGGCTAGGGGGTAGCTCCAGCCGGGTAGACGTTGAAGCGGAGCTCGAACTCCTAGCGGTTTCCGTCGTTCTGGGACGATGCGAGTCTGCGCCGCTGGAACCTGTGGGGCTACGTCGACGCGCGCGACGTCGCCCAGAGCTGCCGGCTTGCCCTCGACGCGGAGGTCGGCGCGGAGCACTTCATCGTCGCCGCCGCCGACACGGTCATGAACCGCCCGAGTCGCGAGCTGATGGCGGAAGTCTTCCCGTCAGTTCCCTACAAGCCGACCTCCGGCGACTACGACACGCTGCTGTCGATCGACAAAGCGCGGGGACTGCTCGGGTACGACCCGGAGCACTCATGGCGCGACCACAACGCGCAGTAGACGACTACAGGTGCTGAAACGAGTACAGGCTCTCGCCTGCGGCCCATTGCCCGCCGCCCGCATGCGGCCCGCGCCAGTGGTCCTGAGTGGCGCGCAGTCGCTCGCGCAGCCAAGCTCTCGGCGGACTCCGCAAGTGCTTCGCCGGGTCGGCCGCAGCACCGCCGTGCAAATCGCCGCGCCAGTCCCTTTGGATGCGGCCCGCGACCTGCGCCGCGAAGTCGTCGGTCACGACCTTGCCGGAGCTCGGGACGAGGAGGACGGCGCTGCCGCGCTTCACGTTCTCGCCGGGGGACGGCGCCTGAGCGATGATCGTGTCGGGCAAGAGGAACGCATTGCTTGGATCAGGCGTTGCGCCTTGTTCCCATTGGGGGCGAAGGCGGGTCCGCTCGAGCAGGGCCTGCGCGGCGGCGGCCCGCATGCCAAGGACTTTCGGAACGACTACTTCGGACGCGTGCTCACGGCATCCGGCCAGCAACAAGGCCGAGACTGCAACCGCGGTCGCGACGAAGATCGCCTTCATGCTCGTGTATACGCCGCATCCTTACGGAAAGGTCACACGGGCGGCTAGGCCTCCGCGGGCGCCGGTTCCTCGGCGTGGATCTGCGCGACATGCGAATGACGGACGAGCAGCACGAGGAGAGCCGCGGCGGCCGCGAGCAGGCCGGCGCCGACGATGAATCCGAGCCGGTAGCCGGACACCACGGCCGCAGCGTGCGAAACATGCAAGTGGCTGGTCCGGCTGGCGGCGAGCGTGGACAGCGCGGCGAGGCCGAGCGCGCCCCCCACCTGCTGCGAGGTGTTGAACAGGCCGGAGGCGAGACCGGCGTCCTCCGAGCGGATGTTGGTGGTCGCAAGCAGCGTCACCGGCACGAAGGTCAGCCCCATCCCGACGGACATGAGCAGGAAGCCGGGCAGGAGATCGGCCGCATAGGTTCCGTGCGTCGAGATGCCGCCGAGCAGGAACAAGCCGAGGGCGGCCATGCCAAGCCCGATCAGCGGGACCGTCCGCACGCCGAGCCGCACGATCAGCTGTTGCGACAGACCGGCGCCGACGATGATCCCCGCGGTGATCGGTAGGAAGGCCAGACCCGCCTTCAACGGGCTGTAGCCGAGAGTCTCCTGCACGTAGAGCGTCGCGAAGTAGAACATCGCGAACAGCCCCGAGACGACGAAAAGCATCGACACGTTCGCGCTCGTCAGCGAGCGAACGCGAAAGATGCCCAGTCGGATCAGCGGCGCTCGCGAGCGGAGCTCGATGACCACGAACGCGGCGAGCAGCACGGTGGCCAGCGCTGCGAGGCCCAGCGTTCGACCCGAGAGCCACCCGTAGGCCTGCGCCTTGACGATCCCGAACACGAGCACGAGCAGTCCGGCCGTCACCGAGACCGCTCCCGCGACGTCCACCGTCTCGGGCCGCTGCTCGGCGCGCGAATTCGGCACGAACCGCAACGAGAGCAGCATCGCCGCCAGCCCGATCGGGAGGTTGATGAAGAAGACCCAGCGCCAGGAGAGCGTGTCCGTCAGGAGGCCGCCGAGCACCAGCCCGACCGCGCCGCCGCCGGCGGCGATCGCACTCCAGACTCCGAGTGCTCGGGTGCGCTCCCGCCCCTCCGCGAAGGTCGTGGTGACGATCGAGAGCGCGGCCGGCGAGACGAGCGCAGCGCCGAGCCCCTGGAGCGCACGGCCGCCCACGAGCATGCCCGACGACGTAGCTACCCCGTTCAGCAGCGAAGCGGCCGTGAAGATCCCGAGGCCTGCGAAGAACAGGCGCTGCCGGCCGAACAGGTCAGCGGCGCGCCCGCCGAGCAGCAGGAAGCCGCCGAAGACGAGCGTGTAGGCGTTGATGATCCACTGCAGGCTCGTCGCAGAGAAGTGCAGACCCGTCTGGATCGACGGCAGGGCGACGTTCACGATCGTGGCATCGAGCACGACCATGAACTGCGCGACGCAGACGAGGACGAGGACGAACCAGCGGTTCACCTCGGTCTCGACGGGCCTGGCTGCGACGGCGGCTGCCTCCATGAAGTGACTTGAACGAGCCCGCGTCGGGCTCTATTCCGGCTCGGCGGCCTGCCTGCTCCGATCCCCCATTTGGAGCACGCGAGGCGACGCGGCACACCTACGGTTCGCCCCGAGAGGGTTGGAGACCCTCTCGTTCATGACTGCGGCGATGGGACACCTGACCGGACTTGCCGTGCGCCCACGGTTGCGCGGGCGCTCGGCGCGGGTGTTCACCGTGCTCGCCGTCGTTCTTCCGGTGCCCACGCTCGCGGCCCTCGGTCTCTCGCTCCCACTGCCGGCGACCGTCGAGCGGCTCGCTGCGAAGCTCGTTCCGTTCGGCGACTCAAACGCGCTCGAGGACGCGAGCCGTGCCCCCGCGCATGGTTCGATCGTTCTCGTGCCCGGAGAGCAAGCAATCGGCCAAGTCGGCTCGAGCGCCTCCGGCGGATCTCGAATCTCGCCCCTCGCCACAAGCGCCGCGGGCCACGGCGCGACGCGCAACGCAGCGCTGCCGACGCCGGCGGCCACGGAGCCCCACGGGCAGCCGAGCGACACCACACGGGGCGGAGGCGCGACGCCTTCCGCACCAAAGCAGAGTGGTGACACTCCCAGCCCCGTGCCGACCGACGGGGGAGGACCGCCACCGCCACCCCCACCCGGACCCGGACCTAGTCCCCCTCCCAGTCCCACGCCCGTCGTCGACACGGTGATCGGCACGGTTACGACCGCGACGAGCCCCGCGGCCGACACCACGAAAGCCGTCGTCGACGCGGCGGCGAGCGCTGCAACGAGCGCGCTCGGCGGGATCAAGCCTCCGTAACCGTGGTCACGACTGACCCGCCGCGCCTCGTACTCCGCTTCGCGGTCTCCACCTGCTTTGCGCTCGCGCTCGCGGCTGCCGCGATCCTGATGGTCGTGCGCCACCTCGTCACGGTTCAGGCCGAGCGTGCAGCGACGTCGCAAGCGCGCGTGATCGCGAACTCGGCGCTCCGTGGCTCGCTCCTGCCCTCTGACTTCGAGCATCCGGTCGACGCCTCTCGGCGGGCGACGCTCGACGGGCTCTTCCAGGCGAGAGTGCTCGATGAAGGCATCATGCTGGCCGAGCTCTACGACAGGAATGGCGACGTGACGTACAGCACCGACCACCATCTCGTCGGACGCAACTCGACGGGTCAGCTCGGACACGTCCGTGAGACGCTTGCCGGAACCGTACGAGGCGACGCAACGACGTTGCCCGCCGCCGCTACCGGAAGCGATCATCCACACAGGGTGCTGCGCACGTATGCGCCTGTCGCTGTGCAGGGCGGTGTCGGCGCGATCGCCCTCTTCCAGGACTACGAACCCATCTCACGCGCTGCTTCTTCGACCTTCCTGCCGACCGCGGGCGTGTTCGAAGCGGCGCTCATCCTGCTCTTCATCGCGCTCGTGCCGATTCTCCGCCGCGTCACCGTCCGGCTCCGCCGGCAGATGGAGGAAATCCAGCATCGTGCGCTCTACGACCAGCTCACCGGGCTGCCGAACCGAAACTTGTTCCGCGATCGGGTGGAGCAGTCGATCTTGACCGCGCAGCGCGAGGGCGGTTCGGCGGCGGTGATGTTCCTCGACATCGACCACTTCAAGGAGATCAACGACACGCTCGGTCACGAGGCCGGCGACGCCTTGCTCCAGGCGCTCGGGGCTCGACTCCGCGACGAGATGCGCGCCAGTGAGACGCTTGCGCGTCTGGGCGGCGACGAGTTCGCCATTCTCTCGTCCGCGTCGGCGGAGGAGGCAGTCTTGCTCGCGGAGCGGCTTCACGGCGCGCTCCAGGAGGCCTTCGTGGTCTGCGACTTCCCGCTCGAGATCGCGATGAGCGTCGGGATCGCAACGTCTCCCGAGCACGGTGAGGACGTTGACACCGTTCTGCGCCACGCCGATGTGGCCATGTACCTGGCGAAGGAGGCACATGCGGGGACGGCCGTCTACGACTCGGAGCAGGACATGAACGATGCGGCACGCCTGGCGCTCGCGGGCGAGCTGCGGCGGGCGATCGAGAACGAAGAGCTCGTGCTCCATTTCCAGCCGAAGGCCGAGCTCGAGAGCGGCTGCATCGTGGGCGTCGAAGCCCTCGTGCGCTGGCAGCATCCCGAGCGCGGGTTCATCCCGCCGAACGAGTTCGTGCCGATCGCCGAGCGGACGGGATTGATCAAGCCGCTCAGCCGCTACGTCGTGGCCACCGCGCTCCGGCAATGCGGCGCGTGGCGAGCAGCCGGGCTCGACCTTCACGTCGCGGTCAACCTCACGATCCCCGACCTGCTGGACCTCGAGCTTCCCGATGTCATCGCCGGCCTGCTCGGGGAGACACTCGTCAGGCCGGACCAGCTCGAGCTCGAGATCACGGAGAGCACGATCCTCGCCGACCCATTCCGTGTCCGCCAGGTCCTCACCAGTCTGAACGAGATGGGCCTTCGCCTTGCGATCGACGACTTCGGGACCGGCTATTCGTCTCTGGCCTACCTCAGGCGGCTTCCCGTGCAGACGATCAAGATCGACCGCTCCTTCGTCATGGATATGTGCGAAAATCCAAGCGACGCGACGATCGTCCGCTCGACCATCGATCTCGGACGGAACCTCGGCCTGGACGTCGTCGCCGAAGGCGTCGAGACGCAGGAAGCATGGAACGCGCTTCGCGCGCAGGGCTGCACGCTCGCGCAGGGTTACTTCATCAGCAAGCCGCTGCCCGCCGAAGAGCTGACGGGACTGCTCGAGGAGCGCGGCCTGCACGCGCACGTCGCGCGTGCACGAGCGAACCATCCCGGCTAGGCCTCGTTCCCGCTGAGGTCGTTGCCGCTGGCCTGCACAACGAGCGTCAGGCGGGTCTCCAGGATTCCCGGGCCGCCGTTGCCGCGGATCACGTTGTCTTTAAGTAGAAGCGTTCCCTCGCCGCCGTCCTGACCGCCGGCGAGGACGATCCCCGCACGTTTCGGCGGCGTTCGCTTCGCGGAGTTCCGAACGATCGTGTTGCCGCTGATCTCGAAGCTCGTTGCGATCACCGCAGGGCCGTCGTTTGACTCCAGCTCGAGCAAAATCCCCGGCCCTGCGTTGTCCTGGATCGTGTTGCGGACGATCCGCACGTCGAGCGCCGGCTGGCCGCGGTCGTCCGGCTCGATATCGATGCCTGCCGCAGGTTGCCCCGACGGCGAGTCGCGCACGCCCTGAATCGTGTTGCCCTCGATCCGCAGGCCGATGACGGCGGTCGCGGAGATCGCGTTGCGGCTCGCGCCGCTGAGCGTCGAGTCCAGCACCGAGACGCCGGCGGCGTATCCGTTTCCGTTCGCGCGACCGCTGATCGTGACGTCGTCCTTCGGCGAGCCGCCGATGTCGAGATGGCTCAGAGTGATCTGGTGGCCGAAGACGGCGACGCCGTACATGGACTGGCCCTCCGGCACGATGATCCGGAGGTTGCTGATCGACACGCGCACCGGCGCCGGCTTGGACGGGCTCGAGCGGTTGACGAAGAAGACTGCGGAAGACGCGATCGGGTCGCCGTCGACCGAGTGCAGCCGAATCGGGCCGAGGCCGAGCGACACGATGCATGCCCCGTCGGAGGTGATCGTGGTGTCGTCGTGCGAGACCCAGAGGCCGCGCGTCGCGTAGCACTCGCCGTTCGGAAGCTTCGAGAGGTAGATCGTCCCGCCGCCCCGGTCGAGACGGGTCTGCAGCCAGCCGGTGTCGTCGCGGACCGGCGCCGCAGCGGCCGGCGGAACGCTCGGCAGCCCGGGTGGACGCGTCGCACCGCGCACTTCCCGCCTCAGAACCGGCGTTCCGCGATTGCCGCGAAACACGTTGTCGCCGAGGACGATCCGACCCTTCCCGTCGTTCTGTCCGCCGGTGATGACGATGCCGGCGCGTCTCGGCGCAGGTGCCCTGCGAGCGTTCCCGAGGATCTGGTTGCCCGTGATCTCGATGCCCGACGCGAGTACCGGCGGACCGTTCTTCGGCGCCAGGTCGAGGAAGATTCCCGGCCCGGCGTTGCCGACGATTCTGTTTCCCGCGATGCGCACATCCAGCGTCGGCTGTCCCCGGTCTGCGGCTCGGATGTGTAGCCCGGCCGCCGGTTGTCCGCGCGCAGCTGACAACGTGTTTCTTTCGACGCGAAGCCCGACCGGGCCGAAGGCGGAGATTACGTCCCGCTTTCCGCCCGACAGCACGCAGTTCGTGATCGCAGCCCGCGCCGTCATCCCACTCGATCCCTTCGCGCCGTAGCCGATCAGCACGTCGGTTGTCGGCGAACCGTCGATCGTCAGCCGACTCAAGGTCACCTCGTGGCCGAAGACGCTGATCCCGTGCATGCGCTTCGTCGCCGGGACCGTGATGTGAACCCCACTGATGGTGACGCGCACAGGGAGCGGCGCGCGGATGTCCGAGTGGTTCAGGAAGAAGACCGCATTCGATCTCACCCCTCGTCCGTTGCCGGTCTTGATGCGCGCAGGACCGGGCCCGAGCGCGACGATGCATGCGCCGTCCGAGGTGATGGACGTGTCGTCGCGCGAGACCCAGAGGCCGCGCGTCGCGTAGCACCGACCGTCCGGAAGCTTCGGCAGAAACACGTTGCCGCCGGCGTCGAGCTTCGCCTGCAGCCATTCGGTGTCATCGCGCACTCCTGCGCCCGCGGATGAGGCCAGGCCGAGCACGGCGACGACGCACGCCGCCGGCGCACACAGCCCCTTCGATGCTCGCCGACCCCTCAGGTCAGTTACCTCGAACGCGATCGTAGACCGCCCGCGAATCACTCGAAAAGGGCCCGCTGGGCGCGGAGACGGGGAGCATGACGCTGACGCTGTCGCCGGACCAGCCGTCCCCTTCCGATCGGGCGACGACGGCGGCGAGCGATCGCCGCCGTCGTCGGGCCGGGTCTAGCCTCCGGCTCCCGCAGCATCCTTCCTCGAAAGCTTGGCCCACGAGCACAGGAACCGGGCGAGCCCGCCGAGGGTGACGCACAGGAACAGCAGCACGATCGTCCAGAAGACGCACACCCAGAACGTGACGACGTGGCTGAGGATGCAGATGAAGATCGACACCACGTGACTCGCGATGCAGACGAGTCGCGACACGATATGGCTCGCCACGCAGACAACGGTCGAGACGATGTGGCTCGCGACGCACACGATCGTCGAGACCAGATGACTGAACAGGCAGATGAGCCCGCCGATGATGGGAATCGATCCCCACGAGTCGCAGATCGACTGCGTGACCGTCTGGGTCGCGTCGCAGATGGTCTGCGTTACGGTCTGAGTCGCGTCGCAGATCGTCTCGCTGACGGTCTGCCACGTGTCGCAGATGGTTCTGGACACCACGGCCGTCGCGTCGCAGATCGTGATCGCGACACGTCGCCACGCGACACACACGCGTATTGGAACCGCGCAGATGACGAGTGTCGTGGCGTTCAGTTGGAAACAGAGACGGCGCATATGAGCTTCCCTCCTCCCCCCGGTCCTAGTGCTGGGCGGTTGGTAGGCCGCGGTCGCTGAGCGTTCGCTGGATCTCCGCGTACAGCCGGCGGCGGCGCAGCTGGGCTCGAAGAAGCCCGGCGCTCTTGCCGACGACGGTTGCGGCGAAGGCGACCGCCGCCCACACGCCGACGGTGTGGAGACCGGAGCCGAAGTCGACGCCCACGGCGAACTCGGCCATCGCGAGGCCGGCGAGCGCGCCGAGCAGCGCGATCGCGCCGCTCGTGCAACCGCACGCGTCGAGCTCCCGGTCGAGTCGCTCTTGCCACTCGCTCAACTCCGCGCCCGTGGCGTCCCGGAGTTGAAGCCTCGGGGCGACGGCGTGAAAGAGCGAACGGAAGACCGACGCATGCGTCACCCGCCGAAGCTCGTCGAGGCTTGTGCCCGTCGACGTCACCGGAAGTGCTGCCTCTCCAGCGGCGGCGTGCACATCGCGGCCCTCCCGGACTCCTTTCGCCCTCAACTTGCGAAAAGACGGGGGCCGCCCCCGCCTGCTTTCCAGCGAGTCAATAACGCCTGATCGGCGTTGTCAATAGGACGGTGGCTAGAACGCCTAGCGCGACCGGCGCGTGACCGGCAGAGGCTCCGGCGCCGGGGGTTCCCCCAACGACTCGGCGGCGGGCCGAGGCGCGGCGGCGAAACAGCTTCGGGCGATCCCGTCGACGGCCTCGGCCCAGCCGACGCGACGCGCCTCAGCCAGGAACGCCGGGCGGAACATGATTCGGTGCAGGAGCACCGGCGTGAAGAGCCGATCGATGTCCTCGGGCACGACGTACGTCCGGCGATCGAGCAACGCCCATGCCCGCGCCGCGCGCTCGAGCGCAAGGCTGCCACGGACGGATGCGCCGACGGCGACCTCGTCGAGCGAACGCGTCGCGCGCACCAGCTCGACGATCCAGCGCTGAAGCAGGTCGTCGACGTAGACCGTCGTCACCGCTTCGCGCAGCCCGCGCACGTCCGCCACGTCGACCACGGGCTGAAGCCAGCGCAGCGGGTGCCCATGCCGTTGCTCGTCGACGATCTGCAGCTCTTCGTCGACCGTCGGGTAGCCGAGCGCGGTCTTCAGGAAGAAGCGGTCGAGCTGCGCCTCGGGTAGCGGGAAGGTCCCCTCGTACTCGATCGGGTTCTCGGTCGCGAGCAAGAGGAACGGGTCCGGCAGTACGCGCGTCTGGCCGTCCACCGTCACCTGGTGCTCCGCCATCGCCTCGAGCAGCGCGGACTGCGTCTTCGGCATCGCGCGGTTGATCTCGTCCACGAGAACGACGTTCGCGAAGATCGGTCCGGGCCGGAACTCGAAATCGCGCTCGCGCTGGTTGAAGATCGACAGCCCGGTCACGTCGGTCGGCTGAAGGTCCGGCGTGCACTGGATCCGCGACGGCGTCGCGCCCTCGATCGACTGGGCGATCGCGCGCGCGAGCACCGTCTTCGCCGTACCCGGGACGTCCTCGAACAGGACGTGGCCGCCGCAGATCAGCGCCGAGAAGACGAGCTTGATCTCGTCGCGCTTGCCGTGGACGACGGTCTCGATGTTCTCGAGAAAGCGATCCGCGGTCGCCGCAGCCCGCTGGAAGCGATCGGACCCCTCTAGACGAGCCGCCTCGGTCGGTTCCATGGCCTCCTCGCTTGTAGGGGGGTCGCACAGCCGGCGACTCCCATCTGTGACGCGTAGCAGCGCAGATTGGTTAGCGGAGCGGTACGCGCCGGGCGAGGCGGCGCTTGCCGGAAGCCGCGAGCCGTCGGCCGACGTGAAGGGCCGCCGGCTTCCAGCGGCGCGGATCCCGGGCCACACGCCACAGCCGCCCTGAGCGATCGGCTGCCGGCTGCCGGCGACGAGAGTGCCGGCCGTGAAACTCGAACACGAGATAGACGGCCGGCGTCTCTCCGACATTTCGCATTCCATGCAACTCGCCGGCCGAGTAGAAGATCACGCTTCTCGGACCCACGCGCTCGCCGAGCGTCTCCACGGATCCCTCGAAGACGACGATGCCGACGTCGTATGCGTCGGCATGCGGGTCATAGCCCGCACCGGGCTGCAGCGTCGTGATGTGTGCATTCAAGTGACGGAGGTATCGCGTCTCGCCGTCCAGCACTGCGTTGGTCGAGAAGCCCTCCTGCGAACCGTCGACTTGAGCCTCCGCAAGGGACACGAGCCGATAACCAAGGGACTTCCTTTGCCCGCCGGGGTCACTCGACCACTTGAACATCAGATAGGTCACGGGCGCACCGGACGAGTTTCGGATCGTGTGAGCGAAGCCGGCCGGGTAAAAGGCGAACGTGCCCCGACCCGCTCGGGTCGAGGCGTCCTCGAAGACGAGCTCCGCCTCTCCGTCCAGAATCAAGATGATCTCTTCCTCGTCGTGGCGGTGACGAGGATGGGGCTGGCGTCCCGGATCGAGCACCGAGGCGTGGCAGCTCATGTCCTCGATGACGGGCGTCGAACCTCTGAACAAGCCATGCGGTTTCCAACCCACCTCGGGGTCTTGCTCGAGCGGTAGCTGCAACGAGTGGATCCAGGTGCTCAGCGCAGCCAGCGAACCCTTCCTCGGGATCGGCCCCGGAATCGTCCGGTTCACTCCGTGCGCGTCATGCCCACTGACGACGATGCAGGGAGGCTTGGGTGCGCGGTAGAGCTCGAAAGGCCATGTCAGACGTCCCAAGTTCGGAATGCGGATGGCAGTGGCCGGAGTCGCATATTGCAGGAGCAGTGCAGACCGCGTGCCTTCGTCGAGCCGGTTTTCCGACGCGTGCCAAAGCCGACCGTCGAAGAGCACCGCCTCTCCGTCGACCGAGGGAGCCGCGACGACTCCGCTGTCCGCGTCTCGCTCCTGAGCCAAGCGGGCGACCTCGGCGTCGGTCACGCTCTGCCGGTCGTCCTTCCCTGCCTCCTGCACGACCTGCTGCAGGGTGACCCCGAAGCGGTGGGAGAAGGGCACGACCTTGAGAGACGACCGGGCGTTCGTCTGCGCCAGACCGATCCAGACGGAGAGCGTCTCGCCTTCGGGTGAAGAGGACTCGACGTCGGTGTGCCACGGATGGACGGACCCGGCGCGGCTTTCCACGAGCGAGGCGCCCCAGAGCAAGACGTCCTTACCCAACAAGCTCGTGACGAGATCGAGGATCCGCTCGTCGGTCGCGATGTCGTAGTAGTCGACCGAGCTCGCCGCCCAGCCTTTGCCCCAATCCAGCGGAGGGCTCTGCTCTTCCCGCAGCCGAGCCAGGATGTCCTTGCATTCGGCCTCGCCGAAGACGCGCACTGGCCCGAGATAGCCGCGCTCGTGAAACGAGGACCTGACGTCCTCCTGCGTCTTCTTTGGACCAGAGGTGACGACGGTTGTGTGGTTCACGATCCCGCCATTATCCCCGTGGGGATCAGTCGAGCACGATGCCGACCACGACCGAGCTGACACGGCCCTTCTTGATCTGGAAGTCGGTGATGACGTGACCGGGAAGGAACTTGCCGACGAAACAGTGCCGCGAACCGAACTCGGTGCGGCATTTGATGCCAGCAACGCCTGCTTTGACCTGCGCTTCACTCGACCCGACGCCGACGCCTGCCGAAGTGCGCTCCAGCCGCGAATTCGTCCGCAGCCCGGTCACGCGGGAGCCGCCTTGGAACATGACGGTCACTCGCGCATAGACGAAGTTCGCGTACCGCCCGAATTGATTCTTGCCTGATTGCACTCGGACTGGGGTGCCGAGCCGCGCACGTACGTCCGCCTTCGTCATTCGAAGCTCGGCGCGCGCGATCCCGCGCTGCGGCACGATCGTGGCGTCGGCAGGGCCCGCAGCGATCAGCGCAGCCGCGACGACGGCAAAGACGAACGCGGGACGCACCGTTAGGAACGGGTCCTCAAGGCGAGAACAGGTAGCGAAGCGCAGCCTGCCCGTCGGCGGGGGCGACGACTGTCATCTCCACGTGATCGCCGACAACGGTGACGCCGAAGTCGAAGAACGAGCAGCACTCTTGTTCCGCCTGGGCAAGCGAGCGAACACGCTCCTCCATACCGTCAACCGCCGGAAAGGTGTAGCGAGCCCCATCGGAGATCTCCCCGCGCGAGGCCGCCAGCACTAGCAACTCCTCCCATTCCGCAAGACGGGCGCGCTGACCGGCGCCGTCGAGCGAACAGGCGATCAGAGGCAAGCTCCTGCGCACTCCCACATGATGCCTGCGGCCTGTGGAGCTAATCGGACAGCTTCACAACCTCTCGCCACCGGCGACCTCCTGGCGCCGGAGGGGAGCCGCTGATCCGGCCTGTCAGCTGCAGAGGTTGTCGCCAGATTTGTAGATGGAGCCTCGAGCAGTAATCAGCCGCGCGGCTGCGTCCGCCAGCCGCCCGGGCGGACGCCAACCTGTTGTCGTGGAACCCGTGATTCGCGCGCATCCACTCGGCGGTCAGCGCACGTCGGTCACCTCCGGGCTCGCGTGCGCGCAGGGCGCGGGTCAGCCGCGCAAACCGCCTCTCTGCCTCCTCGAGCTCGTGGAGGTCGGCCTTCGTGATCTTCGTCGCCGCCAGGCCGGTCGCGAGCGCCTCGAGCTCAGCGCGCACGAGGAAGGCCTCCCACATGCCCTCGCGCGACAACGTCCCACGCGTACCCCACGATTCGGCTCGAACGACACGGCCCGAGCGCGGCGAGCCGCTTCAGCGCCTCGCGGACCGGCGTGCGGCTGACCCCGTACCGATCGGAGAGCTTGTCCTGGCGTAGTACCTCACCCGGCGCAAGCTCGCCGGAGACGTGGCCGCCCGTCACAGCTGCCATCACCTGATCGAAGTAGCCCGCTCCGACCTCACGCTGATGACGCGTGGCCGTATAACCGTCTGCCTCGAGCGCGAATTCGCACTCCTGCAGCTCGACGTAGGCAGACATCCCGTCCGCGGCGTAACCCTGCGCGAGCTCGAACATCCCTGCGTTCAGAGAGTGGCGAGCGAGCGCGCGATGGCCGCCTCGAGACCGTCGCGCACACGGAAGAAGCCCTCTGCTGTGCGCTCCCCGGTCAGGAACTCTGCGTCGATTACACCGGCTTCATGCCCGCCAACGCGCCGATGGACTGCGACTGCCCTTCGACGCTTCAGCAGTCCGCGACCCGAATCAGTGGCAGCCGCTGCGCTACGTCGACGCGGCCGGAAATCTGTCACACCGAGCTTCGTCGGCGCCCAGTGGCAACGCGTGATCCCGTTCTCGCGCAACTCGAATTCGCGGTTGCGCTCACCGAGGGGCCCTGCACGGTACGGCTCGATCAGATACCGGGCGCAAGCGCAGGCCCTGGTCGACCTGAGCGCGGCGTTGAACGACGACCGAAAGGCGATCGCCGAGTATTGGGCCGACGGGCCGACGTCCGAGCTGCCGCCCGGGCATTGGAACCTGTTCGCCCAGCTGGTGGCGCAACGGGATCGCCATGGCGACAGTGAGCTCGACCTCGAGCGCGCCGTCAAGCTGTTCTTCGCCCTGACGAACGCGATCTTCGACGCCGGGATCTGCGCTTGGGACAACAAGTGCGCCTTCGTCTCGGTGCCACCGATCACGGCGATCCGCTACCTGTTCCAGGGCCGCCGGATACGTGCCTGGGCGGGCCCGGGGAGAGGTTCGCAGCTCATCAGGGGCGAGGATTGGTTCCCGTACCAACCGACGACGTTCCCGACTCCGCCCTTCCCCGAATACTCCTCCGGCCACAGCAATTTCAGCGCGGCAGGCGCCGAGATACTCCGGCTGTTCACGCGGAGCGATCGATTCGGAGCCTCGCTAACGATCCCAGCGGGGAGCTCGAAGGTGGAGCCGGGCGTCACGCCTGCGACCGACATCATCCTCTCCTGGCCGACCTTCTCCGAGGCAGCCGACCAGGCCGGCATCTCGCGCCGGTACGGCGGGATCCACTTCGAGCAGGGCGACCTCGATGCGAGGGCCACCGGACGGCTTGCCGCCCGCGAGGCGTGGGCGA
>Ga0099827_10000176_pt1 | contig 24806 bp, 17 predicted proteins | sample CZO8metaG_FD_79339 | JGI IMG/M metagenome (GOLD analysis project Ga0099827, IMG submission 79339) | Vadose zone soil microbial communities from the Eel River Critical Zone Observatory, Northern California, USA - CZOApr15con1.8 metaG | ecosystem: Environmental > Terrestrial > Soil > Vadose zone ...
CGGCCCAACCAGCCGGGTTTTCACCAGGTTTCGCGACAAAGATCTGGATAGGTCGATCATCGATCACTTTGAGCGCGTGGCGCGCCGGCATCCAAACCGTATCGCGGTCACGGATTCAGACACATCTCTCTCTTATGCGGAATTGTGGGATGGCCTCTCCGGACTCGCCGAAACCATCGCGGCTGAAACCAAACCGGGAGACCTGATCGGCATAGTACTGCCGACGAGTTCGATGTTTCCGCTCGCCATGCTGGCTTGCCTGGCGGCGGGACGCCCCTTCGTCGCGCTGGATCCTCGCTATCCAGGCAACTGGTTGGGCCAGGTGTTGGAGGATGCGCGGCCAGCCTTGATCATCGGACGAGAGGATGTCCTTGGAGGCGTCGAGACCGTCGCGCCAACGGCGCGCGTCATCCTTCTGACCCGTTTGCCTCGAGCGGCGCGAAAGGGCTGGCGACCCACCGAACTCGGCATGGACGAGCCCGCATGCGTGGTGTTTACCTCCGGGAGTACCGGCCGGCCGAAGGGCATCGTCAATAGTCAGCGGAATCTTCTGCAGCGTGTCGCCCAATCCACAAACGCCGCGCATGTCAACGCCGAGGACAGGTTTCTGACTCTGGCCTCGCTTTGCACCATAGTCGGCGTGCGAGACACCATAACCGCGCTGCTCGCGGGCGCCAGCGTTCACCTCCTCGATCCGCAACGCGCCGGCGCGCGCGAGATTTTGAATGTCATCCGCGCAGAGGCCATCACAATCTTGTTCGCGTTTCCGGCTCTGTTGAGGTCGGTGATCGCGGGTGGTGAGCAGGCGGGCGATGCCCTTCGACTGGTTCGGGTCGGTGGAGACACCACACTGTGGAGCGACATCGATCTGCTGCGCGGCTGGCTCGGGCCGGAGCCGGCAATCCAGTTGATTTATGCCGCCACTGAAGCGCCGATGATGCAGTGGTTCGTCGATGATTCCTGCCGCGCTGACGACGCGCGCATTCCCATCGGCTATCCGCTTCCAGGCAACCGCCTGGCGTTGATCGACGAGCATGGACGCAACACGCCGCCGGGCGAGGTCGGAGAGCTGGTCGTCGCAAGCCCCTACGTGGCGTTGGGACTTTGGGTCGATGGACGCTGCGCCGCCGGCAGCATTGAAAGCAACGGCGCGCCCTCTTGTCGACTTTTCCGGACGGGGGATCTCGTACGCCAAAGGCCCGACGGGCTGCTCGAGCGGATCGGCCGCAAGGACAGGCAGGTCAAGATCCGGGGCGCCCGCGTCGATCTCGACGGCGTGGAAGCCGTCCTTCGCCAGAACCCCTTCGTGCGCGACGTCGGCGCCCTGGCGAGGCCTGCGATCAAAACGAGCAGCGCCGATGGCGAGGTGAACCTCGTCGCCTATGTGAGCCCTCGCGATAGGGCGCCTGCCGGGCTGCTCGATGCCCTGAAAAAGTCGATGCGCTCGGCGCCGCCGCCCATGCGGCCAGGACGCCTCTATCTGGTCCACAAGATTCCTCGGCTGCCCAGTTCCAAGCTGGACGTGCGCGCGCTCATGGCCCTGGATGAGGTCAACGTCCAAAACGAATGCGCCAATGTGGTCGCTGCGGCCGAAGCCGGTCCGGCGGACGGCGATTGCATCGCGCGGACGGTGGCGCAAGTCTGGCAGGAAGTACTGCAGACGCCCATTAGCAGCCCGGAGGACGACTTCTTCGAAGTCGGCGGCGATTCGCTCAAGGCGATCACGTTCATGATCGACCTCGAACGGGCCCTGGGCCTGGAGCTTTCATTGACGTTGATCACGGAGGCGCCGAAGTTCGCCAGACTTTGCGAGATCCTGAGAGAACATCGCACCACCCGTTACATCCCGCTCGTTCCGCTGAAACCGGGCGACGGCTCACCGCCAGTCTTCATCATCCATGGCCTCGGCGGGAATGTCGCGGGACTCTTCCCGATGACCCGACGAATGACCTACCCGGGAGCGGTTATCGGTATCCAGGCGCGTGGTCTGGACGGCCGGGAGCCGCCGCACGCGACCGTGGAGGCGATGGCGGCTGAATATTTGAGAGAGGTAAAGGCGCGGCAACCCGACGGTCCCTACTACCTGTGCGGCTATTCCTTCGGAGGGCTCGTGGCCTTCGAAATGGCGCGCCGGCTTCGGGAGTCGGGAGACGAAGTAGCCCTGGTCGGCCTTTTCGACACGATGATGAGCCCGCTAAGATGGCCGTTACGTTCGTGGCTCTCCATTGTGCGCCGGCGGATGGTGCAGTTCGCCGCCAGCGTGATCGCTGCCCCCATCTATACATGGCCGGCGGCGGTCTGGAAAAGGGGCCGCCGTGCCAGCGAAAGACGAGGCTTTTTGAAGTCCGCGCCCACGAGTGTTCTCAAGGTGGCGGCCAGCGCGCTGATCGCATCGGCGCGGTATCGGCCCGGGTTTTATCCAGGAGAACTGACGCTGTTCACTCCGGTGGGGCGCGAACCCGGCCTCCCGTCTCTCCAGGCGATCTGGCGCAAACACGCTCGCGCTCTATCCATTATCGAGACCGCCGGCGCCCACTCGACGATGTTCTCCGCGCCCAACGCCGAGTCTGCCGCCGCATCATTGACGCGCTGTCTTCCCGTGTGCTGACCAGTCAGCGCCCCCGCTGTGATCCGTTGATCTCCACCACGGTTCCACTGAAGACGAGTGCAACCAGTGGTTGGTCGAGCGACCACCTGGGAGCGGGGGCTCGCGCGCGCGCGGGCGATGTGAGGTTTTATAAGGTTCTCCGTTGTGCAAGCTGACTTGGGTATCCGCCGGGTCACATGACCCTCTCGGGCGAGCCGCGCTCAGTGTCCCTGTCGTTGGACTGGAGCACTTGTTGAATGGCGCGACGCAAGTGTTCAGGCGAGAGTGGTTTCTGGATGAATGACGCATCCCTCGGCAGCTTGCGGAAGCCGACCATCGACTCACGAGGATAGCCGGACATGTAGAGCACCCGAAGACCTGGAAACCTGATCATCAGCCGAGCGGCCAATTCCGCCCCGTTTTGATACGGCATCACGATATCAGTGAGCAGCAGGTCGATGGTGCCGATGAAGCGACCCGCGAGCTGCAGTGCCTGCTCGGGATCGGAAGCCTCCAGCACCGTATATCCTGCGCGAGCCAGAACCTTTCGCAGGAGTAACCGCAGCGCGCCATCATCGTCCACGAGCAGCACGGTGCGCGACGTCGTTGGAGGCTCGACGGTCACCTGCTTCGGCGCGGAGGCCTCATCGATCGGCTGATCGCCGGTCGGCCAGTAGATTCTGAACGTGGTGCCCTCGCCGGGCTCGCTCTTCACTGTGATGTGACCACCGCTCTGTTTGACGATGCCATAGACGGTCGAAAGCCCGAGCCCTGTACCCTTGCCGGCGGCCTTGGTGGTGAAAAACGGCTCGAACACGCGCGCCAGCGTGGCCTTGTCCATGCCGAGACCGTTATCGCAGATCGTGAGAACCCCGTAGGTTCCGGGTGGTACGCCGGTGTAGGGATCGGCCTCACGATGGGAGTCCGGCACAAGAGCCGGGACGTGCACGACGCTCGATTCAAAGGACAATCGGCCGCCTGCCGGCATCGCATCGCGGGCGTTGATGGCGAGATTGAGTACCACCTGCTCAAATTGGCCGATATCCGCGGTGACGATGACCGGCCCTTCGCCAACCACAATGAGGCGCATGTCTTCCCCGAGCACCCGGGTCAACATGCCGCGGGCGTCACGAATGAACGCCAGCATGTCGAAGGCGGTCGGTCGCAGCACCTGGCGACGACCCAAGGCGAGCAGCTGCCGCGTCAGCTGTTGTGCTGATCGCGACGCCTTGTCGATTTCGACGAGATCGTTGAGAGCCGCTGGGCTGTCGGCGACCTGATGCTGAAGCAACTCGGCGTATCCGGCGATGATGGTCAGCAGGTTGTTGAAGTCGTGCGCAATGCCGGCAGATAGGCGACCTATCACTTCCATCCGTTGCGCGTGCTGGAGCTGATCGGCGAGCTCCCGTTGTTCGGTCATGTCATGAAACACCACACCGACGCACTGATCGGGTAAGGGAAACGCCTGCACCTGATACGAACGCTGGACACCTCCGGCAGGGCGCATCGAGCATTCGCCGAAATTCTGCGGTTCGGCGCGACGCGCGACGCGCGCAATCGCCTCGGGATTGATGCCGCTGACCTCGAGCGGTACATCGGCGAATCGAGCGCCAATTCGCCCGTCAAGCGAACCACCAGCCACCCGGTGGGCCGGGCGATTCACCATTACCAGCCGCAGCGACAACGGAACGTCGAGATCATCCAGTCGCCACACCATGACCGCGGTGGGCATGTGCGCCAGGATGTCCGCGTGCATCTGAAGGGCGCGGTCGGCTCGCCGCTTCTCCCGCATGTCGCGGGCGATCATGGATGCGGCAACGATACGTCCGTCCGGCAGCACGATGGGAGCCAGACGCACCATTGCGTCGATCTGTGTGCCGTCTCTTCGCCGCAAAAACAGTTCCAGGGGGCCGATGGTCGCGCTTCCGCACACCAGATCGAGCAACGTGACGGCGGCCGACGTCACGTTCTCCGGAAACAGCATCGTCACCGACTTCCCGACCGCGTCGGCTCTCGAGTAGCCGAACAAGGCTTCGGCCGAAGCATTCCAATCGAAGATCCGGCCGTCCTTTGTGATTTCAACGATGGCGTCATCCATCGATGCACTCACGGTTTCGAAGCGGGCGCGATCGCGCACGTCGTGCGCCCGGCGGAGGACGCCGCTCACGATCCCCGCGACAAATTGCATGAACTCGACATCCGCCGAGGTAAACACTCTGGAATCGCCGCTGAAGACCGCGATGACGCCGAATGGCGCCGTCTCGCCGTCGATAACGACGGAGATCCCGCCGGCCGCAACGGCACCCTCGCTCCCCCGGTCGCCCAGAGCCGGTCCGCGCCCCTCGGCCGCTTGCAGGGCAACGAGCTCGATTGACCGTCGTGCCCCGTCGTCCTCTCCACCGACGCCGGCGACCAACTCCAGCGGCCGATGATCAGAGGGCCGCCGATAAATGTGACAGCACCCGACGCCCAGGCCTGCCGCCACCACCCGCACGGCCTGGTTGAACACCTTACCAAGGTCGCGCTCAGCGGCCGCGAATGCCCCGAACTCGACGAGTGGCCCCTGCGACGCCGATATCGCCCCCGCGGTCACCTCGACCTCCATCGCTAACTCTCCCTGTGACAGATGCGCACGAACGCATCAACAACCATCGGGTCGTACATGGTCCCCCTGCGGTCTCGCACGATGTGCAGCGCCTTGCCAACGGGCATCCGCAATCGGTACGGACGGTCGGAGGTCAACGCGTCAAAACAGTCGACCACCGAGAGGATCCGGGCGCCGAGTGGAATTGCAGTCCCACCGAGTCCGCGCAGGTAGCCGGTGCCGTCCCAGTTTTCGTGGTGGGACCTCACGATGGGCACCACAGAGGCATCCAGTGAGAATTGCGATAGCATGTCGGCGCCAAGGTCGACGTGTCGCTTCATCTCGTCGAACTCTGCCTCGGTCAGCCGACCCGGCTTGTTGAGAATGTGGTCGGGGATGGCGACCTTTCCGATGTCGTGAAGCAGCGCCGCTTCATCGATCGCCTCAATCGTCGCGGCGTCTCTTACTCCCAGCGCGTGAGCGAGGGTGACGGCGTATTCTCGGACCCGATGAAGGTGCTCGCGCGTGGCCGCGTCGTAGTTGATCGCGGCGTCGAGTATTTCCATTGGAGTCATGGCTACCTGTCTCCCATGCCTTGAACCTCGAGGGCCAACCGCCAGTCGGATGTCAACGCGATCAACTCGTCCGTCCCGCTGAAGCGATGCGACGACGAGATCTCGCCGTCGAGGACGCACAGGAGCGTTCCCCGCTCGACGAGGCAGCGCGCCTCGTGGCCGTTTCGCGTGATGCTCCAGAGAGTGATGGCCGACGAATCCGACTGTTCGATACGTCCTGCGTTCATACGCCTCCTTCGAATCGCAATTGAAAAAGTGTTGAAGCGATCGTAGTGGTGCGCTTCCAGAGGTGCACGCCGGTTTGATGCTGATTCTGAGGTCGGGAGGCGGGCCGGCTGGACGTGCGTCCGCGGCGACGACCGCTGTACGGCGGGAACGTACAAGCGCAGCGCCGCTGGCCGGCGGGAATTGAAAATGTGTGCTTATTCGAGCAGGTGATTACGAAACACGTAGGCGGTCAGCTCCGCGTCGGTCGACAGGTTCATCTTCTTGGCGAGGCGCGTTCGATACGTGCCGACGGTCTTGGGGCTGATGTTCATTTCGAAGCCGATTGCCTTGGTCGTCTTGCCCGCCGCGATCTGCATCATCACCTGATACTCGCGATCCGAGAGCTGTTCATGCGGCGCCTTCGATGCGTCCCCTGTCGCTTCTCGAGCCAGGCGCTCGGCGAGCCACGGGCTGAGATAGTGTCGGCCCTCGACGATGGTGCGGATCGCCGTGACGAGCTCGTCCGCCGCGCCGTTCTTCGTGACATAGCCGGATGCGCCGGCTCGAATCGCCCTCAACGAGAATTGATCCTCGGAGTGCATGCTCAAGACGAGAATCGGCACCTGTGCCTGCTCCTTGCGCAGCTGCTTCAGCACGTCCAGCCCGTCGCCGTCCGGCAGGTTGAGGTCCAGCAGAATCGCGTCCCAGCGGTCCGCACGCGCCTGGGCGAGTCCGTCCGCCGCGTTCGTTGCGTCGGCGCCGACGACAATGTCTGGCGTGCCGGCGAGTATCTGGCGAACGCCCTGCCGCACGACGCTGTGGTCGTCGATTACGAGCAGACGGATCATGATCGCGTCCCTGCGGCCGAGCCGCGAGCGGTCGCTCGCCGATTGGCGAGCGGAATCCTGACCGTCACCGTCGTGCCGCGCCGGGGACCGGTCTCGATGTTCAAGGAGCCGCCCAGGAGGAGCGCCCGCTCGCGCATCCCGAGGAGCCCGAACGACCTTGGCGCCGGCGCTTTCTTCGGATCGACACCGCCGCCGTTGTCCCTGACGCAGAGGACCAGTCGATCGGCAACGCGTCGGACCCGGACGTCGACGCGATTGGCGTGCGCGTGGCGCTGGACATTCGTCAGCATCTCTTGAAACATGCGGAACACACCGGTGGCCCGTCCCATGTCCAGGCTCTCGACGTCGGCCGTCCCTGTGAACTGACAGCGCAGACCCGACTGCCGGGCGAACGACTCGGTCTGCCACTCCAGCGCCGCGATGAGTCCCAGCTGGTCGAGCGCGGGCGGCCGCAGGCCGGTCACAATCCCGTTCACCATGCGGATCGACCGGTCGACGAGGTCCAGCATGGCCGGCAACTTCTCCCGAACCTCCGTGAGATCCGGATCCGCGACAGCCGTGACATGCTGGTGAAGCCACACGACATTCATCTTCAACCCGAACAGCGCATGCCCCAGTTCGTCGTGCAGCTCCCTGGCGAGCCGCCGGCGCTCCTCTTCGCGGGCCTGCTCCCGTCCCTGGACGACCTCCGTCGACCAGCGCCCGGCTCTGACCGGCAAGTCGTCACGACGAGAGCGTCGCGAGCCGCCGGCGCTGTCAATCGGCCGCGCCTTGGGCCGGACGTCACGACGTTCGTGTGTACTCATTTGACGACCTCGGGGCTGGGTGTCTGCGACGATCCCAGCGGCAGTTTGACGGTCATGGTCACGCGAAGGGCATGGCCCGATGGCTGCGGCAGGACTTGAGCGCTGCACATCACGCGCGAGCGGCGCACGCCAACGGCAGAACCGACAAAATACTCGGGCGTGGCGTGGGTCATCAGGTCGAGGGCGCGAAGATCGACTGGAGCCGTCGCCCTCGCAGTCGCGGTCATGCCGCCGAGCATCGTGAACCGTCCGACGCTGAGGTCTCCACGGCCTGAGATGTACTCCGCATGGACGAGGCCGGACAACGCGGTGTGATACGCGAACCGAAGGCTCGTTCTTTGGATGCCGGAGTACGACGCCCCGAAGGTGAACACTCTCGTCGCTGCGCTGACGGCTCGCGCATACTGTCCTTCGGCCTCCACATAAACGCTGCGGCCAATCGGTACGGTGAAGGTTCCGACGGAGCGGACATAGGCAAACCTGCCCGGTGAGTGCTGTCCCGAACCAAGACTCAGACGACCTGAATAGATGCCAGTGCGGCGGCGTGTGAACGCCCCGACCGTGCCATAGGTCCACCGGACGTCGGCCAGTGCCATTGAGGCCCCTCCGAAGATGACGCCCGATTGCAACGACACCGCGTGCAGCCACGCGGCCTCGCCTCCTCCACCCGACACCGATGCGCCGGAGTCAGACTCGCCGGTCAGGTACAAGACGTCCGGTTCTTGAACCTGAGCGACGGCGTCGGTTCGAACGCCGAGAACGCCGACCACCAATAGCAGCCAAGTCTTCATGACTCGGTCGCGGTCCTCCCTTTTCCGGCCGCCTTGGCTGCATAGACCGCCTTGTCGGTTCGCTGCAGCAGATGCTCGACGTCATCGCCTGGACGACAAACGGCCAGCCCTGAAGAAAAGCTGAGAGGACGGGTCTGACCGTCGAACGACCAACCCTCTGTCTGCAGGGTTGTACGGATACGCGTGAGCGCCGCCTCTGCCACGTCGAGATCGCAATTCACGAACAGAATGGCGAACTCGTCGCCGCCAAGACGTGCGAACACATCGACGGCACGAAGCTGGCCGGTCACCGTCCGGGCAAACGCCACGATCGCCGCATCGCCGGCCGCGTGTCCCCACTGGTCGTTGATGCTCTTGAAGTAGTCGAGATCGCAATAGGCGCAAGCGAGCTGCCGGCCGGCTCTGCTGCTGGCCACGTGGCGCGCGAGCGCGTCGTCGAAGTATCGGCGGTTGTACGCGCCGGTCAGCGGGTCCCGCGCGGCCTGCTCGAAGAGCGCCCGCTCCTTCGCCACGCAGTGCAACCAGACGACGGTGCAGGCCGTGGCTTCACCTGGGAGTTGGGCGACCAACTGCTGCACGTCGTACGGCTGGCCGTCGATGATGCGGGAAGAATCGTCCTGGCTTTCGTCGGTGTCTCCAAGACGTTCGAAGAGCGCCTGCAGCTTCGGGACCGACGCGATCTCCATGCCGAAGTAGAGATCGCCGAAGATCGCGCGTGCGGGACGGTTCGCGTATTGGAGCCGCGCGTCGGAAGCGACGACCATCAACGGGTCTTCCAGCGCGTCGAACGCCGAATGCAGATAGTACAGCTCGGTCACTTCCTGCAGACCGATGTAGATGTAGTTCACGCCGTGGTGCTCGGTTCGGTAGAAATACACATTTGCGATGCGCGTCTCTTCGTGGACTCGATACACGCAGAAGGGCAGATCGCCGCTCTGGGTCGACAGCGCCGCACGCACGCGCTCGGCCTGCTCGAACTGCACCACGTCGAACAACCCGCGCCCCGCCATCTCGCTGGGTCTGACGAGCATCCTGGTGAAGAAGCTGTCGCTGGCCTGCACGATCTGGCCGGAATCCGCATAGATGATGACGGCGGGATCGGGCTCGGCGCGCAGCACGGCATGAAAGAGGCCCTGCACTTCCGTGAGCAGCTTTCCCGAGACCTCGAGTCGGCCGTTCACGCGCACGAGAAGCACGGCCAGCGGCCGGGAAAGAAAAGCAACCGTCAGTTGGACGGCGGCGAACAACACCAGCAGCGTGAACTCATACGTGGGGCTGCTCTCGAAGCCAGGGACCGCCCGGACCGGTGGCAACAGCGAACCGCCGGCTGCCGCGATGCTCGCGATCCACGGCACGGTCATCTGGGCGACGTACCACCGCAGGTCCGGCGACTCGCTCACGGCAACCATCGTCACCAGCAGCACGGATCCCAAGGCGGTCACGAGCGTCTGGGCGCCCGTCATCAGGACGCCGCTCATGATCACCGGCAGCGTGAAGACGGCCAGGAACATCGGATTCTGGAGTCCTCCGACCAGGTGCCAGAAAAACGTGAGGAATGCCACGCCGCAGAGCAGCATCGCGCGCAATGCCATCGCGACGGCTGCGCTGGTGCCCAGGCGGTCTGTGGCGGCGGAGAATCCGAGATGTGCGACGACATACGCGAAGACCCAGAACGCCACGTGAACCAGATTGATGTCGAGGGCGTGAAGAAACCAGGGTATCGTTACCGCGCCGAGCACGACGGTCAGGCAGATCACCCAGGCGCCATCGATCATTCGCTTGCGTTCGAGGAGAGACGAGAGGCTCTCGTAAGGCCGGGTGATCGGTGCGGCGGTGGGCATCGATGTGGTCCAGCTATCTCCCCGAAATGTTTACGTCGGCGCCGTTGCGCCAGGAACAGTCCGCCGGACTGCCCGTCCCACCGCTCGCCGCCGACGCCCGATACACGTCCTGGGGTGGTACATCGACGCCGTTGCCGGCAAACACGTTCGCCTCGAGAAGAGGTCGAGGCACCCGGAGCTGATTGCCGTCCGCCCGCCACGCCACCAGACGGACGGCCGCGCGACGGTTGTCCATCAACCGATTTCGCCGGATGAGCGGCGACGCTCCGATGACAAAGAGGCCGTCTTCGAGGTGTCGGACAATCAGGTTGTCGGCGACCGTCGATGGGCTGCTGGAGGAACCAAGAATCACGACAACGCCGTAGCCGTTCGAGTACAGACGGTTCGACAGGACCTGGGTATTTCGGGCGTTCCGCACCAGAATGCCGCCGGAACAGTTGTGATCGATCTCGTTGTCGGCAATGACGGCCTGGTCGAGCCCGTCGCTGTCGATCGCGAACCCAAATCCCGATCGGACGCGGTTGCTGCGGATGATCATGGCCGCGCCGCTCATCAGCAAGGCCGCGGTCCGCGCGCCGACAAATGTATTTCTCTCGACGCGGGCGGGCGTGTTGAGCAGCACGAGACCAGCGGCATCGGCGTCGAAGCGGTTGGCCAGAATGTGAATGCCGATCGCCGTGGCGACCGGTGGGGCGCTTGGCGCGGTCGACCAGATGCCTGCCCTGGCATGACCCTGAAAATGGCTGTTCGAGATCCGAACGCTGCGGGCGTCGGAAGGCAGTTGAATGCCGACGGTGTTGCCGTCGAATTCCGACTCGCTGACCGTCAGATCGTCCGCGCCGTCCGCGAGATAAATTCCGGTTGCGCCCTGCCGCAGCCGCACGCCCGTCACGCGCGCGCCGCTGCTGCGAAGCAGAATGGCTTCGCGCGGCGCCCCGGTGATTTCAATGAGCGAAAGCACCGTGTTCGGCGCGGATACGTCGAGCACGGGGCCGGCGGAGAGGCCGGCGGCGTCGATGCGCGACGCTGGACGTCTGCCCTCGAACACCACGCCCGCGGGGTTGAGGATCGGAGGGAGCGGCGAGCTGATGGTCACCACCGGAACGTCGATCACGATGCGCGCTCTGCCGTCGACACGATCGGCCCGGAGGATGGTCTCTCTCAACGACGCCGCGCCCGAGTCGGCGCCATTGGTCACATGGAGCTCCAGCGCCGCCTGCAGCTCGATCGGAACCGGTCGCAGGCGGTCGAGCCACGGGACGACGGCGGCCAGCAGCCCGGCGAGCATGGCGGCGACCCACGCCATCCACATGCGGCGTACGAACCACGATCGACTCACGCGCGCTCCAGTACGAACACCTTGTGCCACGACCAACGCCTCAGCAGTCGACCCAACATCAGATCGAAGGGGAGGCTCACGGCTGTGATCCCGAACAGCGCGGAAACCGCGATGGCGTGAGGCAGCCGCTGGTAGAAAGGCAGGAACCACGTCTTGAGCGGGAGCGGATCGATGCCGACGGTGGCGACCGAGCGCAACCCTGCGCGCGCGAAGGCTTGCCGGTACACTGATTCCTCGCGAGCCAGGAACGAGTCCGTATTGCAGTGCATCTGAGACGACGAAGGCGCAGCCTCCAGGAGAATCAGGCGTCCCTCAGGGGTCAGATGCGCGCGCATCGCGTCCACTGCACGCTGCATGCGGTTCGGGTCCAGGATGTGCTGGAGCGTCGTGACACACAGAACGCGGTCGAACCGTCGCTCGAGCTGCAATTCCGCGGCGTCGCAGACCAGAAACTCACAGCGCGAATCGACGCCCGCCGCAATGGCCCGGCGCCGGGCCTCCGCTACCATGGCCGGCGAAAGATCGACCGCGGTGACGCTGGCGCCCCGGGCGGCGCACTTTCGGCTCCAGCGGCCGACGCCGCAGCCGACCTCGAGCACCGAGCCGCCGGAAGGGACGCGAATCCAAGGGGAAAGCGCCCGCGACTGCAGCAGATGAATGTGACCGTTGTAGAAGGCCGGCATCCCATACGCGCACACGGCGCGCAGACCCCAGCCGGTCGCGGCAAACCGCTTGGCGCGCTCTTCCCAGTACCGGGTCGTTGCGGCAATCGAGAGATTCGCCATGGCGTCGTTACGGTGCCACCGGCTCATAGTGGTCACGGTACACGCGGCGCCCCCACAGCCGCAGCGCGAACCAGTTCAGATAGCCGACGGTTGCAGGCACGATCTGTGCGATGCCGTAGATTACAAACAGAGGGAGCACGGGCATCACGTTGAGACGGCTGCCGCGTGGGGTCGCGAGCGGAGTCGCGATGACGATGAGCGCCGTGTACTTCAGATACATCGCGACGAAGTACGTGGGGTTGGTCAGGATGGTATCGGCGATCAAGTGCGTACCCGCGAGGTTATCCAAGCCGTTCAAGGCGCTGATCGTCAGCAGCGCCAACCCGACCAGCTTCAGCGGATGGAACGCGAGCACCAGGATGCCCATGTAGACGATGTACTGATACGTGAAGGTGAACCCGCGTTTCGTGCTGCGCAGCATTCCGCGCCAGTGCTGCATGTACACCTTGATCAGCCCGAAGCTCCAGCCGACCCGTTGCGAGAAGAGTCGCCGGATTCCTGGCATGCCATCGGTCTCGACGACCAACCGCCCGTCGTAGTAAATCCGCTCCCCGTTCAGGAGCAGCAGAAACGTGTTCTCGAGATCTTCGGCATACACCGACAGGCTGTGTTGATCGAGCACGCGCTGGAGAGCGTCGCGTCGGTACACGGCAGTGCCCGACGTGATCGTGGTGTCGCCGAGAGCCTTGCGGCCGAGCGTGAACGAGAGGCAGTACTCGAGCTGCTGGAACCGCGAGAGGACTCCATCAGGTCTGATCGTGACGCGGGGGCAGGCCGCGCTCATGCCACTCCGTTGAAACTCGAACACAACCTTGTGGAACTCTGCCGCCGAATTCAGGATGCGCATATCAGGATCGACCACGACGACCGACTCAATCGACGGCGGCAGAACGCCCAGCAATGCCCTGATCGCGGCTGGCTTCTGTCGGTTATGCGGGCCGCGGACGCAGTGGACCCCCGACCGTTCGAGGCGTTCCCACGTGCCATCGGTCGAGGCGTCGTCAATCACCCACAGGTGCTGCCGGTGCGGCGCCATCGCCGCGAGAAAGCGGTCGAGGGCGGCCTGATCGAGGTTGTGAATCGACGCCAGAATGGCGAACGGACGCAGATGCAGCAGGGCCTCGTACGGCGTAAAGTCCCCGATTTCGAGCGGCACCGATGTGGCGGCGATCGCGTTCGACCGCCCGGGCACCGTGTTTTCGCGCCGCAGGTAGACGCGCAGGAGCACATCGAGGAGATCGACGAAGAACGTGACGGTCGCCAACAGATACACACCCACGCTGAGCTGTGACGTCATCGGCTACCCCGCGCGTCGCTGACCCACCATCGACCACACGAGCGCCGATGAGTCGCGGCCGGCGGGAAGCCGTCGAACCAGCGCCTGTGCGACCGCCTGCTGCGAAGGGACATCGCATCGCCTCCGCTCGAGCTCGGGGATCGCGCTCAGAATCCAGAGCAGCGATCGGAGGCGTGACGGCAGGTGCGGCACCACCGCCGACAGCTCCGTCAACCACGCGTCGAACGTCGCCTCGGTCTGCACGACGGTCTCGCGCACCACGGGATCGATCGGGAGAATCTTGGTGGCCTGGTTCCATGAAACGCTCGTGCCCTCCACGTCGCGCAGAGCAAACGTTGTGGCGGGGCGCAGCTCGGGATCGCGGGCCATCGCGGCGCCCGAAAAGGGAATGACGTAGGGATACATTCCCACTTCGCAGCCCGCCTCAATCCAGCGAAACGCCTGCCGGACGTTTTCCGCGACGTCCTCGAGCTGGCACCGCGGAGACGTGAGGATCATGTCGAGGAACGGTGTGATGCCGAGCGCCAGCGCAGAGGCGAGCACCGACTCGATGAACGGGTGGATTTGCGATTTGTTGAATTCGCGCAGGATGCCCAGCGAGAAGCTCTCGACCCCGAATCCCAGCACCCGGAAGCCCGCCTGACGCATCGCGGCGAGCCGGATCGGTGTCATCGCGTCGATCCGGTTCGTGCTGATGAACTGCAGCGTGTCGGGCAGGTCCCCGCGCCCCTTCGCAGTGACGATGGCTTCGCACAACGGCAGGATGCGTTCATCGCTCCGGAATACGAAGATGTCGTCCTGGAAGATGATCGTGCGGACGCCCGGTTGCGCCTGGACGATGGCCTGGATCATCGAGACACATTCGTGCGCGTTCAGCCGTGCGATCTTCGCCGTGCTGTCTTGCGCCGCGTTCAGAAAGTTCGTGGAGGAGCAGAACGTACACCCCATGGGGCAATAGTTCAGCGTGATCAGGCGGACCGAGCGAATCTCAGCGAGCCGGGCTTCCCGGTCGGCTTTCATCGGTAGCGCCCCGATTTTGTAGCTGTGCTCGAGCCGCGCCCAATACGCCGGATACGGCATGTCCCGGTACGGAATCTGGAAGATGGAATGTTTGAGCGCATCACGACCGAGCGCCGAACCGGTCGTCCGTTGAACTGTGCCGTCAGCGGCGCGCCGGACCGTGCCAGGAATACCGTCGATGGCCGACTGCGCCTTCAGACGCCGCACGATTTCGAGGAGCGGTGCTTCGCCCTCGCCCAGTACCACCATGTCGAACGGCGCCCTGTTCAGGATCGCCTCGGGTTCGAAGGTCGCCTCCATCCCGCCTGCGATCAACAGCGTGCCGGGCTGCAACCGCTTCACGAGATGCGCCAGCGCCAGGTCGTACTGGAGCGTCATACCGGTCGTCGATATGCCGACGACATCCCACCGCGCCTGGCGCATCAGCGCCGTCAGCGAGGCTTCAGGTGATTCGTCACAGCAGTTGGGATCGAAGACGTGTGTGGTCGTCGCCTCCTGCCGCAAGACGCCAGCGAGGCGCCACACGCCGAGTGGCGGAGCCAGGAAAGTGTATTCACCGCCTTTTGGATCATAAGGACCGATGAGGAGCACGCGCAGGTCGCCTCGGGCATTGCCCGATCGCAGGCCAGAGAGGGGAATGATGACGTCGGTTGAGGAAGTCATCGACCGTTCAGACCGTCGAGATACGCGGGAACTGCACGGTTGCGCTTGGACAGAATGTCATAAGAGAACATTCGTGTACCCTCATGGACTTGCTTATCGGTCGGAAGCCCGAGACCGAGCAGCGCGAGTTGCATTACACAATTCGTATCTGGGAGGTTGTCCCTTCACACTATGACAAGGCCAGACGGCGACGATGGCCGACGCCGAGGGGAATGTCGTGCCCACTGCGCGCCGCGATGTCGTTGGCATTCCACGACTGCCCGGCGCTGCTCGCGAGACTGCTGCGTAGCGCGAGCGCGCTCCTCGCGCGCGCGGGTTGGGGTGTGCGTTGGGATGTGCGGAAACTGTGCGGTTCCTCCGGATGTAATCGCGACGTGTTCGCGCCGCCGGCGCTCTTAGGCCGTCGATTCTCCGAATGAGACTACGTTGTCGCGTGGAGCGTCGGCAGCCACGCCGGTCAACTCAGAGAACGTCATCGGTGCCAGGTGGGGAGCCTCGCACACGGCGGCGACTGTTATTGTTCGTTCGGGCGTTATCGCTGTTGGCGGAGCACGCGCGCGTTGTTCGCGGCGGCGGCGGCGGCGACGCCGTTCACCAGCACCATCGTGACGATGGCGCCGACGCGGTTGGTTCTCCACATGCGCTCGGCCAGCACCATCGAGAGGGCTGCGGTCCCGACTTTGAGGCCCCAGAGCGCGGCTGGGTTTCCGACGGCGCCCTGCATGAGCGGGTTCGCCTCCCGCGCCCTGCGGGCGAGGCCCTGACGAGTGGAGTACGCATCGAAGACGTGGAAGGCGGCGAGGCTCACGTAAAGCGCTGGCAGCGCGCTCGGGCGCGTCCTCGGGCTCGGACCGAAATGAATAGGGGGCAGCGACCAGTCGACATCGCCACCGAGCGAGGAAACGGACCGCGGCTCTTCAGCGGCTGATACAACCGGCAGTTTGTCGCTCTCGGCAGCCGGCAACGCGGATGTGTTGTCGACGGCCACCGGTGTGGTCACGGTCTCGCCGTTCCGATCGGCCGCGAGCGCCGTGCCCGACGAAACGGTCAGCATCGTGACGACGGCGGCAGAGGTCATATGCATCATCGTTTGCTCCTTTGACACGGAATGAGTGCCAACCAGATGCCGCGTCGTGGCAATCCACGGCACCTCCAACAAAGACTTGGTTATCTGTCAGCTGGCGAGGAGCGGTCGACGCTTCATCTGAGAGTCCAGATACCCGATCGATTCGTTGTCGGAAGCTTCGCCGAAACCGGTTGAACTCATTGATGAGACTGTACGTCCCGCCCTCGAGGAGGACACGTCGGTCAGATCTTGATTTTCTTGTCAGCGGCCGGATGACTTGCTTGTAAGGTCAGCGCCCACACGACGGGAACAACTGGCCGCGGCCCCGATGCCGCCATGTCCATGGCGAATTCCAAAATTCGTGAGCATTCTTTGCCCGCGTCGCGAAAAGCCGCCACTTTCCGTTTCCTCACCATCCCGCCGCGTGGCCTTCGCGCCGCGCGTCGGCGCCTGCCGATAGCGCGCCCGTTCGCGGGTAAATCATGATGCCGTTGAGCATGCCGAGCCACCCCTCCTCGTCCAGGAGACGGTGCCCTTTCGCGGTGAGCCCCGACCGCGTCCGCTCCGAAAACCCCTTTTCCAGACGGAGATCCGTGCCTGGGAAATAGGGGATCGAGTTGCCGAGATACTGAAGAACGAACCGCGGCGCCTTTACCGCCTGGTGCGCATCCATGTGGTAGTCGAGCGCGCGGACGGCGACCTGCACGATCGTCTGGGGAATGGTCCAACCGCCCGCTGAACCGAGCGCGAAGTACGGTTGACCGTGGTTCGTGACGATTGTGGGACTCATCACGAACCGAGGTCGCTGGCCGGCTTCGATATGGTTGATATCTCGTGCGTCAACGCTGAAATACGACATGCCGTTGTTGAAGATCACGCCGGTCCCGGGAACGACAACTCCAGCGGGCAGCATCAGCGTCTGAGTCATGACGACCACGTTGTGATCGCGATCGACGATGGTGTGATTCGTGGTGTGCTGGAACGCGGGATTGGTGGCCGCCGGCCGTTTCGTCGGCTCGTAGAACTGCGGTCGAGCAAGATCGATGCGCGCCGCTTGTTGCTTCGCGTACGCCTTCGACAGAAGGCGATCGAGCGGAATCTTCGCGTAGCTCTTGCCCGTGTTGAAGGCGTCCTCGTCGACGAACGCGAGCTTCATCGCTTCGGCGACCAGATGCACGAATTCGGGAGAATTGTGCTCGCGCGCCTGCAGATCGAACTGCTCGAGGATGTTCAGCGTCTGAAGCACCGTCATGCCCGAGCCGCCGGGCGGCTGACTGTACACGTCGTAGTCGCGGTAGGTGATGTGCAGCGGGTCCTGCCAGCGCGCGTGATAGTCGGCAAAGTCCTTGACGGTGAGCAGCCCGCCGTTGGCGTGGAAAAATTCCGCGAATCGTTTCGCGAGCGAGCCGCCGTAGAACGCCGCCGGCCCGCCGGCAGCGATCGATCGGAACGTGCTGGCGAGATCCAGCTGCTTCATCACATCGGCCACCGGCCACGGCTTGCCTTCCTTGAAGAATATGCCGGCGCCGTACGGATATCGGCCAACGGCTGCGCCGAAGTCGGCGGCCTCGAAACCATCTCTCACCGCCGGCGTGACGACAAATCCTTTCTCCGCGTATTCGATGGCAGGCGCGAGGAGCTGCGGCCAGGACATCGTGCCGTACTGGTCGTGAAGCGCGGCCCATCCCGCGAGATTCCCGGGAACGACCGGCGCCGCGAAGCTGTCGCGCGCAGGGTGGGCGCGATCCCATAACCGCGCTCCGGCCGTGAACATCTCGGGCTTCGTGTCGCCCGGCGCGGTGCCGATGAAGTCGAGCGATCGGATCTGCTGCTTCTTGCTGTCGTAGACGAGCGCGTACCCGCCGACGCCTCCCAGTCCCGACATCAGAGGCTCGACGACGGCGAGTGTTGCGGCCACCGACACGGCCGCATCGAACGCGTTGCCGCCCTGCTGCAGGATGCGCAGCCCGGCTTCGGTCGCCATCGGGGCCGAGCTGACGACCATGCCATCGATCGCCATGACCTGCCCCCGCCCGGTGACGGAGGCGATGAGCAGCCCCGCTGAAAGAGATGCCGCACGTAGTGCGCCGGTCCGTCGCGTGCAACGAGTTGGGAGATTGGTCACATTCGATTGATTGGTCATAGGTCTTCCCCGAAGTGAGTGATGCCGCTTCATCGTATTCGATCTGATCGGCCGGCGATCGACGCCTCGATGAATTCAGCGACGTTGCGATCGGTCGGCCGGGACGCGATAATCCGCTGCGGTGACCCATCCAAAGCGGCGCCCCTCGACCGCGACGACCTCGCTGAAGGGCCCGCACGAACGAAGTCTCATCCGCCCCGTGGCGCTCGTCGCGGCCGTACTCGGCGGCGCGGCGATCGGCGCCTGGTTCATCTTGAATGTGCGGCAGGGGCTTCGCGTGCCGCCTGGATCGTCGGCGGGCAGCAACGTCCTGCTCATCACGATCGACACGCTTCGAGCGGATCGTGTCGGCGCGTATGGCAATTCGTCCCGTCTGACGCCTGCACTCGATCGCCTGGCCGACAGCGGTCTCCGCTTCGACGCGGCTTATACGCCGGTGCCGATGACGTTGCCGGCGCACGCATCCATTCTCACGGGCCTCGAGCCGTTCTCGCACGGCATCCGCAACAACACGTCGTTCAAACTCGGTCCAACGCCGACGCTTGCGACGATGTTGAAGCGCGCCGGCTACCGGACGGGCGCGTTCGTCGGCGCGTTCGTGCTGAGCGCGAAGTTCGGTCTCAATCACGACTTCGACGTGTACGACGATCGGTACGGCCGCGGCAGTGACCGCGCGGACTTTCGCGTCGCCGAGCGCCGCGCGGAACGCGTGATTCAGCCCGCGATCGAATGGATCCTCCGGCCGAGATCAGAGACACCCCCGGCCGGTTCGACCAATGACGAATCGGACCGAAGCCGCCCTTGGTTCGCGTGGCTTCATCTCTACGACCCGCATGCTCCCTATGAGGCTCCGCCCGACTATGCGCGAGGACGGTCGCCCTACGACGCCGAAGTGGCGTACACGGACGCGATGATCGCCCGCGGTCTCGAAACGCTTCGAGCCGCCGGGCAACTCGATCGCACAATCATCATGGTCGTCGCCGATCACGGCGAGGCGCTCGGCGAGCACGGCGAAGCGACCCACGGACTCTTCGCCTACGAGGCGACGTTGCGCGTGCCGATGATTCTGAGTGCTCCAGGGATGCGCGCCGGGGTCGTGCACGCGCCTGTGACGAACGTCGATGTGGTGCCGACCGTCCTGGAGCTGCTCGGTATCGCAGTGCCCGCAGGCCTGGACGGTCGGTCGCTCCTCGACGTCGAGGCCGACAGGACGCGCAATTCACGCGCGCTGTATTTCGAAGCGCTCGATGCGAACCTCACGCGGGGATGGGCGCCGCTCGTCGGCGTCATCGCCGACGGCTGGAAGTACCTCGACCTGCCGATCCCCGAGTTGTACGACCTCCACCGCGACCCGGGCGAGGCGCGCAACGAAGCGGCGCGCGAGCCCGAACGAACGCGTGTGCTGCAGGCCAGATTGAAAGAGGCCGCGTCGAGCCGCCACACGGCTTCCGAGTCGAGTCGTGCCGAGATGGATGTCGAGACGACCGAGCGGCTGGCGTCGCTCGGCTACGTCGGATCGGCGCAACCGACTCAGAAACGCGCGTTCTCCTCGGCCGACGATCCCAAGCACCTCGTCGAGCTGAACGAAGCGTTCTATACCGCGATTCGGGATCAGCGTGAAGGCCGTTCGGACTCGGCGCTGGCAACGCTCCTCGACGTCGTGGCCAGGCGACCCGATTTCCTTGCCGCGCGCATGAGCGCCGCCGCTATCCTCGGCAGCAGCAGTCGTGCGGCGGACGCGATTGCGCTGCTTCGATCGGCTCCGGGAGAAACAACGTCCGCGGCGGTCCAGACCGAGCTTGGACTCGCATTCGAGGCGGCCGGCAATCTGACCGAAGCAGCGACGTGCCTGGAGCGAGCCGCCAGGCTGCGCAGCGGCGATGTCGAGACGCTGAACTCGCTTGGCGTCGTGTACTCACGACTCCAGAGGTTCGAGGACGGCCGGCGACTGTTCCGTCAAATCCTCGAGTCCGATCCGCGCGCGCCCGAGGTCTGGAACAACCTCGGGACGCTCGAGTTGAGCGCCGGCAACAGGCGCCCGGCCGCGGACGCGTTTCGGCAGGCGGTCGAAGCCGATCCGAATTACGCGGCAGCATGGCGAGGTCTGGGCGCCGCACTCGTTGCGACCGACGCCAGCTCAGCCACGGAGGCGTGGCGGCGCGCCGTTGCGCTCGCGCCGGGCGATATCGACACACTGTTCAATCTCGGACGGGTGCTGTCGGAGGGGCCGCAGCCACAGGAGGCGCTCGCCTACCTGAAACAGTTCGTCGCGCAGGCCCCACGCGATCGCTATGCGGACGACATCCGCCGCGCCACCGCGCTCATTGCCCGGATCGACCGGCGCTGAACCGATGGATCTTTGTAAAAATCCCTGAATGATTCTTGACACTGCAACATTCAGGAGGTATACACACGCATCTTTTTCAAGAGACACGCAATCGACACTCTCCACCCGGACGCGGATCGTCGTCCGTCATGGACGCCGGGTCCCTTGCAATTGGTTCGGTGCCGACGCATTCACATTCTTCGAGGAGGCGACGCTATGGTGTCCTTCAGTTTCAGAGATGGAACTCCCGGGCGGTCCGCCGCTGTGATTCGTCCCGCCCGCCGGGCGGCCCTCGCGCTGCTGGCCGGCCTCGTCACCCTCACGCTGGCGTCTCCTGTCTTCGGCCAGGGTGGTGCGTCAATTGAAGGCGTCGTCAAAGACCAGCAGGGCGGCGTGCTGCCCGGCGTCACCGTGACCCTGCGCAACGTGGACACCGGAGTAACGAGGATCTCCACGACCGCGCCAGACGGCCGATATCGATTCCTGGCGCTGGGGCCGGGACGATATCACCTCTCCGGTGAGTTGTCAGGCTTCGCGGCGAAGGACGTCGGCAACGTCTCCATCACCATCGGCCTGGCGGTGAGTCAGGACTTCACGATGGGCCTGCAGACCGTTGAGGAGTCGGTCACGGTTACTGCTGCTGCGCCGACGGTCGACACGACGAAGAGCGAAGTGGCCGGCGTCGTGACGCAGCAGCAGATCCAGAGTCTTCCGGTCAATTCGAGGCAGTTCTTGAACCTCGCGCTTCTGATGCCGGGAACGAGTCAGGACGCCGCGCGATCGTTCTATAACAACGTCACGATTGGAGCCGGCACGAGCTTTTACTCGAACGGATTTTTGGTGGACGGCGTCAACAATACGTGGGCCGAGGAAGGCGAGCCGCGGCAGAACTTCCCGCAGGGCGCTGTTCAGGAGTTCAAGGTGAACACCTCCGGGTTTCCCGCCGAGTTCGGCCTGGCGACGGGCGGCCTCGTCCAGATCGTGACCAAGAGCGGCTCGAACAGATTGAGCGGCGAGACGTTCGAATACTTCCGCGACAAGAATCTGAACGCGCTGAACAAGTTCGAGGAGGAGCGCCACGATCAGTTCGGCGATCCCAAACCCGGGTTCAGGCGCAACCAGTTCGGCGGCTCGTTCGGCGGGCCGATCATCAAGAACCGCGCGCACTTCTTCGCGTCGGCCGAGCGCACGCAGACCGATCAGTTCGTCACCGTCAGCACAGGTAAACCGCAGTTCTACTCGGCGCTCGAAGGGACGTTCCTCGCGCCCGTCACCAGCAACCTGTTCGTCGGCCGCGCGGATCACCAGATCAACACCGACCAGGCGCTGTTCTTCCGCTACGGCCAGGAGGGCGGCAAGAAGACGTGTCTCGGCTGCGGAGGCACCGGCGCCGCGAACCATGGGTTCGATTTCCAGAAGCCGGCGTACTCGGCGGTCGTCGGGCACACGTGGGTCGCCTCGCCGCGCCTGCTGAACGAGATCAGATTTCAGTACGCGTACGCGGAATATCAGGTCATCCCCGGCGGGCAGCAGCCGTTCACGACGGTCGGTGACTATCCGGCGGAGCGTATCAACATCAATCGCATTCAGCGCGCTCTGTACCTGCCAAGTCTCGGGTACGGAAACGGCTTCGACGAAATCGGGCCCGAGCAGCGGTTCCAGTTCAAGGACACCGTGACATTCAGCCGCGAAAAGCACAGCGTCAAGCTCGGCGTCGATTTCAGCCACATCCCATTCGCCGACGACGCGCTCTACAACCTGAATGGCTACTATGTGTTCCCGACCGACCAATTCCTGGACGGCAGTCCCCAATCGATCGCGAACCTGAAAAATCCGTCGTTCTTCGGCGCGTCGGTTCCGGCGGTCAACTCCAGCCTCCCGACGCAGCACCTCGCCTGGTTCATTCAGGACACGTGGAGACCGACGGCGGCCGTGACGGTCGATTTCGGCCTTCGATACGACCGCCAGTTCGGGTCGTTCAACGAGGGCGTGACACTCGATCCGAGGGTGGTCGCGGCCGTCAGAGCTCTCGGTTCGACCGTCGATCCACAATCGCGCGGCGACAAGAACAACTTCGGACCTCGTGTGGGCGCTGTGTGGGACGTTGAAGGAAAAGGGAGGTCGGTGGTCAGAGCCGGTTTCGGTGTCTATTACGACAACATCCGGACGCTGAACAACATGATCGGTGAGCAACGCAACTTCTCCCAGTTCACCATCGCGATCGTGAACCCGCCGTATCCCGATCCGTACCAAGGGAAGGATCCGGTGACGTTCGCCTCGACCGGGCCCGCCAATCTCAACGTCCTGTCGGACGATTTCAAGAACCCGCAGGCGGAAAACTACAGCGTCGGCGTGACACAGAAGATCAACGCCGAACTGTCGATACACATCGATGGCGTGTACGTGCACAGCAGGGGTGACCGCATCAAATACGACCTCAACCTCCCGAATCCCGTGACCGGGATCAGGCCGCTGCCCCAGTACGGCTTCATCGATCAGGATCGGTCAATCCTCGAGTCGAACTACAAGGCGACGTTCATCCGACTCGACAAGCGCCTGAGCCATCGCTACACGTTCCTCGTCTCGTACACGCTCGCCAAGGCGGACGACGTCGGGAGCCGCGCGACCAACAACGGCGGCTTCTTCCATGTGACGGATCAGAGCAACCCATCCCTCGACGAGGGCCCGTCCGATACGGATCGCCGCCACAGCGTCGTCGCGAGCGGCACGGCAATCCTTCCCTGGGACCTGACGCTCGGCGCGGTCTGGACGTACCGATCCGCAGCGCCGTTCAGCGCGTACTCGGCGAACTTCAGCGCGGACGGACAACAGCAGTACGTGCCGGGCACGTCGCGGAATCAGGGCAATCGCGATTTGAATCTCGCGGCGGTGAGCGCGTATCGAGCGCAGAACGGCCTGGGACCGGTGTCTGCCGACCAGATTCAAACCGACCGACTCAACAGCGTCGACGTTCGCTTCGCCAAAGCGATCCGGCTCTCCGGACAGGCGAAGCTGGAACTGATCGCTCAGGTGTTCAATCTCCTCGGCACGGACAACCTGAACGCGCCGTTCAGCGGCGGCCAGGTGACGAGCGCACTGTCCTCCAGCTTTGGCCAGATTCTCACGGCGAAGAACCGGCAGCAGGGCGAACTGGGCTTGCGCCTCGCCTGGTAGACCACAGGAGATCGTCTGATACACAACGAGAGCGGGAGCGCGGATACACGCTCCCGCCTCGAGCGCCGCATGATCCTGAAAAAAGGAGCAGCCGTCATGGGAGGCGTCACCAGAAGGTGGTGCGCCATCGGCGTGGTAATCGGCATCGCGCTGATCACGCCGCAGACGTCCGTGCAGACGCAGCAAGCGCCGCAGCGCGCGACGGATCTCGCGACGCTCTTCGCGCCGGGCGGCATCCTGCAGGATCGCAACGGTGACGGTGTCGTCGACTTCGTCAACGCGCGCCTCGTCCTCGGAGAAAAGCCGGACGTCGGAGACGTGTCCGCGGCGGCGGATCTCGCCGCGCGTCTCGGCTTCGAGACGATGGCGATGAATCTTCCGCTCTCCGCAGCGCCTGATACCGGCACGACCGCGTTCATCGTCGGGCGCGACGCAGCCTTGCGAACGGGAGCGACGTTGCCGTCAGAGCTTCGTCCCGGCGACGGAATGGTCGTCTCGACGACCGCAGGCGGCGAGCCCGCGGTGATGGTCGTCGGCGGCGACGCGGCCGGCACAATGGCTGCGGCCGAGCTCCTCGCCGGTCGCCTGCCGCACGTGTGGGATCCCAAAGCGCCGACGCTCGGGCAGGTGATCAGAGAAGATCACGCTTGCGAATCTGTACACGAACGACGGGCTGCTCGGCGACGCCGACAACAACCGTATTCCCGATCTAGGAGGGACACGTAGCAGGCGGCGGGTTCCAGCCACAATGGAG